>Ga0224512_10002353_pt1 | contig 17388 bp, 18 predicted proteins | sample SF_May12_sed_USG_4_FD_169103 | JGI IMG/M metagenome (GOLD analysis project Ga0224512, IMG submission 169103) | Sediment microbial communities from San Francisco Bay, California, United States - SF_May12_sed_USGS_13 | ecosystem: Environmental > Aquatic > Marine > Sediment | place: USA... | reverse complement strand
CCTGGCACTGCCGGCGATCCCCCTAATGCGCTGAATCAGCCGAACGATGTGATCGTCGCGCCGAACGGCGAGATTCTCGTTTCCGAGGGACATTCCTATCAGGGTCCGCACGGCCGCATCTCGCGCTTCGCGGCGGACGGTACGTTTCTGGGCACGATTGGAGAGTTCGGCGACGGTCCCGGACAGTTCATCGTGCCGCACGGCATGGCCTTCGATTCACAGGGCCGTCTGTTCGTGGCAACGCGCGGTACCAACCGCATCGACATCTTCGATCACGAGTACACGTACGTCGAATCGTGGGAGCAGTTCGGTCGTCCCAACGACGTCTTCATCGATGAAGACGACACGATGTACGTGTTGGACTCCGAGTCCGGTGACGAGCGGAATCCTGGCTTCCGCCGGGGGATCTACATCGGCAGCGCGCGCGACGGCTCGCTCTCGGCCTTCGTGCCGCCGCATGCGGACCGTCCACCGCATGGAACGATCGGTGAGGGTATCGCCGTCGATGCGAGCGGCAACATCTACGTCGGGGAAGTCTCGCTCAACGGCATGACGATGTTCATGCCGCTCATGTAGTTCTGACTGCCTGAGGGAAAGCGAAAGGTCCGGCCGCCGTGTTCTGGCGGCCGGACCTTGTCGCTTCAGGACCCAGTGCTACTCGGGCAGGCGTAACGCGACCAGAGAGGTCGGCACACCGTTGCCGGACACCGGCAGGACGATGAACTGCACACCGTCGTGCAGATAGGTCATGGGTGCCGTGCTCACCGGGGTCGGGAGTTCCACGGATCCGATTCGTTCACCCGTCGTCTTGTCGTGGGCGTACCAGGTCGCGTTGCCGCCCCGCCCTTCGGCGTACATCAGAAGTGAGCGCGTCACGAGGGCGGTCGCGTTACCCAGGAAGCCCGTGTTGGGGATGTCGATGCCCTCGAGCAGCTCGTGGTTGGCGATCCGTTCGGGCGTTTCGCCGTTCGGAATCCACCACAGGTGCTCACCCGTGTTCATGTCGATCGCCGTGATGCGGCCGTAGGGCGGCTTGACGATGGGTAGTCCATCGATGGCTGTGAATCCGCCGCCGCCGCCCGCCGAGAAATCGACCACGGTTACGCCCAATCCGTCTGGGCCCCCGTCGTCGCGATCGGACCCGGGGGCCAGGACGCCACCCGAGCAGGCCTTCCTGGACTGCACGTAGATGATCCCCGTCTCGGGATCCATCACCGGTCCGCCCGGGATGTTCGTGCCGCCGGTCGCGCTCGGGCACTGGGCCGTGGCGCGCCAACCCTCCGCGTTCCCTTGGTGCACGTAAGGCGTGTAGATCGGGCCGAGCAGGATGTCTGAGACCTGCTCCACCGCCATCGCTCGGAGCTCGGGCGTGAAATCCATGAGGTCGTCGATGCTCAGGCCCTGGAGCTCGTAGGGCGCGGGCCGCGTGGGAATCGGCTGCGTCGGGGAGTACCACTCACCTGGCACATTACCCGCGGGCACGGGTCGCTCCGGAATCGGCCAGAGGGGCTCGCCGGTCTCCCGGTTGAACGCATAGATGAACGACTGCTTCGACGCCTGGACGACCGCAGGAATTTCCCTGCCGTCGACGGTGAGGTCCACGAGAATCGCGGAGACCGGGAAGTCCCAGTCCCAGATATCGTGGTGGATCGCCTGGAAGTGCCAACGGCGCTCACCGGTCCTGATGTCGACCGCTACCAGGCTATTGCCGAAGAGATTCGCGCCGGGCCTGAAGCCGCCGAAATAGTCGTTCGTAGGCGCGTCGGTTGGCAGGTAGACGAGGTTCAGGTCCGGATCTGCTGAGAGCGGGGCCCAGACGTTCACGTTGCCGACGTACCGCCAGGCATCGTTCTCCCAGCTGTCGTTGCCGAACTCGCCGGCCCTCGGAATCGTGTGGAAGGTCCACAGGTGCTCACCCGTGCGGGCGTCGAACGCCTGGACGTCGCCCGGGACGTTCTCGATGCGGGTCTGGCCGCCACCGCCGGGTTGCGCGGAATTGCCGACGATGATGACGCCGTTGACGAGTAGCGGTGCGGACGACGTAGTGATCTGGCCGATCCTAGGGTCGATGCCCGTTTCGACGTCGTAGGGGTGCCCCAGAGTGGCCAGCATGTCCACGCTGCCGGTCTCGGGGAAGCCGTCGATCGGAATCTGGCCGCCGAAGCCTTCCAGGGGCTGACCCGTCTTGGCGTCCAAGGCGTGTAAGAAGAAGCCAGGAGTCACGAGGTAGAGGACACCGCGTCCGTCGATCTCGGCGTATGCGACGCCACGTCCGTAGTTCTTCCGTGGAGAAGCCTCCCAGCGGGGGGTGGTGGGCTCCCTGAAGGTCCACAGCGTTTCACCTGTGCCGGGATCGACAGCGACCAGCGTGCGGCGCGAGCCGGCCAGCGTGTATAGCAGTCCATCTGCATAGATCGGCGTGTTCCGCTGGATGAAGTCCGGATTCGGGCCGAAGTTGTCGCCCCGCCAAACCCAAGCGACTTCGAGATTCTCGAAGTTGTCCGCGTTGATCTGGTCGAGGGGCGAATAGCGCGTGCTCGCCAGGTCGGCGCCCCAGTAGCGCCACTCCCCGTAGGGGTTTGCCCAGTCCTGGGCAGAGGCGGGGAAGGCCAGACCGGCGACGAGACCGAGCGCGAGGCTCAGCCCGGCGGCGATCGCGGTAGGCGTCTTGGTAGCGTTCATGCTTTCGTCCACTTCCTCGAGGGTCAGCGAGTCCGGGCGAAGCTACGGTCCGGGTCGGACGGGGGACAAGCAGGGGCGCGACGGAGCCGACCACGCAATTTCCTACCGCCGCCAGTGGGAAACCCCCGACGGACCGGCCCTAGCACTCCTCGTAGTGTTGTTCATGAAGACTTCACGCACGGAGCGGCGGCAGTCCCTTCGTCGCCCCTGCGTGCCACAGAGGAGGCTTAGATGAGGGCGAAAAAGTGGTTCCTGCCGGTCGTTGCCCTGGCGGTGCTCACCGCGTGCGGCGTGCCGATCCAGTCGGGCGCCAACTTCGCATCGGGTTGGGAGCCGGGTCGGATGGCCACCTTCGCCTGGCGCGATGCCCGGGACCGGATCGTCGGTGACTCCCGCCTGGAGGGAAACGAGGTCTTCCACCAGAGCCTCCACGAGGCGGTTGGATGGGAGCTCTCGCTTCGGGGCATGCGCTATATCGAGACTGACCCCGACCTGCTGATCCATCATCACCTGTCATTGGCCGACCACGTCATGGAGACTGAGGTGATCGACGAAGCGGGCGTAAGCAGCACGGAGAGTTATGTCTATGAGGGCGGCTCGTTGGTGGTCCATATCGTCGATGCTCGGACCGGAGATGACGCCTGGGTCGCGTGGGCTGAAGCCAGCGTCCAGCCGGCGTTCAGGGGTCCAGACGCCATGCGGCGGTGGGTGTACGACGTAGTGGGCAGGATGTTCGATGACTGGCCGGTCCCGCCACGGAACTAGGCACACTCGGGTCCCGGGGTCAGCTCTTTCGCCCGTGCCCAGACGTCGTCGAACATCTGCTCGGTCAACGTGCCAGTGAACGTGTTCTGCTGACTCGGATGGTACGACGCCAGGACGGCCGGTCCGTTCGCGATGGAGACCTCGACCCCGTGCCCGAACCGAGGCCGGGGCTTGGGGACGGACAGGCCTCGGGCAGCGAGAATGCGGAGTGTCTGAGCGTAGGCGAGTCCTCCAAGGGCTACCACGACTCGGACGCTGGCGAGGGCATCCAACTCGCGCTCCAACCAAGAGCGGCACGTGTCCCGCTCGGCAGTGGTGGGCTTGTTGGCCGGCGGTGCACACCGCACGGCCGCTGTGATCAGCACGCCATCCAGGCGAAGCCCGTCCGCTCGGTCCGTCGAAGTGGGTTGGTTGGCGAGGCCTGCGCGGTGAAGCGCCCGGTACAGCCAGTCGCCGGATCGGTCGCCGGTGAACATGCGCCCGGTCCGGTTCGCTCCGTGGGCCGCGGGCGCGAGGCCGACGACCAGGATCGAGGCCTTCGGATCTCCGAACGCCGGCACGGGCCTTCCCCAGTAGCCCTGATCACGGAACGCTGCGCGCTTGTCACGGGCCACCTGTTCCCGCCATGCGACGAGCCGCGGACAGCGGCGGCAGTCGACGAGCTCCCGTTGTACAGAGTCGAACGCGTTGGCGGCCACGGGTCTAGCCGCTCTCCTCCCAGGCGGCGAGCCAGAGCACGCTCAGCATGCCTGCGCCCGATGCGAGTCGTTCGGTAGCGAAGCCGACGGTCTCGGGTCGCGACGGGCCGTCCGGATCGAACCCGATGTCCCGGTCCAGTCGGTAGATCTCCCCCACCAATGCGTGAGACGTGTGCAGGAACGCCATGACGGCTTCTCGAGCCGAGCCGTTCAGCGGACGGGGAGCGGCGGTCCGGCGCGTTACCTCCGCCTGTGTCACATGGGCTGCCACGAAGTCGGCTTCGAAGCGGCCATGGAAGGTGCGATCGTCGGTGAAGCCTTCCGGGTTTGCCACGCCTCGAGCCCATCCGTTGTAGTGAATCGTCGTGTGATGGGGGTTGGCGCCGTCCGTGACGTAGTGCCCCAGAATGCCGGCGTCGTTGATGATGCGTGCCTCGATCCAGCGCCGCCGTGTCGGGTCTGTCTCTCGACGCCACAGGCGCCATTCCGTGACGAGCCGTCCGTACAACTCGACGATGCGGAAGGGAAGGAATCCAGCGTCATTCTCGGGTCGATCGAGCCCCGCCGCATACAGCCGCCTCAGGTACTGAAAGCGATCGCGCGCGTCCAGGGCACCCTCGGGCACGTTCTCGAGATCGATGAAGTGATCGTATTCGAAGGCGCGATCCATCTCGGGCAGAGATCTCACCCGCCACCGATCCGGCTCGGGATCGAGATATGCGAGCTGCTCACCAGCGTCGCGGAAGAAGTCCGGCACCCGCGGGGGCAGGGACGCTACGGCGGCCCGTGCAGCCATCTCGTGGCCGGTGGTGCCCCAGCGCACACGCGGCTCCTCAGCCGACATCGGCGCGATGGCGGCGATCCCCAGAGCGATGAGAAAGATGCGCATGACTCTCCTGTCGACTCGACTGTGGTGCGACGGCCTGAAGGTGAGAAGTGGTGCTCCGGGATGCCAGGCTGGTACAATTGAACGATGAAACACGACGTGACCACTCGGACCGAGACGTGACGGCACTCGCCAACGGCGACCCTCGCGCGAGCCTCGCGGGACGCACGGTGGTCATCACGGGTGGGGGACGCGGAATCGGCGCCGCGACCGCGATCGCACTCGCCGAGGCCGGTGCCCGTGTCGCCGTCGCCGCGAGGAACGAAGCACAAGTCGTAGAAGTCGCGACACAGATGCGAGAGGACGGCCTCGAGGGCTTTGCCTTCCGCTGTGACGTGACCGATCCGCGTCAGGTGCGCGACTTGGCGCTCTCGGCGCGGGAGGCGATGGGCCACGTCGACATCCTCATCAACAACGCCTCGACCGCGACCTCGAACCGGCTCGGCCGGATCACCGTGGCCGAATGGCAACACATCTTCGACGTGAATACCACGGGCACGTTCCTCTGCACGCAGGCCATGTTCGACGACATGGTAAAGCGCGGCTGGGGGCGGGTAGTGAACGTCTCCTCGCTCGCGGGTCTCCGCGGAGACCGCTACATCGCCGCTTATGTTGCCGCCGAGCACGCGGTGGTGGGCTTTACCAAGGCTGTGGCGGCGGAGGCTGAGGACACCGGCGTCACCGTGAATGCGGTCTGTCCCGGCTACGTGGATACGCCCCTCACGGATGAGACGATCGCGCGCATCATGCACCTGACCGGTAAGTCGTGGCAGGACTCCCTGCGGTCGGTGCTCGACCAGGCGGGGCAGAGCCGCCTGATCCGGGCGGCCGAAGTTGCGGAGACGATCGTGGACCTGTGTGCCGACGAGCGTGGAACCCGCAACGGCGAGGTCGTGGTGTTGGACGGTGCGCAGGCGCAGTAGCCTAGCCAGGTGCCTCCAACGAGACCGCGTCGCCGACGCGGACGCTGCCACTATCCAGCACGACCCCATAGGCCCCTCCGCCCCATTCCGCCTCCAGTGCCTGGGTCAATCCGGAGCATTGCTCGTCCATGCGCTCGCAAGGACGTGTCTCACCCTCGATGCGGATTCGCACCGACCCGACCCTGAGCACCCGACCTCGGCTGCCGGCGAGTGAAACGCCACTCACCATGATGTTCGCGCGGCGCATCTCCGGACTGGCGTCGGGGAGCCGCGTGCGGATGCGGTCGAAGACTTCTCGTTCAATCACCGTGACCTGTCGCCGAGACCGGCCGCGATTGGCATCGTCCTCGATCCCCTCGCCGACGATCAGCTCCGCCCGCGCGACAGGGTCCATTCGGCCGCGAATCGCCCGTTTTAGCCAAAGCGCCTCCACCCGTCCTGTCGCCGTATCGGTCATGCCTCGTCTCTGGTCTCTCTCGTGTAACAAATGGGCCCGTGCGGGTTAGATGGGCCACGGTACACTGGGTGCCCGAGACGGTGCCCGCCCCTAGGAGGTCCGCCCTGTCGCTCCGCGTGCAACTCGAGTTGGTCTACGACCCCGGTTGTCCGAACGTTGGACGAGCTCGCGAGTCTCTGACGCTCGCGTGCCGCGAGGCCGACATCCCCGCTGTCTGGACGGAGTGGAGCAGTGAGGATCCCGCCTGTCCGGAGCACGTGCGGAACCTGGGTTCGCCTACGGTGCTGGTAAATGAAGAGGACGTCGCCCCGGGCCCTCATCCGTGGGCACCTAGGGAGACCGGAGACAGTCCGCGGTGCCGCGTTTATCGTGACGGCGATGCCCTGGTCCCGGCACCACCCGTGCGCCGCGTCGTGGAGGCCATCACGGACGCGCTTCGCCCCTCAGTGGGTTAGGTCGGACCCAACTCCGGGACGGTCATGCTGCCTCGAGTCACCGCGACGGCCCGACCCCCGACACGGACCTCGGTCGTACGACCCTCCGCTCGGTCAGCCTCCACGTAAAGCAGGCTGGGCCGGCCGAGTTCGATTCCCTGTTCGACCGTCCATTTGAGGCGTACTTCGGGGCTTCCGTCGGCCTCCGAGAGATAGCCTCCAAGCGCGGCGGCCGCGGAACCCGTGGCCGGATCTTCGAGCACGCCGGAACCCGGTGCGAACATGCGTACGCGCGCATCGACGCCCGCTCCGTCTCCACCAAGGCTGACGAGGTAAACGTGGTGGGCCCAGCTGTTGGCGAGCAGCCGTCGCCAAAGGCCAAGATCCAGGACGGCCCGAGCCACTGCATCGACGCTCGCTACGGGCACGACGTGGTAGGGCAGCCCGCACGAGACCATCTCGGGTCTCAGTCCATGGCCACCCACATCTGCTGGTTCGAGGCCCACCATGGCCGCGAGCTCCGGGGCGGAGTGCGGGGAAGGGCGGTGCTCCGGCAACACGGCCGTAGTGAACTGAGCGAACGTCGGCTGGCCGGCCTCGAAGCGTACCTGCACGGGGACCGGTCCGACGTTCTCCTCGAGCGTGAGTGAGACCTCTCCGTCGTGTGGACGAGTCTCAAGGGTGCCCGCCAGGAAGATCGCGCTTCCTACGGTGGGGTGTCCGGCGAACGGGACCTCGACTTTCGGCGTGAAGATGCGCACGAGGGCCGCGCCATCGCGGGTCTCGGGCGGACCCAGAAAGACCGTTTCGGAGAGGTTCATCTCCCCCGCAATGCGTTGCATGACCGACGAGGGGAGGTGCGCCGCGTTCGGGAATACAGCCAGCGGGTTACCGCCGAAGGTACGGTCGGTGAACACGTCCAGCGTGTGGAAGGGGAGCTCGGGCATCAGCTGTTCGCGGCCGTCGCCGGCCGCATGAATACCGTCACCTGCCACATCGTCCAGTTGGCATGGTATGTCTTGATGAGGCCGTGCTGTTCGACCCGGGCCTCCACGGCTTCGGTCGGGTGAATGAAGGCGCGGAAGGGGCACCTGCGCATCAGCTGCACGAGATTCACCACGCGGATCGCGGCCCTGGCCAGGATATTGTCGCGCGGGTACACGAGCCCGTAGGCACGGCGCGCACGAGACGCCGACGCATCGACCAGGGCCTCCATGTCCGAGTAGCAGCACACCACGCGGTCGAGCGTGACGAGATCTGCAGCGTCGACATCGGCTTGGGCCTCGACAAAGTCTCCCGCGATGTAGCGCATCCGGTCGGCGTACCCCCGGCTCTGCGCCTCTTCCTTGGCCGTTTCGAGGTAGGCCGGTGACGCGTCCACGCTCGTCCCGGATCCCGCTCCGTCGTCCGCGAGCTCGTGCTGAATCGCGCCGACGCCGCCGCCGATGTCGAGGAACGAAGCGCCTCGAATACCCGCTTCCGACAGGGCATCCAACAGCATGCGAGTGGTCTTCACCGCACCCTTACGCCGGTACCGTCGTAGCTGCCGCCGGGCCGTCCGGGCATCGAACTGATCCTCGATCCCCTGGCACCGAGAGCATGTCATCAGAGTTTCCTCATTAGCCACCTATACGAGCATCATGAGTATAAGTGACACCGTACGGTCGGTCGGGACCAGGTCAGGGTCCGGGCTGCTCGTCGGGCTCCTCGCGTCACCCGACGCGTGGCCGCATCTTGCAGGGATCGGCCAGGCGGTCGACGGGAACATCAAGTGTTGGAACCGAGGCGACGCAACGAATGACCCTCTCACGCAGAAGTGCCATAAAGGTCGGAGCAGGGCTGGGTGCCATGGCCCTGCTCGATCGCTACGGCGTGCTCGCCGAGCAGCAGGCCACGCTCATTACCAAGACGATTCCCTCGTCCGGGGAACGGATTCCGGTCATCGGTCTGGGCTCGGCACGGACGTTCAACCTGGACACCTCGAGCACGGATGCGATCGAGCCGCTGGAGGTCGTGATCCTGTTCCATGAGCACGGTGGCAAGGTGATCGACACGGCCCCGTCGTATGGGCGCTCAGAGGAGTTCGTGGGCCGCGCGGTGGGGTCCATCAATGCGGCGGACGAGCTGTTCCTCGCGACCAAGGTGAACGTGGAAGGGCGGGGCGTCTCCGCCGCGCTCCAGCAGATGGAGGAGTCCTCGAGGGTTCTCGCGAAGCCGACCGTGGACCTAATGCAGGTGTGGAACCTCGGCGACAACTTCAGAAGCCTCGGGGACAGACACCTCTCCGCACACCTCGAGGCCGTCCGCGAGTGGAAGAGTCGCGGGCGCACCCGATACATCGGCGTCACCACGTCCTTCCGCCAGCAATACGACCTCGTCGAGAGGGCACTGAGACGAGAACAACTCGACTTCGTGCAGCTCGACTATTCTATCGGGGACCGCGAGCCCGAGGAGCGACTTCTGCCGCTTGCGGCAGAACGTGGCGTCGGAGTCCTGATCAACCAGCCGTTTTCGACGGGGGGACTTTTTTCCCGCGTCGCTGGCCGGCAGCTGCCGAGCTGGGCTGCGGACTTCGACTGTGATAGCTGGGCTCAGTTCTTCCTGAAATACATCGTCTCCCATCCGGCCGTCACGTGCGCGATCCCTGCGACCAGCGATCCGGAACATCTCGTCGACAACATGGGGGCCTGTTTGGGCAGGCTTCCGGACGAGCGCACCAGACGTCGGATGGTAGAGGTGTTCGAAGCGCTCTAGGTGGCACGATGAAGGTCCCTGCCAAACGCTGTCGGCAGGGACCTTCGTTGTTGCTTGGACTAGCTGGTAGTGCCTAGTTCGGCAGCAACACCCCGTCAATCACATGAACGAGCCCGTTCGTGGCCGAGACGTCCGTGGCTACGACGTTGACCGTGGCCCCCGATCCGTCCGTCAGGGACACAGCCGCACCGTTGATGTTCACCGTGAAGGTTCTGCTGCCGTCGAGCGTGGTAACCACCTGGCCATCTGAAAGGCTACCCGAGCCCACCGTGGCACCGACGACGTGGTAGGTCAGCACGTCTACCAGGTCCTGTCCGGTCGGGACGCTGGGGAGCGCCGCGAACGCTGCGTCGGTCGGGGCGAAGACCGTAAAGCCAGCCCCGCCGTTGTCGCCGCGCAGCGCGGTCTCGAGGCCGGCCGTGCGGACCAGGTCGACCAGAGTGTAGAACTCGTTCAGCACGCCGACATCGACGATGTCTACCTCGGGAACGAGCACGGCGTCGATCAGGTGGATGATCCCGTTCGTCGCCTCGACGTCCGCGGCAGTCACGGTGGCTCCGTTGACCGTCACCGTTCCAGGAGAGACCCCGACCTCGACGTCCTGGCCCTGCAGGGTCGTGACCATCTGACCGTCTGTCAGGCCGCTGGACCGGGCCGCAACACCCGACACCACGTGGTAGGTGAGGATCTGGGTCAGGAGTTCTGCGTTATCGGGATCCAGCAGTGCGGTAACGAGGTCGGTGCCCAGTGCGTCGAACGCGGAGTTCACTGGCGCGAAAACCGTGAGTGGCCCGGGCGCCTGAAGTGCGCTGACGAGGCCGGCCTCGACGACTGCTACTTCCAGAGTGCTCACGTCGGCTGTTGCGACGACGATATCGACGATGTCGTCAACGATCGCTTGGGTTACCGGGTCGTCGTCGCCGCAGGCCGAGAATGCCACCGCCAGGACCGGAATCAACACGGCCCGAAGGGAAGGGGTTCTGGTGAGGAAACGCTTCATGATTTTAGCCCTCGTTTCAAAGATGATGGTTCAGGTCTTCAGTTCATGCTTTGTTCAGCTTTGTCGACCTGAAAGTACACTATGTACAACTATTGTCAACTATTAATTGCACAAGACCTGCACGACAGGGGTCGAGCGAGGGCTGACGGAGCCGGAAGGGAGGGCGTCCCGCCAAGTGAACGTCCGTGGGAGGGTGAAGACGGCGGTGGGACTAGGCCCGACGGCGTTTCGCTAGGGGTTAGGCCCCGCGGCCGTTCCTGTCGACAGTCGCGAAGCCGTCGAGCCCGTCGAAGACCTCAACGCCAGAAGGGAGCTCTTGGGCCTTCAGCAATCGGGCCGCGGTCCCGCCGACCATCAGTGAGATCTCCGGCTTGAGCAGTTCGCGCAGCGCGAACACGGAGCTGGCCGTCTCATTCATTTGATCCGTTCGGACGGCGCTGATAGCGACCGCGTCTGCGCCCACATCGTGCGCAGCGTTCGCGATATCGGAGATGGGTAGATCGGCGCCGAGATAGGTAGGGCGCCACCCTGCGACTGCCGCCGCTACCGCGGCGAGTCGGGCACCCAACGCGTGCCGTTCGCCGGGCAGGGTCGCCACCACCACGGTGGGGCCCTCCGGCGACGACATGGCGGGGTCGCTCATCCATGCGAGCACTCGCTCCAAGACACCGCTTCCGAGGTGCTCTTGGGCGGGAGAGATCAGGCCGCCCGCCCATGAGTGGCCTACTCGGGACAGCAGGGGGGCAGCCACTCCTTCCAGGAACGGTTGGGCGCCCAGCGACAGGAAAGCCCTCCATAATGTGCGCTCGAGGGCCTCCGCATCGAGCTCAACCATGTGCTGGTAGGCGTCGTCGATCCACTCATCCTGTGCTTCAGACGGGTCCACCCGATCGGCGGCAGGAGTGGCTTGGATGTCCTCCGAAAGCAGTGCCTCGGCAGCCGCGGGTGGGAGGGCGGCGACCGTGCTGATCGACCGACCCATATCGACGAGCGCCCGCAGGGTATTGAGTCGGTCGACGTCCCTATCCGAATAGACTCGCTGTCCACCCTCGGACCGGGCTGGACTCACGGCGTCGTAGCGGCGCTCCCATGCGCGGATCGCAGCCGGCGTGAGGCCCGTGCGGTGCGCGACGACCCGAATCGGGTGGCGGGGGGTGGAGGCGTCGTGGCTCATGCGACAACAATACATTGAAGTTTAATCGATGTCAAAGTTGTCGGGGACGAATTGTTAAACAACCATTGACACACAGAGATCCATTCGCCAGAATTGTTGGACAATAAAATAACAGAGCTAGGACGACCACTCACTCAATGGAGGAACACCATGCTCCGCTCCATCACACTCTTCGCAGCCATCGCCAGCTTCGGCGCGGCCCCGATCGGCGTCGAGGCCCAAATGGCCAGCAAGGATATCGTCACCACGGCTGTCGAGGCCGGCTCGTTCACGACGCTCGCCGCGGCCCTAGAGGCAGCAGGTCTCGTCGGCGTTCTGCAGGGTGAGGGCCCCTTCACGGTGTTCGCCCCCACGGATGCGGCGTTCGCCAAGCTGCCGGCCGGGACGGTCGAGGCCCTCCTAGCCGACAAGGCAGCGCTCACGCGCGTCCTCACGTACCACGTCGTAGCTGGTCGCGTCCCCTCGTCAGCAGTAGTCGGCCTTACCCAGGCTGAGACGGTCGCAGGAATCGACGCGCCGATCGAGGTAAGGTCCGGCAACGTCTACGTCGGCGGCGCTCAGGTAATCACAGCTGACGTTCAGGCCTCCAACGGCATCATCCACATCATCGACACGGTGATGCTTCCCCCGGCGATGTAGGTCTCTTGCTCGAAAGAAGCATCCCACGAGCGGCGGTCGACTTCGGTCGGCCGTCGCTTTTCTTTGCACCGCATGGTGCGCTACCCGAGAGCTCAGGATAGGCCAATGAGCGTACACGTACTTCGTCGTGAACAGATCGTATGGGGCGATCTCGAAACGGTGTTCGCCTTCTTCGAGAGCCCTCGCAACCTGGAGGAGATCACCCCCCCTTGGTTGCGCTTCGAGGTCGTCGCCACGACGGACGAGTCGATGCGCCGCGGCACCGAGATCGAATATCGGCTGAGGTGGCAGCGCGTGCCGATGGGCTGGCGGTCGCGCATCGCGGAGTACGAATCGCCGAGTGCCTTCGCCGACGAAATGATTTCGGGGCCCTATAGGCGGTGGTACCATCGACACCTCTTCCGTCAGGTCGAGGGGGGCATCGAACTGGTCGACGTCGTGGAGTACGAGCTACCGTTCGGTGCACTGGGGCGTTGGATGCACGCTCGTCTCGTACGGGCCCAGCTCGAGTCGATCTTCGATTACCGCCGAGATGCCGTCGCCGCGCGTTTTCCGGCCCCGCGCACGACTCAGTCTGAGGCGTCGCCGTAGCTGAACGCCGATCCCACGAACCGCACGAAGATGAAGCCAGCCTGGCAGATGTTGGCGATGAGCGCCGTGACGTAGAGGGCGGGAGCGTTCACCGTGGACAACCCCAGCACCACGATGACAAGGCTCACCTGCTCGAGAACCTCCACGACCGAAACCAAAGAGACCGCGAGGTTGTCGGGCGGGAAGGTCCCCTGTACAGGCTTGTAGGCTCGGGTGAACGAGATGATGATCCCGTTGTCGAAAATCAGGAACATCACGGCCGCCAGCCTCCAGATCAGGCCCTCCTCGAGGCCGTAGCCTGCGAGGCCGACGGGAATCAGCGCCGCCGCTACTCCGGCGACCGCGCTCGAGATTACGAGGCGCAGCCGCAGAAGATCGTGGGCGGCTTCGGAGGGCCGGTCGCTCCGTCGGCTGAGTACGCTGACCAGCGCCGCGAAGCCGGCGAAGGCGGCCGCGATCTCGGCCATCGACAGGAGAGTGTCCGTGTTTTCGAGCATAACGTCACGCGAATCCGAGCCAGCGGCCGAAGCCGTATCCGGCGGCCGCGACGACCGCCGTCAAAACGCTTCCCCACACCAGGTCCACGACGACCACCACGACCGGAAAGTCACGGAAGAGTGCGAGGGACGTAAGGTCGAACGTGGCGTAGGCCACGAGGCCGAAGAAGGCCCCCAGCCCGATCGCCTTGGAAAGTGATCCGGCTTCCAAGCTCGGTAGTACCGCGAAGACGAGAATGCCCGCGATGTAGAGGCCGTAGAATGCGAGCGCGGCAGGCCACACGGGAGTCTCCCGCATGAGGTGACCGAGGTGGTTGCCATAGAATCCCCGAGCCACCACGCCCAGCCAGACAAGGTCGATGCCGAAGAAGACGAGGGTGGTGAGGCCGTAGAGGCTGACCACCTGGAGTGGGCTCACCGGGTGCCCGACCGGATCAGCCATGCCATGGTGCCCGCGGCTGCGAGGTTGCCGGCAACCAGCCATACGGGGCCGATCGCGGCCACCAGGCCCGGGTAGGCCACCGCTCCCAACGAGAAAGCTCCAGCGGTGAGCACCGCCATGAGCGCAGCGCCGAGCACCATGGGCACCCGAAGGAGACTCCACGCCTCATACAGGGCGGTCGCGGCGGCTCCGATCAGAACGAACACGACGAGGTGGACGAGGCTGTACAAGGCCACCATGTCCAGGCGGAGCGGCTCGACCGACGCCGGGTCGCCCCCAAGGAGCACGACCTGCCCGAGGAGAGAGGGAGTATAGAGGAGTTGACCCCTGGTCGCGTCGACGAGGAGAAAGAGGAGGGCCGTGGCGGCACTCGCGTACGCTCCGGAGGTCAGGGCTGCGAAAGCGATAGAGTTCCGAGGCGTTGTCGCGGTGGCGGCAGTCATGAGTAACTCCAATGTCTAAGTATTGTTGGATGCAGATTAGACAATAGTTGGACAAATGACAAGAGTCCGTTAAGATCCTCTTGTTGCACAGGCGCGGTGAGCACCTCAACACAACAGCAAGGCGACCAAATGAACGTCCTGGTAACTGGAGCCACGGGGTACGTTGGAGGGCTGCTCGTCGAGCGGCTCCTGGAGGCGGGTCACGACGTTCGTGTCCTGGCACGCAGCCGCACAGGCGCCGAAAGCCGCTCCTGGGCGTCCCGTGTGGACATCAAGGTCGGCGACCTCATGGACCCCGACACTCTTCCCGAAGCGCTGGAGGGAATACAAGTCGCCTATTACCTCGTGCACTCCATGTGCTCCGGGGATGACTTCGCCGAGCGCGACCGACGTGCGGCGCGCAACTTCGTCGCTGCGGCCGGGCACCTCCAGCAGGTCGTGTACCTCGGTGGCATTCGCCCGCCGGATGCTCCCGAGCAGGCCAACTCGAAGCACCTGAAGAGCCGCGCCGAGATTGGTGAGATCCTACGGACCGGCCTGCCAACCACGGAGCTTCGCGCGGGGCCGGTCATCGGAGGGGGCTCGGCCTCATTCGAGATGGTGCGATACCTGACCGAACGACTTCCCGCCATGATCGCGCCGAAGTGGATCCTGAACGAGGTGCAGCCTATCGGCATCGACGACGCCCTCGCGTACTTGGTCGCGGTCCTGGGGCGGTCCGACACCCTCGGCGTAATCGACGTCGGTGCGGAGCCCCTCACGTTCCGGGACATGATGCTCAAGTACGCAGGCATTCGAGGTCTGCCGCGTGTGATCGTGCCTTTGCCAGTGCTCGCGCCTAAGCTCGCGGCCCTTTGGGTCGGCTTCGTCACACCGATCCCGAATTGCCTGGCCGTGCCGCTCGTCGAGGGAGTCGTACGTCCGGTCGTCGGAGACACATCTCGCGCCCGGTCGCTTTTTCCCAACATCGTCCCAATGTCCTACGGGAACGCGGTGTCACGAGCCCTCGCGATGACCGAGGCGGGTGAAGTCGTGACTCGCTGGAGCGTTTCGGGTGGGGACCCGACCCCGAAGGTACAGCTCGAGGATCGAGAGGGCGTGGTGCGGGAGGTGCGAACGCGGCTCGTCGAAGCAGCACCCGAGCAGGTGTTCAGGGCCTTCGCGAGCCTCGGCGGAGAGCGCGGCTGGCGGGTTTGGGAGTGGGCTTGGGAGATGCGAGGAGCGGTCGATCAGCTGTTGGGTGGTCCGGGCTTACGCAGGGGCCGGCGACATCCCGAGGTGCTCTATCCTGGCGAGGCGCTCGACTTCTGGCGCGTCGAGGAGTACCGGCCGCCGTCCGTGCTTCGCCTCCGAGCGGAGATGAAGGTTCCAGGCACCGCTTGGCTGCAATTCGAGGCCATCCCGGAGGGCTCTGGCACCCGGCTGGTACAGACCGCGTTCTTCGCTCCGACCGGCTTCTTCGGATGGCTCTACTGGTACGGGATCTATCCGGTGCACAAGAAGATCTTCAGTGACCTTGTGGATGCCGTGGCCGCCGATGCCGTGGACGCGGCGGATGACGGCCCAGTCGCGTTGGCGGTGAAGCGTGCGACCGGCTAGCCGTCGGTCGGGCCACCACCTCGGTTCAATCTCTGCCCTCGAGCCCAGAGCGACTGAGACGGTGCAAGATCGAGAGACCGCGAGGTGGACGACCGAAGAGCAGTCTGAACTGGTCGGCTCGATTGAGCCGGAGCGCGTAGAAGTTCTGTATGGTGGTCGCAGGGAGTCTGTAGAAGCGCTCGAAGATCGCGCGCCGTCGACTCGGCGGGTACCATCGAAACAACAGCCGGTTCAGGGTCTGGGTGAAGGCCACCTGGCGTTGATGGCGGCGAGAGAAGTCGAGCAACTCCTCGCCGAAAAGAGCGTCCGGCGGGCGGCTCGCGACGAACGCGGCCAAGCGGGCGGCCACAGGAAAGGAGTAGCCGGTCCCGGGGTGGAACCACCCGCCGCGGTACCCACCCAGCAGGGGACCCGAGCTCTGCGGCCGAAAGGTCCCGGACCAGGGCATCGGCAGCACCCCCGACTCTTCCCGCCGGATTGCAGCGACGCGCCAATTCCTGCGGGCCGCATACGAAAGAACCCCATCCCGCAGCGGGTCCAGAGCCAGCTGCGGCGAGTCACTGAAGTACGTGTCCTCGACGAGAACCCTGCGAGGTCCCATGGGCAGCAGGTAGAAGAACCGGTAGCCCTCGGATTGATCGACGGTCGCGTCCATGAGAACCGGAAGATCGAGGTCGTGCGGTTCCTCCAGCTCGATCTCCAAGCCCAGGAACTTCTGGTACCCGGCGGGTGCGGACCCGCTCGCCCGAAGGGGTCCCCGCGCATCGACCACGACGGTCGCGGTCACTTCCGCCCCCGAATCCAGCGTGAGGCTGTGGGGTCCGAGGCCGGCGACGTCGGTCGCGAGGAAGAGTTGTGAATCCGCGTGGCCTTCGATCGCGCCTGCGACGACGGAGTGGAAGCGGTCGCTGGAAACGCCGAAATACGGCTCGTCAATCCTGTGCTCGGCCCCCGGGAAGGCGACGCGGTATCCATCCCATTGGTGCTCCACGAGCGGCGAGAGCCAACGATGCGATTCCTCCGATACATCTCCGCGATGGAAGCACCACGTATGATTTCCGCCCAGCCTGTTCTCCCGCTCCAGCAGTGCGATGCGGACGTTCGGCTGCCAGGCGCGAAGCGCGAGCGCCAGCAGCCCGTTTTGCAGGCCACCGCCGGCCAGCGCGTAGTCGAAATGGGTCATCGGCTTATTATGGAGCTTCGCCGGGGTCGGACAAAGCGGGGTTCATGCCCTTCGGGCGCCGCAAGCCTCGCACCGAGAACCGTATGCCGACCCTTCATCATCGCCGCTGGCCCGTGCTGCTGCTGCTTGCGGTTCTTGCCGCCCCAAGTGGGGTGGGTGGCCAGGCTCTCGGCTCTTCAGAGGATCCCTTCGCTCCGCCCGGTCTTGGTTCAGGGCCCTAC
>Ga0224512_10002352_pt1 | contig 17389 bp, 19 predicted proteins | sample SF_May12_sed_USG_4_FD_169103 | JGI IMG/M metagenome (GOLD analysis project Ga0224512, IMG submission 169103) | Sediment microbial communities from San Francisco Bay, California, United States - SF_May12_sed_USGS_13 | ecosystem: Environmental > Aquatic > Marine > Sediment | place: USA... | reverse complement strand
TCGCAATCGGGGACACGCAATCGGGGACATCGCAATCGGGGACAGGCACCATTTCAGAAAGGTGCACAGCCCCTTTCTGAAATGGAGCCAGTCCCCTTTCTGAAATGGAGCCAGTCCCCTTTCTGAAATGGAGCCAGTCCCCTTTCTGAAATGGAGCCAGTCCCCTTTCTGAAATGGAGCCAGTCCCCTTATAGTCAACTGACCGACGTCGATAAGGGCTAGAGCATGAAACAGAGTGAAACGAGAATTCCGCCGCTGCGCGAGGACGAGTGGACCGATGGACAGCGACGGCAACTCGAGCCGGCCTATCGCAAGGGGGGCTTCTACAATCTCGTCGGCACGTTGTCGCGCCATCCGGAGGCCTCGAAGCGGATTGGCCAGGTCAGTGCGCACGTGCTCGGGCCAACCTCAACGCTGCCGGCACGCGACCGGGAACTGCTGATTCTCAGAACAGCCTGGCTGTGTCGGGCCGAATATGAATGGGCACAGCACCTGTTGATCGGGCGACAAGCCGGGATCACCGACGACGCATTCGATCGTTGTCGCGAAGGCCCCGCTGCGGATGGCTGGACACCACTCGAGGCGAGCCTGTTGCAGGCCGCGGATGACCTGCATGCGCAGCAGCGCATCACGGATACCACCTGGGCGGCGCTGGCGCAGACTTATGACACACAACAGATGATGGATATCGTTATTGCGGTCGGCCAATACACGCTGGTGGCGATGGCGTTGAATTCGTTTGGTACGCCACTTGATGAAGGGCTGCAGGGGTTCTGAGTAATTAAGGGGACTGGCTCCATTTCAATAAAGGGCGGCAGCCCGTTTTGAAATGGTGCCTGTCCCTGGACATCGGTGGCACTGGGGACAGGCACCTTTTCCAGAGAGGGGCTAAGCCCCTTTCTGTAAAACGAGCCAGTCCCCTGAAAACGAGCCAGCCGCCTGTTCTAACTCCAGGCTGGCTTTTTGGCGATGATAAATACGGCCTTGTTCTTACCCGATTGCCATTGGTAGTCAATCTCGAAACCGGCCGCGGTCAGGCTGTGTTCCAATTCTTTTGTGGTAAAGACCTTCACCACCGGCATCAAACCGAAGAATTTTCCGATCGGCACGACAAATTTGAAGAGCTTCATCGTATCGCCAATGCACGCCGTGCTGGTGACGAAAATACCACCGGGTTTGAGCATTTCATGCACCCTGGCGATGACGTCTTCCTTGTCCTCTAGCAGGTGCAAAATACTGAGACCCAACACGGCGTCCAGGGTTTTTTCGGGCGCGTTGAATGCATCGATGCTTAAGCATTGAAAAGTGACATTGTTGATATTTTTTTCGTCAGCCTTGCGCTGGGCAATTTCAATCATTTTCGATGAAATATCAATCGCCTGAATATGTTTCACGTAAGGCGCATGGGCAATGGCTGTTGAGCCCGTGCCACAGCCGAGCTCCACTACCTCCATGTCCGGCCGAAAATATTCGCGCGTGACCTGCAGCTTTTTTTCGTAAGCCGCTTCATCAGCGACGGGGCGTTTTGCATAGCGCTCGGCTATTCTGTCCCAAAATCTGGCTGACTTATCCATTACCACTTCGGCCACCACCTAGCGCCTCGCATCAGCGGACTTCAAAAGCGGAACGATGCACGAGCGTCGCTTTTTGTGGTCCGGGTGCATGCGATGGTTATGTTTATTTTTGACCTGGCATCTTGCCTAACTCTGACACCTCGAGCGAACCGCCGACCTCAAGGAAAGGGCAAGCCTGTGCAATCGAGAGTGCCGCCTCCATGGAATCCACTTCAACTATGGTGTAACCCGACATTGTCGTGGTGCCTCCGCTGGTCACAGTGCCATCGGAGTTTACGGTGCGCGTATCCTTGAGCGGATTCGCAGGACTCACAGCTGAGTCGCCCAATGCAGCCAACCACTCCATATATTTCGCCATATGTTGCTTACCTTCCTCCGGGCTGGATGGCTGATGGCCGCCCAGATAAGTCATCATGTATTGAGGCATTTCTTTCTCCTTTTTTTAGTCATTTGCTCCGGCAGCAAACCTAAGGCCTCGCTCAGCGGCGGCCAGCTTACTGGCCATCCGACTGCGCCGACTGGTTAGATGGCAGCCGCGACTTAGTTTTGCGAATGCCTCGCAAGGATTCCGCTTCCGACTGCTGCGCATGATAAAGCTCCCAACGTAACTGCACGTTCATCCAGAATCCCGCCGAGTTACCAAGGAACTTAGCTAACCGAAGAGCAGTACTGGGCGTAATTCCGCGCTTACCGTTGATCAGTTCATTCACTCGCTGATAGGGAACATGAATACCGTTTGCCAAGTCCCGTTGTGAAAGTCCCATTGGAGTCAAGAACTCTTCCAGCAACATTTCACCCGGGTGCGTCGGTTCTCTATGTGTAGGTATTCGTACCATAATTTAATTCCTTACCGGTGGTAATCCAATATTTCAACATCCGTCGGACCTTCAGACTCCCACTTAAAACAGATACGGTATTTGTCATTAATTCGAATGCTGAACTGCCCTTTCCTGCCTCCTGACAGAGCTTCCAAGCGATTTCCTGGTGGCACCTTTAGGTCACCCAAAGTATCAACCGAATCAAGCTGATCGAGTTTTCGTGCCGCGATGCGCCATAACCCTCCAGGGCAGGTTTGCCGCGCAGCGCGAGAGTTCTTTCCGTTGAATATATCCTCGGTGCCTGCGTTAACGAACCGCCGTATCATGGAAACATGGTATCACGGTGTCCATGCTACGACAATGTAACCCTGCCATCTAACAGCGGCTGCAGAATGAAGGGGGCAGTGACCGTAATCAAACAAAGTACTCAATGAAACCCCACGCCCGCAGTGAATTACGGTCACTGTCCCCTTAATTCCGCGCGCGACCATAGCGCTCGATCAGTTCGTATTTGCGCAGCATGGCTCTGAGCTGGTTGTAAGTCAGCCCGAGGAGTTCTGCGGCCTGCGGCTGGCGATAGCGGCTGACCTGCATCGCCTGGTCGATCAGGCGTTTTTCCAAGTCCGCGACCTGGCGCTTCAGATCGGTTGGCAGATCTGTGGGTTGCCCAACGGACGGCTTGCTTGGCTCCGCGGCATCGCTTGCCGTGTCGGGCACCGGTTCAGCAGATGCCGCACTTTGATGTGACGTTTCGAACGGATCGAACACGATGCGCGCGATTGGCGCGTCCGGATCGGTGCTGCGGTAGACCGAGCGCTCGACGGAATTTTTAAGACCACGCACGTTACCGGGCCAGCGGTCGGCCAAGAGTTCTGCGCTGCACTCGGCGGTGAAGCCGGGAAAAAATTCGCGCCCGAGTTCGCGGATGACGTTGATCGCGAAATGTTCGGCCAGCGGCAGAATGTCTTCGCGGCGCTGCCTGAGGGGCGGCACGTTAACGACGTCGAATGCGAGGCGATCGAGAAGGTCGGCGCGAAATTTTCCCTGCCGCGCCAAGTCCGGTAAATCAGCGTTCGTCGCGCCGAGCATGCGCACGTCAACCCGCAGGGTTTCCGAGCCACCGACGCGTTCGAACTCGCCATACTCGATCACGCGCAGGATTTTTTCCTGCATGCGCGCCGGGATCGTCGCCAGCTCATCGAGCAGCAAGGTGCCGCCGTCGGCGCGCTCGAAACGACCGATGTGGCGTTTCTCCGCACCCGTGAACGCACCCGCCTCGTGACCGAACAACTCGGAATCGAGCAGGCTCTCCGTCAATGCCGAGCAATTGAGCTTCACCAGCGGCTCTTCCCAACGCGGCGACAGATAGTGCAGACGCGTGGCCACGAGTTCCTTGCCGGTGCCGCGCTCGCCGATGATCAGCACGGGCTTCGTGAGCGCCGCGACGCGCGAGACGTGTTCGAGCATCGCAACGAATGCGGGTGATTCGCCGATCATCGGGGTCGTGTCTGAAATGGGTGTCGACATTAGTCAATTACGCCAATATTTGATTAATAAGACTGCAGTTTAGCAGAAATAGCCAGTCCGGGTCATGCCTCGGCGGCCGCAGGTGACGCCTTTTTCTTCATGAATTCAGTGAGTTGGGCAAATTCGGCCAAGTTGGCACGGGATATGCAATATCACTGGTGAATCACGAATACTGCAACGAGGATCAGGATATGGGTATTTTTTCCCGCATGAGTGACATCATCAACGCCAACATCAACGCCATGTTGGAGAAAGCCGAGGATCCCGAGAAGATCGTGCGGCTGATGATCCAGGAGATGGAGGACACGCTGGTCGAGGTGCGCTCGGCCGCGGCCCGCACCATCGCCGACAAAAAAGAAAACCGCCGCAAGCTCGCCACCATCCAGGCCGAGGCCCGCGACTGGGAGCAGAAGGCCGAACTCGCCGTCACCAAGGGACGCGACGACCTGGCCAAGGCGGCGCTGCACGAAAAAGCGAATGTCGAGCGCATCGCCGCGGGGCTCGCGGATCAGCTCGCCCAGGTGGACGACGGGCTAGCACGGCTGAACGGCGACATCACGCGACTGCAGGAAAAACTCGCGGACGCCAAAGCACGCCAGAAGGCGCTGTTGATGCGACACGAGACCGGCAACCAGCGCCTGCGCGTGCGTGAACAACTGCACCAAGGTAAGGTCGACGATGCGCTGATGCGTTTCGAGAAGTTCGAGCGCAAGATCGAAACGGTCGAGGGTCGCGTCGAAGCCTACGACCTTGGCAAGCGGCCGGACCTGCGACAGGAGATCCAGAATCTCGAAGGTGAAGAAAAAGTCGAACAGGCGCTGACGGAACTTAAACAGCGCATGGGCGGCAGTGACAACAAGGAGGACAAGACATGAGGCTCAAATATATCGAAAGCAGCGCCTACGTAATCGCATTCGCCACAGTCGGACTGACCTACCTGGATTGCCTGCTGGCGATTACCTGACGCGTTAAGACCCTACACAACCGCAACAAGAGTAAGACGGAGCAGTAACACATGTCCGAAATTTTAGGGATCATTGCACTGACCATCGTGGCGCCGATCTGGATCGTGAGTCACTACCTCACCAAGTGGAAATTGTCGAAAGGGCTGTCGAAAGACGAAGCCCTGATGCTCGAAGATCTGTGGAAGACCGCGCAGGCCATGGAGAACCGCGTCAAGACGCTGGAAGCGATCCTCGACGACAACGTCAAGGGATGGAGGAACAACGCATGAACACGAGCCGCCGGCTTTTCGACATTTCGGGCGCTCACGGCAGTTTCCGGCGCAGACCCGATGTTGCCATCGTGATGGGTGTCTGCGCAGGCATTGGCGACTTCTTTTCGCTCGACCGCAACATTGTTCGACTCTTCGCGGTGCTGCTACTGTGGTTGTTCACGGTGCCCACCATGCTGCTCTACCTGCTGCTGGCCTGGCTCGGAGACACGCGATGAACGCCGCCCCACGTCATGAGCCGAATCCGCGACGACTGTATCGCGATGTCGAGAATGGCATGCTGGCCGGCGTCTGTGCCGGGATCGGCGACTACTTCGGGATCAGCGTCAAAGCGCTCCGGTGGGTGGTCTTTTTCTGCTGTTTCTTCGCCCTGCCGGCCGTGGTGATCAGCTACATCGTGGCCACGATTCTGCTGCCGCGCAAGCCCGCCGGCATGTACCACAACGAACGCGAGGAGATCTTCTGGCGCTCGGTGCGGCGCGACCCGCATTTCACTTGCGACGATATTCGCAGCAAGTATCGTGACCTCGACCGCCGACTGCAGGGCATGGAGCACTACGTGACGTCGCCGCGGTTCGATCTCGATCAGAAGTTCAGGGACCTGGAGTGAGGAACGGGTTCAGATCCGGATTTCCTTTTTTAGAACGTCGCAAGCGGCGACTGGCTGCATTTCGAGGGACTGGCTCCATTTCAATAAAGGGCGGCAGCCCGCATTGAAATGGTGCCTGTCCCTGAGAGACGGCAATGGGGACAGGCAATCGGGGACAGGCACCATTTCGAGGGACTGGCTCCATTTCAATAAAGGGCGGCAGCCCGCATTGAAATGGTGCCTGTCCCTGAGAGATCGGCAATGGGGACAGGCAATCGGGGACAGGCACCATTCCAGAAAGGTGCGCCACGCAATCGGGGACAGGCACCATTCCAGAAAGGTGCGTAGCCCCTTTCTGGAATGGAGCCAGTCCCCTTCGAAACGCGCCAGTCCCATTCGAAACGCGCCCGCCCTCCTTAGAAATAAATCGGCTCGCAAATCTGTGTAATTGCGATCAAACCCCATTTAAGAGCGCAGTTATCGCCGGCGCCGGTATTGCGTAAACTAACGTCTGATCTGGGCCAGTTGGCACGCCATATCTCCATACCTCGACAGGAGCAACACATGCCACGACTCGAGAAATCAGGCACGACGCGCCGCGGCTTCATCGTTGGCGGCGGTGCGCTGCTGGGTCAGGCGTTGACACCCGCCGGCATACCGCGCGCACTGGCTGCCACACCGTGGGATCTGATCGTGGTCGGCGGTGGCACGGCCGGGTTGCCGACGGCCGTGTTTGCTGCGCAGCGCGCGCGCGTGCTGGTCATCGAACGCGCCCCTTTAGTCGGTGGCACGCTGGACCGGTCCACCGGCCAGGTCGCAGCGGCCGGCACGGTTTTTCAGCAAGCTAAAAACATCGTCGACACGCCCGATGCACACTATGAAGACATCATGCGCATCAATGGCGGCACCTCCGATCCGGACCTGACCAGGCTGGTCGTCGATCACGCCGGCGGCATGCTGAACTGGCTGGCGGAACACGGCTACGAGGTCGAGCCCGATCACCCGGTGACCGGTTCCGGTCACGAACATTTTCGTATTCCACGTTATCAGTGGGGCCCGAAAGGCGGCTGGTCGATTGTCGAAGCGCTGCAGGAACCGCTGGCGACCGCGCAGGTAGGCGGCAATCTCACCATCTTGCTGAACACCAGTGTCGTGGACCTGATGCTGAATGGCGCTGGCGCCGTGACGGGTGTGGTCGCTATGGATGCCGAGCGCGTGCGCACCGATTACCCGGCGCGCAATGTCGTGCTGGCGAGTGGCGGCTGCGCATCGAACCCACATATGTTCGAGGAACTGCATGGCGTGCCGTTGTATTGCCAGATCGCCAATCCGAACAGCCAGGGCATCGGTCTTACCCTCGGACAGGCGGCCGGCGGATACCTGCGTGGCGGGGAAAAATACGCCGCACTGCTCGGCGCCATTCTGGCCGACGATCATTATCCCGCCGCGCCCGCCGCGATTCCAGCGCTGAACCCGAGCCTGCGTAAACCCTGGGAGATCCTCGTGAATTCCAATGGCGAACGCTTCGTGCAGGAAGATCATGCGAGTATTGATCACATCGAAAAGCAGCTGGGGAAACAGCCCGGCCATCGGCACTGGGCCATTTTCGATGCGAACATTCTTGATCAGGCACCCCCGCTGATCCCCAACTGGGATGCACAAGCGGTGCGCGATGCCTGTAACGACCACCCGATGTTCAGCAGTGCCGATTCCATCAGCGAGCTCGGGGTGCGCGCCGGTGTTCATCCGCGGCATTTACAAACCACCGTCGAGGTGTATAACAAAGCCCGCGAGAATAAGACGGACGATCCGCAGGGCTTGCAACACCGGCCGCTCGCGATTGCAAAACCGCCGTTTTACGCCGTGCGCATGCAGGGCTGGACGCTGGTCTCATTCGCCGGGCTGGCCGTTAACCCGCAACTGCAGGTGATCAGAAACGATGGCCAGGCCGTGCAGAATCTTTACGCCGCCGGTGAAATCATCGGTGCCGGCGCGACCTCCGGGAATGCTTACACCAATGGCATGCTGGTAACGCCGGCGATCACATTCGGGCGCCTGCTCGGTGAACGAATTTTGCAGTTCTGAAACTGCGAATTAAGGGGGCAGGCACCTTTTGGAGGGACTGGCTCCATTTCAATAAAGGGCGTCAGCCCGCATTGAAATGGTGCCTGTCCCTGTGAGGCGGAAATGACAGGCAATCGGGGACAGGCACCTTTTCGAGGGACTGGCTCCATTTCAATAAAGGGCGTCAGCCCGCATTGAAATGGTGCCTGTCCCTGAGAGATCGGCAAATGGGGCAGGCAATCGGGGACAGGCACCTTTTCCACAAAGGGGCCAAGCCCCTTTGTGGAAAACGAGCCAGTCCCCTACGGCAAATCTGCGACCCAGACGTCATTGTCTTGCGGCCACGGGGCCAGGGTCTCGCGGTCGCCGCCGAGCGTCCAGATCTTGCCGTCATGGATCTCCAGCAGAAAGTCACTCTTGCCGCAGTTACCCGGGTTGCCGTCGCAGCCCCAGACGTTATTGGTAACGAGTTGCCAGCCGTCGATGCCGTCCTTGGGATCCCAGATCCACATGTCATGCATCAATTGCTGTACGTACTTGCCCGAACCCTTTGCATGGCCGCCGATGCAAATGATCTTGCCGTCGTGGGCAACAATCTGATGCCCCGTGCGCGGAGTCCACGGCGCATGCCCGAGCAACTCCCAGCTTTCGCCCAGGTCATCCGATTTCCAGACGTCATTCCGGCGCCCGGGCCAGTTGCCGAAGAACACCGGTTTGTCGTGATCGCCGCCCATGAAATAAATCGTCCCGTCAATCTGGACCACCTGCATGCCGGCTCTGCCCATGTCTTCGGGCAGTTCGGCGCGCAGCTCCCAGGTCTCGCCGAGGTCTTTACTGACCCAGAGCTCGGGGTAGAACACGCGGTTCCATGACTCGCGGGCACCGCCAAACAGGTAAATGACGTCGTCAATCGTATAGGTGTGGTGACCGGCCCGCACGCCCCAGGGCGCGTCGGCGCAGACCTGCTCCCAGCTGCGGCCCTGATCGGCGGAGCGCCACACGTCGTTATAAAACGTGCTGAGCCCCTGGCCGGCGGTCAGGACCAGCTGGCCCTTAACGATTTCGACTTCCGGATAGCACCGCTTACCCCAACCGGTGTTGTCGGACATCAGCTCCCAATTCACACCATCGGCACTTCGCCAGGTGTCCGCATAGATCTTGAACATGCCGGCACGGCCGCTAATGATGTAGAAATAGCCGTCCAACAAGCCGCCGCGCGGCATGGCGCGCGCACCCCAGGGCGATTTGGGAGCAACTTGTCGCCATTCGATCGCCGGGGTGGCTGGTTTTTTTTCCATCATGATTTTCGATAATTAAGGGTAATGTAAGGGGACTAATTAAGGGGACAGTAATTTAAGGGGACAGTGACCGTAATTCACGGCGGGCACAGCGTTTCGTCGAGTACTTCGTTGAATTACGGTCACTGTCCCCTTAATTCTGCCTCTTAATTCCGTTAATTATCGCAAATAAATCCAGGGCCTTCTTTGGGTCCCCACGCGGGTCTTGCGTTAAGATGGTTCGATTGTCTGGTCCTTGAGTGAGCCCTGAAATGACCTCGACCACCACCAGCCGATGGCCCTGGGCCGTGCCGATACTGATTTACGCGGCGGCGACGCTCGAGATGATCATCATGGTCACGCCGTTCGCGGCATATTTCTATAGTGTCTACACACCGCTGCTGCACGGGCTCGAGGCGAGCGCGGCCACGGCCTGGCTGCCGCAATTTTTCCTGCCGCACCTCGCGCATACGAAGATCGCGGCGTTCCGCTACGTCGAATGGCTCGGTGCGGCGCTCGCGCTGGTCGGCCTGCTCGGCTTCTTCGCCTGCGCAATCCAGCTCTATTACGGCAAGTTCGTCAAGAAGAAACTCGTCACGGGCGGCCTTTATGGGCGCGTGCGACACCCGCAGTACCTGATGCTGATCATCGGTGGCGCCGGGTTCCTGCTGTTGTGGCCGCGGTTCTTTATCCTGGTGACGTACCTCGTGATGCTCGGCCTGTACTACATGCTCGCGCGCTTCGAAGAAGAGACGATCCGCAAGCGTTATGGTAGCGAGACGGATGCATACCTGGCGCGTGTTGCGATGTTCAACCCGTTCCGCAAGCCGCGCGAAGACCAGGACTGGCAACCGTTGTCGCGCTCGATCGCGCTTGGCATCTGGGTCGGCGTGTTTGCCGTGAGCCTGCTGCTGGCGTTCGGTGCGCGCGCGCTCGCGGTGTCGCAGTTCTATGCAGTGGCGCGGCAGGCGCCGAACGTCACGGCCCTTGCGTTCCGCGAGATGAGCGACGATGCCATTCGCATGGTCATGGACGCCGCACTGCAAACCGACGCGGTGACGAACCGGCTGGAAGAAAACCCGGATATCGCCCTGGTGATGCAGATCAATGACGGCCGCTCACAACTGACGCACCTGCTGATCGATCTCGGTATGAAAGCCGACCTTCGCCGTGCGCTGGAACTGCCCGACGACGGCTGGTTCATCGTGGCATCTGCCGTGCTGCCGCGCGACCCGGATGCGGGCGCAGCGCCCAGCCCGTTCTCGCTGGCCGCGAAAATCGAACCGCTGTACCTGATCAGTATCAGCAAAGACGCCGACGATGCGGCCGTGACCGACCTCACGGCGGATCTGTTCTACCAGGGGTTCGCGCGTATTCTGTTTTGATGACCGCTTCTTTCTCGACGAACACCGCACTTTCCCGCCGCTGTTTAAGGGGACAGTGACCATAATCTTGCGCTCAAGGTCGTATCGGTGAAGCACCTCAAAGAATTATGGTCACTGTCCCTTTAACTCCCCAAACTTCTTCGTGATATGCACCGCCGTCATCAGTATAACGATGCTGATAACCGGTTCACCGACATTGCCGACGATGCCGCCGGTGCTGCTGAACGGCACCGCGAAGAATGCCGTCGACGCCAACGTACCCAGGAACAGCCACTTGTAACCAATCTTCCACCACAGGTAGAGGCCGAACAGCATCAGCATATTATTCAGGGTAATCGCCGGGATCGGCCCGATGCGCTGGCCGGTGCCGACAATATCTTCAGGCCCACACACCGTGTACTCGGCAATGTGGGTCGTATAACGAAGCGTGTCGGCGAAACACGAGTGATAAAACGTCGCGTTATAGAACCGCCACAGGTCGTGCACCATAAAGTAAGTCGCCAGCAGACAGAACGACCCCATGACGATCTTCGGCTGCGCCCATTTGAAGCTGGCCTGGCGCGCCATCGAACCGATCGCAATAAAGGTCACGGGCAGCAAAATATAGTGCGCCAGGAAACGCACCGTATTCATACCCAACAACAACGGCCCCTCCCCCAGCGTGCTGCCGAGACCGATGGTCAGGTTGTCGAACCACATCAGATACAACGGCACGGTCGCCAGCGCCAGGGCTCTGCTCGGGTATTGCTTGTAGAGCTTTAACGCCCAGACGAGTACCGCGATGTCGATGACGGCGATGAGTAAATAACCAGCAGAAAACATATTTGTCCTCAAAAAGGTGCAGGGGTTATTTCTTCCGGGGTGCTGCGGCGCCAGGCGCAGACCCGGCGAATTAAGGGGACAGTGCAATTAAGGGGACAGTGACCGTAATTCAAGGAGGCACTCAACGAAAACCTGCGCCCGCAGTGAATTACGGTCACTGTCCCCTTAATTCTACTGCTGCCCGGGTTTGATATCGGTGATACCCCAGTCCTCGAGTTTTTTCTCGAACGTCCAGCGCGGATGAATCTTTTCAAGGTCGGCCAGGTCTTTGTTGCTGGCAAAGTCATAGCCGTTGCCACCGTCGTTGTACCACTGGGAATAGCGCAGCGGATAGACGACCTCCTCGGTAAAGAGGCAGATCATTTTCATGACCCACTGCGGGAACGGTTTGTAGTTGAACTTCGTGCCGTGCTTGTTGGTGCGTTCGGCAGTCGCGACCGCATCAAAGCCCGTCATCGCGCACGAGGCAATCGAAAAGCTTTCATTCGAGAACACTTCCGGGTATTCGAAAATAGTGCCGCACCACTTGCCGACATCGCGCACATCCACCCAGTTCACCACGAAGTCCGGTTCGTTGATGCCCGGCATGTTGTTCTCTTTAATCATGTTCTTCGACATGGCCGACTGACCGCGCTGCTGCAAGGTGTTGGTGTAATCCACGCGGTGCATGCCATAGTAATAAGCCGGCCGATGGATACAGGTGACGTTGATGCCGTGGTCGCGCAGGAAGTCCGAGAACAGCAACCGCTGCTGCACCCACCAGGGTATTTCGGGGTAATCGTCGGCAATCCCGGTCACCTTGTCGGGCGGAAACACCAGCGTAATGACCTGCTTCACCGACGGGTTCGCCTGCAGTGCTGCCAGCGCTGCCGCGGCCTGCTTCATGAACGCAATCCGGCCATTCACCGGGTCGTTGCCGTGATTCGTGATCTTGCCGGCCTTGGCCGTGTTGGCCGTGCAATACAACACCACGCCATCACAATCTTTGAACGCCTCGGTCAGCTTTTCGCTGGAGTTCATGTCGATGCCGGAGTGCAGGGTCAAAAGCCCCGGGTGTTCAGCCTCGGTCTTTGCCAGCAACTTGTCCAGACGCTCAGCCGCCTGGGTGCCCGGTGTGCGGTAGGTCGCGCGCACCCGGTACTTCAGCGTCTTGGTCAACTCCTCGACAATGGCGTAACACTCCCAGCCGGTGGAACAGGTCACGGCGATCAGCGGCAACTCGTTAATCGGCTTTGGGGCTTGCGAATGCTCTGCACGCTCCGCCTGAAGCCTCAGGACGGCATCAACCAGCCGCTTGTTCTTCGCCTTGATGGCCTGCTGCGCCATCGTGACCGCTGTATCTCTGTCCATTTGCGTCGCCCGTTGTTGTTATTCACACAACTGTAAAAGTTGTCGGCTGGAATTTCTACCAGATACGCGGACATATCCATTTCAAAAAAGGGGGAAATTACAGGTAGCGACAATCGGGACGGGCACCTGCTCGAGGGACTGGCTCCAGTTCAGAAAGTGGCTTGGCCACTTTCTGAATTGGTGCCTGTCCCTTTAGATGGCAATGGGGACAGGCACCTTTTCAAGCAAGGGGCCAAGCCCCTTGCTTGAAAACGAGCCAGTCCCCGTGAAAACTAGCCAGTCCCCTTCATAAACCGGCCAGTCCCTCCGCCAGTTTTCAGGAAATTAGGGTCTGACCCTTCTAACGGACACCCGCGCCTCGCGCTCAGTCTGCCGCGCTCTCGTGGACGCGAATCACGGCAGGTTGCGTCGCCTGCCGGCTTGCCCGGTCTCGGCTAATCACTCATCATGGCCTGCGCTTCGTTGCCTGCCACGGCAGGATCGGTAACGATGAAAAAAGGAGAACCGCGATGATTGCCTGGCTCGTAACGGCTTTCTACGTGGCCGGGATCGTCGCGGCCATCGACGCAATCATGACCGTAAGAACCGCCCCGGGGGCGATCGCCTGGTCGGTGTCGCTCGTCTCGATGCCGATCTTGGCGTTGCCCGCCTATCTGGTTCTCGGGCGCAGCAAGTTCGAAGGCGCCCTGGACGCTTACGAAGAGCGTAAGGACGAGATCGAAGCCACCATGGCCGAGTTTCGCAAGAGTCTGGAGCCCTGGAACGTCCCTGCCGGCGAGCGCAATGCGGATTACGCAGCGGTGCGCAAGCTCTCCCACCTGGATATGACCCGCGGCAATCGGGCTGAGTTGCTGATCAACGGTGAGGCGACCTTCGACAGCATCCTCGCGGGCGTCGCGCAGGCGCAGGACTACATTCTTTTTCAGTTCTACATGTTCCATGACGACGGACTTGGCCGGCGTGTGCAGCAGGCCCTTATCGAACGCGCCAAAGCCGGCGTTCGCGTGTATATGTTGTATGACGAGATCGGCAGCGGTGGCCTGCCGTCAACGTATGTCGAAGAGCTGCGTGCTGCGGGGGTCGAGGTGTCCGCCTTCAAGCCTACGCAGGGCGCCAACAATCGTTTTCAACTCAACTTTCGTAACCACCGGAAGATGGTCGTGGTTGACGGTGTGACTGGTTGGGTCGGCGGGCACAATGTCGGCGACGAATACCTGGGGCTCGATCCGGATCTCAGTCCGTGGCGAGACACGCACGTGCGGCTCGATGGGCCGGTGGTGATCCAGCTACAGGTCCTCAATCTGTCGGACTGGTACTGGGCGACGCGCGAATTGCCCGCGGTTAACTGGGTGCCGCGGGCGGCCGCAGGCAGTGACATGTGGGCCACGATCGTACCCTTCGCACCCACGCACAGGCTGGAGACCGCCGGGCTGTTCTTCGTTGCGGCACTGAATTCAGCCAGGCAGCGCATCTGGTTGTCGGCACCGTACTTCGTTCCCGACGAAGCCGTCATGAAGGCGCTGGAGTTGGCGGCGCTGCGCGGTGTCGACGTGCGCATTATCACCACCGGCAAGGCAGACAGCTGGCCGGTTTATCTGGCTGCGTTTCACTATATCGACCAGCTCCGCGACCTCGGCATCCAGTTTTTTGCCTACCAGCCGGGGTTTCTGCATGAAAAGGTCATGCTGGTCGATAGCGACGTCGCCACCGTGGGCACGCCTAATTTTGACAACCGTTCGTTCCGCTTGAATTTCGAGGTGACGGCGCTGATCGCCGACCCCGCTTTCGCCAGCGAGATGGAGGCAATGTTCGAGGAGGACTTCGCCCACGCCGTACCGATCGATCCGGACAGCCTGGACAAAAAGCCGTTCTGGTGGCACCTGGGCGTCAACCTGTCGCGGCTGGCTGCGCCGGTGTTATGAAGCTAAACAAGGTGCAAGAGGGGCCGTGCAGAAGCTGACAATATCGGGCCGGCGCATGGCTTGAGCCTGGGTATGCTAAACCTCGGTTTGACCCCCCCGGATGCTATTTCCCAACGCGACACGAGTTCGAGCCCGTTCGAGAAGGCTGGGTCCGACTGCCAGTGTTTGTCATTCGCTATGCCGGACCGTGTTGCCTGTCTTGATGCGAGCACCGAGTCGTGTGCCGATCCACGCCATCGGCAGGTAGGCGGCCACAAGGTCGAGGACGATGAACCATGCAGGCGCAGGGATTGTGAAGGTCATCATAATGCCGCCGGCCAAAAAGGCTGCCCCGATCGCGTATGCAATAAGGTGTCGATAACTCGCGGCAATAATAAAAGCAGTCAGTGCCCCCGCCAGCGTGCCGAGCGCGTGCGCCAGAAATGGAAACACAAAATCCCGGGGTCCAAACAAATGTATCGAAGCAGCCATACTCTGAGCGTCTGTCATGTCGACACCTGCCGGAGGTGGAATGACAGACGGACCTGCAACAATCAGTGACATATTGACGGCACTGCCCAACGCCAGGCCGATAATGACAGCGAGTATGTTTCTTATAATAATCTTCATTTAAGAATCTTGATGGTTAAATGCGGTCAGACCCTGATTAACGCGAAATTCCGGTTCAACTCCCGCATTTTTTACAGATGCGCTCTTAAGAATCGCTCGACCGCGACGATATCGGCGCCAATCGCACCGCTGGCCGCAAAGGCCCCCGCTTCCACCGGCTCGACGAACAACGACGGCACACCGGAGATCTGCCGCGCCAGGCCTTCGGCACGCTGCCGGTCGACTTCGGCCTTGTAGGTGCCGGCCTCGAGGTGTTGCTGCAATTCTTCGGCATCAAGGCCGAGTTCGTTAGCGATTTCCAGCAGTACGGCAAGCTCACCGATGTTGCGGTCGTCGACGAAAAAGGCGCGGAACAACGCCATATGGGTGTCGAGCGTCCGGCCGTGGCCACGTGCATATTCGGTCATCTGAAAGGCCAGCAAGCTGTGCGGTTGCACCGATGGCAGCTTGATCGGCATGCCATAGCGCTCGGCCATCGGGTAGACCGAACGGCTCCAGGCGGTTAAGAGGTATTCGCCGCGAGGCTCGAGAGTCGGATTTGGCGCCGGGCGCAGCTCGAAGGCGCGGTAGTCGATGATCAGCTCGCCTGCGTGCTGTTCACGCAACCGATCGAGATCACGCTCGAGCAGATAACAATAGGGGCAAACGTAGTCGCTCCAGACCAGGATGCGTGCACGTGCTGTTTGTTCCGACATTCTTATTTCTCGGCTGAAAAAGGGCAGGCCGCAAATAAGCTGACAGTGACCCTAATTCCAGCCAGTCAGCGGATGGCGCTTTAAAGCTAGCAGAGTAATTAGGGTCACTGTCACCTTATTTATGGCGTTTAACGAAACTCCGGCATTACTTTTTCGGCAAATAATCTGGTTTGCTCGATCATGCCCGCCTGCCGTTCCCCGTGCGGGTGCGCTACCGGCGAGCCACCGAGAATGTAAACGTGATCGAGGCCGAGGTCGACGAGCGTGCGCAGCCGTGCGATGCATTTGTCCGGCGGCCCGCAGATCGACATCCAGTCGACGAAGTCGTCGGTGACCTCGGTCAGATGACTGCCTTCGTCCTGGGCGTGGTGTTCCATGTCGTACTGGCTTTGCATGTGGATCGCCAGCGCCTTGAGCTGCGGCGGCAGGTGCTCGACGGGCGCGTTCCGCATGCCGGCAAAATGCGCGACCATGCCGGCGATCATGCGGCCGAGTTCGATCGCGCGGGGTTCGTCCGCATCACACACGAGGTTGACGAAGGCGCCGATGCTGAGGCTATCCCGCGCGCGGCCGATCTTCTGTAAATGCGCGGTCGCCGTCTCGAGCGCCCATTCGATGCGTTCCGGCGCGCTGCCCACGGCGAAGCTGATGCGGTCGCCGGTCTCGACGGCCATCTGGATGGTTTTCGGGCCCGTGCAGGCGATGTCGACGGGCACGGCTGGCAAATCGAGATCCTGAATCCAGCGCAGTTTCGATTCTTTGTCATCCCGCTGCACGCTCTCGCCGGCCATGTAGCTTTGCATGCGTTCGACGTAGGTGCGCAGTTGCTTGGTCGTCGCGTTGCGCAGGCCGATATGCGCGGCCGAGGAATCGCCGCGGCCGATCGCCGAGATCGCGCGGCCACCGGATTCCTGTTGCAGGGTCATGATCGCCGTAGCCGTGACGGCCGCATCACGCGTGATCGGGTTCGTGACGCCGGTGCCCAGGTGCAGTGTTTCGGTCGCGTGCGCGGCCAGCGATAACTGGCCGTATGGATCGGGCGCGAGGTTCTGCGTGTCCGGGCAGAGCAGGATGTCGAAGCCCATCGCTTCGATCTCTTTGGCGAGCCGGGCCGTGTAGCCGGGCGAGGCTTCCATGACGATACCGAATTCTGTTTTTGACAAGCGGATATCCTTTTTATCTAAGCGATGTCAGAGGCCATTTTGCCTGTTTCGCGTGGCTGGCTCCATTTTGAGGGACTGGCTCCGTTTCGAGGGACTGGCTCCATTTCAATATAAGGGCGGCAGCCCGTTTTGAAATGGTGCCTGTCCCTGGGCATGCGGTGGCACTGGGGACAGGTGGCACTGGGGACAGGCACCTTTTCCAGAAAGGGGCCAAGCCCCTTTCTGGAAAACGAGCCAGTCCCCTGAAAACGAGCCAGTCCCCTGAAAACGCGCCAGTCCCCGGCGAGTATGGAGCAAAAAGGGGACTGGCTCCCTTTTTCGAGCGGCACTCGAGTGCGCACCCTGAGGTTGAGTAAAAGG
>Ga0224512_10002351_pt1 | contig 17392 bp, 16 predicted proteins | sample SF_May12_sed_USG_4_FD_169103 | JGI IMG/M metagenome (GOLD analysis project Ga0224512, IMG submission 169103) | Sediment microbial communities from San Francisco Bay, California, United States - SF_May12_sed_USGS_13 | ecosystem: Environmental > Aquatic > Marine > Sediment | place: USA... | reverse complement strand
ATTAGACATCTATAACCCCTCAATTATTTTGGTTGGATTGATGTACTTAGGCATAGCTAACAAGAGTACGTTCGCAAAACCGAGAATAACATCCCTAACAGGTGGCCCTTGGCGTATGGCCGCTTTGGGTCATTAACGGTCGTTTCGACCGATTCTAGCCTAATGGCGGCTTCCGAGCATAAAGCAGCCGCTCCACGAGCAGAAATTGGCAACGCCAGGCTGAATGTCAGCTCTTGCCAGGAGCGGACATAAAAGACACTCGAAATCGCTCAGTTTTCCGGGCTGCTATCGGCCACAAGCGGAAGTTAGAACAGGATGTTAATAGAGCAATCAGGCTTTATGAGCATCAAAAAGGGAAGCCCGGCGACAACCTCATACCTCGCTTGTATCAAGAAGCCCTCGAACGGTTATCCCGGCAGTACCGTCCTGCTAATTCAGACTTGATTTGATCCGGCTCGCTCGGTCGTAATCTGCGGCGGCCTCGGCAGTTTTGCCCATAATTTCGTAGATATCACCGCGCAATTTATATGCCGCTGCGTCTCTCGGATTTTGCTTTATCGCCTCACCAAAAGCTTCGAGTGCGTTCTCGTACTGACCGTTTTCCCGAAGTGTGATGGCTTTGTGGAAGTGTGCGGACGCGAAAGAGGGATCACGTCGGATCGCTTCGTCGTAAGAAGCGATTGCCTCGTCGAACCTCCCAAGGTAGTCGAGTGCAATGCCTCGATTCTTGAATTCCATCGCGGTTGACTTCACGTCGGTCTCGCTGGCCATTTCGATTGCTTTGTCGAAGGACTGAACGGCGTCTTCGTATTTGCCCAACTTAGTGAGCGCGACGCCTCGGCTGGTGTACGCCCACGAAAAGTTCGGATCTACCGAAATCGCCTCGTCATAGGTTGTAACCGCCTTCGTGAGATTGTCCTTCATCTCGAACGCGATGGCCAACTGGCGGAGCAGGGACGCTTTGACGCGGACGTCGGACGATGGAAGTGTCAGGCCAGCTTCGGCGAACTTCTTCTGGCTATCGTAGTCACCACTGATAAATGCGTCCGAGGCGAGCACCAGCATATCCACATCGGTTCGTTCATCCGGCGCTACAGTTTTGGCTTCTTGGGTGATCGCGCTGGCGTCTTGCGGAGAAATGTTGGAGGGCGCTTTGGCGAATTCCAGGCTCCCTTGGAGGTACTCCTGCGACACAATCCGCTTCATCGCGACCCCATCCGTGCTCGTCGAAAGTTCGCTGATCGATTCGGGGTTGACAGCCGCAACGAGCACAGAAACGAGGGCCACAGTAACAAACCCAAGGGCCTCTGCGCGTTTGCCCTTGAGCGACAACAGCAGAGCCGAAAAAATACCAAATGCACCGAACGCAAAGAGCAGCCACTGAGTAGTAGAAATCATTTCGAGACATCCTTTGGTCGAATATTTAGTATGACCTTCGCAAGTAAACTAGCAACGGCTACTGCGATCTTCACTCTACCACCCAATCATGGACTGCCTAGAGGAATCGCAGCATAACGGCCTAAACCAAGGAAAACGCGAATGACCGCTTAGGGTCAGTAGCGGCCCTTCCGACTGAGTTTAGCCCAAAGTCTGCTTTGGGGCGTATACCGGACATTCCGAAGACGGATTTCGAGAGTCCCGACCTGAATGTCTGCTCTAACCAGTAGCGGACATTCAGATCATGAATTATTGCCAATATTGACCGGCAGCTATCGGCCATAACCGGCCGTTCGGATTCTCTGTGCTGCGACATCCTAGAGCGCCTGTAACTCCTCGGCGAGATCGGAGATCATGGCTTGCGTCGCAGCCTCTGCGTCATCGAAGTGGGTAAGCAGATGAGCGACGTTAGCTATCTCGTTTCGCAAATGAGCCAGCAACTTCCTGGACCTCAATGCCTCACCGAAGTCGGCTTCTGCGCCATTAGTTGCCGAATAAACCCCCGCGATTCCGAACTCCGCGAAGGTGGGACGTACTTCGTGATTCACGAAGCCTCGTCGAGTCTGCTCATCAAGCATGAGATCGCTGACGACCGAGTTCCATCCCGCTAGGCGATGTCTCAATTCGATATTTCTTACAAGGTCGATCCTTCCCGAGTTGATAGTCGCGGCTAGTGCGCCCGTCGCCGGATTGTAGTGGGGCGTGCCGGCTGCTTGGAGAAACAGCGGGTCAAGGTACTCATCATGAACGGGGATGTCCTTTTCTGATGCCGATATAATTTCCCGCATCGCGCCAAGGTTCAGGCGGTGGATTCCGGCCGTCCTAGCAAGAACTTTTTGATTCGCCTCAAATTCGGCGCGGAGCAAACTAAGAATCTCCCGCTCCTCCGCACGGTCCTGCACGCTGTCCCACCAAGCATCTATTGAGAATGCCAGAAGTATGCTGGCGACAATGGCTGCCGCTTCAACTGATATTCGAGTCCAAGGAATGGTTTGTGTGTGGCTCATTTCAAGAACTCCGAATTGCCCAACTTCCGCTCCGGGTCATTAGCGGCCCCTAGCCCTTATTCTAGCTTAATGGCTGCATCGGGGCGTATAGCGGACGTTCGTCAGGAATATTCCGAAAGCCAGATTATGAATGACTGCTTTCACCGATAGCGGTCGCTCAGATCGTCGAATTTGGAGGTTTCTGACAGGCGGCTATCGGCCAGAAGCGGCCCTTTCTCGAGCCACAAAAAACCCCACAGACGGCGGGGTTTTGAGGGCATTGATTACCAAATAGAATTTACTGCCTCTCACGGCCTTTTTGCTTCTCTATTTGCCGATATCTGACTGAGCAGCGGCGTCCACTATTTTCTTCTCATCATAGGGTCGCAAAAAACCTGTCGATTCGAGATCTCTTGCTGAGCTCACGACCTTGAACACGTAATCGCCATGGTTTTTATACAATTCATCTAGTTTTGCCTGATCTAGCGGCACTTTCACGCCAGACTGGTTGCAACTTCCATCAAATATAGGTAGCAGGGAGGGGCTAGGGTCAGCTTCCCAGCGGCCATCATATCTTGCAATTGGCACATCGATCGCCACTGGGCGAATCCCACCGAGTGGATTGCCGACGGCATCTCTTTCGAAATCAACGTAGCCGTTAACCGCATCGACTACGACTATCGGCATTTGCACGCTCGCTGGAGCCGGGTTGCCTGTTCTTATCCATTCATTTAATTGATATAACACAGCGTTGTGCACCTGGTTGGTAGCGATGCCATCATTCCCTTCTGTTAGGCAAGTTCCAAACAATAAAAAATCAATGGTATCTTGAAGACTGTTCCAGCCAACATATCCAAATCGAGTATAGTGATCGCGATTCACGTGTGCGCCACCTGAATATTCATAGCCTCGATAAGAATCTGAATCAGGTTGTCTCACTCTAGTGCCCCACTCAATACCGAGAAAAGGTTGCTCTGGCACGTTATTTGAATCTGGAACCGCATTGTCCATTAGGCTCCACTCAGAGTTAAGCCGTATGACTTTGGCGTTAGAAAGATCCGAGCGTATTTTATTATAGAAGGGGTAAGGGGGAGTAAATATTCCTTCGCTAATGTTTAAGGAGAATGAACCAGCGATATCTGTTGGTAAAAATCCATCAATCAAGCCCTCAAGTGGTTGTACGGCATTAACATACGTTCCGAGTACCTGCGCACCATATGAGTGACCGGTTGCAATGATGCGTTCCACTTGTAAACCGCCCATGGGGTCGACACTACCAGGGCTAGGGTTGCGAATCTCTTTCGCAGCTTGCGTAAACATATCATACCCGTAATCGACCCATATACCGGGAACATGCAGACTGGCATATCGAGTTGGATCATAAAATTTAAGGCCATCTACCTGTCCGTTTCCAGCACCAGCAAGTGGTGAGACCAATACATATGCGTAACCACCATTGAAGATTTCATCTCTCATGAAAACAAACCCGTATTCACTGTTGGATACATGCCCAAACTCTAATACTACCGTCCCATTAAACTTGTTTGGATCAGCAGGGCGTCTGACTAATATGCGGATTTTATAAGGTGCAGCACCGCCACTTGCTTTTTGAACATTCCACATTCCATCAGCAGTTAATGGTGTTGCGGAGGTAAACATTTCAGCCGTTCCTTCTATGAAAAATTCTTCCTCGACATAGTCCGTCTTTATTGACGGTTTCGATAATGATTTATCAGATATAGCCGCAACACCTTCTGAAATGATTTCGTAACGGAGCGAATTATGGGGAATTGGCAAGGGTATAAAGCCCGCGGCCAGATCATCAGCAGGTGTGCAAACGACCCACGCTTGGTTTGGATCTTCTTTCCCTTCAGGCACACAAGTAACAGGACCTGTCACTGTTGCCGCGGAGGCAGGGCCCAACATCAGCAATGCTGACATGGCTAGCGCAAGCAGTAGGTCGGAATTCAGTCGCTTCATCACGTTTCCCCGTCTAATAGTTGATTTCATTGTGTCCCCTGCTTTATGGAGTAGGCTCCTGCAGAGGGTACTTAGCAATCAACATGACGCGCCGACCGGCCGCGTCTGCATGAACATCAGGCTATTAGGAGCGATCCCTACGTGCAATTGGAGGGTTTCACCATCCGATGAACAGCCGATGTCCGCAATGGGTCATCAGCGGAAATTATACCGCAGATCAGGCGATCGGCAGCTTCCGAGGGTAAAGCAGCCACTTTGCGACCAGATTTCAGAGGTTTCCGGCTTAATGTCTGCTCTCGCCGACAGCGGACGCTCAACAGCCCCGGATTCGTCTATTTCAAATGGCAGCTAACGGCCAGAAGCGGACGGTCAGGCAACTTCACTTACACTTTTCGAGTCCGACCTTGCGCGATTAGTTCGCGAATCTTAACTGACAAGAACTGACGTTCTTTTTTCAATAATTTCGATAAACGTCTGATTTGACGCCGAAATGCTTTCGGCTCGTTTTCTTGGGTCAAACAGGCGATTTGCCCCCCCCCTCGACTATGGCATACGTTCTTGAAGCGTGCTGTTGCACGTCTTCTTAGTAATTCACTTCGGAGAGTATTTGACTGGAGAACAATAATGAAAAAAACTCGATTCGGTTTAGTTGTCTGCGCGGCGTCGATTTTGTGCTTGGGTGTGAGCACCGGTTTTGCCGGTGAGGTTGACGGAAATGGCAATCCGATCCCAGGTGGAGCTAATGGCAGGTCTGAGTGCTCGTTTTCGGGTCAACAAGACAATGCAGATGAAGACGCTGGGTTTTTCCGAGGGGACAGAGTGCAAAATTGGGGGCAGATTCCCAACGCAGTCAGGCGATTTCTGATTAGCATTGGCTTTACTCCTGGCAGGGGAATTGACGCATGCAACCCGAATAAAACAAGCGAAGAGTAGTAGTGCCGATCTCAAACTTCCTGCGAGAAACGGCTGCTCCGAGTCCACGCCGAGTGGGCTTGGGGCGGCCGCTTAAACTGTCCATAGGCTTAACCAGCCGCGACCCATATAACAATTCAATGAAATAATCGAACGTCGCCTTTGGGTCATTAGCGGCCCTGCATTACCACAATAGCCGAACGGCAGCTCCCAGGGGTTCGCGGTCATTCAATCAATCAGAACTGACATGCAGTTAATGGACAATTGCAGCCGAAACGAATGCCGTCGGGAATCGGTCTGCCCACCTCATGGATGTTCCGCTACAACCCGCATGAATTCCCGAATGTCCTCGAGCACGTCATCCCGAATTATGCTGTCGCCGAGTTCGATCGGGTCGGCGAGTGCATGGCCAGAGCCCTCATATATTCGGACCTTAATGCGTGGATTGTTAAGCTCACGCAAAATCTCAGCGCTATCAGCTGAAGGGACATTCGTGTCGTCTCGACCATACAAAACCAACGTTTCTACTGTTACCTGCTTCCAGTACGGTAGCGGATCGAAACCTTCGATTGCGTCCCAGAACTCTTTCTGTCCGACATTCTTGATGTATGCGGTGGACATGAATGCAACAACATTCGAGATGCCTGGCAGAAACCCCATTTGTCGCAAGTTGAGATTCTCCTCGTAAACAAGTTGTTGCTGTGGAGTGACGGCTGCTCCTACGAAACTCACTAGGAACGCGACATCAGGTGATCGACTCGCCACGATCGGCGCAATCCAACCACCCTGGCTCATACCGATAACGCCGATCTCCGAAATCGCGACCGTTTCCTGATCTTTCAGGTATTGAATCGCCGCCAACGTATCCGTCGCCAGATCTTCAAAACCCGCGCTACGCCAATCTCCCGCGGACTTCTCCGAACCTCGCTTATCCGGAAGCAGGACAGCCACCCCTTTTTCCTGAAGGTATTGGGCCAACGTCAGGTACCAGGCATTGTTTCTCATACTGGTACCAGAACCGTGAATAATGACTACCGCCGTAAAAGGACCCTCGCCCGAGGGAGCAAACAACATGCCACTTAAATCAATGTCCTGCGCGGAATTCCAAAACCTGATCTCTGTGAATTGAGTCTCTTCGAGGGCCACACCGCGAAAGCGTCGGCCTTCAGGCTTCGTCACCTGGGCGATCAGGACGGGCACAATGAACAAGGCAAGAATTACTGACACAGCCAAAATGCCTCTGTACTTCCTCACTGGTTGCTCCTTTTCGAATGCCGCCGCTTGCGAGACATTGGCGCCCGCTCTCAGACACTAGTTTAGACGCGTGCTATGGGCGAATGGTTTATTACGCTATTTGAGTTGCGCCAGTTGCGAGCGTCCGGAAGGGCTCCGCCGCGCTCGTTCAGACCGAGTATAAACAATTGGCAAGTATCAAGCGGCAGCGAACGGCCAGAAACAGTCATCGGAATCTGGGAAAACATGGCGTTTGGGCTGTAACGTTCCATCCGTCGTCGCCGGCCTCGGTCCCTACGGGTATTCGAGCACGACGGTGTTTTGCAAAAAGCCGAGATAGCTCGCCTCCGTTTGCACCACGTCACCCGTTTGCAAATACGCGGGCTGCCACCAGATATTTAACGGCTTGAATACGACGCCCCCGGCCGTGCCGGTCAGGATTAACGATCCGGTGGGCACGCCCTCGTCCGGAATCAGGCTCACGCTTGTCGCGCCTTTTCGGTAGTCCATCGAGCGATCGCGGAACCCCTGGCGCACGATGTCATCGATGGACAAAATCATGTCGCCGGTGTTGAAGCGCTGCCGGAGTTGCCCGTTGATGTACAGACGGAACTCGAGGTCGCGGTAGAATTCCGGCTTGCGGGGTATGACGAGCCACGGCCCGACCGGCAGGAAACCAGCCTGTCCCTTGCCAGCGGCGAAGCCGGTCGTACCCATGGGTTCATCGAGGTCGAGTTCTCGCATCAGGGTGAGCCGGTCGGTGACGTCGTTCGCGAGCAAGAGGGCGTACCCGGCAGCAGCGTCCGGACCGGTTACCGTCGCGAGGGGAATGGCGGCCAGCTCGGCCTCGTAGTCCAGCCGTTTTGTCCAGGGAATCGGGGCATTCCACGGCGTGGCTGCCGCAAGTTTGGGGAACAGGAAGGGCGGGTCGTCCAGGAGCACTTCGTCGGCGTGCTCAGCGAAATTTGTGCCGGCGGCGAGATGCGCGTTCCCAAGCGCCAGCGGCAGTTCGAGTTCATCCAGGGCGACAGTGACTTCCGGACCTTCCAGCGTCAGCAGCGCCTCGTAACCGGTCGCCCGGAAGAACTCAAGAGTGTCGCGGGTTGCCTCGCGCCCGAAGCGCGCCGTCAGGTTGATGGCCCTTACCTGCCCCCCTCTGGCGCCGGTCACGAGGAGCAGGCCTTGGGCGCTGCGCGCGAGCGTCAGCGCCTCCGACCGATCGGCCACGACGGGCAGCGGCGGAAGTTCGCCCAGGCGCTCCGAGAACAGTGGACGCGACACATATAGCGTGGCTGCCCAGAACGCGACGACCACCAGACCCAATACGATAGCTAACCGACGTAACATGGTCCCCAATGCCCGGCTGCGGAGAACGCTGGTCTCATAAAACTGGGCGAAAGGCTATCATGCATTCCGCTGCCCTGCGCAAACCTTTGTGCCCGCTACGCCGGCCGCCGCTCCGAATTTCCTTCGCTCCCGATACTTACTCTGGCCCGGTTTCCTGCCGCGAGACGCATTGGCCGTTAGTCCGCAATATCAATGCTAAATCGCATGAGCTGATTTTTTTTGATCGCATAGATTTGAAGCTGGTTCGAGCCGAGAAACTTGTAAGGAAACACCATTTCGGATCGAACCAAAACCCCTGGTTCGCGGTAGCGCAATACATGCAAAGACAAAGTATCGGTACCGTCAATGTTCAGAATTGCCCTTCCATCACGCATCGCCTGAAAGGCGAAGTGTTCGCCGTCCGAACTGAAGATGATAGGCCCACCGTGCGAATAATTAAGGAACGGATCGTACGGCCCGTATTCAACCTCATCTACGACATAGAGTATCCTGCTTTTCCGTGCGACCTGATAACCGACTCTCTTGCGTGTCGCATCTCGATATATTGGGTACAATGGGCCGTTGCCAGTGAAGCTGCAGTCTGTTTGAGCTGGTGCGCAAATGAAGATCGCCATGCCTTCCAGCCATCCTCCTTTTGCGCCGACCGAATAATGTTTTAATTCTTTACCGTCTGCGACGACAAAGCGTTCACGATCTTTTTCAACGATCCTTAAGTCTTCCGGAGGCTCTTCCCATGGCGAGATCCTCGGAGTGGCATCGTCAAACGACTTCAAGATCGAAACCGGTTCGGAATCGAAAGATTCGGACCAAGTCTTTTGATCAACCACCACATGCCATACGGCGTTGCGACGGCCTGCGTAAGCAAATCGGGAGCAATCCATGCTAAACCCAGGGTACAGTCTGTCGGGGATGAGAAGGTTTCTGGTTTCAGAGAGTTGCTCGAACTGTTCGCCCTCGGTACCGTCCACGACGACGCTCCAGTTCTCCCCGTGCTGTCTCGCAAAGGCGTATCTGTCGCCTTCGGCGCCGAGGCAGATGCGGAACGAGCCGGGGTGCGCGCCCTCTACTGATATCAAAGACTCTGCGGTAATTGCTATATCGGGTGCCAGTTGAAGCACACTGGCGGACCGCAAATCCTCAATGCTTGAAGTAGCGCATCCTGTCACTGTCAATGATAAGGACGTAACGAGAATCGAGGCTCGGCGCAGGCCAAGGCGACTGGAAACGCGACGGCTTTGCTCGCCCACGCCCCCCCGTGCTCCGCGCGAGACGGCTGAACTACGAGGCAGTGCAAGTACAGGCAGGCAATCACCGGAAGTACAAAACCGTGGCACTGTCTGCCTGTCCTCGGTCAGCCGCGCCTCTAAGGGACGTTGCCTTGATCGCTGTAGAAACCCAATACCAGGACCATTCGGGAATGTACTAAATGTCTGCTTAGGGTCGCTAACGGTCGTTACTCCGATGGCATGCCGTCAATATCGATACGAAAGAGATATCCGGAATCAACGTCAGTGATCCACAGGGATCCAAATGCATGTACCAGGCCAAATGCACGACTTTGAGTCAACAGTATCTTCCTCGCCTGTTGCGTCGCTTTGTCTATTTCGTTAACACTCCTGCCGTCGACATCCCTATACCATAGTCGATTATCGCTACCGGCGAGTTCGAACGGATAACCGCCGACTCGCACCCTTCCCCGATACATCATCGTGCCAGGATCGATTTCCGCAATCTCCCCGGATCCTGTGCAAGCAACCCAAATCGAACGCTCCAGTGCCAACAACATCGTCGCGCCATAACAATTCCTGATTTTGCCAGTGACATTCCCGGTTGTTGGATCTACTCGAACCACCTGCATATGGCCATCCGTGACCCATAAAGAATCAAACGCACTGATGATTGCTCCACCTGATTTTCCAGTCTTAATAGTCTTTGTTACTTTGAGCGTCTCGGGATCGAGTCTGAACAAACGACCTTTGTCGATCGTGCTGATCCAAAGCGAACCCGCTGCTTCCCTGATCAGGGCCGGTGTGTACTTGAAGCGAATACTCTCCTGCTGCTCGCCGGTTGTCGCGTCGTAACGGTCGGCCCTCTTCGTGGTATCCGAGCCGACCCAGATGGAGCCTTGCGTATAACCGAGCAATCTATCTGCTGATCCAACCTTGATTTCTTGAGTTACCGACCCGCTAGATGGATCGAAACGCGATACACCGTCGCCGTTTAAGACCCATACGGCGTCATCGGCCACCGCGACATGAAGAGCCGGAGAATCCAGTCGCGTACTGGACCTGACCGTTACCGATTTTTCCGCAAAGGGCAAATCTGCGAGGCTCGGTTCCGGATACCGTGTTTCGGCGTTCTGCGCTTCGACAGCTAAATGCAATGGTGGCGACGCAAAGTCCTCGACGTTGAACTCACCGGGCCTGTACCAGGTCTTGTGCATGCCCTTCTGATATACCCATCCTTCAGACTCCATCCAACGGCAACGGATTACCTTCATCCATAGCCCCGGTTGGTCGGGGTCCCACCAGCAGGCACTGTCGGGGTCATTCGCGCGTTCGCGTTTTCGGACGGCCACAGAGAGAATCGGCTGTTCCCCAGAGTTGTCCTGCGACGCAACGCCCAGACGGATTTCGACAATGTCGCCTACCTCGATACCGAGATCCGCCGACGCATAGAATTTCAAAGTGAAATCATCCGCCGGGTCTCGCTTGCAGCAATAGATTCTCCCGATCGCAAAAGACCCATCCACAATGTCGGAGTCCCGGACGCCTTGCGCGATCAACCTGTCATAGGCCCATCGTCCCGGCCCGTCAGTAATTTCCGAGCGGTCAGCCAAATAGACGACTTCCACCATGCGATGAACGCCGGGCGCCGCAAATTCTTTCTCGGCATTGCCGACGCTACTGAGACTGATCAGAATAAGTGCCAGTAGAATTTTCGGAGTTATCTTGAACATGGCGCACCTCGGTACCGTCGTATGCTGCACCTTGTCTCGGCGTAGTTCGAGCAATAGACACGCATGACTTTAAGTGGCGTGACCGCCCAGAGGCGGCCGCCTCCCCATCATGCGCTACCGTACATGTCGCCGGTCGACAGGCAGCGGCAGCCTGGCTGTCTTGGGTCCTTCGCGAGGTCATCCATGGCTTCTCAGAGGTAGCAAGGGCCCGTGGCTTCGCTCCCCTGACTTTTGTCAGGTTTGCTTTTGTCACGCCAATTAACCAGCGGTCCGAACAGACCTGTCAATTCGGAGAAGTACCTAATTCATTGTTCGTCGTGGCTTACCTTACGCACGGGGGGTAAGCATCAGTAGCGGCACCGGGTCCTGACTCCAACTCACCGGCAGCATCTGGGCGCTTGGCGGACGACTTCAATGAATTATCATGCATCACTCGCAAATTGCTTGCGGCTCACCAGACTGATCGTCCACGATCGCCAAGCAAAGAACGCGAAATATGCGAGCGCGAAATAACTGTACTCAAGTGGGAATGCCGCATATAAATCATGGTTGTGCACGTAGATCGTCCATAAGTGAAGGATCACCGAAACGCTCAAATGCGCAATGATCAAGAAATGAATAGGCTTTTCCCACCAGCCGCGATAATTGATGTGCCGGGTCTGCGTCGCCAGAGTCACCAGGCCGATAGTCCCTAGAATGACAATCAGCCAGTCAATAATGAACGGCATATCTTGCCATGGAAACTCATAAAGCAGTTTAAGTAACTGAGCGACCGTTCCACCCGTATATAGAACGGCAACGGCATGCAGCCCGAACTTGACCACGAAAAAAGCCCTCTAAGTCAAGAAGAATATGCTTGCAAATGAATCAGCAGAATAACATCTTGCAAATCAGCGGTCCGATAACGATCTCCGCTTCGGGTCAGTAACAGTCATTTTACTTCAGAATGCCTGGGCGGCTGCTTCCGGACGTATAGCGGAGTTCGTCAGGAATAGTCCGAAAGCCGGATAATAAATGACGTCTCTCGCCGATAGCGGTCAATCGATCCACTAGAAATATGGTGTTCTCAGGGGCAGTCTTCGGCCAGAAGCCGCCGTTCGATGGAATCAGTCAAGAAGAAAATCCAGCCGAATGTCGGCCCTCGCCACAGCTATCTCGAGGACTTCGGCACTGACCACGTTCTCCGCAACAAATGGATCAGCTCTCACTCTGTTCTGCAGGTCTACAAGCGACGTGTTGTGTGCCACTATTCCGCCACCCAAGCCTGGCTTAAGGCTGCCGGCCAACAGGAACACGCCCTCATCGAATCCGCATTCAAGCCACGCATTGTGACCCTCCATGAGTTCAGCCGCTTTACTTTTGTTATCTGAGAATTGCAGCAGTACGACAAACATCGATCATCTTTCCTATTTGTTTTCTGATTGCCGGGGACGATGGGATACACGATTAATCCGTGAGCGTCCGAATTGGGTCATTAACTGTCAGTTTCAGCGAGCATAGCAAAATGGCCCGTAACGGGCGGATAGCAGATACTCAAGCTATCCGAATGTCTACTCTCGGCGATAGCGGACGCTCTGGAGACCGGGATTCGTCTATTTCAAGCGGCCGTTTGCGAGCCTGTCGTGTAAAAGACAGTAGTAAGACAAAGTGGGTACCTACTAACAGATACGACACGGCCACTCGGAAGAATGGCCGTGTCGCTACAGTCCTCAATGCATGCAGCTCCAATTGCCACCCTACGGAGTATTCACTACTTCGACCCAGTCATCCATGGCACTGATGCTGCAGCCGTGCTTTGTATGCCCGTCGCCGAGCCCCTGAATTTCCATGATTTGCTCGCATGAGCAACCGGCCGTGTCCTCGACCGTGTAACTGCGATTCGGCCCCTTGCCTACCATCACCGTGTCGAAGTCGAAAGGATCGTCGTCGTCGGTCAGTGCCCAGTGGTTGGGCAGGAAAGTCTCGGTCGGCCCGGATTCGGGAATCACCGTGCCGGGGCAGAAATCCTCGTCGCCCACAACGGCGTCATCATCACTGTCAAGGATCAATTGTATATCGTCGAAATAAACCGCCGCATACAACCATGCTGGCACTCCAGGACCGGTGAAATTTGGATCATGGCGCAACCCCAGCAGGGCAACGCCGGAGAGTATTTCAGTAACGGTTGGTGGCGTGCCAAAAGACGTCCCAGATTCCAGATTGGACTCACGCAAAGAGATTGTGTAGGTCTGCCAGGTAGTACCCATGCCCGTATTCGAAATCATTGCCGAGCCATCGGAGATCGCCCAATCGGTGGTGCCATCATCGAACGTGTCGAACAAGAACGCGCGAAGCACGACCGAGTCACCAATACCCGAATGTCGGGCGCGAAAACGAACCGCCACAACCCCGGCCGCAAGGTAATCGCCTAAGAAGTCTAAGACGTTGGTGTCGTATATCGCGTAGTCCTCCCATGTCAAGACGTGAAACCCATAACCACCACTATCATAGAGTAGCGCGTGATCGCCGGGCCCCTCTTCGCCAGCGTCGAACGCCACGCCAGCTAAGTCACCGTCGCCAAAAGACCAACCGTTGGCGAGACAAGGCTCCGAGCAATCGAAAGCTTGGACAATCACTGGCACGCCAGCATCACTAAAAGTCTGCTTATCGCCCATAGCGGCTCCGGCATGGCCGCCCGTAAGAGATGCTAGTAGTGCCGCGGACACCAACAACCCTGTTTTCATACGTTTCATTTCCCCCTCCTATTATTGCTGTATGGAAGTGGCAGCCCGGCGATCTTGGGGTCCTTCGGAGATGCGTCCATGGCTTCTCAGAGGAAGCGAGGACCCGTGGCGTTGCGTCCCTAGCTCTGGCTAGGTATGCCTTTGCCGGGTTTGCCAAAATTAATGTCGAGAAGAGAATCGTATCAATTCTGGGATGTACGTATTTTCACATAATGCAGCCACACGAATGGCTCAGATCGAGATGCCAAAGACTGTGAAAACGTGGGTTTTCTGCACGGCCGGAACGGGTCAGCTGCAGCCCCTGGCCCTCATTCAAGCTCAACGGCTGCTTCCGGCGGTAAAGCAGCCACTCCGCGACCAGATTTCGGCAGCTCCAGGCTGAACGTCTGCTTTCACCAGAACGGGTCATTTAAACGTCGCAAATATCCGCATTATGATTGGACGGCTAACGGCCAAAAGCCGCCAATCCGGCTTTCGGGACAATCTGAGAGTGCCTGTGCGGGGAGGTGTGGACAACTGAAGCTGGTTGAAAAGTACCCGAGGCGCTTCTTGGGATTCCGACGACAAGATCGACGCGATGCAGGTGCGCGGCTTCACCCTTGGGCATTCCGGCCCGTAACCAGGAAATCCAGCGAATCGAGATCCCTACGCGCTGGCCGAGGAGCCCGCGTCGCCGCGCGTCGCTGCCTTGGTTGCTCGCTGGTTCAGCGCCCTTCGCTCGTGAAAGTAGAACGCCCAGAGCCCGGCCGGGAAAGCCGAAAAGATTAGCCACAGGATCGTGAAGCCGACGGGATGTTCGGCCCAGGTGACATCACCAGACCAATAGAACAGCATCAGGTCTGCCTCCAAATGGATCTCGCCTACGACCAGTGCCCCGATCGACCCGACGCCGAACGCAATCGCGAGCAACTTAAGCATGCGCAGACCATGTCGGTCGTAAACCAGTCGCTCCTCTTTGCTCAGTCGCTTCAAAGCCTTTTTCCGAGCCTTCGTTCCCTTGCCCGCCAGCTTCCGAAACACATCACGCGCCCGCCATCGCGAGTATGCCCAGTACGCCATAGCGGCGGGCACGCCAGCGGCAATCATGAGTAACTCAAATTCGTCCATACACTCCGGAGACTACGCCAATCTCTGCGGAGGAGGAGTGCCGGAATCACAAAATCGCGTCTTAACTTGGTGGTCCGAAAAATGGGGCCGAACCAGTGGGTCAGTAGCAGAAATTATAGCCTGAATTGCCTAGCCGGCTGGTTCCGGCCACAAGCAGCCGGTCAACAAATTCGAAACTCCGCAGTTACTCGTCGAATGGACGCAATTATTCGGGCTCGTCAATCCAAGTAGTTTTTACCGGCCCGCGCCCAATAATCTGAACTTCGACAGGCTCTTCACCGCACGCGCCGTCGAAATGGACGCCTCCTTTCGGGTGCATAACGTACGCTCCGGCTGTCAGTGAAACTGTATCGTCGCAGCTGCCTGAATAGCCTATTCCAAACGCCCATACGCCGGATATCACGGTGATGTGCCTGTCTTCGTCATGATGGTGCGGCGGGAACGTCAGACCAGGAGGAATCTTTAGGCGAACGACATACACGCCCGCCTCGGCCGGGTCTCCAGACAAAACCGAGTAACCCAATTCAGGAACCTCAGGATGTGGCTCATACGGCACATCTTCTGCTTGTACATCGACAAATACGGCGGCCGCTTCATCGGCTTGTGTCGTAGTCGCCAAGCTCGCCACAAGCGACGAGAACACTAGAAAGTAAATGCTCGGCCGCATGTTGTCTCCAAAAAATAAAAGTTGACTGTCCGCTTTGGGTCATTAACGGTCGTTTCGACCGATTCTAGCCCAATGTCCGCTTTAACACTGTTGGCAACGCAAAGAGCATCGCCGCGGCCGATGTGCGAAATACGATTGCCGGTCCGAGCTCACTTTCCGGCGCGAGAGCGCGAACAAGTATCACAAGCATCCCCAGAAAGATGAGCAACACACCCTCAATCAGCCACTCCATCATGAGAATGCGCCGATTATGCTGAGTGATAGGCCCGAACCCTTCTACGATGCCCCAGGTAGGAATCACGATGTGCGCGACTCACCATGCGATTACGATCGCCGAACCCCCGTATAGAATTGCCGAGTCAAGCATCGAAAAACTGCGCTCCTATCCGGGCGAGTTGTGCATGCGTTTCCCGATACCACGCATGAAATTCATCATCATTAGCATCCCGATACCCATGACGATCATGGCGATAGCCACAAGCCACGCCAGGATTTGCGGAAAGAGGATTATCAGCACACCGCCTGCAATAAATACGATACCGGGAAGTATCATCCAGAAACCCGAACTGCGTTTCTCCATCATCCCCTTACACGTTTCCGCCATCGGACACATTGGCATTCGTGTGGTTTCAGTCATCGTCGTTTCCTCCTATTCGTCGTCTCCAGAGGATCTTCGGAACTACGTCTTGATTGCTGACTGCCCCATAGGTGCACGGATGACAGTTTGCGGCTGCCGAAGAATGCATGGCGACAAGTTCTCTCATTCGTTCATCCATACCTACATCGCCGTGTGAAGCCCGTGGTCGCAACCGAAAAGGTAGTGACACACCGGTATCAGGTCATGAAAAGTACAGGCGGCAGCGAAGAAAACCACTATAAACGTCAGTGTGAAAATGATCGGCCGGTGGTGTCGCTCAAGTGCAGCATTAAAAGTTGCCATTTGCCTACTCCTCGCCGCCGCTCAGGCTGCTTTTGCAACCGCGTAGTTGTAGCTCGCTGTTACTTCAGTGTCTTGTCCGAAACTATGCTTGATCGGGCAAAGGGCCGCCGCCCGTTCCATCTTTTGGCGTTCGGCGGTGGCAAAGTCTTGCGGCACATTGAACGTCAATGTAATGGAATCGACATGCGGATATGGCTCGTTCGTCTCGGTCAACTCGATCTCAACCGCCGTACCCTGGAGGTCCAGGTGATCGCGCTGGGCCACGGCCCCCATGGACAGCAACATACACCCGGCGACGCTTATACCGAGCAAGTTTCCGGGCGAAAACTCGTTGCCTTTGGCAGTGAACGGGCAATCGATTGCCACCATATTGTGATGCGGCTCCCTCAATGCAGTGGCATGCTGATCGCCGTCGTAGGTAAGTGTTAAAGTGTTCATGACAATTCTCCTCGTTTGGAGCGTCGTCAGGGCATAGCAGTTGACCGCCGCTCCTCTATCTAAAGTAAGGCCAAATAATGGGCCTCGCAATTCGGGAATACCCGTAAGAAGACAGTCCTGTCATGACTTTGACCAGTAGGTATCGGATCGTGGCAGCGAATACGGGAGCGAATTCTTTGATTACACAGGGACACAATAAAGCCGGCCCCATCACCTGGACCGGCCTAATTTCCTGGTAGCGGGGGCAGGATGGCCTTCGCCGCTTCGCGGCTCAGTTATGTCGGCCGGCAAAGGCGTCCTCGGAATGAACCTGCTTCGCAGTGCCCAACCCTGCCTCAATCGCAAAAATGAAAAAGGGCCTCGTAAAGGGGCCCTTTATTCATTTTGGTAGCGGGGGCGTGATTTGCACTGTTCCGACAGCCTCGACTCGGGTGCGACTACAGTAACCAAGACCGGATAATATGGCCCTCCCCCGGGCTAAAGGTCCGCTTTTCCCAATAGCAGACGTTCAGATCAACCAGAGATGGCCAATTCAACCGTCCGTTAACGGCCAATTACGGTCGTTAGTCCGCAGGCATAACCGCCCGATTGCCTGAGCTCTCCATCGATCACTATTAAGGTCTTCAAGTACCTATACTTACCAATTGAGGGACAACATTCTCG
>Ga0224512_10002350_pt1 | contig 17395 bp, 13 predicted proteins | sample SF_May12_sed_USG_4_FD_169103 | JGI IMG/M metagenome (GOLD analysis project Ga0224512, IMG submission 169103) | Sediment microbial communities from San Francisco Bay, California, United States - SF_May12_sed_USGS_13 | ecosystem: Environmental > Aquatic > Marine > Sediment | place: USA... | reverse complement strand
ACCACTCGGCCCAGAAATCCACCAGCACCGGGACCTGATGCGAGGCATTGATGACGCTGGCGCCAAACGTGGCCTGGGTGACGTTGCTGATATGGGGTGTATCGGACATGGGGAGTTTGGGGGCAGCAGGAAAAAAACAGGCAACATTCTAGCACAGGGGCTGCCCCGTGCCGGGCTGAAGGCGCGGGCGCCGTGAAGGAGGTAACGATCCTCTCCTGATTGCGAGGTGCGCCGCGATGCAGCAACCCGTCAGGGATTGATCGCTCTATTCAGGAGATTGCATTGCTGCGTCCGCATTGACGGAAGATGAGTTAATCAGGCCTTCCCTGGTTCATATCGAAGAGCACCTTGCAGGCGGTGAACAGCAGGCAGGCGCGGATTGGCCGGTCGGGCCACAGGGCAGCCACCCCCCGGGTGTACAGGCGCATCTGCTCACGGTAGTCCTCGGCAAGTGCCGCTACGCTGTCGGTGCTGGCCGCGCGGTGCGTCTTGAAGTCGATGAGCAGGACGTTGTCGTCCGTGACGACCAGGCGGTCGATGATGCCGTACACCAGGTGTTCGCCCAGCAGGTACTGAATCGGGACCTCGTTCCAGGCCCGGTCATAACGGGACGGATCAAACAGGTGGGCGAAACGCGGGTCTGCGTGAACGTCCTGTGCCTCCTGCCACCAGGCCAGCAGTTCCGGATCATCCGCTTGCCGGTTCAGGGTGCCGGCGATTCCGGCCAGGCCAGCTGCGGGCATGCCGGCCTGCGGCCGGGACAGCCGGTCCAGCATCAGGTGAATGGCGTTGCCGCGCCGGCGCCCGTCGACCTCGCCCGGCAGGTCGGTCCCGGTCGTGACCAGGCGGCTGGGAGCGATCAGGCGGGCGGGTGCGGGTGGCTCCAGCCCGTCACCCAGTCGCGGGTCGACCCTGGCCGTTTTGACCGGTCGCGGGTGTGTCCTTGCTGCCGTGGGCCGCCGGCCCGATTCCAGTCGTGGTTGCGCGCCGGCGTCCGTGCCACCGGCGTCCAGCAAGGCGCTGCGGATCAGTTCATACCAGCTCGCATCCGGGTTCTGCGTTGCGGTGCTGCCGGTGATGAACAGGAACTGGCGCGCCCGGGTGAGTGCCACATACAGGAGGTTGGCGTCTTCGCGCAGATCCTCCGCGGCCTGTTTGTCCACCAGGCCCGCGGTGATGCTGTCCTGGTCCGGTTTCCGCCCGCACAGGAGGAAGTGGCGGGGCCGGTCATCCGCGGCCGGCCAGTCGACCAGGGCCTCGTAGGCATTGCGCGGGCTGTGTCCGGCCGTCGCATCCGCGAGGAACACCACCGGTGACTCCAGTCCCTTCGCGGCATGGATGGTCATCAGCCGCACGCGCCGGTTGTCCGCCTGTTCCTGCGTGCCTTCATCGGGCTGGTCCTGTTCCTGGCGGCGCAGGCGTTGCAGTTGATAGAGAAACCGCGACAGGCTCGGGTAGCGGCCGCTGTCGACCTCCAGCGCCAGCTCGATGAAGCGCGTCAGGTTGGCGTGTACCCGGGGTCGCAGGGCGGGCGGGAAGGCCGACAGATAACGCGCCAGCACCTCGCCCTCGTGGTAGATGCGATCCAGCAGATCATGCACGGGGACTTGTCCGGCCAGTGCCCGCCAGCCGTTCAGCAGCCGGCTGGCCGCGGCAAGCCCCGGGCTGTGTGCGGCCGGTACCTGCGCAAGGCGTTCATACCAGCTGCCGCTGTCCATGGCGGCAAGCCGCATCAGGTCTTCATCACTTACCCCGAATACCGGACTGCGCAACACCTGGGCGAGCGCCAGGTTGTCATAGGGTGAAATCAGGCAATTCAGCAGGGCCTCGAGATCACGGATCTCGATATTCTGCAACAGGGTGCCCCGGCCGGCGCCGAGGTAGGGGATGCCGGCGTCCCGCAGGGCACGTTCGTAGGCCGTGACATGGGTACGTTGGCGTACCAGGATCATGATATCGCCGTAGTCCAGCTCACGCGCCGCTCCCTCCTCGCCGATCAGGGTCCGCTCGTCCAGCAGTCGGCGGATTTGTGCGGCAATGGTTTCCCCTTCGCGGTAGTGGCGCAGGTCCTCTGCCAAGCGGCGCGGTTGCAGCAGGGGATTGCGCAGGCCACCCCCGCTGGCCGGCGCTGCGGGGGCGTCGGTCCCGGTAACGGCCAGCGGCAGCACCTCGGCACGGCCGTACAGATCCTCGAGCCAGGTGGCGTGGGGGGTGTAGCGGCTGATGCGCTCATTGAGCAAGCCACTGCCGAACACCCGGTTGACGCAGTCGATGATGGCCCGGGCTGAGCGCCGTGACTTGTCCAGCGGGTAGCGCCCGGCCTGCAGCCGGTCTCCCAGCCAGTCCGAGGCAGTCGCCAGCAGGGCCGGGTTGGCGCGCCGGAAACGGTAGATGGACTGCTTCTCGTCGCCGACCAGAAACACCGTGCGTGCCCGTTCCGCCTCGCCGGCTGCCAGCTCCCCAAGCAGTGGCAGCAGCAGGCGCCACTGGGTCGGGTTGGTGTCCTGGAATTCATCGACCAGCAGGTGGTCGATGCGCTGGTCCAGCTTGTACTGGATCCAGTTGGCATGCGCACTGCGGTTGAGCAGTTCGCAGGCCTGCCATTCGAGATCGGAGAAATCCAGCAGCCGCTGTTCCTGCTTGATGCGCTGGAAATGCTCCAGCAGACGCACACCGGCCGTGTACCAGGCGCGGGTGGTGCGCACGCTGTTGATGCGTGCCAGACGGTCCAGCCGGCCGAGCAGCTCGGTGACGAACCGCTCGTGCAGTTCCAGCAGGCGGCATTCATCCGCCGCCCCGAGACGCTTGCACTGGGCGGGGGAGGCCTTGCGCTTGCGGGCCTGCTGCTGCTTTGTCAGGAAGACATCCCTGATCAGCGCGAAGCGAGCCGTCGCCGACAGTGCCATCGCTGCCAGGGCCTCGCTCAGTTGCGCCTGTAATCGCCTGTCGGTCGCCGTGTTACGTCCCAGCAGTTCTGCAAACTCCTGGAGCTCTGCGTGCCGGGTGGCGTCGGGGAAGTCCGCCAGCGGGTCATCCTCGGGACCGACCCCGAACAGGCTGTTCAGCTGTTGCGCCGCCCAGGTGGCGGGCTTTCCCTGGTCCCGGGTGTAGGCCCACCAGTCACTGCGGTGGCCAAGAAACGACAGCAGTGCATTGCGTGTATTGGGGAGCCCGCCGCACAAGTCGATGAGTTGCTCAAGAGCCCGGGCCAGCGGCGAGTCCGGTTGTCGCGTGGCCTGCATGAACAGGGCGTCCCAGGCCTCCTGTTCCAGTATCACGGTAGACTCGCTGATCTCGAAGCCGGGCGGGATGCCGGCCTCCAGGGGGAAGCGCTGCAGCAGTTCCTGGCAGAATGCATGGAAGGTGGTGGTGCGCAGGGGATAGGGATTGAACAGGTGCTGTTCATACAGCCGGCGCGCCTGCCGGCGGATATCCGGGTCCGGTCCGATCCCGCACTGTTTCAGCAGCGTATCCAGTCCGGTATCGTCGGCACGCATCATTTCACGCAGGCGCTCGGTCAGGCGTTCCTGCATTTCAGCGGCGGCCTTGCGGGTGAAGGTGATCGCCATGATGCTGTCCGGGCGGGCCCCGTCCAGCAGCAGGCGGATGATGCGCGTGACCAGCAGCCAGGTCTTGCCGGTGCCGGCCGAGGCATGCACCGTGGCATTGTGTAACGGGCTGGCTGCCGGCAACGGATCAGTGTGGTTCAGCGTGTTCATGCCGGTTCAGCATCGCCATCAGTCGTGGCGTCATCCAGCCATGCCTGCTGCCGGCACAGGCCGTCCATTTCACAATACCGGCAGACATCGGCGTCACCCCAGGCCGGCAACGGGGTGCCTGCACGGATGGCGGCCAGCACCGTCACCAGGCGTTCGCGTACCGCCGTGGCCAGCCCGTCGAGTGCCGCCCCCTGGATTGACAGCGTGTCGCTTACCTTGCGGTCGAGCTGCAGGTAGCCGACCTGTACCGGCAGACTGTCGGTAAGCAGGGCATAGGATGGCAATTGCACGGCCTCGCCGGTTTCGACCTGCTCCCGTTTCGGTACGGCACCGGTCTTGTAATCGATGACGGCGAGTCCATCGGGCCCCGAGTCGATGCGGTCGAGACGCCCGTGCAGCAGGTCCTCTCCGGCCAGCCGGGTCTCGGTCTGTTGCTCGACCTGCTGTACCGCCCACTGCGCCTGGTGCCTGATCTGCCAGTCGATGTAGTCAGGAATCAGGTCATCCCAGCGTTTCAGCCAGGCGCGGTGTTCGAAATTGTCCTCCAGGTCATCGGCGAACACGGCCGCGGAGAGATCGCGCAGGAAGGCGATGGCCGCAGCGCGGTTCCGCTCCGTCAGTGGTTGCGCGAACGGGCCCGGCAAGCGCTTGTGGCCGCCATGGAAGGCCTCCAGGCAGCGGTGGATGCGTTCGCCGTAGTCGGACTTCTCCAGGGCCTCGCTGACTGCCTCGCGCGGTTTCAGGCGCAGGGCATCGGCCGCGTAAAAACGGTAGGGGCAGTCGATCAGACGCTGGTGGCTGCCGGCCGACAGGCGCCGGGGCTGCAGGGTGGCAGCAAGGACCGGGGCGGGGTGCCCGGCCGGCACGGGCAACGGCAGCGGATTGGCGCCGCGGACCTGCGCCAGCGGGTTGTCCGCCAGGGCCTGCAGTTCACCGGCCAGCAGGTCATCATCGGCGTAGGCCAGCCGGTGAAAGGTCTGCAGGGCCTCCAGCCAGGGGCTGGGCAGGCGGGTCTCGCCGGCGCTCTCGCGGCACCAGGTCAACAGGACCCGCGGGGCACTCTCCAGCAGGCTGCGGAACCGGTGCAGGCCTTGCTGGTAGCGTTCGGGCCATGCCGGGAGACCGAGTTCCTGGCGGACCCCGTCGTTGAAGAACGGCGAACCGGCACGTGCACCCGGCAGGTGCTCGCGGTCACAGGCACCCAGGACCAGGCCATCGAAACGGCCCAGCTGGGCCTGCTGCATGGTCAGTAACATGACCGGACTGGCGTCGCTGGCCGGATGGAAGTCATGGCGTTCCAGGGCCGCGCCCAGCCAGGCGCGAAACGTGAGCCAGTCCATGGTGAGCGCACTGTGGCCGGCGGCCTGGTAGAGCAGGTCCCATTCATCGAGTATCCGGCGGCCTGCCGGGTCCGCGCCGAAGGCCGCCCACAGGCCGAGTGCCTCCATGCTGCTGCGCAGGCCCTCGAGCAGGCGCGCCGGGGGGGCACCGTTTCCGGTAATGTATTCCCGCAAGGGGTCCGCCGCCTGGTCAAGCCGGTTGAGCAAAATGCGAACAGCCTCGGCCGAGCGCTCTGTCCATGAAGTGTCGAGACGCCGGCTGCGGTAGTCGAGGTGCCGGCGGTAGCGTTCCAGCCCGCGGGCGATCTGCTCGTGCAGGATAATGTCCTGTTCCAGGCGGTGGACGCTGGCGAGATGAGCCTCGCGTTCCTGTGGCGGGCAGACAAACGGTGACTTGAGCACGTCCAGCAGTGGCTGGTGGGCGAAATCCTCCTCCACGGTCTCCAGCCAGCGTTCCAGGGCGGCGGCGGCACTGGTCGTGGACAGTGCCCAGCCGCCACTGTCCTGAAGGGCAATTCCGGCACGTTCCAGCAGTGCACGCACCCGGCGCGCCAGGCGCCGGTCCTCGGTCACCACCGCGATGGAGTGCCGGCCTTCCAGTAACCACTGGCGCACCTGGATATCGATAGCCCGGGCCTCCTGCTCGGCGGAGTTGGCCGGCAGGATGGCCAGCGTGCCGGCCAGCGGTGAGGTCGTCAGCCGGGCGCGCAAGTCCCGGGCACGTTCCACGGGCGGAGGGTCGCTGGTCAGCAGGGCGGCGTCCAGGCAGCGTGACAGCGGCGTGGATTCCGGCAGGGGGGCTGCGGCTGCACCGCTGTGGGCAAGCAGCTGTTGTAACGGGTGCTGGGTGATCCTTTGCGAGTCGTGCGGCGGGGCCTGCAGGATGACTTCGACGCAGCCCCTCTGCAGCAGCCTGTTCACCCAGTCAAGTTCGGCCGGCGACAATGTAGCGGGACCGACCAGGAAGAAAAACGTGTCGCTGTCATTTTCAGCCGCTGCGGCCAGGCGTTGCAGATAGGCCATGCACGGGTCGCACAGCTCCCGGGCATTCAGCTGTTCATGCCACGCCTCCCAGAGGCGGTGCACAATGGTGGCCTCCATGCCCAGCGGTTCCGGTATGGCGCCGCTGATGCCGTAGGCCTGTGCCAGCAGGGCGGAGAAGTCCTCCAGGGTCTCCGGCAGGTGTACCCGGTTGAGGGTCAGCTCGTCGAACAGGCCGAGCATGTCGCTGGCGATGTGCCAGGGATCGATTCCGGCGAACACCGAGGGTTGTTGCTGCAGGGCCTCGACCAGCATCAGTTCCAGGCGGGCGCGGCCCGGGACCTCCCGATCCAGCAGCAGGTGTTCACGCAGCCAGAGTTCGGTGGTGAGGATTGTAGGGCCCAGCAGGGCGGGGTGCTGGCTGCCTGTCGCCTGCAGCAGCTGCCGGCGCAGACGCGGCGCGAATTGCATATCGGGCAACAGGACAACGCAATCCGTCAGGTCGGGGAGGGTCGCGGCGCAGCGGCTGACAATGCGCCGCGCTGCCACCTGCAGGATATCGTCCCGGCAGGCAACCGGGATGATGCACTCAGCCGGAGGCACGGGGCGACTCCCGGCCGGGCAGCCCTGCGCTGGGGTAATTACGGTTTATGGAGTGTCCTTCAGCGTTCCAGGTACTGGAGCTTGTCGGGTTTGTCCTTCCACTCGTCCGCATCTGCCGGGGCTTCCTTCATCTGGGTGATGACCGGCCATTCCCTGGACAGCTCTGTGTTGAGTTCGAGGAAGTGTTCCTGCCCCTCGGGCAGGTCGTCCTCGGCGTAGATGGCGTTGATCGGGCACTCCGGTTCACACAGGGTGCAGTCGATGCATTCGTCCGGGTCGATCACCAGGAAGTTGGGCCCCTCGTGGAAGCAGTCCACCGGGCACACCTCGACACAGTCGGTGTATTTGCACTTGATGCAGTTTTCAGTGACGACAAATGTCATGTGATCCTCCCGGGGTGTTCGCTGTTGCCGGTGGTGCGCCTGCGGACAGCATGATCCATATTCTCAGGTGTGAAATATAAGTCTATGTAATCAGTCAATAATATATCCATGGGTGCGGATTATAGCAAAGCCACCGTATGCCTGGCTGCCTATCCGTTGAGTTTCTGCTGTGCCAGTTCCTTGAGGGTATACAGCACCTGGTGTGCCTGCCGCGGCGTCATGCTGTCCGGGTCGATCCCCTCCAGTGCATCCACCAGGGGATGCCCGCGGGAGATGTCGAACAGGCCCATCTGGGCGCGCGGTGCCGGTTTCTCCCGGATGGTGGTGTCACCTTGTTCCAGTTCATCCAGGCGCAGTTGCGCCTGTTCGATGACACCGGGCGGTACGCCGGCCAGTGCCGCGACGTGCAGGCCGTAACTGCGGTCGGCCGCCCCGGCCTTTACGGCGTGCATAAACACGATCCGGTCACCGTGTTCGACTGCGTCGAGGTGCACGTTGGCGATGCCTTCACAGGTCTTCGGCAGGGATGTCAGTTCGAAATAGTGCGTCGCAAACAGGGTGAAGGCCTGGATGCGCGTGGCGAGATCGACCGCGCAGGCCCCGGCCAGCGACAGGCCGTCGTAGGTGCTGGTGCCACGGCCGATCTCGTCCATCAGCACCAGGCTGTTGGCGGTGGCGTTATGCAGGATATTCGCGGTCTCGGTCATCTCGACCATGAAGGTGGAACGGCCGCCGGCGAGGTCGTCGGAGGCGCCGATGCGGGTGAAGATACGGTCGACCGGACCGATGACCGCCTTGTCGGCCGGCACATAGCAGCCGATATGCGCCAGCAGCACGATAAGCGCCGTCTGGCGCATGTAGGTCGATTTGCCGCCCATGTTGGGACCGGTGATGATCAGCATGCGCTGTCTGGCGTTGAGCCGGGTGTCGTTGGGGATGAAGGGCTCATCCAGCAGCTGTTCGACCACCAGGTGGCGGCCACCCTCGATGCGGATGCCGGGGCGCCGATCCAGTACCGGGCAGCTCAGGTTCAGGGTGAGTGCGCGCTCGGCAAAGGTAGACAGCACATCGAGTTCGGCGAGCCCCCCGGCGCAGCGTCCCAGGGGTTCGAGGTAGCGGCCGAGAGTCTCCAGCAGTTCGTTGTAGAGCGCCTTCTCCCGGGCCAGGGCACGCTCGCGCGCACTCAGTACCTTGTCCTCGTGCGCCTTGAGTTCCGGGGTGATGTAACGTTCCACCGCCTTGAGGGTCTGGCGGCGCTGGTAGTCCGCGGGCACCCTGTCGGCCTGTAGCCGGCTGACCTCGATGTAGTAGCCATGCACCCGGTTGTAGCTGATTTTCAGGCCGGCAATGCCGGCGCGCTCGCGTTCCCGGTGCTCCATCTCGACCAGGATCTGGTCGCCGTGTTCGCTGAGATCGCGCAGTTCGTCCAGTTCCGCATCGTAACCGGCGGCGAGCACGCCACCGTCGCGGACCAGTACCGGCGGGGTCTCGACAAGGGCCCGGCACAGCAGTTCGTGGACCTCGGGGTGCTCGCCGATACGCCCGGCGAGCTCATCGAGCAGGGGATCATTGAAACCCGACAGCTGTTGCTGTAGTCCGGGGAGTTGCCCGAGGCTGTCGCGCAGGCCGCTGAGGTCGCGCGGCCGCGCCGACATGAGGGCCACGCGTGCCAGGATGCGTTCGATATCCGCGATGCCCTTGAGCAGTCCATGCAGGTCCTCGAAGCGACGGTCTTGCACGAGCTGGCCCACGCACTGGTGGCGCCGCTGCAACTGTTCCGAATCGCGCACGGGCCGATTCAGCCAGCGTCGCAGCAGTCGCCCGCCCATGCCGGTCGCGGTGTGGTCGAGCACACCCACCAGGGTGTGTCCCGCGATGCCGCTGCTGGATTGTTCCAGCTCGAGGTTGCGGCGCGTGGCGGCGTCCATCACCAGGCTGTCTGCGTGGTGTTCAACGTACAGGCTGCGCAGGTGGGGCAGGGCGGTGCGCTGGGTGTTGCTTACGTATTGCAGCAGGCTGCCCGCGGCGCCGATGGCACAGTCGAGTCCGTCACAGCCGAAACCGGAGAGATCGCGGGTGCCGAACTGTTCATTCAGCCGGCGCGCGGCGCTGTCGCTGTCGAATTGCCAGGGCGGCTGCAGGCGCAGGCCGGGCGCGTTGCGCACGGTCTCGGGCAGGGTCACTGCCTCGTTACAGACGAGTTCGGCGGGATGCAGGCGTTCCAGTTCGCCCAGCAGGGCCTCTTCGGAGGCGAGTTCCTGGATGCCGAAGCGTCCCCCGGCGAGATCCAGGGTGGCCAGCCCCCAGGTCTTGCCGGCCTGGTTGACGGCGACCAGCAGGTTGTCCTGGCGGTCATTCAGCAGGGCCTCGTCGGTTACCGTGCCGGGGGTCACGATGCGGGTCACCTGGCGCTCCACCGGCCCCTTGCCGGCGCCGACATCGCCGACCTGTTCGCAGATGGCCACGGATTCGCCCTGGCGCACCAGGCGGCCCAGGTACTGTTCGGCGGCATGCACGGGAACGCCGGCCATGGGGATGGGTTCACCGGCCGACTGCCCGCGGGCCGTCAGGGTGATATCCAGCAGGCGCGCGGCGCGGCGCGCATCCTCAAAGAACAGCTCGTAGAAGTCCCCCATACGGTAGAAAACCAGGATGTCCGGGTACTCGGACTTGATGCCGAGGTACTGCTGCATCATGGGGGTGTGCGTGCTCGCGTTCATGGCGGGGGAGTGTACCGTATCGTGACGGTTTTGCGCAGGCACGCCGTCGCGCTCCGCGCAGCGGGACGTTGTCCGGAAAATCCTGCGCTGGCTGTGACTTGTACCGGCGCCTGGGGTAAGCTCACCCTCCATGGAAATTCTCTATTTCACACTGGCGGCGGTGTTCCTCTATATGGGCGCCGACTGGATCCTGAATCGCATCGAGGCGGCTGCCGGCCGGCGGCTGGAGTACCGCAGTATTATCTTTTTCGTACTCTTGCTCGTCATGGCGCTGTCGTCCTTTGCCATCATTCGCCAGCTCTCCAGCCAGTAGCCATTCTCTGGACTTGTTCTAAATGGCGTGGCGTTTGCCCGGGTGCTGAAGGAGATATTATTTGTCTTTTGGGATTGCCTTGATATAGGTCAAGGAAAATTGCATCAACAAGATGTTTTATGCACGTCACCTCTACGGTATGATCAGCCGCAAACAAAACACATCAATATGATTGGGAGGAAGAATGAGCGATTCAAATCCGGACACCAACAATCCCGAGAGCGGGGGTGGCGGGGAGGAACGCATCCCCACGATGCAGAAACTCCTGGATAATCCATTCCTGCTGCTGTTCCTGGGCGTTGTAATGCCCACGGTCTTTTATTTGATCTGGGGGATCATGGAAATCATAACGATCCCGATAGCCAAGTAACCAATAAGGGGGCATACCATGGCAATTCATCCTCCACCCCAGCGCATCTGGTGGAATGAACCGATCGCGCGCACCGAGATTGTCTGGATCGTCGTTGCCTTTCTATGGGGACTGTTGATGTTCTCGGCAATGATCTACTGGCACATGGAAGGTGAGCAGAACCTGTCCAACGAATCCTACCGCATCACCCCGGAGCTGTTTGCCGAAAAGGCGAATGCCATGGTGGAAAAGTACCAGGTGCGCGAGGAGGCGGGATTCCCGGTCGTACGTCCGCCACCCGGCAGCGATGTGTACATGATTGCCAGGTTGTGGCAGTGGTGGCCGATTATCGAGTTCGAGAAAGACCAGACCTACCGCCTGCATCTGTCCTCCATGGACTGGCAGCACGGGTTCTCCCTGCAACCGGTCAATATCAACCTGCAGGTTCACCCCAACTACGACATGGTCGTTACCATGACGCCGAACAAGGCGGGTGAATACGGGGTGGTTTGCAATGAATTCTGCGGCATCGGTCATCACAACATGATCGGCAAGATCTACGTGACCGAGAACTAGGGGGATATAGGGATGTCAACTTTCAAACATCGTGTCTGTCCGGCTACCGGGTTGCGCATTCACAATTCTGCCGAGAACCTGATCAAGGCCAACGCCGTAACGGCGATCGTATTCCTGGCCGTCGGCGGTTTCTTCGGGCTGATGGTGGCGCTCACCCGCTGGCCTGCAGTGCACCTGCTGCCGGCCGACTGGTTCTACCTGGTGCTGACCGGTCACGGACTGGACGTGCTGCTGGTGTGGATCATCTTTTTCGAAATTGCGGTGCTGTATTTTGCCTCGGCGATATTGCTGAACTCGCGGCTGGCTGCACCGCGCTGGGCCTGGGCCGGGTTTGCCCTGATGCTGGTTGGCGCCATCATGACCAACGTCGCCGTGTTGCAGGGCAACTCCAGCGTCATGTTTACCTCTTACGTACCGATGCAGGCGGCACCCCATTTCTACCTGGGCCTGATCCTGTTTGCGGTCGGCGCACTGATCGGCTGTTTCGTGTTTTTCGGCACCCTGGTCATTGCCAAGGAGGAGAAGACCTACCAGGGCTCGGTGCCGCTGGTTACCTTCGGCGCCATCACGGCTGCCATCATCGCGGTGTTCACTATTGCCTCGGGCGCCATCATCCTGGTCCCGACCTTTTTGTGGTCAGTGGGCTGGATCGGCAGTATCGACACCCTGATGTACAAGACCATCTGGTGGGCGATGGGCCACTCCTCCCAGCAGATCAATGTCTCGGCACACGTCGCGATCTGGTACCTGATCGCCGCGGTGGTACTCGGTGCCAAGCCGCTGTCCGAGAAGGTCAGCCGCATGGCGTTCCTGATGTATATCCTGTTCCTGCAGCTGGCCAGTGCACATCACCTGCTGGTCGAACCGGGTATCAGTTCCGAGTGGAAGATCTTCAACACCAGTTACGCCCTGTACCTGGCGGTGCTGGGCAGTATGCTCCACGGCATGACCGTCCCCGGCTCGATCGAGGCGGCGCAGCGCGCCCGCGGCTACACTAACGGCCTGTTCGAGTGGCTGCGCAAGGCACCGTGGGGCAACCCGGCCTTCTCCGGCATGTTCATGTCGCTGGTCATGTTCGGTTTTCTGGGCGGTATCTCGGGTGTGGTCATGGGTACCGAGCAGATCAACATTATCATGCACAACACCATATACGTCCCCGGCCATTTCCACGCCACCGTGGTGGCCGGCACCACCCTGGCCTTCATGGCAGGCACCTACCTGCTGGTGCCACTGATCTTCCAACGCGAGCTGATCATGAAGGGACTTGCCAGATGGCAGCCCTACCTGTTCGGTCTCGGCGTGATGGGTATCTCGGTGTTTATGATGGGCGCCGGCACGCTTGGCGTGCCAAGACGTGTCTGGGATATCACTGGTGCAGACGCGGCACTCAAGTATGACTATTCCGGTGCGGCCTACCTGATGATGGGCCTGAACGGCATCAGTGCCATCATGGCCGCACTGGGCGGTTTTCTGTTTATCGCTATCATTGTCGGCTCGGTGTTGTTCGGCAAGCGTACCGGAGACAAGCCGCTGGAAGGTCTCACCATGACAACTGCCACTAAATACGGAAGTGCGGAGAGTATCAGGATCCCGGGTACGGTGGTGCTGGTTGCGGTGTTCTTCACGTCCTTCGTACTGTACTACTTCGTCAACTGGAAGTATTTGGCGGAAGTATGGCCACTGCGCTGATCAGTCGTGATAACGGCATCCCGCTGAAGGAGACACTGGCACTCGTTTACTCGGTGTTCAAGCTCCGCATCGGGTTTGCCATCATGTTCACTGCCCTGGCGGGCATGGCGGTCACGCCCGGGCAGGCGCCGGGCGCCCTGCAGATCACGCTGCTGGCACTGGCCGTATTGCTGTCATCGGCCAGTGCCGGCGCATTCAATATGTACATGGAGCGTGACCTCGATGCACGCATGAACCGGACCCGCAACCGGCCCTTCGTGACCGGGCGGTTCAACGCCAATGCCTACTGGCTTGCCGGTATCCTGCTGTTGCTGGCGGTTGCCATCACGGCTGCCACCCTCGCGACCAACGCCATTGCGGCGTTCTATGTCTTTATGGGTGCGTTTGTGTACGGCGTGGTCTATACCGTCTGGCTCAAGCAGCGTACCTGGATGAATATCGTCATCGGCGGCCTCGCTGGCAGCTTTGCCATTCTTGCAGGCGCCGCCGCGGTTGACCCTGGTCTCGCACCCGCACCGCTGATCCTGGCAGTCGTGCTGTTTCTGTGGACGCCGCCGCACTTCTGGAGCCTGGCGTTCAAGTACCGGGACGAGTATTCGTCTGCCGGCGTTCCCATGCTGCCGGTGGTTGTCCGGGACACGACGGCTGCGTGGGTGATCCTGGCCCATACCGTGGTGCTGGTCGCGCTCTCGCTACTGCCCGTCATGTATGGCATGGGCTGGATCTATCTGCTGGGTGCCACCCTGGGCGGGGCCCGGTTCCTCTGGACCAGTATCGGTCTGGTGCGTGAGCCCTCAGCTGGTGCGGCCATGGTCAACTTTCATGCCTCCCTGGTACAGCTGTGCCTGCTGCTCGCCGGTGCCATCCTGGATGCCTGGCTGATCTGACGCCACGCATTCATCTATTTACCGCAGAGACGCAGGGAACGCAGAGGAAGTCATGTTTTGCTGTGATGCAGTATCGATGTTGCACGGATTTATTCCCGCTGGTGGCCTGTGTTACCCCCAACGGTCACATTACCGACCCCGCGTCCCCGGTACCCCTGCGCTGGTTGATTGAGAAGCTTATCGATGTCTCCACTACGTTTTACGGGTTTCCTGATTCTGTTCCTGGCGGCCATGGTCAGCAGTGCGCAGTCAGCAGAGCATGCCGCTGCCGGACATGATGCCGCTACCATCGGACAGGATCACGATGCCGCTGCACATGAACCGGGGCCGGCCTATGATGAGGCCGCTGCCCTGTCCCTGAGCCAGGCGGCCATTGGCCGGTCCGTGAACGATCACAGCTTCCTGGACGGCGAGGGTCGGGAAATTGCGTTGAGTGCACTGCGCGGCAGGCCGGTGGTGATCAGCCTGATCTATACCAGCTGCTACCATGTCTGTCCGACTATCACCACCAACCTGGAAAAGGTGGTCAGGGTCGCAAGGGATGCGCTGGGAGAGAACAGTTTCTCGGTCCTGAGCATCGGCTTCGATACCCCGAACGACACCCCCGATCGCATGCGCTTGTTCGCCAGGCAGCGCGGGATCGATATCAATGACTGGCATTTCGTCAGTGCCAGTGCCGAGACCATGCGCGACCTGTCCGCCGATATCGGCTTCAGCTATTTCGACTCACCCAAGGGTTTTGATCACATGATCCAGGCCACGCTGCTCGACGGGAAGGGGAAGGTCTATCGCCAGGTCTACGGCATTGCGCCCGAGCCGCCGTCCCTGGTCGAGCCGCTCAAGGAAGTCCTGTGGGGCAAACAGGTTGCCGCTACACCGATAGACGGGTGGATAAACAATATAAAACTGTTCTGTACAGTGTATGACCCGACGACCGGCAAGTACCATTTCGACTATTCGCCCTTTATCGCTTTCGGGATTGGCCTGTTGGCGCTCAGCGGGATTGCCTGGGTGATTGTGCATAGCTGGCGTCGATCTTCACCGTCGGGGCCGGCTGCATGACAGCGGAGGGCGCAGCGTGCGTCCTGCAAGCAGTGAATACCATCAGGGCCGCCCGGGAGTCCAGATGCAAGTGAGCAGTATCCGCAGCGTCGCCAAAGCAGCCTTTGAAGGCGCAGACAACGTATTCAATCGCGCCTTTACCCCTGAGTGGAACCCGCTTTTCCACCTCGGCACCCTGGGCTGGTATTTCTACTGGATTGTCATCGTCAGTGGAATCTACCTCTATATCTTTTTCGATACCGGCATCCACCAGGCGTACGAATCGCTCGAGTATATAACCAACGTCCAGTGGTATGCCGGCGGTGTCATGCGCAGCCTCCATCGTTATGCATCTGACGCCCTGATCATTGTCATGATGCTGCATCTGCTGCGCGAGTTTGTAACGGATCGCTACCGCGGAGCGCGCTGGTTCACCTGGTTTACCGGGGTGCCGCTGCTGTGGCTGGTGTTTGCCTGCGGCATCAGCGGTTACTGGATGGTCTGGGATGTGCTGGCGCAGTATATCGCCATCGCCTCAACTGAATGGCTCGACAGTCTGGGCATCTTTGGCCAGTCGATCGCCCGCAATTTCCTGAACAACGACACCCTGAGCGGCCGGTTCTTCACGCTCATGGTGTTTATCCACATCGCGGTGCCGCTTTTTATGTTGCTGGTGATGTGGATTCACATCCAGCGACAACGGAATGCGAAGGTCAACCCGCCGGTAGGACTTGCTATCGGCACCCTGGGCATGCTGCTGGTGCTGTCCCTCGCCAGGCCGGCGCTCAGCCAGGCCCCGGCCAATCTGGATATCGTGCCGGCGGTCATCGACTTCGACTGGTTTTACCTGCTGGCCTATCCGCTGCTCGACAAGGTATCCGGGCAGACCATGTGGATGATCGCCGGGGGCGGGACCCTGCTGCTGCTGGTGCTGCCCTGGTTGCCACGACTGAAGCGCCGGGCTACAGCCAGGGTCGATCTCGGTAACTGCAATGGCTGCGGTCGCTGCGTGGATGACTGTCCGTTCAGCGCGGTATCACTGCAGCCGCGCACGGATGCTGTCGCGTTTTCCCATGAGGCGATCGTCATCGACAATCTGTGCACCGGCTGCGGTATCTGTGTGGGTGCCTGCCCGACGGCCACACCCTTCCGGCGTTCTTCAGAACTGGTGCCCGGTATCGATTTGCCAGACCTGGGTATCAAGGAACTGCGCGAGAATACCTTGTCCGTCACAGCAGACCTGTCAGGGAATGCACGTGTTCTCGTGTACGGTTGTGGCCATGGCGCGGGGCTGGACCAGCTCCTGGGGCCTGATGTTGCGGTAATCAAGCTGCCTTGCATTGCCATGCTGCCACCCTCCTTCATCGATTTCGTGATCAGCCGGGGGCATGTCGACGGCGTGTTCCTGACCGGCTGCACCGATGGCGACTGTCACTACCGTCTCGGGATAAAGTGGACGAGCCAACGGCTCGCCGGTGAGCGAGATCCCTATTTGCGCAAGCGCGTGCCGCGGGAGCGCATCGCCGCGTCCTGGGCCGGGATCACCGGGAACAAGCGTCTGCAACAGGATCTCCGCGCATTCCAGGACAGACTCGGCACGCTGCCGCCGTTCAAGCGGCCGCCACACCGGTCAGCCGATGCACGGGCTGGGGAGGCCGCTGAACATCATGCATAAGGCGCTCCGGTATTTTTGCCAGTTCATTGCCTACGCACTGTTTGCCCTGGTGGTGGGGTATTTTGCAACGCAGCCGGCCTATACCCACCTGGACCCGGACAAGGCACTGATCAAGATGAGCTTCAGTCACGCCGGAGAGCACCTGCAGGAATGCCGGCGGCTGACGCAGGAGGAACTGAACCTTCTGCCGCCCAATATGCGCCGGCCAATGGATTGTCTGCGTGAGCGGGTGGCGCTGCTGATCGAGCTGGAGCTGGATGGCGAAATCCTCTATCGTGATGAATTGGCACCCTCGGGACTGGCCGGTGACGGCGCATCGACCGCCTACAGGAAATTTCCCGTGCCTGCCGGTTCACACCGGCTTGTGGCACGCCTGCGTGACAGCCGGAGGGAAGACGGTTTTGATTACGAGCAGGCGGCAGTGGTGACCCTGGTTCCCCAGCAGAATTTTGTGATCGACTTCCGGCCGGAACTGGGCGGGTTCCTGTTTCTGTGAGGACACTATGGCGCTGATCGAGTGGAGAGACGAATTCTCAGTGGGTGTGCCCGATGTCGATCATGAGCACCAGGAACTCATCGGGCTCATCAATGAGCTGCATGCCGCCATTTCGAGCAGCGATAACGCCTATTCGGTGATGGATTTTCTCGGTGAGATCTATGCCCATGTGTCGGCGCACTTCGCGCTGGAAGAGAAAATCATGCGCGAGCGCAAGTATGATCACTATGCAGAGCACAAGGCGGATCACGAGGATCTGCTGGATGAATTGCGCGATATCATGGACGACTACGAGGAAAATGCCTGGTTCAGCGATGATGAATTCGCACTGGCTGTCGGGAAATGGTTCAGCGAGCATTTCCGCACCCGGGATGCCCGCTTGCATAAACACCTGGGATAGGGACGTCCGGCAGATCCGCGGGATTTGCAGGGTGCGTTATAGTTATCGTCGACGCTTTCCTGTAGCTTGGGCAAAGCGCAGCGTGCCCAAGGCATGTAGGAACTATGCTGCAGACGGGCACGTCATGTTCATTCCTTTGCCCATCCTGCAGCCTCGGCATCCCCGTACAATTGTAGGGTGCGTTCAACGCACCTAACTTTATTGGGGGGTAGGTTTTTTTTGG
>Ga0224512_10002349_pt1 | contig 17400 bp, 14 predicted proteins | sample SF_May12_sed_USG_4_FD_169103 | JGI IMG/M metagenome (GOLD analysis project Ga0224512, IMG submission 169103) | Sediment microbial communities from San Francisco Bay, California, United States - SF_May12_sed_USGS_13 | ecosystem: Environmental > Aquatic > Marine > Sediment | place: USA... | reverse complement strand
TAGCTGGGTCCTTGCCACTGGCTGGACTGACCGGAGCTCTAATCAATACCCTCAACCTGACCCCATACGACCCTGCCAACACTCGCCTTGCAATGACCGTAACCCGTTGGTTGGGTGAAATGCTCGGTTTTGCCAAAGATGCGGCCGGTTATATGACCACTGGCGGCTCCTGGGCTAATTTGGTCGGCCTGGCAGTTGCCCGAACGCGACGCGCGGGTTGGGAGGTGCGAAGGGAGGGGCTGGCAGGTCATCCCCCCCTTATGGCTTACGTCTCCGAGGAAGGTCACTCGTGTCTGGACAAAAGTATGGAACTGTTGGGAATGGGCAGTAACCAGTTGCGAAAAATTCCCGTTGACCCAGACTACCGGATTCAGATCGAAGCGTTGGAAGAGGCCATCAAAACTGATCGCGCAGCCGGTCTACAGCCGTTTTGTCTCATAGGCAATGCTGGCGCGGTGAACACCGGTGCAGTCGATCCGTTAGATGCCTTGGCTGAGATAGCCGCTCGTCATAATTTATGGTTTCATGTAGACGGAGCATATGGTGCCTTCGCTGCGTTGGTACCAGACTATCGGCCATTGTTTGCCGGAATAGAGAGGGCTGACTCGTTGGCGGTGGATCCGCACAAATGGCTCAACATTCCTATTGAAGCCGGTTGCATTCTGGTCAGAGACTGGGCCGATCTAACTGACACCTTTAGCCTGATACCCCCTTATTTACGCGCCGCTACTAGAGACGAACTAAATCTCATTAATTGCGGATTTGAATTAACCCGAACCAATCGCGCAGTCAAGGTATGGCTTGCTCTACGACAGTACGGGGTAGAGCGATACACACAGCTCATTGCCAATCATATGGTTCTCATCCGTCATTTGGCGGCCTGGGTAGAAGAAGCGGATGACTTCGAGGTTATGAGCGAGCCGTCTCTGAGTATTTGTTGCTTCCGTTTTGTCCCGCCAGACCTGAAGCCACGAACTGAGGAAGTTGAATCCTATCTCAACAAGCTAAACCAGGCCATAGAGACGGCTTTGGCCGACGATGGGCGAGCATTGGTCTCCGGGACCGTGTTACAGGGCAAGCGTGTACTACGCGCCTGCATTGTCAACCACCGAGTGACCCGGACCGGCGTGGAGGAGACGCTCGCACTTCTACGGGAGTTTGGGTACAAGCTCGATAAACAGATGCGAGAACGAGGTTGACAAGGCGGTTTTCACTTCTCTGTCCAACAGCAAGGGCAAGTGGGACGTCAAGCTCGGGGCAAAGAACCGCCTAACAAATCGTTCGTGCCGAATTGCTAATCTCGGCTTTAATTGAAAGTAGCTTGCCCCACAACCGTTCTGGTAGTTGTGGGTAACTTCGCTAACCCGCAATCGGCACAACTCAAGCGTTGGATTCCTACTTCCAAGCAGACTGTGTATATAAATTTTGAGCATGAGAAATATTGGGCAACTCTTTGACGACTTAGGGCTTGATGGTTTGATATTTGGTGTATCAAGCCTTGCCGCCATTACTTTTAGCATTATTAGTTTTATAGGCATTGTGCCAGTTACAGGCGATAAACTGTCGTCTATATTAATTGGTGCAGTAGGGTTTTTGATGGCGGCGGTTGTGGTTTTAACCACCAAGCGAAAAAATGAAATCCGCGAAATCAAAGACGCTGTTGGAATTTCGGAATCCGAGTTAATCCATTCAACTAGAGAAGTTGAAGAGCGATTCGCTTCAAGCGCACGACAAGCCAAGCTATTTATTTTAGATACTTCACTAAATCGGGTAGTGCCAGAAATCATTCCCATTGTGTATTTTTCTGGTACAGAAAATGATTACAGACGTGCTGTATATGATCGTGTAAAGAAAGGTGAAATAAGTTTTAAGCGCGTGGAGGTTATATTTCATCGGCAAAGTTTGGAGTGGGTCATATTTCGCTTATTGCTCCACGAAAACTACAACTATCATATTCGGCATTATGAACCATCAAATAAGCCCATGCCAATGTTAAGTTTTCTGTCATTCGACAACAACATTTTCTATATGGGCGGATTTCATATGAGAGGCTCGCCAACTGAAGAAACCGCGCTTGTTATCCGCGAACCTAATCTCTCTAAAATTCTGGGCGATTATTGGAATGTGTTTTGGGATACGGCTGTGTCTCTCAATGAAGGAGGCGCAATAAATTGGGCAGAACTCAAGCAAATCGGTTTCAGAGTTGGCGTTAACGAACAGGAATTTGAAAAGATGGTTTCTAAACTCAAGGAAGAAGTTGCCAATGAAATGCACAAGGTTGGCAAATAATGCGGCTTGTAATGCAAGAGCGCAACCCAACAACAACCGCTTCCACCCGACTTTGCTCCGCTTCACTCGCAAAGTGGGTAAAGCGGAGCGTAGGCCAACTCAAGCCCACGACAAGTAACAAAATCATCATTACACTGAGTTAGCCGACTCCCTATGGATTTTGTCGGCTACTGAGAATTGCGCGTAACCCAATGGGCATAGAGTTAATCGGCTAACCTGGCTCCAAGCCGATTTTTCCAGGGCTAAGAATGACCTCGATGGGATGTATGATGGGGCTCTTGATCTAACACGGGCGGGCATATATAAATAAGTTTTCTACCCCGCTCTGAGCGAAAAAGAATAAATCAAATTTTCTCGGTGAAAGTTATGTCAGAATTGAGTGACCTTCTTTATAAAGCGGTAATGGCCGAAGTTTTTTCTGACTCTTCAAACCCTCATATTCAGAAGCGCGTTCAAGAAGGATTGCAAGCTCGCGATGCTCTTGTCCGCATTATTCAGGAAGATGACCAAGCTGTTGAAGAGTTGACCAATCTAATCCTTGATGATTGGTATCATACCCCGATCCCTGAAGTGGAGGCAAAGATTTCTGTATTTAGCCATATTGATTCAGAACAAGCGTCACCTCAAATTTTAGAAAAACTCTATTATATTGCTAACACGCGCGAAGAACCTGATGTGACTGACGAAGAATTTCTATCTCAAGACCCCATATATCGAGAAGATCTATTCCCCGATCCTACCACAACTGGAGGCAGTTTTGTTACGATAGCCGCGGTCAAAGGTTTGGTACATTTTGCAAATTCCTCAAACACACGTACTCAAGCCAATCAATATATATTACAGTTATTACAAGGTGATAATTCAGACCTACAACACAAAGTACTTCAAGGATTATGGGAACTAAAAATTCCAACGCAAGAAATATTGCATCGGGTTCTGCAACTGACCACCGTGAAACAACCGTGGCCTGGAGAATATCTAGTCAGGGGACGTGCTATTGAAGTACTTGGAAAGTGGGGGATTGTAACGCCAGAAGTAGTAGAAGCAGTAAAACACGCCTTTGATGAGGCAATAGCAGATCGTGTGACGCTTCTGTACGAATATGCTGAAATTGCTTGCCAAAAATTAGGTATTAGATAACTTCATACTGTATTTTCACCAAAGGTTTTGGTTTTTGGCAGGTAATGGCTAACAATCCTATAGTAGACACAATCATCAGGCAGTCGCCTATCCCCTACTTTCCTCTGCAACTTTTCCCCACTAGACACATAACCCCCAATCCTGGTAGACTTAATCACTGGCCAGGCTCAATGTGTCTGGTAAAATAGCCCCACCTTATGAACTTTGTGGAACCCATCTGCTCCACCAAAAAGATTGCCCAAATTAAGAACCTGCTTAAAGGCCAAGGCCGCTACCGCGATCTGCTGCTATTCACCGTGGGCATCAACACGGCTTTGAGAGTGTCGGATTTGTTGAGCTTGCGGATTGGAGATTTTGTCGATCGTGAGGGTAGCATTAGAAAACGCTTTTGGATTAGAGAGGCCAAACGTAACAAACGCAATGACGTAATCATCAATGACAGCATCACCCAGGCTCTCACCATTTACCGAGCGGCCTACCCGGCTGTTGAAACCGATCCCAAACACTTTGCCTTCTTCAACACCAAAACCAACGATCACACCTCCCCTATTCACCGGAAACACGCTTGGAAAGTCACCACCACCCTCTGCCACGATGTTGGTTTACACGGCAACTATGGTACCCACAGTTTGAGAAAGACCTGGGGCTATCACGCCCGACAGCAAGGGGTTGACCTGGCGCTGATAATGCACAAGCTCAACCACAACAGTTTGGCTTACACTAAACGATATATTGGGGTCACCAACGAGGAACTAGAGCAAGTATCCAGACGATTGAATTTGTGATTCGGTGTGATACTATGGCTCGATATGACGGAGCGGGTCGAGAGACGCTTTCCAGATCGAGCCGAACAAGAACAAGCCCATCAGGAGTTAATAAGGCTTAATGATATAGAGAGTTTTATCCGGAGAAAAGCCTATCGAGTTGCAATGGATGATCTTATGCTGGCTGAGGACTTAGCTCAAGAGGGTCGTGAAGGAGTTATCAAACATCTTCGGGAATATCCAGACTGCCCCACAAGTCACTTGATAGTTAAAGCCAGAGACGCTATCTTTGACTACCGCAGGAGAGGTTCAAGTGTTGATGGCAAGCTTTATCCAAATGGCCGTACTAAACACTACCAAATTTCTAGCCTTGAAGAACCTACTGCCAAGGATGATTACCCTCGGGGGGAATTTATAGGAGACCCTCAGAAACCGCGCCGGCTGACTGAGGAAAGAGCCTGCACAAACATTCTGTATGATTGTCTCAGGGATAGCTTATCAGGGGTGGAAAACCAAGTTTTAACTCTTAGGCTAAGCGGTCATTCTTGGAGAGAAATCGGCGAAATTGTGAGCAAGAATAAAGGGGACATTTCTCTAATTAGACAGAGGATAAATACGACTGTTAAACTGGCGTTAGGGCTTTATGAGACGACATTGTAATAAAAAGCAAACCCCTCTACGGCTGTCTGGAAGGGTGATATAATCAGCTCAATATGGCTGAACAACAAGAAAGAGGTTTCCCTGATTGGGTCGAACGGGAGCGAGCCGGGGATTTGGCGTGGATACAGGAAAACTTACATATCTTTTGGCCTGCGGCCCAAATGGGCTATGAGACCCTGGGCCGGGGAGCGATTGTGGTGGATACCACCTCCCGACCCACCGGCGAAGGTCATCCATTTGGTTATCTTGATCAGGCCGCCGTTGAGCAAAATGGGGATGCGGATACTCAGCGAATGGTTAGAGAATATACCCCGTCTTGGGAGTTTGTTGCATCGTTGGTTAAATCTCAGGACCGAACAAGCAGCTACCGAGTTGGGGTTCTTTCCTCCGAAGAATTCAGGGACAACTTAGACAGTCAGATAGAAACGACTGAGTTAGGAGAGCCGCCGGCCGTGTCATCTGAAGAACCCCCAGACATTGAGACGCTTATGCAGTGGGAAGCTGAAGGCGGTTGTGAAGCTACAGACGGCTGTTGGGTGGAGCCAGATGGAAATTGCGAACACGGTCATAAAAGCTGGTTGTTGGAGTTGGGCCTTATTTAGCAACGTTACCTCGCTGTAGACCTGGCCATAGAGAAGGTTTTTTATGTCGCTCAAAGAAAATCCGAACGCTTTTCCGTTCGTTTTTTCGAACGGATATCCGAACGGTTACCTTCTTCTCTTGCCTGATAGATTTTGCATAACCTTCACTGTATAGGGTACCACCAACATTGATGCGCTCATGTACGCTAAGGAACGATGCAAATTGGCCTGAATTGCCTAATAATGCTGAGAAAGAACCTCTTGGAAGCTCAGATTTAGGCTCAATTGCCTCATAACTCAAGCAAATTGGCTCCAAACAAATATCTTCCAGGAAGTTAAATATCCCCTGCAATTTACCCTAAATGCGGACCAAGTTGGGATTCAGAACATACTCACCGTACAGGATGATATTTTCCCAGCTAATCGGACTGACGTGTTCAAGCAAAGATAAATCAATGTCAGCCCCCTCCGGATCACATTCTTGAATAACCCGATTGATTTCCTTGGCCTGCCAGTAGATGATCGAGGCCATAATCAGGGTCAGGCAGCTGCTTGAATTTTTCTGCTCCTGCAAATCACGGTTAGTAATCTTTCCTTGTTTGCCGTAGGCGACCTCTCTGGCCAGGGCGTGCATTTCTTCTCCCTTGAGCAAACCCCGCCGTATTCTTTGCCTTTCCAAAGGATCAGACATGAATTTTAAGATGTGTTCGGTTTTGAAAATGCGTCCCAGCTCACGGTTAGCCCGATAGAAATGGTTCTTGCCACTGTAACCGACCAGACGTTTCAATGCGGTCGAAGCGGTGGCGTGGCCACTTTCAAGCGAGGCATAAAGGTGACCCATGCGGTCCCATTGGTCACAAATCCAGTCCATATGAATGAGCCGATCGCGGCGACCCACCAGAACTTCCAAAGGGCCATAGTCCTTGTCCTGATCAATGCGATAGATCCGTTGCTTTTTGATCCCTCGAATACGCGGCGCGAAGCGTCTGCCCAACATGGCAAAGGCGGCAAAATTTGTCTCGGTATAACCATGGGTATCGGTGTAATGTTCCTCCAAAGCTAAATCGCTCTCATTGTAAAGCAGGCCATCCAACACATAAGCCGCATCTCTATCAGTACATTCAATCACGGTACTGTAAAAGGGGGCATAGTTATCGGCGATAAAGGAATAGAATTCCAGAGCATAATCGTTGAGTTTGTGACTATAGGTGCGCTGAAGTACTTTACGATTGAACCTAAAGCGTTGGCCATCACTGCTTGATGTTTTGCCGGTGCCCCAGGTTTGGCTGACATCTAGTTGGCTGATGGCATTGACCAGTTGTGCTAAGGCCTGACGTTGGGTTTCTTCAGAGAGTTGCCAGTCGGTGATGTTTTTGATCTGATGATAACTCACGCCCTGAGTTAAGCGAGCCATGGTGAAGGGACCAATATTGCAGCCGTGAGCCATCACACTGGCCAAAATTGTGCAAACATCCTGCGCTTCACGAGTTTCTGGTTGGCTTGGCAGCAAAAAATATTGGGTAAATGCCAGTTCATTATCAACCTCGATCAGCAGTTCGGGTAACTTAATCACCCGGAGGTTATCAGCTAGCCAGTCCTTGAGGTCATCTAGTTTCTGTTTCGTCTGGGTATTTAACTTCTTTGTGGGATCAACTGACAACTGCCACCCGTTGTCACCAATGCTGGCATAGGTATTGTCTGGAAGCTGCGCCAAAAACTGATCATAGGCGTGGTTCAGTCGCTGGGTCAGATATTCCGGTACATCTTTAGCCCGGTTCGGAAGCCCAGCCCGTTTGAAGAAATCTTTCCGCATCGCTTGCCACTTCGTATCCAGCACGAAGAAATCATCAAAGCGCCCAAATCGTTTGCTATCACCGACAAACACGTTCCCAGCTTTAATCTCATCCCGAATAACGGTTAGCAGGGCACATTCCCAGGCTCGTTTACTGAGGGCACCATCGTCGGCTTCGACAAAAGGACGCAACTTTTTGGGGATGAAACCGAGGGGGGCATCGTCAGGAAGCTTCCGTTTGTTTTCTTCATTCAGTTCACGCAGGACCTCAATCCCTTTGACCAAAGAAGATTGGCTTCCTTCTTCCAGATTAAACTCTAGATGTTCCAGCAGCGCCGGGGCAAATTGACGTACATAACTAAATCGCTGGGTCACCAGGTTGAAAACGTGGCCGTATTTGCCGTTCAGCCAGGTATCAACCGCCTCAATTTGAGCCGTCAAATCATCTTTGTTCACCTGGCTAAACAGCACTTGCCGCAAGTCGGTATCGGCCACGGTCTCATCCAAAATTAGCTGACCCAGCGTCTGTAAGGTAAGGAGCGATGTTCGCAGCATTTTACGGCGGCGCTTGGTCTCCTCATCGATCTCGGTCTGGGCCCGGTTATAGATGCCGGTCATCAGTTTGTCGTGCATATCGACCATATGGTCAATCGTATCTTGGTAGACTTGGCGTAAGAAACAGGTCAAAACCGCATAACGATGGTTGGCCTGGAGCCGGCGCAGGCGATCCGCCGAACACCGCTGCGCATACCGGGTTAGAGCGCGTTGATAGTTGTTGTTTAGCCAGGTCAGATCCACCGTCAAAACGCCAGTAGTTTGGATGCGTTCCAGTTTCTTGACCAAACGGTGCATCGCCGGTGGAGAAGCGGTTCCGGGGGGCTGTTTCAAGCTTTGAAACGAGGAAATGCGGCTCTCATCCACCTGTAGCAAACTATTCAATTTCTTCAGCATCTCAGCGGGGAGGGCCTCCGTCAGGCGTTGAAAGATATAGTCCCGCGCCTGGATGCGTTGATTGCCGATCAAACGTCCTAAGGTATCATCGGCCGGTTGCAGGATGCTCTGATCTTGAAGAAACTGTTTGGCTTTGGTTAGGAGCGGGCCGGGTTGCTCTAACCGGGAGGCTTCTTCAAAGAGGAATTGCTTCAAAAGATTAGTTTCCGTCTCGCCAAAACGACGCAACCCCAGATAGTCTACAATCTGAGGCTGATGTTCGGTGATTGTCTCGCGGCGTTGCTGATAATCCTGGATCAAATCAGCCGAAATATCCACCTGGAGACTGACGAAGGTCAGAATATCCTCCACCACCTCAAAGGGTTGTTGGGTGGGAAACCGATTGGCCAGCCGCACAAAGGCCAATTGATAAGCAAAGCCCAACCGGTTGTGAACTCGACGGCGGGTATTGATGAACTCCAAATCCTCCGCCCTAAACTTGGTCCTGCGGACCAACTGTTCGTGTGAAAAAGATAGGGTTGACATAGAGAAACGCTCCTTTGTTTTTGTTAGCATAGAAATCGGATAGGATTGATTTCTTTTTGCTATTGTGATATAAAGAAGCCATCAAAACACCTTTCTTTTTCAAACACAAATTGGGGAGACTATGACGGTCATTGGCTATATCCGGATCAGCAGCGACAAGCAGGACCTGCAGAAACAGGAGCATCTACTGCTGAAATACGCTCAGCAACACGATCTGCAGATTAGCGACTTCATCAAGATCGAGATTTCTTCGCGCAAGGACACCAAGGCACGCCGGATTGATGAATTGCTGTCCCGGTTGGATAAGGACGATGTCTTGCTCGTGGCGGAGTTAAGCCGGCTGGGACGTAATATGTTCGAGGTGATCAACATCATCAATCAGTTGAGCGAAAACGGGGTGAAGCTCATCTTTGTCCGACAGCCGGAACTATCTACAGCGGGGCCTCACAGCAAGCTGCTGCTGGCGATTTACAGTTACTTTGCCGAGGCAGAACGCGAGTTTATCTCGGTGCGCACCAAGCAAGGGCTCGCAGCGGCTCGAGCGAACGGTAAACAATTGGGCCGGCCCAAGGGCAGCCGTGACAAAGAGCGGGTGCTAGATCCGCATCGAGAGCAGATCAAAGAATATCTACAACTGAAAGTTCCCCTCAGACGTATCCTTTCCCTCATCAACCCGCACTTGGAGAAGCCGATCACCTACCCAGCCTACCGTTACTTTGTTCGTCAGGATCCAGTGCTGCTTGTCCTGTGGCAGGCCCAACGACAGTAAGCAAGGGCCAACAAGGATAAAAAAGATGCCTCAAGATATTAAGTTCTGCCTAACATCAGACGGGACGCGCCTGGCCTATGCCCAGACCGGACAGGGTCCTCCCTTGGTGAAAGTCGCCAATTGGATGAGCCATCTGGAGTACGACCGGCTTAGCCCCGTTTGGCGACCCTGGTTAGAAGCCCTGTCTCGTTTTCACACGCTGTACCGGTATGACGAACGAGGGTGCGGTCTCTCCGACTGGGAGGTCACCGGTTTATCCCTGGAGGCCTGGGTTCGTGATCTTGAAACTGTGGTTGATGCCGCTGACCTGGAACGTTTCCCCCTGTTTGGGATGTCCCAAGGCGGTCCTATCGCCATCGCTTATGCCGCGCGACATCCGGAGCGGGTCAGCCGACTGGTCCTGTACGGCACCTTTGTCCGAGGCTGGACGCAGCGAGACTTGACGCCTACAGAGCTTGAGGAAAGTGAGGTCTATCTCAAGCTGATGCAACTCGGCTGGGGCAAAGACAACCCCGCCTATCGCCAGGTCTTTACTAACTTTTTCATTCCGGAAGGAACGCCGGAGCAGGTCAGGTGGTTCACCGATTTGATGCCTACCTCTTGCTCAGCGGAGAACGCGGTCAGGATGCAGGAAGTCTTCAATCAAATTGACGTGCGAGAGATTGCCACGACCCTCAACCTGCCGACCCTGGTCCTCCACGCCAGGGAGGAGACGGCCCTGGCCTTTGAAGAGGGCCGGCTGACCGCAGCCCACATTCCCGGGGCAAGGTTTGTGCCGCTAGCGGGTAAGAACCACATTATGTTGGCCACCGACCCTGATTGGCCTCGTCTTTGGCAGGAGGTTTATCACTTTCTGGGAATCGAGACGGATGACTGGGATCTACCCCCTACAGAGGTGCCAACGCCGGCCAGCCGGGACACGGTGTTTACCGAGCTCTCAGCGCGAGAACGAGAGGTGCTGCACTGGCTGGCCAAGGGTTATCAAAATGAGGAAATTGCTCAAACGCTGGTCCTCAGCCCCAAAACTGTCCGCAATTATGTTTCCAATATCTACGCCAAGCTCCAGGTGAATAATCGCAGCGAAGCCATTATCCTGGCCCGCCAGACAGGCTTTGTAGAGGACACCAGCTGAAGCAAGGCATCTTCCTAGCCAGAAGGGGCGAGGTGCCTGGGATTGAGGGCCTGGGATAAATATCCTGCCCTTCGAGCAACCTCCTTCGCCCCTACATCCCCCAGTTAAGTGATGACTCAAAGAAATAGGGACAAATTCGGGACACGGGTCTCTAGGCAATGGGACATCGTATCGGTTATCCTAGGGGTAACCAATCAATACGATGAGCCGAAAGGAGATCAAAGATGAGCACCCCCAGAATTATGCAACTTAATTTCAAGTTCAGCGTTTCAGGCAAAGCGTTTCAGCAGGCTGTCGCTCCCCTGGCGGCTGACTTCGCCGCGGTTGAAGGGCTGCGCTGGAAGATCTGGATGATCAACGAGGCCAAGCAGGAAGCAGGTGGGCTCTATCTCTTCGAGGATGAAGCCGCGATCAATGCCTTTCTTGAGGGTCAGCTGGCGGTTACGGTGACCATCCATCCGGCCCTGAGTGACTTTAGTATCAAGCAGTTCGACGTGATGGAAGACCTTACGGCGATCACCCGGGGTCCTATCGGTGAAGCTGCCCGGACCCTGTCTTGACCTGGACCGTGCCACATCAAATGTCCCACATTTGGGAAGACCTAACCCGGTACAGCGTTTGACCACAAATCCATATTTTAAGGTTCTGGCACACCCGATTCAAACCTTGTTGTGGTAAACTGGGATATACTTCTCTTTCAACCTATCACAAGCATTAGCCCAGAAATGGAAAAACAGAATGAAATAGACCAACTTATGCCCAAGCTGTTTTGGTTAAGCGTAGTGATGCCTATGACTATTTGAACCCCATTCTTTTAAGCCGAGAAGACAAAAGCCGCAGATACTTTTGGATAACGTAGCGTAACAGGAGGGACCAAATGAACCAACTCACTAAACTATTTGTGGTGATGATTACCTTGTTGGCGGTGGGACTTATTAGCCGGGCCGTTCCGCTAACCCAGGCCCAAGGTCTTAGCCTTGTGCCCGATGTTGAGTGTGGTTTGCCGGGCAACAACGGTTATTGCAGAGACACGGTAACCGTCACCTGGCCCCTTCTCCCCGAATGGACCGTTATTGAAGGCTGTGTGACAACGGTCATTGACTATGATACCAATGGCATAGGCTTGATCTGCGTAGTTGAGCGCCCCTTGGCCGGCATCATCAGCGGCGGGGCCTTCATCAAGGTCGACGCCACCTATCCGGTGGTGGTAGCGCCCAACCTGTCCCCCTACGAAAACGACCCCACGGTTAAGAACGAAGGCGACTCCTTTCAGGTGGTCGCCTCGGCTTCCGACGCCACCTCCGGCATTGCCGGCATTCCTACGTGGGACTTTGACGAGGACGGCATCTTTGAAGCCCTAAATGGGGCCACCTATGAAGTCCCTGACGGCCTGGCCGAGGGCGATGCCGATCCCGACTTCCTGGTGGCCCAGGTGGCAGACCAGGCCGGTAACGTGACCCAGGCCACCTTCTGGGTGGGGGTGGTCAACGTTCCGGCCAGCCTGGAGCCGGTCACGTTCTTTCCGGGGGGGACGATCCCGCTGGGCGGCAGCGTTGTGGCAACGGTCAACTTTATTGACCCTGGCATTTTTGACACCCACACCGCCACCATTAGCTGGGGCGACGGCGGGTCAAGCAGTAGCGCCACCATAACGGAGAGCGGAGGCAGTGGTCTTGCCATCGGCGAGAACATCTACTCCGACCCCGGCATCTACACCGTCCAAATCGACGTGGAAGACAAGGACGGCGGCGTCAGCACGGCGACAGCCAGCGTGGAAGTGTTGCCCGGCGAGGAGATCATCGACCAGGTACTCATCCCCGGCGTTACCGGGTTGGTCGAAGCGGATTTCATCACCGAGGGTCAGGGCCATTCCCTAAACACCAAACTGGTAGGCGCTCAAAACAAGCTGGCCCAGGGCCAGCTCACCCCGGCCATTAACAAGCTCGGGGCCGGTCTCAACCAAATGAACGCCTTTGTCAAAGGCGACAACTCCCCCGATTTCAACGTTGCCCTCACCAGCTTAATCAACCACACCTCCAACCTGATAGAGGCCCTTAAGTTCGTAACGCCATCGGACTAATCTGGTTGAAGCGAGCCGGGGCGGGGTTGAAGCCAAGTCGAACCACCCCGCGTTTAGGGGTGGTTTTTTTGTCGTCTAACCATTGTCACACTTTTGGGGTGTCAAGGTGTGGAAACTATTTCTTACCATCTGTGCCCACTTTCATCTGGCCCTGTCCGCCAGAGATTAGCCCTTTGTACATCTCTGGTGAGGCCTAACCCTTTTTAGTCAAAAAGCTGCCGGGTGAGGTCTTCCCAAATGTGGGACATTTGATGTGGCACGGTCCAGTCTTGACCCAATCAGACAACAAGCACAGCAGTGCGTTTTAGCAAGGAGGCTCAATGATGGTAACGAGACGATAATTTTTGAGGATGACCTTTGCCGCCGGTGCCGGGCTACTGCTCAGCACGCCCCGGCTGGCCTTGGCCCAGGATGATTTGGCCAAGTACATCGGCGCGCCGGCCACCGTGGTCGAGATAAGCTACGATGAAACGGCGGGAGAGATTGAGGGTTGCGTCGAACTGCCGGTCGGCTTCTACAAAGCCAGCCAGAAGGGGACGGCCGGGTTTGGGGTGAAAGTTGATTTCAGCTACACCTCGGATGGTAATCCGGTCAACGTCACCGCGACGACGCTCCTGTCGGAGTTGAGCAAGGTCACCATCGATAAGGGCACGGTCGAGATAGCGGGCTGCGTCGAAGCTCCCCTACCCGACGATCTGGCCGCCGTGAAAGCCGAGGCGATCATCTTCAAGCCGGGTAATTAGGGCGGCCCCCAGATACGACCTCAAGGCCGCCTGGTTGGGCGGCCTTTTTGAGCGAGGAAAACCTATGCAGTTTGAGATGTTTCTGCAAAGCACAGCATTAATCCTGGCCGAAGGTGCGATTTACGAACGGTTACGGCGACATCCCGCCATCGCGTTTGACCCTCATTTAGCCCACGCGACATTAATCTACGACCCGGCCTCAGCCAAAATCTTGGCCCAGCTTTATGGCGAATATCTCGATATTGGCCAAAAGCATCAGCTGCCTATGGTCGTCTCAACCCCCACCTGGCGGGCCAACCAGGACCGGCTCGACCACTCTGCCTTCAAAGGCTGCCGTATCAACCAGGATAACGCCCGATTTTTAGCCGATATTCGGGCCGGTTACCGGGCTAGCGGCCCGCCCATCTTTATTGGCGGGCTGCTGGGGCCGCGGGGGGATGCGTATCGCCCTGAGGAAGCGCTCTCCACAAAGGAAGCCTGCTCATTTCACAGCGATCAAATTGAAGCCTTGGCCGAGACTGAGGTCGATTTCTTATATGCCACGACCTTGCCGGCCTTTTCAGAGGCGTGTGGTATCGCCGTCGCGATGGCTAAGACCGCCTTGCCGTATATCGTGAGCTTTGTGATTCGAGGCAATGGCACGCTGCTGGATGGCACCCCTTTGTCTCAGGCTATCGAGCAGATTGATACCCTGGTGGCTCGACCCCCCACTGGTTACGCGGTGAATTGCGTCCATCCCACGATTTTGCTGACAGGATTGGCCCGGACGGAGCTTGAAAGACGGTCCTTGGCTAAGCGCATCGTCGGTTTCGCGGCCAATACCTCAGCAAAAAGTCCCGAGGAATTGGATGGCTTGGCGGAATTGGATACGCAAGAGCCAGATAGATTTGCTGAGTTAATGGCGGCGGTGTACGAACAGTATCATATCTCCATCTTGGGTGGTTGCTGCGGTACCGGAACTGACCATATTGAATGCTTGGCCACCCAGCTTAAAGCTGACGCTCAGTCGGGCAAGACCGTCCAACATTTGGATCCTCCGAGTTAATAGCCTCTTTCTTTATCCCCTTAGCGTACATGAGCGCATCGATGTTGGTGGTACCCTTGTATGTCCGCAGGTTTGACTATTTAATAAATCTTAGTATGATAGGTTGAAAGCGAACGCTTTTCCGTTCGGATTTCCGAACGGTTTCCCGAACGGTTTTACAACTTGACAGGCCAATTTACTGCGCTGTATAGTGGCCATATTAACATTACTGCAAACCTTGGCTAAAGACCCTGTTCAGGATTTAGATAAGGTGACTGTGAAGATGAAAGTTCTCTCAATTGCTTCCCAAAAGGGCGGTGTAGGTAAAACCACCACTGCCATATCAATAGCCGCTGGCCTTGCTCATCAAGGAAAGAAAGTGCTTCTTGTTGATACAGACAGCCAGGCTAATTCCTCAAAAGTCCTTATTGCCGACTATCTCAAATTAAAGGATATCGACACCCTGTATGTGACGATCTTGGAGCGTAAGCCATTAGTCGTTCACTCAACAGAGATAAAAAATCTGTCGATTGTCCCCTCTCACATATTGCTTTCAGAAACTGATCTCCAACTGTCTCAGGCAAAAGACCACCGTGAGGCACGTCTTAGAAACCAGCTTGATAAAATTAAACATCAGTTTGACTATGTAATTATCGATTGCCCCCCTTCTCTTTCTTGGTTAACCCTCAATGCTTTATCAGCTGCAGATAAAGTAATTGTTGTCGTTGCCCCAGGGTATTTTGAACTGGATAGCATTGTCCAAATCGGCAAAACCATCAATGAAGTTCGGGAATTGTTTAATCCAGAGCTTGAGTTGCTTGGTTTTCTATTTACAATGAGCGATCAGACTATTGCTACCAAGACATCACTTGAAGTGCTTAGAAACACTTACAGTGATCAGCTGCTTAAAACCATCATCCCTCGCAATACTGATATTCGAGATGCTCATTTCCGTAAGTTAGATATTTTCACCTATAACCCACAAGCAAGGGCTGCTCAAGAGTACAAGAGACTTATCAAGGAGGTTTTTAATGTCTAAGTCTAAGAAATCATTTGATACTTCTAGTATAACTAATGAGCTTCGAGGAAGTTCAGCGTTTTTTACGCGGCCTGCTCAAAATATGGAAGAGCGTCCCACTCCTTCATCCCCGCGCCAGGTGACTTCAACCCTTCCCCAACGAAGAAAGACTAAGCGAGGTAGCTTTGAGTTTTTCGAAGATCAACTGGATTTGATTAAGCGATTATCGGAAGGGACTAAACAGACAGACAACTTTGTTAGCCAATCAGACATTGTGCGGGCTGCCCTTGATGACTACTTGGAGGCGCTTAAGGAGTAACCGAACGGTTTTCCGTTCGATTCTGCGTTCGGTTTTCCGAACGGTTTTTATCTAAACACCAAGTAAAATTAAGTTTTGATACTTGAAAGAAATTACGTGAGCGTGTAGCTTTGAAATAGAACCTTGAAGTGACAGACAAAAATAAGCCCCTGATAGGAGCTTATTAAAGCGTTCTCTTTGGACTGGCACTCCGTTGAGAACCGTAGGTAATAGTGGCTTTTTGCTGAGTCGCAACACTTAGTACCCGGGTATTAGTATACTCAAATACTTATGTGTTGCCAAGTCACCCACTGTTGCCAGTGGGTTTTTTGGTTGACCTTGGTTTGGTCACCACCACAAAAAAAACTTCGCGTAGGCATAGAGCTATGACTATCCGAATATAGCCAATAATAGTTATAAACGTACCAAGGACAGGAGAAGGGGGTTGCTATGACAGCACCTGATCACTCTAATTTATATGACCGTTCAAAAGGGGAAATCCCGCCAGAGGCGGATACTCCAACGGATCCCAACACAATCCAAATTGAAAACCAGGCTTTGCGCCAGGGGTTTACCTCCACCCCTAACTATATCTTACGCAACCCCAACGTGTCCGTGGGAGCCAAGATGGTTTATATCTTGCTTCTTAGCTATGCCTGGCAGAAGGGAAGTTGTTTTCCTGGCCAGGAGACGTTAGCGTCTGACCTAGGGGTAAGTAATCGGAGTGTGGTGAAATGGATTAAGGAGCTGGAAGAAAAAAGTCTCATTGCCCGAAAGCGTAGGGGATTAGGCAAAACTAACATCTATATCATTCTGGATTATAAGCCCATCGAGAAGGAGCAAAATCCCAGAAGTGAAAAATCTGCACTTCAGGAAGTGAACGAAAAAAATAAGGGCAGAAGTGAAAAATCTGCACTTCCGAAAATGCAGAATATGCATAAAGAAGAATACACAGTAGAAGAAGACTCAGAGTTAAAGAATAAAGATAATAAAACAACAACAGTAGCGGCGAACAAAAAAGATGTTGTTGTTGCTTTGACTGAAAAAGGGATAACTAAACAGGTTGCTCAAAGAGTGGTAAGCCGCTACAAGAACGCACGGATTTTCCAAAAAATTGAGTACCTTGAGTTCTTGCTGGAAACGGATCCCAAGCAAGTGCAAAGCCCGGCAGGATGGTTACGACGCGCCATTGAGGAAGACTACGCGGCGCCGGCAGGCTTTCAAACCCAGGCAGAACGAGAACAAGCAGAGACAAAAAAAATTAAGGCCCAGGAAGAGCAGCAGAGGCTCGCAGAGCAACAAGAACGTGAGGCTGAAGCCCTACAGAAGCAAAGAGAGCAAGAGAAAGCCTTGCTACTTGAAGAACTCAAAAGAGAGTGGGGGACAACTAAGCGTGAGCTTGAGCTATGGCCACAAGCTCAAGTGAACCTTCAGCGACAAATGACCGAAGCCACCTACGGAATGTGGCTTAAAAGTAGTCAGCTTCTAAGGCTTCCCAAAGACACCGGTGACAAAGCCGTGATTTCAGTGGATAGCCAGGCCGCCAAAGAGTGGTGCGAGAATAGGTTGTATAAAACTATCCAACGAACCCTAAGTGGTTTCTTAGATGTCTCTACCATTGAGCTCGAGTTCAT
>Ga0224512_10002348_pt1 | contig 17400 bp, 7 predicted proteins | sample SF_May12_sed_USG_4_FD_169103 | JGI IMG/M metagenome (GOLD analysis project Ga0224512, IMG submission 169103) | Sediment microbial communities from San Francisco Bay, California, United States - SF_May12_sed_USGS_13 | ecosystem: Environmental > Aquatic > Marine > Sediment | place: USA: California... | reverse complement strand
ATCCACCACATCGTCGTCACGGTTCCCACGGGTGCGACTACCGGCCCCGTCGTCGTGACCAACCCCGACATGACGGTGTCCAATAGCCGTACCTACACCGTGCTCAGCGACATCGAGGTGGCGCGCGGATGGGAAGCGGGACAGTTCGTCCTCTCCGGAACGCCGGAGGCGATCGCCACGGTTCCCGACGCAAGCTACGCCTACGTGGCGACCAGCGCCGGCGCCGAGGCCGTCGTCGTGGATCTGGCGATTCCGGGGTATCTCACCTCGACGCAGATACAGGTCGCCTCGGGGCTCGTCGACCTCGCCACCACGCCCGAGGGGACGCGCGTGTACGGGGTGAGCAAGTCGGCGCGCGAGCTCATAGAGATCGACTCCGACCCCACGGCGGGACTCCTCTTTAACACAGTGCTCTCGACGCACACGCTGAGCAACGCTCCCAAGGGCATCCTGGTAGACAACGCGGGGAACAGGGCGTACATCCCGACCGACGCGGGCGAGATCCAGATCTGGGACGTCAAGCTCGGCAGCGCGACCTACCAGCGGCAAGTGGGCAGGCTGGCGTCGCCTGGCGGCGCGAGCGTGCGCGGCAAGACGGCGCTCACACCGGATGGCACGCAGCTCCTCGCGCTCACCGACGGCGGCGCGGTGCTCTTCTACGACCTCGGCCCGGACACGCTCCTCACCACGGTGAACGTGGGCTTCGACCCGCGCGACGTGGTGGTCGACCCGTTCGGGCAGCGCGCCTACGTCACGCACGCAGGCGGACTCGTGTCGGTGGTGGGGGGACTGACATCGGTCCCGTTCAAGGTGCAGGACATCACCACAGGCGGCTCGCTGCGGGGCATCGCCGTTACGCCCGCCGGCCGCTTTCTCTACGCCGCCAACCGCCAGCTGAACCAGCTCGACGTGATCGACCTCGACCAGAACAGCGCGACGCTCCGCACGGTCGTGACCAACGTGGATCAGAACGTCAAGCCCGTCGATCTTTCCATCTCTCCCGACGGCCTCAATGCCTTTTCGGTGCTGCAGGGTGGGGGGATCGAGCAACCCAAGCTGGTGATCACCACCATCGGTCTGGGCCCGCGCATCATCTCCATCGCGCCGCCGGCCGCCCAGCCGGGCGCGATCGTCGTGGTCGACGGGCAGGACTTCGGGGACATGGAGGGGCCCATGGCCCGCCTGTACTTCAACGGCGTCGAAGCCACCATCACCGAGTATCGCGACAACGAGATCCTCGCCCGCGTCCCCACCGGTGCCACTACGGGTCCGGTATGGACGACGCGTCTGACTGCCTTGTCCCCCACGGAGTTCGCCCCACTGGAGTTCTCCAACGAAGTCGCCTTCGAGGTGCTGGCGCCTTCGCCGATCCCCCCCACCAACATCCGCTACGCGGGCACGGTGGGCGATCCGTGGGGCGACCAGTGGAACGACGTGATCGCCATCTCGCCCAAAGGCGACCTGGCGTGGATCGGGACGAGCAACGGCGTCGTGATTCCCTTCGACATCCGGCCGGGGAGCCCCACCTACCACAAGTCGCTGGGACGACTCGCCGTGTACAGCGGGGACGAGGTCTCCGATCTCGCCGTCTCCCCCGACGGCAAGTCGATCTTCGTGGTGAGCGAATCCACGACCCAACGGCCGTTTCTCGTGGCCGACCGCTCCGACGGGCAGTTCGGCAAGTGGCGCGGGGTTCTTCCCGACTACGGCGCCTTGCCGGGCAGCCCCAAGCTGGCGGCCGTATCGCCGAACAACCGGTACGTGGTCGTCGTCGATGACACTTCGGACACAGGGTCGATCTACGACGTCACCGGCCACGCCGACGGCGTCGTGCCCGTGTACGTGGATTCCACGTTCTGGTCGTTCGGCTTCTGTACGTCGATCACGTTCCACCCTAGCGGGCGAGCCGCGTACCTCGGCCAGGCGAATCCGGGGCGCTTCCTGATCTGGAGCACCGACGACCAGCTAGGCTCGTTTGGACAGATCTACGCCGTCGTGAACATTCCCGTCGGCACCCCCGCGGAAGGCGTCATGGACATCGCCTTCAGCCCCGACGGCGACAGCTGCTACGTGATGACCTCGCAGCTGTCGGGGCCGGACAACCGCTCGCTCCTGCGCTACGACACCAGCGACCCCACGAGCCCCGTCTTCATGTACGCGGAGGGTCTCAACAGCTCCAGCAACGTGATGGTCGAGCACTTCCGCCTGGCGCCGCAGGGCGACCGGGCGGTGTACAACATCCGCGCGAGCGCGATTTGGTACGTCGATGTCTCATACCGTCCGGTCGAGCACCTGGGTGCGGTGGGCGTGTTCGAAAGCCTCTCGCCGAGTGAGTTTGCCTACACGCCCGACGGCACGCGCCTCTACATGGCGAGCACCTTCCACGACAGCCTGCGCGTGTTCGATTTCAGCAGCGCGCAGACCTTCTCCATTGCCTCGGGCGACGAGCAGGCGGGAGTAGTGGGCGAGGTTTTGCCCGCCCCGCTCCGCGTGCAAATCTCCAGCAGCAGCGGGCAGTCGCTGGCGGGCGTCACCGTCCAGTTCGAAGTGACGACGGGCGGAGGGGTGCTGGGAACGACGTCCGTCAATCCCTCTGCCTCGCAGCTCGTCAGAGCCACGGACGCGAACGGTTTCGCGGAGGTCTGGATGCGCATGGGCGCCACCCCCGGAAGCCAGTTCGTGCAGGCGTCCGCGGCGGGTCTCATCGGCTCGCCGCAGACGTTCAGCCTGTGGGCGAACGAGAATCCCGAGACGCTTCCGCTCAACCTCGTGCAGGTGATCCCGCTCAACAGCACGGCCAACGTGAGCCTGACCACCGCGGTACAGGCCACCTTCAGCCGGGCCGTGAAGCGCACGAGCATCTCCAGTACGTCGCTCTATCTGCACGCGCAGGGTAATCCGACGCCGGTGCCCGTGGCCTACGGCTACACGGACGGCGATCGCAAGGTCTCGATGACGCCGCTCATGCCGCTCGCGGCCTCCACGGTATACCAAGTGGAGGCGACGGCGGCGGTAGAGGACACCTCGAGCGGGCCGCTGCAGAACCCGCAGACGAACGCGTTCACCACCCGGCCGCCGCCGCCGCTCGCCATCACGGCCATCTCGCCGCCCAGCGGCACGGTGGGCGTTCCGGTGACGGTCAGCGGCACCGGCTTCGACCCGGTAGCCTCGGCCAACACGGTGCTCTTCAGCGGCAGCGTCAACGCGACCGCGACCCTGTCGACGCCGAGCTCGGTCACGGCGACCGTACCGGTGGGCGCCGTCTCGGGTCCGGTGGCGGTGCAGGTGGGTGTGACGACGTCCAACAGCAAGAACTTCGTCGTGCTGGTTCCGACCACGACGACGATCGACGACGTGATCGGCACGGCCCAAACCGGCGCCGGCGGCAAGGCGATCGCCGTGACCCCGGACGGGGCGGTGAGCTACTCGGTGAGCCCCGACGGCGACGTGGTGATCCCGGTGGAGGTGAACGGCATGGTGACGCTGCCGGGCATCGCGGTGGGCGACCAGCCGGTGGCGATCGACATCCACCCCCTCGGCAGCTACGGCTACGTCACCAACCTGGGGTCGTCGAGCCTATCGGTGATCGGCACCGACCCGAACTCGCTCGCCGACTACAACCAGGTGACGGAGACGCTGATCGTCGGCAATAGCCCCGTCGACGTCGCGGTGATGCCCGACGGCAGCCGCGTGCTCGTCGTCAACGCCGGCGCTAACTCCATCAGCGTGATCGACGGGGACAGCTCGAGCGCCACGCACCATTCGGTGATCGCCTCCCCACAGACGGGGGCGGGCGCGAAGGCAATTGCGGTAACCGCCGACGGGACGCGCATCTTCCTCGGCACCGTGGACGGCTACGTCGAGGTCAGCCCCACGAGCTACTCCGTGGTGGGCACGGGGCAAACGGGGGCGGGTGCGAAGGCGGTCGCGGTGACCGCGGACGGGGCCCTGCTCATCATCCTCGCAGACAACGGCGACCTGTTGATCGTCGACGTGGATCCGCTGTCGTCCAGCTACAACGACGTGGTGGGAACCGCCAAGACCGGCGCCGGCACCAAGGCGGTGGCGGTGTCCGCCGACGGAGCGCTCGTGTACCTCGTGCAGGAAAACTCCGACCAGGTCATCGTGATCTCGCTCGAGGTGCTCGGGGGTGTGTCGGCTGTGGACGCGCCGCCGGCGCAGCTGCCGCCGACGATCGTACAGATCGCCTTCGTCGATACCATCCCGACCGGGTCCGACCCGGCCGGGATCGCGATCGACCCGCAAGGCAGCGGCAACTTCCTGGTCACCACACCCGGAGACCAGTCGATCACGCTCTACGGCCAGGCCATTCCCACCATCGCGGCGGATGTATTCGTCAAGCCGCGCACGCTCCTCATCCCCGTGGACGAGGATTCATGCGATCCGGAAGACGACGACTGGTGGCGCCAGTGGCGCGGACGGTACATCCGCGGCTGGATCGAGCTGCCCGAGGAGTACGACCCGCACGACATCGACGTCGCCGCCGTGCGCCTGAACGGCGTGATCCCGGCCACGCAGCCGTGGCTCTTCCCCTACGACGATCACGACAACGACGGCATCCTGGAACGGCGCGTGCTCTTCGACCGCGAGCAGTTCCAGGAGATCGTCCCGCAAGGTGATAGCGTACCAGTGAGGATAACCGGCGAGCTGACGAGCGGAGAGCGGTTTGCCGGGGACGACACCATTCGCACCCTCCGCCCGCTGGTCACGCAGCCCAGCGCGGACGCCACGTTGCACGCGGGGACGATCTTCAACATCCAGTGGGTGTCGCCCGAAGGTGTGCAGGTGGACTTCGTCGACGTGCATTACTCCCTCAACGACGGCCGCGACTGGAGCCCCATCGCCGAGGGCATCCCCGACAACGGCAGCGTCGAGTGGCTGGTGCCGCATGCATTCTCGGACTCGGTACGCGTGATGGTCACCATCTACAAGGACTGCCACAAGATCTGCTTCGCCATCGGGGCGGGCATGAGCGGTATGTTCGAGATCACCATGCCGCTGGCCACGGCGCTCTCGAGCTTCGACCTTTCCATCGAGGAGGGCGCGGCCGTGATGCGCTGGCGCACCGCGGTCGAGTTCGGCGTGCGCGGCTTCCGCGTGCACCGCTCCGACCAGTCCGAGGGCATCTACCGGGAGGTGACCGAAGAGCTCGTGCCCGCTGTCAACCGCCCCGACGGCGGCCGCTACGAGTGGCGCGACGAGAGCGTGCGCCCCAACCGAGCGTACTACTACAAGCTCGAGGAAGTGACCGACGCGGGCGTGGGCGGCGTGTTCGGCCCCTACAAGGTGACCTACCGCGCCTCGTTCGAGCTCGGGCAGAACGTGCCCAACCCGTTCAACCCGACGACGACGATCAAGTTCACTATTCCCGACAAGGCACTCGTGCGCCTGCGCGTCTACGACGTGGCCGGGCGCCTCGTTCGCACCCTCGTCGACGAGGAGCGGGTGGCGGACTTCTACAAGGTCGTGTGGGACGGCCACGACAACCGCGGCTCGCGCGTGTCGAGCGGCATCTACTTCTATAGCCTGGAGGCGGGCAAGCACCGGGCGACGAAGAAAATGCTGCTGCTGAAGTAACGGCGGGGCGGGAGCCGCCGGCATCGCAACGAAGACCCGGCCCGGATCGCATGCGACCGGGCCGGGTCTTTCTGTTCGAGGCGATGGGTGAGCTGGGTCAGCCGATGCTGCAGGTCATGTCGGCGCCGCAGCACAGGGGCGACTTGACCATGCCGTGACCCTCCGGACACTTGGTGACGTGGACCTTGGTCCCGTCGTCCTTGGTGACGGTGTCGTGCACGAGCTGCTTGCCGCACTTGCCACAGGTCATGGTGCCGATGCTCATTCCGCATTTCTCGCAGGTGTAAAACGCCATTGGTTCCTCTCCTGTTTCGAATTTCGTGTGTACGGACCCGCCGAATATACGGGACGACGGCAGCGGGGAAAAGCTCCGCCTGGCCAGGCGCCCGGTCTGCTCTATAACATATTGTCATTAATTAGGTTATAATGAGAGTTCCGGCCCTGCGACATCCGTATGGATACGCAACCGGGAGATGGATCGACGCGTCCGAATTCTATATACTCAGTGCTTCCAACTCCGAACGGAAGAGTCGCTGTGACCCGCACACCCAAGGAGGATTCCATGACAAGCAAACGCGTCGGGCTGGCGGCCCGCGTGGCACCGCTCGTGCTTCTACTGCTGCCAGTCCTGGCGACGGCGCAGACCAAGCTGCTGCGCTTCCCGGACATCCATGACGACCGCATTGCCTTCTGCTACGCGGGCGACATCTGGGTGGCGGGTGCGAAGGGGGGAACGGCGCTCCGGCTCACCGCCCATCCGGGGCAGGAGCTATTCCCGAAATTCTCTCCGGACGGGAAGTGGGTCGCCTTCACGGGGCAGTACGACGGCGACGAGCAAGTCTACGTCATCCCGGTGAAGGGCGGCTCGCCCAGGCAGCTCACGTTCTATCCGGCGCGCGGGCCGCTGCCGCCGCGCTGGGGCATGGACAACCAGGTCTACGGCTGGACGGTGGACGGCAAAGCGGTGCTCTTCCGTTCGATGCGCTACGGGTGGGACCTCACGGACACGCGCCTCTTTACGGTGGCGGTGGACGGCGGGCTGCCCGAGCCGCTGCCGATGCCGGTCTCCGGCGCAGGCGACTACTCCCCGGACGGCACCAAGGTCGTCTACTCGCCGCTCATTCGCGACTTCCGCACGTGGAAGCGCTACGAGGGCGGCTGGGCGCAGGATCTCTACATCTTCGACCTGGGCACCTACGAGGCGACGCAGGTGACGAAGCACAAGCGCACGGATCGCGATCCGATGTGGGTAGGGAACACGATCTACTTCACGTCGGACCGCGACGGGACGCTCAACCTCTACGCCTTCGACATCGCCTCGGGCTCAACCAAGCAGCTCACGAAGGGCACCACCTTTGACTTGCGCTGGCCCAGCGCCGACGCCGCCGGGCAGATCGTGTACGAGCTGGGCGGCGAGCTGCGCGTGTACGACGCGCGCAGCGGGGAGGACCGCGCGGTGTCCATCTACGTCCCCAACGACGGCTTGGCCATGCGGCCGGCGCGGGTATCGGCGGCCAAGAACATCGAAGGATTCGGGCTCTCGCCCAAGGGCGAGCGTGTGGTCTTCGCCGCGCGCGGCGACATCTTCACCGCGCCCATCGAGAAGGGACCGACGCGCAACCTGACCAATTCCTCGAAGGCGCACGACAAGTGGCCCGCCTGGTCGCCGGACGGGAAGAAGATCGCCTTCATCTCCGACATGAGCGGCGAGGAGGAGCTGTACCTGGTGGCACAGGACGGCGCGGGCGGCGCGGATCAGCTCACCAGCGACGGCGACCAGATGCGCTACCACCCCCTGTGGTCGCCGGACGGCGAACGCATCGCTTTCAGTGACAAGAACGGCCGCATCTTCGTGCTCGACCCGGCCAAGAAGAAGAGCGTGCAGGTCGCCGACGACAAGTCGGGGGGGGTGACGGACTACGCGTGGTCGCCGGGCAGCGGGCACCTGGCCTTCTCGCTCGCCGACGAGACCGAGTTCCGTTCCATCTACATCTGGAGCGCCGCCGACGGCCAGACGCGCCGCGTGACGGGCCCGTACTTCAACGAGTACGAGCCGGTGTGGGATCCCAACGGCAAGTACCTCTACTATTTCTCCGACCGCATGTACGCGCCCCAGATCGGGAGCTACGAGTGGAACTACGTTCTCGACCGGGAGACGGGCATCTACGCCATGGCGCTGCGCGCCGACGTCGAGCACCCGTTCCCGCCGAAGAGCGACGAGGTGACCTTCGACGAAGAGAAGAAGGACGACGACAAGGACAAGGAGAAGGACAAGAAGAAAGAGAAAAAGAAGGAAGTCACCAAGATCGACTTCGAAGGCCTCGCCGCGCGCGTCGCGCGCGTGCCCGTCGAGCCGGACAACTACTACAACCTCTACGCCATCGACGGCCACCTGGTCTACCAGCGCGGCGGCCCCTTCTACTACGGCCGCAAGGGCGACATCAAACCGTCGCTGCGCATCTTCGTCTTCGAGGATCGCGAGGAGAAGACGATGGTCGAGGACGCCAGTGGCTACGCCCTGTCACACGACGGCAAGAAGGTGCTCGTCAGGTCGGGCGGCAAGTACCAGCTCTACGATGCCAAGCCCAGCCCGGGCGAGGCCAAGACGGTGTCCACCGACGGGCTCAAGCTAGACCGCGTGCCCGCCGAGGAGTGGGCGCAGATCTTCGACGAGGTGTGGCGGCGCTTCCGCGACTTCTTCTACGCCGAGAACATGCACGGCTACGACTGGAAGGCGATCGGCGAACGCTACCGTGCCCTGCTTCCGTACGTGGCGCACCGCTCCGATCTCAACTATGTCCTGGGCGAGATGGTGGCGGAGCTCAGCGTCTCGCACGCCTACATCTCCGGCGGCGACTACGACGTTCCCGACCGTCCCAGTGCGGGGCTCCCGGGCGCGCGGCTGGAGCTCGACAAGGAGAACGGCCGCTACCGTATTGCCGAGATCCTGCGCGGACACAACGAGGAAGAGACATACCGCGCCCCGCTCACCGGAGTGGGCATCGACGCGCGCGCGGGCGACTACGTGATGGCCATCGACGGGGTCGAGCTCACCGCCTCGATGAACCCGTACCAGCTCCTACTGCACAAGGCGGATCGTCCGGTCGAGCTAACGCTCAACGCGTCGCCGTCGCTCAAGGGCGCGCGCAAGGTCAAGTACGATCCCGTGGAGAGCGAGCACGAACTGATCTACCTGAGCTGGGTGCTCGGAAACGTCGAGAAGGTCAACCGTGCCACGGGTGGCCGCGTGGGCTACATGCACGTCCCCGACATGGGCTCGGACGGCATCCGCGAGTTCATCAAGTGGTTCTACCCACAGATCCGCAAGGAAGGTCTCGTCGTCGACGTGCGCGGCAACGGGGGCGGGAATGTCTCGCAGATGCTCATCGAGCGGCTGCGGCGGGAGCTATTGTCCATCGACTACTCGCGCAACAGCGACTACGGTCACCCGTACCCGTACACGGTGTTCACCGGACATCTCGTGTGTCTGATCAACGAGACGTCGGCCTCCGACGGCGACATCTTCCCGGCCATGTTCCACAAGGCCGGCCTCGGCCCCATCATCGGCAAGCGAACGTGGGGCGGCGTGATCGGCATCAGCGGCCACGGACCGCTAATCGACGGCGGGTCCGTGTACGCGCCCGAGTACGGTTTCGTCTCCCTCGAGGGCGAGTGGGCCATCGAGAACTGGGGCGTGGAGCCGGACATCGAGGTGGAGAACGATCCCAAGTCCGTGATCGAAGGCCGCGATCCCCAGCTCGAGCGCGGCATCGCGGAGGTCATGAAGCGGATCGAAGCCGACCCGCGCGGGCTGCCCCCGCGGCCCGCGCAGTACCCGGTGAAGACCCGCTGACGACTGGGGCGGGCCGGCTCGCGGCCGGCCCGCCCGCCGCCGGGGGAATCCGCACTCGCCGCCACTCACCGCATGCTAGACTGTCACTCATGAGATCCCGTGCTGCAGCGCTGCTGGCCGCGATCGCGGTGGTGGCGTCCTCGTGCGGAAAGCCGGCGCGCGAAGTCTCTGCCGAGGCGCGCGCGCCCATGCTCCTTCTGGCCGTAGACGGCCTCGAATGGCGCGTGATGGCGCCGCTCCTGGAAGCGGGGCGCATGCCCGTCGTGGCTTCGCTCATGGGGCGGGGCACGTACGGCTACCTGGCCACCATGGAGCCGACCTACTCCGCCGTCATCTGGACGACCATCGCCACTGGCAAGCGTCCCGCCCAGCACGGCATCGAACATTTCATCTACGAGGAGACCATCGGCGGGAAAAAGGAGCACCGCTACTACACGAGCGGGCACCGCGAGACCAAGGCGTTCTGGAACATTCTTTCCGACTACAGCCTCGACGTAGACTGCCTGGGCTGGTGGATCACCTATCCTGCCGAGCCGATCAATGGCGTCATGGTGAGTCAGACCAACACGACCGGCGTCCTGCGCGATCCGCAGCGCGCGCTGTGGAAGGGAACGCTGCTAGAGGGGGTCGAAGGACAAGTGTATCCCCCCGAGCGTCAGAACGAGGTGATGGCGCTGCTCGACGAAGTGGACAGCTCTCTCGACGAACTCACGCGGGAGATCTTCGGCGAGTTCCCGAACCCCATGGACGACTTCGGCAGGCTCATGTGGGATCAGACCCTGTGGGCGTTCCGCGCCGACGCGGTGTACCTGCGCACCGCCCGCGCACTCCTGGATGAGGGCATGCCCTTCGACCTCATGGCCGTGTACGTCGGCGGGCCCGACGTCACGGGGCACCGCTTCTGGCGCTACGCCCATCCCGGGGACTTCTACAACCCGCCGGCACCCGAGCAGATCGAGAACTTCGGCCGCGTGATCGACGACTATTACGCCTACGTCGACCGCGCCATCGGGGAGTTGATCGATGCTGCGCCCGAGGGTACGGCGGTCGTAATCGTCTCCGATCACGGCATGCACACGGTCAACCCGAAGGAGGAGTTCCGCGTGGACAATCCCCCGGATGAGCGCAACTCCGGCAACCACATGGACGCGCCGCCGGGCGTGTTCATCGCCGCAGGGCCGAACATACTCGACGCCACGCCCGGCTCCGATACGCCCGTGCAGCACGTCGTTCCCGACTCGCTGCCACGCGTCGGCGGTGTGCTCGACGTGCTGCCCACGCTGCTGGCGCTCAAGGGCATCCCGCTGGCCGAGGACATGTCGGGCACTCCGCTCGCCGCGGTGATCGACCCGGCGTTGCTCGCCCGCGCGCGCACCTTGCCGCGCGTGAAGACCTACGACGACCGCGCCTGGCAGGGCGCGCGGCGCGAGCGCATTCGCGAGGCCGTCAATCAGAATGAGCGTCTCGAGCAGCTGCGCTCGTTGGGCTACATTCGCTAGTCGATCAGCCGTCCTCGGGCAGGATCTCGTCGGCGCGCTGGTGGAAGCGCCGCGCGTCCGCGGCGTCGCCTGTGCTCTCGGCGACGGTGGCGCGCTTGCGCAGCAGGTGCGCATAGACGGCGCGGTCCCGCGCGAGCGTGGGGGTGTGTGTCAGGCCACGGTCGAGCAGGGTGCGGGCCTCGTCGAGACGGCCTTCGTCCATCAGCAGCGCGGCGAGGTTGCTGTAGCCGTGATAGAACGTGGAATCGGCGGCGATGGCGTCGCCGTACAGGCGCGTGGCGCGCTCGGCGTCTCCGCCGGCCTCGGCGATCACCCCTTGCATGAATCGCGGTGCGGCGTAGCGCGCATCGAGTTCGGCGGCCTGGCGAAAATGCGACTCGGCTTCGACCGTATCGCGCCTGGCCAGCATGACGATTCCCAGATTGTGGCGCGCCACGGGATACTTCTCGTCGGCGATGATCGCTTCGCGCAGCTCGCGCTCGGCCCCGTTCACGTCATCGCTGGAGAACAAGAGCTCTCCTTGCTGGTTGTGCTGGATGGCCGCGCTGCGATTGGCCCTGGCGCGCACGCTCTGCCACACGACGAGCGCGAGCACCACGACCACGGCCGCGGCGAATACTCCCGCCGCCGCCATCACCGCGCGCGTGCGCCGCTTGGCCAGAGCGGCCGCTGCCGCGCCTCCCGCGCCCTCGGGCAGGAGTCCCGATAGCGCGTCGCGAAACCCGCTCGCATCCGTCCATCTCTTGTCCGGCTCCTTCGCGAACGCGCGGTCGAGAGCGTCCTGCAGTCCCGCGGGATAGTCCTGCGAGTGGAGCCGGATCTGCTTGGGCGTTTCGTTCTGGATCGAGTACATCACCGCCATCGGGTGCTCGCCGCGGAAAGGATGCATGCCCGTGAGCATTTCGTGGAGAATGGTAGCGATGGAGAAGAGGTCGCTGCGCGCGTCGAGCTTGCGGCCCATCACCTGCTCGGGGGACATGTAGGGCACCGTGCCGAGCGTGGTACCGTCCTGCGTGAGGGTCTGCATCGACTGCTGGTGCGCCACCCCGAAGTCCATCAGCTTGGGCACCCCCTCCTCGGTGATCATGACGTTCTCCGGCTTGAGGTCGCGGTGGACGATACCCTCGTCGTGCAGGCGTGCGAGCGCGTCCAGCAGGTCGATCATCCAGCGCAAGGCCGTGCGCCAGTCGATGGGGCCTTCTTCGACCACCTCGCGGAGCGTGCGCCCCCGAATCAACTCCATCGCCATGTAGGGGACGCCCACTTCCTCGCCCGCGGCGTAGACCGTGATGATGTGCGGGTGGTTGATGCGGGAGCAGGCGCGCGCCTCGCGGAGGAAGCGTTCTTTGCCCTCGGGGGAGAGGGCCTTGGCGCGGATCACCTTGACCGCGGCGGGGCGGTCGAGCGTGGGGTCGTGCGCGCGATATACCTTGCCCATGCCCCCCTCGCCGAGGACGTCGCGCAGCTGGTATCCCCCGAGCTGTGTGGGCTCCATGCGCTCAGAGTAGCAGCGGCGCGGCCGCCATGGCAAGGCACGGTCCCGGGCGCTCTCGCAACACCTTAGCCGGCTAACGCGCCCCCGACGCCTTGTCCATCTCGGCCAGCGCCTGCTTGGCCTGGCCCGTCTCCGCGTACAACCGCGCCAGAATCGCGTGCAGGGCGGCGTTCTCCGGATCGGCGACCAGCGCGGTGTGCGTCTCGTCGATGGCGTCCTCGAGCAGGCCGCGGTCGAAGAGGATGCTCGCTCGCGTCAGGTGGTAAGCCGTCGAGCTCGGCGTCTTATCGGGGTCGATGGTGGCGAGTGTTTCGTCCAACATGGTCGACTCCTCCTCGGACATCACCTCGAAGAACACGGCCTGGGTGCGCAACGGCGGGAAGCGCAGCGGGTCGGTCGTCTCGAGGGTCCACGAGTAGGACGTGCCGGGCACGAGCGCCGGCGCGCCGCTGGGATAGAGGAGGCTCGTGGCGCCGGAGATCTCCCCCTGCCAGTGCACGCCCGCGGTGGTATAGACGACGAGCCGCAGCTCCGCGGAGGGGTCGGCGGTCTCCCAGCGGAACTCTGGAAGGGCCTCGCGGATCTTGGTCTGGCGGGGCGCGAGGGCCACGAGCTCCGGGCTCTTTTCCGCCGAGCGCAACCCGGTGAGCACGCTGGTGCCCTCGGCGTTCTTGAGCCTCACGAAATTGTGCACGACTTCGAAGGTCTTCTCACCCGTCTCCTCGGCGGCGCGCGGCGACGGCGATCCGGCCGGCTGCTTAGCCTTGATCTGCATGCCGCTGTTCGCTCCGATCTCCACCCAGGTGCCGTCCTCGAACATGATCTCGGCGCGCGCGTCGAGGCCGGTCTTGACGCGGTCGCCCGAGTGCAGCGTCAACCCGAAGGCGCCCGCTTCGTTCGCACCGCCCGCGCGCACCACGCTCACGGAGCCGCTGCACGCCATCAGCACGGCCGCCGGCGTGAGGTGTGCCTCGTCGGCCAGCGCCGGCGCACCGGGCGAGAAGCAAAGCGCGGCGATCAGCAAGGACAGCGTCGAGCGTCGAAACATGGGCGACCTCCATTTCAAGTTATTATTTGCCAATAGCTTGCGCTGGCTACCGACCGGGGACACCCGTCCCCCTTCGCCATTATGACAGATCGGGCGGGCGGAAGTTGGCGGCTTTTTCTGCCCGCCGTCACCCCTCGATAGTATACTGTCCGCCCGGCCCGGTTCCCGCCGATCGCCATGTACAAGGTTGCCTTCGATACCTTCGGGTGCCGCCTCAACCAGGCGGAGACCGCCGCGCTCCACGACCGCTTCCGCGCGCGCGGCTACGAGCCCACCGACGACGTCGGCGAGGCCGATCTGTTCGTGATCAATACGTGCACGCTCACCACGCAGGCGGGGGCGAAGTGCCGCCGCCGGATCCGCTCGGTGATCCGCCGCAACCCCGACGCGTGCATCGCCGCCGTGGGGTGCCACGCGCAGACCGACGCGGAGATGCTCGCGCGCATCCGCGGGGTCGACTACATCGTGGGCACCGCCGACAAGCTGCGCCTGGCGGAGCTGATCCCCTCGCCGGCCAAGCTGCCCGAACCGCTGGTGGTTCGCAACGCGGTGACGCTCGGCGTGTTCACCATCGAGGGCACGGGCCGCTACCCGGGGACCACGCGGGCCAACCTCAAGGTCCAGGAGGGCTGCGACTTCGCGTGCGCCTTCTGCATCATCCCGCGCAGCCGCGGCCGCGCGCGCAGCCGCGCCTATGAGGACATCCTTCGCGAAGCACGCGCGCTCGCGCAAGCCGGCCACCGCGAGATCGTGGTCACCGGCGTCAACATGGGAACGTGGCGCGACGGCCGTCGCACCTTCGCCGACGTGGCCCGCGCCCTGTGCGATGTCGATGGTCTCGACCGCGTGCGCCTCTCTTCGATCGAGCCGACCACGATCGAGCGCGCGATCGTTCGAGAAATGGCGCGGCCCGGTTCGAAGCTCTGCCCCTATCTCCACGTGCCCGTCCAGAGCGGCGACGACGCCGTGCTGGCGCGCATGCGTCGCAAGTACACGTCGGCCGAATTCCGCGGTTTTCTCGAGGATGCGCTCGCGCGCGTGCCCGACCTGGGCCTGGGGACGGACGTGATGGTGGGTTTTCCGGGCGAGGACGAGGGTGCGTTCGCGCGCTCGGCGGCGCTGGTGGCCGAGCTGCCCTTCACCAACGTGCACGTGTTCAGCTTCTCCGCGCGGCCGCGCACCAGCGCGTATCAGATGCCAGAGCGCGTGGAGCCGGTGATCGTACGCGAGCGCAGTGAGCGGCTGCACCGTCTGGCGGCCGCGCGCCAGGCGGAGTCCTACGCCGCCTACCAGGGGCGCACGCTCCGCGTGCTCTTCGAGCAGCGCCTCTCCGACGGATCCACCGTCGGCTTCACCGACAACTACATCCGCGTGTCCGTCGACACGCCGCGCGACCTGGCCAACCAGCTCGCCCGCGTGCGCATCACGGGCGTGCGTCCGGCGTCGGCTGGGCTTCCCATTGCGGCCGTGGGCGAGCTCGTCGCCTGAGCCACGCTACGCATTGACACCGCCTCTGCGATCCGCCTTACTCCACATGGTGGGAGCCGCTGCGGCTGGCGGTTCCTTGCCGCTCCTCCAATGAGCAAACCATCCCTCTCGTTGCGCATCATGGGCGCGCTCGCGCTCGCGGCCCTGGGCGGGTGCGGCGGTCCTCCGACCGCGCGCCTGGACGGCGTGGCGGACGAGGCTTGCCGCGTCGTATCGGTGGCGGGGGCTGGCGTGGACACCGTCACCGTTGCCCTTCTCGGTCCCATCGATCCGGCGTACGCGCCGTGGGGGCACAACGCGAGCGAGCAGCTCGTGTTCGGCCACCTCTACGAAACGCTGATCACGGTGGACTGCGCCGGAAACGTGCGCCCCGGGCTGGCCGAGTCGTGGAAGCGCGAAGGGGACGGCCGGCGCTGGCTCTTTCGCTTGAGCAGGGCGGCCCGGTTCTGGGACGGATGGCGCGTGACGCCGCGCGACGTCGTGCAAAGTTGGCAGGACGCGCTGACGCTCGGGACCGTCGTCGACTCGGCGGCGGTGGCCGGCGATCACAGCGTGCGCGTCTATCTGCGCGAGCCGCGGCGGAAGGTGCCGCGCGCCCTCGCCGCTCCGGCGTTCGCGGTGGCCAGGCCCTCGCTCGATTCGCCGTGGCCGGTCGGCACGGGGCCGTACCGCGTCGCGGCCGGCGGAGACGGCGGCACGAGCGCGCGGCGGAGGCTGTGGTTGCACTCCGCCTTCGGCGGCGCCGGTCCCACCCTCTGCTTCCTCGCCGCCGCCGGCCGCGACCCGCGCGACCTCCTGGAACGCGGGGTCGACGTGCTGGTAACGTCGGACCGCTCCGTCATCGACTACGCGGCGAGCGCGCCGCAATGGACGGCGGTCCCGCTGCCGTGGAACCGCACATACGTCCTTCTCTCCACTTCGCGGATCGCGGCGCTGCGCCGCGGCGAGGTGGTGGTGGCGCTCGGTGCCGGCCTTACCGCCGCGCTGGCGCGCGACGCGGTTCGCGGCGACGCGCGCGGCCACGCGCTTCCGTCGTGGTGGAGCGACCTCGGCGGCTGCGCTGCTCCGGCGGAGGTGACATCGTGGCCCGCCGCCGCAGACGCCGGCGATCCGCCGCCGCCCCGGCGCATCGTCTACGACGCGGCGGATCCGGTCGCGCGCGATCTGGCCGAGCGCCTCGTCGCGCTGGCGGGCGCGCCGCCCGCGACGTCGCCGGAGGCCGCCGCCATCGCCGCCGCGGTGCCGGGGATCGCGAGTGCCTCATCGCCCGCGGTGGCCGGGGGATTGAGCGCTCGGGCGCTCGCGCGCAGTCTTCGCTTGGGGGACGATTTCGCGTACATCGTGTCCGTGCCGCTGGTCACGCCGATCCCGTGTTACGAGGCCCGAACGCTGGTGCGGCATGCGCCGTGGCTGGGGAGCGGGGCGGACGCCCTCGCCGAAGCGGTCGTCCCGCTCGTGGACACGCGCGCGCACCTGATTCTGGGCATCGGGGGTTTCGAGCTCTTCGCGGACGGCTACGGCCACCTCCGCATCGCCGCCGGCGCGCGCCCGGAGAGGGGGCGCCAATGACTTTCCGCCTGCGCCTGCTGCTGGCGCTCTCCGCCGCCGTGCTTGTTCCCATCGCCCTGCTTGCCGTCTTCGTTCGTCACGAGATGACGGGGCGCTTGACCGCTCAATACGAGCGCCGCGTGGAGGCCCTGGTCGCCGTCATCGAAGAGGATCTCACCCAGGAAGACGACGCGATCGCGTCCGCGCTGGCGAGCGTGCGCGCAGCACTCGCCGACGACAACCGGTTCCGGCGCGGCGCCGTCGACGGCGCCGCCGACCAGAGGCGTTACGTGCTCGACTACGCCGTCGGCGCGATGCGCCTCGCCGGTCTCTCCATGCTGCAGATACAGGACGAGGCCGGCCGCATCGTGAGCTCGGGACACTTTCGCAACGACTACGACCGCATGGAGCCGGAGCTTCCGTCGCTCCTGTCCTCCGTGGTCGCCGGAATGGCGCTCGTGCCGGCGCGCGCCCCCGACGCGTCTTTCCTGGCGCTCGCGCGCCTGGACTCCGTGCGGATCGGCGGGCGGCGGTTCACGATCGTTGGCGGGCGGGCGGTGGAGCCATCTTTTCTGGCGGGGCTCGTCGGCGACTCCGACCTCGCGGTGGCGCTGAGCCATCCGGGCGGGGTCCTTGCCTCGGGCGAGGAGCGCGCGGACATCCACGAGGCGGTGGTGCGGGAGCTGAGCGTGCCCTTCGTCGACGCAGCGCACCGCGAGGTGGCGCTGGCAAGCTTTCGCGTTTCGCACGGACTCTCCGAGCTGGAGGCGCTGCGCGCCGGCATCGATCGCTGGTTCGTGATCGCCCTGGTCGTCACGATGCTAGTGGCCGTTCTGCTCGCCGGCGCGCTGGCGGCGCGACTGGGGCAGCC
>Ga0224512_10002347_pt1 | contig 17406 bp, 18 predicted proteins | sample SF_May12_sed_USG_4_FD_169103 | JGI IMG/M metagenome (GOLD analysis project Ga0224512, IMG submission 169103) | Sediment microbial communities from San Francisco Bay, California, United States - SF_May12_sed_USGS_13 | ecosystem: Environmental > Aquatic > Marine > Sediment | place: USA... | reverse complement strand
CTACCGGGCGTATTCCTTTTACCGCCATCGGCATGTCAAACGCATGGTCGCGATGATGTTCAAGGCGGTTGGTCTGAAGCCAACCGGCATGCTGAGCCGGGCGATCGCGCGGCTGGGCTATCTGTTGGTGCGCCGCCGGACCCGGCGACATTCGGCCGCGGGTGCGTGATCCGCTTCGACCGCACCGGCCATATCTCCAGTCCACGGACCGCAGGTCGTGCTGCCGGTCAGCCGATCGCCTGCCTGACCTTGGGGCCGAGCTCGGCAACGACGGCGCAGTAGACGTCGCGCTTGAAGGCGATGATCAGCGCACTTAACGCGTCGAGTTCGACCCAGCGCCAATCGCTGAACTCCGGATGCTTGGTGTCCAGCCGGATATCGCTGTCCTCGCCTTCGAAGAGGCAGGCAAACCATTTCTGGCTTTGGCCGCGATACTTGCCGCGCCACCGCTTGCCGATGAACTCGGGCGGCAGGTCGTAGTCGATCCAGCCGGTACTTTCGGCGATGATCCGTGCCTTGGCCGTGCCGACCTCTTCCTTAAGCTCACGCAGAGCGGCGTCCGCAGGCGCCTCGCCTTCGTCAACCCCGCCCTGCGGCATCTGCCAGGCATCCTCGGTGAGCCCGATACGCTGGCCGACAAAGACCAGGCCATCACGATTGACGAGCATTACGCCCACGCAAGGGCGGTATCCGGCGCTCGGTTCGGGACGCGGATTGAGCGGCGGTTTGGATTGGGCGCTCATTTGGCCTTTTTCAGCATGCCTTCTGCGACGACCGTAATCGGTGCCGGCATGAGGTTGCGCTCGCGAAAGCTTGCCAGCCACTGCTTGATGGTCCGGATCGTCGCCGGGTAGGGCCGTCCAAGCGCGACGGCGTATCCGTCCGTCTTGGCCTTTGCCGCGATCGCGTTGAGCTGTGCGGCAATGCTTATCGGTGAGGGGTCTTCATCGATAATCGCGGTGACGCTGGCCACGGGCAGTCCAAGCTCGCCGGACAGCTCGTTCGCCCTGCCGGTGCGCGCCTTTGACGGGTCGAGAAACATGAGACCGCGCGCCTTGACCTCATTGAGGATCGGGCGAAGGTGTTTCGGCGAGCCAAGAAAGCGGCTGCCCTCATGCGCGACAATGCCGACATAGCCGGAAAAGCGGCCCATCGACCATTTGAGTAGGCCCAGATTGCGAGCAGTGCTGTTCGAGGTGAGGAGCGTCCGCTCGCCGGGATCATTGCGGGGATAGCCAACCGGCTCCATCGGCACGGCAAGCAGCACCTCGTGGCCACGCAGACGGGCGGCGCGTACCAACGCTCGCAAATTGTCGGCATAGGGCGAGAAGGCGAGGGTTACCTCGGGTGGCAAGGTCTCGATCGCCACCCGCGTCATGTCGCGTTTCAAGCCGAGATCGACGATCACCACGGCAACGCGGCCGCCCTTGCGATCGGCTGCACCGTAAGCCGCGCGGTAGACCTGCCATGGCTTTCGGCCGTCCGTACCGATGCGCGGAAGCATTCCGTTGGGGCCGTCCTCGAGAAGGTCGGGATCGGCAACGATCGGGCCGCGCGGCGGCAGCCGGGCCGAGGTGCCCCCGTCGGGGTTCTTTAGCGATAGCTCGACGGTTCCGTCGCCGGAAAGATCCAGCCAAACAAAGGTCCCGGCGACGAGGACGACAAACGCGGAAGCCAGAAACTTAAGCAACATCATCGATCAATGCCGGCGGCCGCCGCCGGATACCCGGCTGGCTGGCGCGCCGGTCGGTCCGTTTGGGTGCGCGGCGCCCCATCCCGAAACGCCGCATCCCGGCCGTCTAGTTGACCGCCTTAGATTTGTAGAGCGCGAGCCCACGCAACAGGTCCAAGGCGCGGGAGAGCTGATAGTCCTGCGGCTTTGCCTTGGCGCCGGCCGCGCCCGCCTCGGGCTTGGTCCCGGTGGTCCCGCCGCTTTTGCCTGCAGCGCCTTCCTTGGCTTTCTCGGCTTCCCTCTTTTTGGCATCGAGGGCGCCACGCAGATCGGCCTCGCGGCGCTGGCGGCCTGTCTTGATCGTCTCGACCTTGGCCTGTTCCACCACGATGTCGGGTTCGATGCCCTTGGCCTGGATCGAGCGTCCCGACGGCGTGTAGTAACGGGCCGTGGTCAGACGCATGGCGCTGCCCTGGCGAAGCGGGATGATGGTCTGCACCGAGCCCTTGCCGAATGACCGCGTGCCCAGAACGATCGCCCGGCGATGGTCTTGCAGAGCGCCGGCCACGATCTCGGACGCCGATGCCGAGCCGCCATTGATCAACACCACGATCGGCAACCCTTGTGCCAGGTCGCCGGTGCGCGCATTGAAACGCTGGGCGCTCTCTGCCTGCCGGCCACGGGTCGAGACGATCTCACCTTTGGACAGGAAGATGTCTGTAACCGCGATCGACTGATCGAGCAAGCCACCGGGATTGTTGCGAAGATCGAGCACGATGCCGGCCAGCTTGCCGCCCAATTGCTTCTTGAATTTCTCCAGCGCCGCCTTGGCCCCCGACGCCGCGCGCTCGTTGAACGAGGTGATGCGGATATAGCCGATGTTGCCTTCGACGCGCGCGCGCACGGTCCGAATACGAATGACCGCGCGGGTTATGGTGACATCGAAGGGCGCCTTGCCGACGCGGCGGATGGTGATGCGGATTTTGGTACCGACCTTGCCCCGCATCCTTTCAACCGCTTCGGAAAGCGAAAGACCGAGCACGGCCTTGCCGTCGATATGGGTGATGAAGTCGTTGGGCTCTATGCCGGCGCGCGATGCCGGCGTGTCGTCGATCGGCGACACCACCTTGACGAAGCCCTTTTCCATGGTGACCTCGATGCCCAATCCGCCGAATTGGCCCCGGGTCTGGACCTGCATCTCGCGGAAGGTCTTGGCGTCCATGTAGCTGGAATGCGGATCGAGCCGGCTCAGCATGCCGTTGATCGCGGCGGAGACCAGCTTGTCGTCCGTGACCTCCTCGACGTACGACGCGCGCACCCTTTCGAAGACGGTGCTGAACAGATCGAGTTGCCGATAGGTGTCCGAACGCCTGCTTTCGGTCGCCGCTGTCAGCGGCAGCGCCAGGGAGATCAGCACCACCAGTGCCGCAGCTATCGATTGACGGTTCATCCGTTTGCCTTGCTCGGTTGCGCTGCCAGCCACGGCAGCGGATTGATGGGTTGGCCCCTTCGGCGGATTTCGAAGTAGAGCCTTGTGCTTCGCGATTGTGTCGAACTCATGGCACCTACTGGCTCGCCGCCTAGAAGCCATTGATTGACAACGATGTCGACGCGCGCCAGGCCGGCCAGCAGCGTATGATATCCCCCGCCGTGATCGATGATCAAGATAAGCCCATAACTGCGGAACGGGCCGGCGAAGACGACGCGTCCGTCGAACGGGGCCACGACCTGGGCTTCGGCGCGGGTTCCGAACACCACACCCTTGCTGAATGTGCCGATTTCGGCGCTGTCGTCATGTTGACCATATTTGCTTATGATTATTCCTCGCACAGGAACAATTACTTTTCCGTGAGCGGCAGCGAAAACCCTTAGCCCCTTGGGCTTGCTGAGCAGCGGTCCGCGTGGCACTGCGGACGGTATGGCGAGCCCGAGCCGGGCGTTTTGTTCCACGCTGTCCAAAAGCTCGCGCAGATTGCGCGCGGCGCTTGCCAGCACCTTGAGCCGCGCCGCGGTAAGGCGTTGGTCGCGCGCCGAGCGGTGCTGCAGCGATGCACCCTTTGCCAGCATGACCGCCAGACGCGTGCGGTCGACCGCCAGCCGCGCCGTGGTTCGCGCGATCGTATCGCGCCGCGCGGCAATACGGACGCGCACGGCTTTCAGGTCGACCAGCCGCCGTCGCAGCGAGGCGGCCCGCGCCGCCACCACGCGCTGATGATGCTTCAGCATCAATGCCGCGCGCGCCGACCGCACACCGTCACCGTGATGGGCCGCAAGTGTCTCGGGGGGAAGCCGCGCGAGCCGCTGCAATGCCGCGAGCGTCGCAGCGTGTGCCGCCCGGTCGCGCTTGAGCCCTGTCTTGAGCAAAGTTTCGCGCCGGCTGAGTGCGGCGAGATCGCGTTCGATCCCCGACAGAGCGGCTTCCGCATCCTGTATCGTACGTGCGACCCTGACCAGACGCGATCTCAGCTCGGCAACCTTGCGGTCCAGTTCCTGGCTGCGGTCGCGGAAGGTTTGCGCCGGCATCTTGCCGATGGCGATGCCCGATGGGCTCGGCTTCGGGCCGCGCGATGTTTCCGCGGCGGCAGACCCGGCGCCGATCACTGCAAGGATCATCGCGCCCACGATGCAAGGCGGCTTAGCCCACGCGTAGCGCAAGAATGAACGTCGATCGGTGTATAGGTCAGGCCGAGACGCGTCGTTCCGGCGGGGCAATGGCGGCTCCCGATGCTGCGATCAGAGACCCGCCGGTCATCTCTTCGGGTTGGGGTAAGCGCATGAGCGCGAGGAGGGTGGGCGCCACGTCGGCAAGGCGCCCATTCTTGAGCGCGGGCACCTGGGCTGCCGCGCTGGACACGACGACCGGAACAAGGCGCGTCGTGTGAGCTGTATGGGGTTGGCCGGTCGCCGCATCTCGCATCGCTTCGGCATTGCCGTGATCGGAGGTGATGAGCAGCGCGCCGCCCGCCGCCTTGACCGCCCCATCGAGGCGTCCAAGGCAGGTATCGACCGCCTCCACCGCCTTGATCGCGGCGGCGAGGTCGCCGGTATGACCGACCATGTCGGTATTCGCGTAATTGACCACGATGAGATCGTAGCGCCCTTGTGCAATCGCGGCGACCAGTTTGTCGGTGACTTCGTACGCCGACATCTCGGGTTGCAGATCGTAAGTCGCGACCTTGGGCGACGGCACCAGGATGCGGTCCTCGCCCTCGAACTCGCGCTCCTCGCCGCCATTGAGGAAGAAGGTGACGTGGGCGTATTTCTCGGTCTCGGCGATGCGGAGCTGTTTCAGGCCCGCTTGCGCGATGACCTCGCCGATTGTGGCCGTGAGGCTCTGCGCCGGGAAGAGCGCCGTCATGCGCTCGTTGAGCGCCTCGGAATATTCAACCAGCCCGGCGCGCGCAGCGAAATCCACGACCCGGCCGCGCGTGAACCCATCGAAGTCGGGATCGGTCAGCGCGGTCAGGATCTGGCGCGCCCGGTCGGCGCGGAAGTTCGCCATCATCAGCCCGTCGCCATCGGCCATGCCGGTGAAGCCCTCGATAACGGTGGGCTTGACGAACTCGTCGCTCTCGTCCCGCGCATAGGCGTCTTTGACCGCCGTATCGGCATCGGCGGCGCGTTCGCCCTCGGCGCCTACCAGCGCCTTGTAAGCGATCTCGATGCGCTCCCAGCGCTTGTCGCGGTCCATCGCGTAATACCGTCCCGAGACGGTGCCGACGAAAACCGGTGCGACGGTGTCGTCGATCGCCAGCAGCAAATCGTCGAGATATCCCAGCGCGCTCTTGGGCGGGGTGTCGCGGCCGTCGAGCAGCGTGTGCAGCGCCACCGGCACGCCCGCCGCACTGACGATCCGCGCGAGCGCTGCAATATGGTCCTGGTGCGAGTGCACACCGCCCGGGGAGACGAGGCCCATGATATGCGCGGTGCCGCCGCTCGCCTTCAGCGCGGCGATGAAAGCCTGCAGCGCCTCATTGCGGGCGAGCGAGCCGTCGGCGACAGCCTGGCTTACGCGCGGCAGCTCCTGGAGCACCACCCGCCCGGCGCCGATATTCATATGCCCGACCTCGGAGTTGCCCATCTGACTCTCGGGCAGGCCGACCGCGCGCGCCGAGGCGTCGAGCAGCGCATGCGGACACTCCGCCATCAGCCGGTCCCAGGCCGGCGTTTGCGCCAGGGCGATGGCGTTGTCCTCGCGCTCTTCGCGGTAGCCCCAGCCGTCGAGCAGGCAGAGCACGACAGGACGGGGGCGGTTGGTCTCGCTCATGTCCAATTATATAGGCTAAGGCGATGCCGCGCGGTAGATCGGATCGGCAACACTCGGCCAAGAACTCGCCGAGGAACTGGGTTAACTGTTAGTCCCGGTGATAGGGGTGCCCGGCGAGGATCGATTGGGCGCGGTATAGCTGTTCGGCCAGCAGCGCGCGGACCATCATATGCGGCCAGGTCATGGGCCCCAGCGAAAGGGCAAGCTGGGCGCGGTCGAGGACCGGTGCGTCGAGCCCGTCGGCGCCGCCGATCGCAAAGGCTAGGTCGCCGATGCCGTCATCGCGCCAGCGTCCGATCTGCTTGGCGAAGGCGACGCTGGTGAGGGCGCGTCCGGCCTCGTCAAGGGCGATCAGCGTGGCGCCGTCCGGCACGGCGGCGAGCAGCTTTCTGGCCTCGCTCGTCTTGCGTTTGGGCGCGGGCAGGCGCGAGCGTTCCTCGACCTCCCTCAGCGCGACAGGCCAGGTAATACGCTTAACAAAGCTTTCGTAGAGTTCGCGTTCAGGCTCGCGGCGAAACTTGCCCACCGCCGCTATAACGATCCGCATCGCCGTTAGCCTCGCCTCCGGGGTCCCGGCTCAGGGACCCTTGCCTCAGAGCGCCTGGATTGGAAGCCCCGGGCCGCCGCCGCGACCCAGACACCAAATCAGGCGATGAGCTCGGCGGACCCCGCCGCTTGCGGCGCGTTTTGACCCCACATCTTCTCCAGATTGTAGAATTCCCGCACTTCCGGGCGAAAGAGGTGGACGATCACGTCACCGCCATCGATCAGGACCCAGTCGCCCTGCCCGAGCCCCTCGGATGGCACAGGGCGCACGCCCTCCGCCTTGAGGCGCTGGATCAGATGCTCGGCGGTCGCCGCAACGTGGCGCTGCGAACGGCCGCTGGCAATCACCATGTAGTCGGCGATGCTGGATTTCCCGTCGAGTTCGATGACGACGATCGCCTCCGCCTTGTCGTCCTGGAGCGAGCTTTTCACTGCCTGGAGCAGCTTTTTTGGGCTGGGCGGGGTCTTTGTACGTCGCGTTATGGTCATCTCCTCGTCGGCTGGTTCACTCCTCCCCGGGAGACGGCGGCCAAGCCGCCCCACGGGCCCTTATTGCGCTGGCGGATGTCGGGTCGAGCCGCATGTGGCAGAAAACCCAGGCCGGCGGCCGCGATCCGGCGAGCTGGCCTGCCTTGCTTTCGGGCAGGCGGTGGCGCCGGAAACGCCGCGCAGCCGAACCGGCCAGCGCTCTTAGAGAATAGGAAGGCCGGGCGAAAACCGCAACGGGAACCGTGTGAAAGATCTGTGACCATCGGTCCCAGTCGGGGATCTGGACCAGATTGTCGGCGCCCATTAACCATACGAAATCGTGGCCCTGATAGCGGCTTACCAGGGCCGCCAGCGTATCGGCGGTATAGCGGGTGCCCAGGCGCGCCTCGATATCGGACACATGGATGCGCGGGTGGCGCGCCAGGGTTTCGGCCGACGCCAGCCGATCGGCGAAGGGCGCCATGCCGTCATCGGGCTTCAAGGGGTTCTGCGGGCTGACCAGCCACCAGATACGGTCGAGGTTGAGGCGCTTGAGGGCCGCCAGGCTGAGGTTGAGATGGCCGCCATGGGCCGGGTTGAACGATCCCCCCAGGAGCCCGATGCGGAAACCTCGCCGGGACCCGCGTATGGGCCCAGACGGCCGAAGCGGCGCCTGGTTCGGCACGGAGTTGGTTCGGTTTTTGCCCGCCATGAACCCACCTCTAGCGCATTAGGCCTCACGGGTCAGCCCGCACGGCATTGAATAACAGCGCTGAATTATGGTGCGCATGGTTCCCGCGCGCGCCTTGGGGCAGTAGCATGGGCCACCGATCTCTCACAGCATCCGGGCGGACCCACGCCAATGGTGAATTCCAAGAGCACGACGACCAAACATCCCTACCGCGCGCCCAAGGCCTATCGGAACGAAGAATTTCTTGCCAGCCCCGACGCGCGTGCACTGCGTATCCTGGCTGAATATCTCGAGCCGATGGAGCGGTTCGAGCATTTCGATATCCGCGACACGGTGTTGTTCTTTGGCTCCGCCCGGCTGATCGCCGAGGATGAAGCGAAAGCCGCGCTGAGCGCCGCCGAGGCGGCGGGTGACGGCGTGGAAGCGGCCCGGCGCCAGCTGGAGATGTCGCGATACTACGAGGCGACGCGCGAGCTCGCCCGGCGCATCACCGAATGGTCAAAGGGGCTCAAGGATCCCGACCGGCGCTTCGTGGTTTGCTCGGGCGGCGGGCCGGGGATCATGGAGGCGGCCAATCGCGGCGCCTCGGAGGCCAAGGGCGACAATATCGGCCTCGGCATCTCGCTGCCGTTCGAGCAGTCGGGAAACGACTTCATCACCCACCGTCTCGCCTTCGAGTTTCATTACTTCTTCATGCGCAAGTTCTGGTTCCTCTACATGGCCAAGGCGATGGTGATCATGCCCGGCGGCTTCGGCACGCTCGACGAACTGTTCGAGACGCTGACGCTGGTCCAGACCGGCAAGACGACCAAGCGCATGCCGCTGGTGCTGTTCGGCAATGATTTCTGGGACAAGGTCATCGACATGGAGGCGATGGCCGACTTCGGCACCATCAGCCACGATGATCTGGATCTCGTGCACCGCACGGATTCGGTCGACGACGCCTTCGACTACATCACGCGCGAGCTTTCCGGCGAGCCGTTGAAGCATCCGGGCGGGTACATCTAGGCTCGTTTTTCCAATGCAATTGGGTGTGGTCAGCCGGCGGCGGCAATGCAATCCGGCGCCGCGCGCAAGGCCCGTCTTGCGTAATAGGCAAAGGTCGCGTTGACGACTACGGGGCTGAGCAGGAAGTCGTGCGCCTCTTTGGCGCGCTCGGACGCGATCTCTTTGATCGGTCCGGCGGCGCGGGCCAGCAGATGAAGCCTGGCGGCCCGTTCGATCTGAATCGCGACGACGGCCGCTTCCTCGACCGACCCGGTTGCGGCGAGCTGGCCGTGGTGGGCGAGCAGAATGGCGCGTTTGGACCCAAGCGCCTCTGGGATAAGGCGGCCTTCTTCATCGTGGACGGGAACGCCCGGCCATTCGGCCAGATAGGCGCAATCGTCGTGGAGCGGTGTCGCGTCCATATGTGCAACCGCGAGCGGCTCGCCGATCATCGACAACGCCGAGACATGCGGCGGATGGGTGTGGATGATGCAGCCGACCTCGGGCCGGGCGCTGTAGATCCACAGGTGAAACCTGACCGCAGGATTGGCCATCGGGGCGCCGTCGAGCGGTTGCAGATCGTCGTCGACCCGGATCAGATTGCGCTCGCTCGCCTCGTCGAAGCCGACACCGAACGGCAAGGTCCAGAATGCGCCGTCGCCATCGGCGCGGGCGGTGAACTGACCGGCGAGACCCGATTCGTGGCCCTCAAGCGCCAGGATTCGGCACGCGAGGGCCAGTTTCTGCGGCGTCGACCAGGGCAGAGCCGTCGCATGGTCCGCGAGGTCTTGGCGGACGCGTGCGGCGACCTCGGCGTGCGGGCGAGCGCTCACGGCCATCTTCGCATCACCGGCGCCGCTAGGGCCGGGTCTGGCCGTTGCCGCGCACCACGTACTTGTATGAGGTGAGCTGCTCGGCGCCGACGGGGCCGCGGGCGTGGAGCTTGCCGGTGGAGATGCCGATCTCCGCGCCCATGCCGAACTCGCCGCCGTCGGCGTACTGGGTGGAGGCGTTCCACAGCACGATCGCCGAATCGAGGCCGGAGAGGAATCGCTCGGCGGTGGCCGCGTCTTCGGTGACGATGGCTTCAGTGTGGTGCGAGCCGTGGGTCTCGATGTGCCTGATCGCGCCTTCGACGCCGTCGACCACTTTGACCGATATTATGGCGTCAAGATATTCGGTTTCCCAATCGGCGTCGGTAGCAGCAGTTACGCGTGTATCGAGGGATTGGACGGTGTCGTCGCCGCGCACCTCGCACCCCGCTTCATCTAGCGCGCTGATGATGGCCGGCAGGTGGCTCTCGACGACCGGGCGGTCGACCAGCAGGGTCTCCGCCGCACCGCAGATGCCGGTGCGCCGCATCTTGGCATTGAGCACGATGTCGCGCGCCATGGCTGCATCGGCGGCGGCATCGACATAGACGTGGCAGATGCCGTCGAGATGCGCCATCACCGGAACACGGCTCTCGCGCTGGACGCGCGCGATCAGGCCCTTGCCGCCGCGCGGCACGATGATGTCGATATAGTCGGGCATGGTCAGCATGGCGCCGACCGCGGCCCGGTCGGTGGTGGGGACCATTTGGATGCTGGCTTCGGGCAGCCCCGCGGCGCGCAAACCATCCTGAAGACAACCAGCGATGGCGCGCGAGGAGCGTATGGACTCCGAGCCGCCGCGCAGGATCGCGGCATTGCCAGCTTTTAGGCAGAGCCCGCCCGCATCCGCGGTCACGTTGGGGCGCGATTCGTAGATGATGCCGATGACGCCGAGCGGTGTGGCGACGCGCGCGATGTCGAGCCCATTGGGCCGCTGCCAGCGGGCGAGCTCGCGGCCAACCGGATCGGGCAGTGCAGCAACTTCCTCGAGGCCCGTCGCCATGGCCTCGATGCGCTCGTCGGTCAGCTTCAGGCGATCGCGAAACGACGGCTTGAGGTCGTTGGGCGCCTTGGCCATGTCCTCGTCATTGGCGGCCTGGATCTCGGCCGCGCGCGCGCGGATCGCGGCGGCGGCGGCTTTCAGCGCCGAATTCTTCGCCTCGGTCGTCGCGGTCGCCAGCACAGCTGACGCGTCGCGCGCCGCCTTGGCCAGCGTTTCCATCTGGGCGCGGATACCGTCTGCCGCGCTTCCAGCCGCGGGTTTGGTGACTTCGTTCATGGTCGTCTGCCCGCTTGAAGTGGCGCGCATACTGCGTGATTTCGGTTCTACAGGCAACCGTCCGGCCGATCGCGTATACTTCGCGATATGGCATGGGATCCGGGACTTTACGAGCAATTCATGGGCTCACGGCTGCGGCCGGGGATCGATCTGATTGCAAATATCCCCGATGTCGCGGCGCAGACGGTGATCGATCTCGGTTGCGGCACCGGGCGGCTCACCGAACGTCTGCGCGCGCGCTGGCCGGATGCGCACGTCGCTGGACTCGACAGTTCACCGACGATGTTGGAGCAGGCGCGCAGCGATTTCCCGGCCATCGACTGGATTGAAACGGACATTGCCACGTGGCAGCCCGACGCGCTGTTAGACATCATCATGTCGAACGCGGCGCTGCATTGGCTGCCCGATCACGCGGCGCTGTTCCCGCGTCTGTTCGATTGTCTCGCACCGGGCGGCGTGCTGGCGGTGCAGATGCCGCGGAACTTCGGCGAGGCCTCGCATGTTCTGGTGCGGACGGTTGCGAAGGAGCTGGGCTTTGTCGAACGGACGGGGCCGGACCGCGCTCCGGTCGCCGAGCCGCCATTCTATTACGACCTGATGGCTCCGCTGGCCGCGCGGCTGGAGATCTGGGAGACCACCTATATCCAGCCGCTCGAGGGTGACAACCCGGTCGTCGACTGGATAAGAAGCACCGCGCTGCAGCCGGTGATGGACCTGCTCGACGAGGCCGAGGCGACCGAGTTCCTGCGCGTCTACGGCGAGCGCGTGCGCGAGGCGTACGCAAAGCGCGACAATGGTGTGACGTTGTTTCCGTTCCGGCGGCTCTTCATTGTAGCGGTTGCGGGGACATAAGATTTAGTCCCGCGCCGTCTGGCCCATCACCAGATCGTCGCGGTGGATCATTTCGTCGCGGCCGCGATAGCCGAGGAGCGCTTCGATCTCGCTCGATTTGCGGCCGATGATCTTCGTCGCCTCCTCGGCGCCGTAGGCCACCAGGCCGCGCGCGATTTCGCGGCCGCTTGTATCCCGTACGATGACCGCATCGCCGCGCCGGAAGGCGCCTTCCACGGCGGTGACGCCGGCAGGCAGCAGGCTCTTGCCACGGGACAGGGCGCCCAGCGCGCCGTCATCGACGGTGAGCGACCCCGATGGGTTGATCGCGCCCGAGATCCAACGCTTGCGGGCGGCGAGCGGCTCCTGGTCGGGCAGGAACCAGGTGCAGCGTGCGCCGTTCTCGATGGCCCGCAGGGGATGGTGTCCGGTGCCGTCGACGATCGCCATGCGGCAGCCCGCGCCGTAGGCGATCTTGGCGGCGGCCAGCTTGGTGACCATGCCGCCCGACGAGTAACCCGGCGCGGCCTCGCCGGCCATCGCCTCGATCTCGGCCGTGATGCGGGTGACCTCCGGCACGTGTTCGGCCGCCTCGTCGCGGCGGGGATCGCCGGTATAGAGCCCGTCGATATCGGAGAGCAGGATGAGGGTGTCGGCGCTGGCCATCTGGGCGACGCGGGCCGCGAGCCGATCGTTGTCGCCATAGCGGATCTCGATGGTGGCGACGGTATCGTTCTCGTTGATCACCGGTATCGCGCGCAGCTTCAGCAGGCTCTCGATGGTGCTGCGGGCGTTGAGGTGCCGGCGCCGCGCCTCGGTGTCCTCCAACGTCAGCAGGATCTGCGCGACGGTGATGCCGTGTTTGGCCAGCGCGTCCTGGTAGGCATGGGCGAGACGGATCTGGCCGGTTGCGGCGGCGGCCTGCTGCTCTTCCAGGCGCAGCTCCCGGCCGGTCAGCCCCAAATGGCGCCGTCCGACTGCGATCGCTCCGGAGGAGACGATGAGCACGTCCTGGCCGGCGCCGTGCCGCGCGGCGATATCTTCGGCCAACGCATCGAGCCAGTCGCGGCGGACCTGGCCGGAGGCATCGTCGACCAGAAGTGCGGAGCCGATCTTGACGACGATCCGCCGGGCCTCGTTGAGGGAGGGCGCGGTCATGGCGATTTTATACTTGGGCTCATGGCGCGAAGGCGGCGGGTTCAGCTTCGCGCGTGGCTTCGCGGAAAGCGGTCACGCGATCCAACAGCGCGGCGAGCAGGTGTTCGACCCCGGCGCCAGTGACGCCCGAAATGGAAAAGATATCGCGCTCCGCCACGCCGGCTGCCTCGGCCAGCGCCGCTGCCTTGTCTACGATTTCGACCTTGGTGAGTGCGTCGATCTTGTTGAGCGCGACAAGCTCGGCCTTGTCGGCAAGGCCATGGCCGTAGGCTTCAAGTTCGCCTCGGATCGTGCGGTAGGCGCCCGCGACATCGTCCTCGGTGCCGTCGACCAGATGGAGCAGCACGCCGCAGCGCTCGACATGGCCGAGAAAGCGGTCGCCGATGCCCTTGCCCTCATGGGCGCCTTCGATGAGCCCGGGAATATCGGCCAGCACGAATTCCTCGCCGCCGTGATAGACGACGCCGAGCTGGGGATGGATGGTGGTGAAGGGGTAGTCTGCGATCTTCGGCCGCGCGCGCGAGACGGCCGCCAGGAATGTCGACTTGCCGGCATTGGGCAGACCGACCAGTCCGGCATCGGCGGCCAGCTTAAGGCGCAGCCAGAGCCAGAATTCTTCGCCTTCTCCGCCAGGCAGGGATCGGCGCGGGGCCTGATTGGTCGACGACTTGAAATGGGCATTGCCTTTGCCGCCCTTGCCGCCGCGCGCAAGCACCACCCGGTCGCCGGGTTTGACGAGATCGGCGACCAGGGTTTCCTGGTCGTCCTCGAGGATCTGGGTGCCGGCCGGAACCTTCAGGACGATCGACTTGCCGCCGGCGCCGGTGCGGTTCTTGCCCATACCGTGGGTGCCGCGCTGGGCCTTGAAATGCTGCTGGTAGCGATAGTCGATCAGCGTGTTGAGGCCGTCGACGGCTTCGGCGATCACGTCCCCGCCGCGGCCGCCATCGCCGCCATCGGGGCCGCCGAACTCGACGTACTTCTCGCGCCGGAACGAGACGCAGCCTTCGCCGCCATCGCCGCTGCGCACGTAGATCTTGGCCTGGTCGAGGAATTTCATCGCCGGTCCCCGGCATCATGATGGCGCTTGCGGGCAGCGTATTCCCGGGCGGTCAGTTCAACCAATGTGGCGGGCACCGGACGGCCGCGGGCGACGCATTTCAGCTCGCCCTTCCCGGTGATCCGGAATCCGCATTTCTCGAGCACCCGGCCGGAGGCGAGGTTTTCGTCGAAATAGCCGGAAGTCAGGCGTTTCAGCCCCAGATCCTCGAAGGCATGACGGACCAGCCGCGTCGCGGTCTCGCTTGCGAGGCCCCGCCCCCACCAGGCTTCCGCGATCCAGTAGCCCAGCTCATGGGCGTCGCCTCGCTTCTCGATCCCGGCCGCGCCGACCAATTCGCCGGAATGCTCGATGGCAAAGACGTGATCGTCGCCGCGACCGCGCGCCGTGGCAACGCCGGCTATCCAGGTCTCGGCGAGACCATCGGGGTAGGGGTGGGGCACCACGGAAAGCATGCGGGCGACGTTCCAGTTGCCGCACAACGTTTGCACGGCGGGCGCATCCGCGAGCGTCAAAGGGCGCAAGACCAGGCGGTCCGTTTTCAATACGGCGGCGTTGGATGCTTCGGTTTTCAATAGTGTGCTCATGGCGGGATCGATGCGTAGCCGAAACGAAAAGGCCCCAAACGAAAAGGAGGGAAACGGTGCCCCATTTCCCTCCTTCGGTCATTCAAGAATGGGGCGGCCTTACCGCCTCCTGGCTGTCGCTATGGTCTATTCACCCGGCTCGACCGAAACATAGGTGCGGCCGCGCGCCTTGCGCGCGAATTTCACGCTGCCGTCGGCGAGCGCGAAGAGCGTGTGGTCCTTGCCCAGGCCGACATTGTCGCCCGGATGGAACTTGGTGCCGCGCTGGCGGACGATGATGTTGCCGGCGATCACCGCTTCGCCGCCATATTTCTTCACGCCCAGGCGCTGTCCGGGAGAATCGCGGCCGTTGCGCGAGCTGCCGCCTGCTTTTTTGTGGGCCATCCGAAAACCTCTCGCCTAACGTTCGGTCCGTGACGCCGTTCGGCGCCTATTTCTTCGTCGTGCCGCCGGCCGGCTTCTTGGCGGGCGCTTTCTTGGCCGGTGCCTTTTTGGCCGCCGGCTTGGCGTCATCCGCCTTCTTGGCGGCCGGCTTCTTCGCTGCCGGCTTGGCGGCGGGTTTTGCTTCCGTCTTTTTCGCCGCAGGTTTGGCGTCCGCCTTGGTATCGGCTTTCGCGGCGGGTTTCTTGGCGGCCGGCTTCTTTGCAGCCGCCGCGGGCTTGTCGTCGCTCTTAGCCCCGGTCTTCGTCGTGGATTTCGCGGGCGTCTTGGCCTTTGCCGGGCTCGGTTTCTTGCCCCCGGTCAGGATTTCGGTGACCCGCAGCGCCGTCAGCTCCTGGCGGTGGCCGCGCTTGCGCCGATAGCCCTGGCGGCGCTTTTTCTTGAAGACGATGATCTTGTCGCCGCGGGTCTGCTCCAGGACCTGGGCGGCCACCGAAGCGCCCGAGACCGTGGGCGTGCCGATAGTCTGAGCCTTGTCATCGCCGACCGCGAGTACGTCTCCCAGGACGATGACCTCACCGGCATCGCCGGCAAGTTTTTCGACCACGATGACGTCATTTTCGGCGACCCGGTATTGCTTGCCGCCGGTGCGAACCACTGCGAACATCTGTCCAACCATCGCTAGAGAACACGTAAAAAGGCGGGACAGGGCCCCAAAAGGCCGCCCGCCTCGCGTAACGCGCGAACTATAGTTAGCTCGGGTGGACTGTCAAGAAATTCAAGCCGAAAATTGCCCGGAACCGCCCATTTCTTGTGGCGATCAGGGCTCCCAGTCGCCCGAGAGGTCAAGCACGCTGGGCTCGGCGTCGAATTCGGCCAGATCGTTGTCGCGCAGGCCGATGAAGATCTTGCGCTCGTCGGACAGGGCGATGTTGAGCTTGGCGTTGAAGGCGTTGTGGGATTTGCCGTGCTTGTCCCGGATACGGTAACGCTTGACGTTGTAGTTCTCGCCGGTGCCCTTGATCCCCGTCAGATAAAGGCTGATGTCGTTGACCCGCTCGCCCGAGGGCACCAGATCGCTCAGCAGCTTGACCCGGCGCTGGGCCAGCGACATGAAGATCGGCGCGTTGATACGCTTGAGGCCATTGTCCTCCATGATCGCCTCACCGTTCAGGGCTTTGATGAAGCTGCCGATCAGGATCTGCCCTGGCAACGCCTTGTCGATCATGCGGGACATATTGATGGTCAAGTCACCGACGATATAGCTGACGATCGTCGGGGCCAGGACGTCGACCTGGTTGTATTCGAAGTTGCTGCCGATGTGGAAGCAGGTGCGCAGCTGGGGCACGGTATTGCCCTTGCCCTTGTAGTGGGCGACGGCGTTTTCGGCCAGCACCAGGACCATGAACTGAAAAAGGTCGAGGTCGCCGTCGAGGCCGGGCTTGGTATTCCAGACGTAAAATCCATCGCCGGTGGGCGAGCGCGAGGTCTTGCAGTTGATGCCGTGCTGGACCAGCGCGGTCTGGGCGAAGTTGATCGAATATTGCAGGTTGTTGAGCTGCATCACCTGTTCGAGCGGCGGGTAGATGCCGAATTTGACGATGTCGAAGAGGACGGCCGCGCGGCTGTCGATCTTCTTGATGCAGTATTTCTCGACCACCGTTTCGATATCGGCGCTGGTGATGGCACGGCCGCCCGCCACCGTGGGCAGGGTCAGCGAGACCGGCTTCTTGCCGAAAATCTGCGCCATCGTCGCCATCGTGTCGGCATCGACGTGGCGTGAGCCTATGAGCAGGTGCTGATGGTCGGCGAGGGCCTCGGAAAGGCGATGGTTGGGCACGAACAGAACCTGGATGCCGTTTGCGGTCGAGCACCAGCCGACCACGACCTGGCGGCCCAGATCCCATTGGCGGTCGAGGATATTGCCGAGGAAATAGAGCGCCTCGCGGAAGGATTCGTCGGCCGCCCGCGCCGCCGCCATATTGGCCACGCGGTCCTTTCCAACTGCCGTTTTGGCGGTAGTTTGGCTCACAGCCGTCATCGTGAAATCGCTGCCCCTTCCCGCACCATCCGCACATCGGCGAGGCGGTCTGCGCCGATTGGCCGCGGATTCTGATCCCCGCGAATGGCGCCGATTAAGATCGCGCGAAAGTATGATGACACCGTTAACCAAACCGATTTATTCCTTCATCAAGTGTTACTGGCATGGCTGCCGCCAGGCGGGGATTTGGCGCTGGCCGCGCTGCAGCTTACCGATTGTCCGCCAGAATCGTTGAGCCATGACGTGGGTGGCTGGATGGCATGCGCTGAGCCCCAATTGCCGACCCCAAGTGCCGACCCCAGGTGCCGGACCCCAAGTGCCGGACCCCAGGTGCGGGACCCCAGGTGCCGGATCCTATGCGTCGGCCCAATTTTCATAATCGATTTAGCGGTTCGATCTACTGTGCGTCCAGCGACTGGGTGGCCCTTGCCGACCTTCGGGTCCGTGCGGTAGGGTCCGCCGCCCGCGGAGGGGTGCCGGAGTGGTCGAACGGGGCGGTCTCGAAAACCGTTGTGCGCGCAAGCGTACCGTGGGTTCGAATCCCACCCCCTCCGCCAGATTTCCTG
>Ga0224512_10002346_pt1 | contig 17408 bp, 12 predicted proteins | sample SF_May12_sed_USG_4_FD_169103 | JGI IMG/M metagenome (GOLD analysis project Ga0224512, IMG submission 169103) | Sediment microbial communities from San Francisco Bay, California, United States - SF_May12_sed_USGS_13 | ecosystem: Environmental > Aquatic > Marine > Sediment | place: USA... | reverse complement strand
GAGAGCGCCCGTTGCTTCTCCCACGCTTACCATCTGGGTCACCATGACGGGGAACACCTTGCTTTCGGCCAGCGGCTCCGAAATGGTCTTCCCCTCGCTGATGCTCGCCCGGGCCTTTATGATCGCCTCTTCGATGATCTTGTTCCCGGCCGACTTGGCCACGATGTCCATGCCTTCCAGGATCGGGACGCCGCTGGAAACCATCGTGCCCAGCGTGCGTGAGAACCGCGCCACCGCGATCTTGCGGAGGAGGTCGCCGAATATCGGTAGACGGAGGAGGAGGCGGTCAATCCGGCGTCGCCCCCCTTCCTGCCTGTAATACCATCGAATCCCGAGTACGAGCAGAACGATCAGTACCAGACCGAGCAGGAAATATTTCCGGGTAAACGCGCTGATGGCAAGGACGATCAGGGTCGGCGCGGGCAGGGCTGCCCCGAAGTCCTGGAACATTTCTCCGAAGATCGGGATCACGTAGAGGAGCAGGACCGTGGTCACGATGAGCGCGACCGCGAGGATCGTCGCGGGGTACACCATCGCGCTCTTGACCTGCTTGGCGAGCTTCATCGCCTTTTCGATGTAGGCGGCAAGGCGCGCCAGGATCGTATCGAGGATACCGCCCACCTCCCCGGCAGCAACCAGGTTGACGAAGAGCTCGTCGAACACCCTCGGGTGCTTTTCCAGCGCGTCCGCGAAAGTCGACCCGCTCTCCACGTCCTCCTTGACCTTGAGGATCACCTGTTTGAACGCCTGGTTCTCCTGCTGCATCCCGAGGATGTCCAGACACTGGACCAGAGGAAGCCCCGCATCGATCATCGTGGCAAACTGCCGGGTGAATATCGCCAGCTCCCTGCGGGAGACCTTCCCGCTCCGCCCGCGAAGCTTGAAGCCCAAGTCCCTCGGTTTGTGCTTGACCGTTACAGGAACGATCTGCTGCCGGCGAAGTTGCGCGACGACAAAGGCCTCGCTCGGGGCCTCTATCTCTCCCGTCGTCGTTCCGCCTACCCTTGTTCTTCCTTCCCACATGAATTTCGCCATCGTTTCCTCCGCGCTGCGGCCCTACCCCTTTCTGCCGAGGCCCTGCGGGACCCCGGAAGCGGGAGACGCCGACAACAGGTTCCTGAATTCCTCGGGGTCGGGGCTCCTCCCGACCGCGTCGTCCAATGTGATGTTCCGCTTGTGATAAGCCGCGAGAAGGGACTGGTTCATCGTTTGCATTCCAAACTTTGCCTGGCCCACCTGCATCTGGGAGTACACCTGGTGGATCTTCTCCTCCCGGATCAGGTTCCGGATGGCGGAGTTCGGGATCATGACCTCCAGCGCCAGGACCCGCCCGCCGCCGGCGGCCTTGGGGATGAGGATCTGCGATAGCACTCCCTCGAGGACGAACGACAGCTGGGCCCGTACCTGCGGCTGCTGGTAGGGAGGAAAAACATCCAAAATGCGGTTGATCGTCTGTACGGCCGAGTTCGTATGGAGGGTCGCGAACACCAGGTGCCCTGTCTCCGCCACGGTCAGGGCCGCCTCGATCGTCTCGAGGTCCCGCATCTCGCCGATGAGGACGACGTCGGGATCCTGTCGCAGGATGTATTTCAGGGCCTTCTTGAAGCTCTGCGTATCCGCGTTCACCTCGCGCTGGTTGACGAGGCACTTCTTGTGGGGGTGCAGGTACTCGATCGGGTCCTCCACCGTGACGATGTGCTCTTGGCGCTCCGAATTGACCTTGTCGATCATCGCGGCGAGCGTCGTGGACTTTCCCGACCCCGTCGGCCCGGTGACAAGCACAAGCCCCCTCGGCTTTTTGCACAATTCCTTGACCACCGGAGGAAGCGCCAGTTCCTCGAACGACCGTATCTTGAACGGAATCGTCCGGAACGCGCCGGCCGCCGCACCCCGCTGCAGGTAGATGTTCGCCCGGAACCGGCTCAATCCCTTCACGCCGAAGGAGAGGTCAAGCTCCCAGTCCTCCTCGAACCGCTGCTTCTGCGCCTCGGTGAGGATGCTGTAGCAAATACGCTTCGTGTCCTGAGGAGTAAGCGGTTCGGCGGGCAGCGGGACAAGCCTGCCGTCGACGCGGATCGTGGGGGGAACCCCGGTGGTGATGTGGAGGTCCGATGCTCCCTTTTCGTACATCGCGCTTAATAGTTCGTGGATGTTTAACATCTATCCCGATCTCCCTCCGTTTGCGTCAATCCGGAGCCGTCACCCGGAGAATTTCTTCGAGCGTCGTTACTCCTTCCTCTACCTTCGTCAGCCCCGCCTGCCTGAGCGTCTTCATTCCCAGGCGGATGGCTTCACGTTTGATGTCGAGCGCGGACCCCCCGCGCAGGACAAGATCCTTGATCTCCTCCTGGAACGGCATCACTTCATAGAGGGCCACGCGCCCCCGAAACCCCGTCCTGTTGCACTCGTCGCACCCCTTTCCCTTGCGCAGCCGTACCCCCTTCAACCGGTCGGGTTTCATCCCGGCATCGGACAGCGCCTTCGGGGGGATATTCAATTCCTCGTTGCAGTTCTCGCACACCCGGCGCGCCAGCCGCTGTGCGAGGATCAGGTTGAGCGACGAGGAGACGAGGAACGGCTCGATCCCCATGTTGAGCATCCGGGTGACCGTGCTGGGCGCATCGTTCGTGTGGAGGGTGGAAAGGACGAGGTGGCCGGTGAGGGCCGCTTTCACGCCGATCTCCGCCGTTTCGTAGTCGCGAATCTCGCCCACCATGATGATGTCCGGGTCCTGCCGGAGGAAGGAGCGCAGCGAGGCCGCGAAGGTGAGTCCGATCTCCTCCTTGACCTGCACCTGGTTGATCCCGGCGAAATTGTACTCCACCGGGTCCTCGCATGTGGAGATGTTGTCGCTCGTCTTGTTCAGGTCCGACAGGGCGGAATACAGGGTCGTCGTCTTCCCCGAACCGGTGGGACCCGTGACCAGGACCATCCCGAAGGGGCGGTGGATCGCTTCCGTGAAATCCGTCAGCTGGTCCTGCTCGAATCCGAGCTTGGTCATGTCAAGCTGCAGGGAGGACTTGTCCAGAAGGCGCAGAACGGTCTTTTCCCCGTAGATCGTCGGCAGGGTCGAGACGCGGAAATCCATCTCCCTTCCCTTCCCGACCTTCAGCTTGATCCTGCCATCTTGTGGAAGCCGGCGCTCCGCGATATCGAGGGAGGCGAGGATCTTGAGCCGCGAGGAGATGGCGTTTCGCATCTTCAGGGGGGGACGCATCACCTCGTACAGTACCCCGTCGATGCGATACCGGACGCGAAACTCCTTCTCGTACGGCTCCACGTGTATGTCCGAGGCTCTCCTCTTGATTGCATCCGTAAGGATGAAGTTGACGAGCTTGACCACGGGGGCGTCGTCCAATCCCCGTTCCAGCTCGGTGGTGTCGACCTCCTCCTCCCGGACGACCTCCAGCTCGTCGTCCAGCTCCGAGATGATGTCCTTGAACTCGAGAGACTGGTCGAAGAACTTGTTGATGGCGGCAGCGATATCCTTCTCGGAGGCCATCACGAGTTCCACGGCGTAACCGGTCTTGAACCCGATGGCGTCCAGGATCGCCATGTTGGAGGGATCTGCGACCGCAACGATCAGTTTCGCCCCCACCCGGTTGATCGGGAGCGCCATGTTCTTCTGTACCATGTCCTCGGGCAGGAGGCGGACCACTTCCGGGTTGATCTCGTACTTGGACAGATCGACTACCGGGATGTTGAACTGCCTCCCGAGGAAGGACAGCAGTTCGGACTCCGTGATGGTGCCCGTCTTCACGAGAACCGATCCGATCCGTTCCCTGGTCTTTTTCTGGACCTCGAGGGCGGACCGGAGCTGGTCCTGCGTGATGAGGCTCCCTTTCAGGAGCATTTCCCCGATTTTTGTGGCCATCACGGACATTTCAAATTCACCTAATTATACCTAAATTATGCAAAATTTATAAAATTTATTGCCCTTTGTCAAGAGTGAATCCCCTTTCCAGGTCTCCTCCTGGCCAGCTCCCTACGGGCGTGGGACAGGAACTCCTCCCCCGCCACCTCGACTCCGGTCCAGGCGCCGAAGCTCAGCGCCGCCTGGTGGGCAAGCATCGGCAGGCCGTCCATGGCGGGGACGCCCTTCCTGCGAAGGACACGCACGAGGGAAGTCCCCCCCCTTTGATACACTATATCGACGAATCTCGTTTCTTTCTTTACCCCCTCGACGGGAAAAGTTTTCCACTCCGCCGTCAGGCCCAGCGACGTGCACTGGACGATCAGGTCGGTCCCGGAAAATTCCCGGACCATCTCTCGCGGTTCCAGTTTCCCTGCCGAGAAGGTCACCCGGGGGAATTTTCGGGAGAGAAGTTCCGCGACGGCGTGCGCACGCGACGGCGTCCGGTTCAGGATCACCATCTCCCGCGTTCCCACGCGCGCCAGTTCATAGCCGATCCCGCGGGCCGACCCTCCCGCGCCCAGCAGTACGACGCGGGAAAAGCGCCTACCCCAGCCCGCTCCGGCAAGGGCCGCGAGGAGACCGCGCCCGTCCGTGTTGTCGGCATGGAGTCGTCCTGACCGGACCCGGAGAACGTTCGCCGCCCCGCATACCCGGACAGCCTCCGACATCCCGTCCGCCAGGGAGGCGGCCTTTTCCTTATACGGAATCGTGACGTTCCCCCCGAGAAAGTTCCCGGCGCGGACAACGCGAAAGAAATCGGGCAGCGTCTTCGGGGGCAGGTCGAACATCACGTATCGAAGGGGAAGCTTCCGGCGCGCGATCACGCCGTTGTGCATCGAAGGACTCAACGAGTGGGAGAGGGGATGGCCAACGAGAAAGATCAGCGATTCCGTGACTCCGCGGCCATTTTCCCCGGTAGATCCCCTCAATTTTCGAGTTCGAGGTTCCAGTAGGTGAAGTCGACGATGGACAGGAAGGGCAGCCAATCCCGGTGGATGGAGGCACGCGGGGAGAAGGCGAACTGGTGGGCCCATTGGGGCCGAGCGGGACGGCGGATCAGGCGCATCCCCGCCTGTACCGGCAATTCTCCCCCCTTCCGCTTGTTGCAGGCGATGCAGCTGCAGACGATGTTTTCCCACGTTGTTATGCCGCCCCGGGACCGGGGGATCACGTGGTCGAGGTTCAACTCGCTCGTGGGGAACGTTTTCCCGCAATACTGGCAGGTGTTTCTGTCCCGGACAAAGATATTGCGGCGGCAGAACCGCACGTTCCGCCGGGGAACCCGGTCGTAGGCCGTGAGAACCACCACCCGCGGCACCCGAATCGTCCTGCCCACCAGGCCGATGGCCTCCTCGTTGGCGCGGACGGACAGTTCGCTCCACGACCGGTAATCGAACATCTCGTATTGGGAATTGATCGCCCTCGCCATATCGGCGTAAAGGAGGCAGAAGGCGCGCCGGACACTGGTGATGTGAACGGGGAAGAAGGCCTTGTTGAGAACAAGCACACCGGAATTAAGCATCTGCCCCCCGGTTTCCGTTTTCCTGAACCACTTTATCCACCACTTCGCCCCGGGTCAATCATTTACGACCCTCCGGTTCGCGCACGACAGCGGCAAGTGCGGCGGCAAGCTCCGCCAGCTCCCCGTCCCTAACCGTCCGCATATCGAGGAGAAGTTTCCCTTTCGCGATCCTGCCCACTACGGGGGGGATTCCCTTGCGGAGTCTCGTCTCCAGCTCCTCGACCCGGATATGCGGATGAGACACGGCAACGCACGCGGTGGGGATCTCGACTTCCGGCATCGCGCCACCCCCGGGGGAGGAGACGGATGGCTCCACGTGCAATGTCAACCCTTCACCCGCTGTCGAATCGTCTCGCGGACCGGCCACCGCATCCCCCGCGGAAGAGCCGTCCCGGCGCCTGGCGAGAGCCGTTTGCCTTCTCACTTTCGCGATCAGCTTCCTCGCCCGGGCCCGCGCGATCCCCTCCCCCTCGAGGATCATTTCCAGGACCGGGAGGCGTGCGGCCGCCCTCCTCTCGTCGCCGTAGAGCCGAAGCGTGGCGGCGAGAGCGGCAAGACACAACTTGTCGATCCGGAGCGCCCGGGAGAGAGGATGCTTCTTCAGCGGGTCCACCAGCTCTTTCCTGCCGGCGATGATCCCGGCCTGCGGCCCCCCGAGGAGCTTGTCGCCGCTGACGGTGACGATTCCCGGGCCCTGGGCCAGCGCCTGCCGAATGGTCGGCGTCCCGGGAATGCCGGCCCCCGCGAAGTCGAATACGGCCCCGGAGCCCAGATCCTCCATCACGGGAATTTTGAACCGGCTCCCGAGGACAGCGAGGTCGGCGGCCGGCACCTCCTCGGTGAATCCCGTGATGCGGAAGTTGGACCGGTGGACCTTCAGGAGCAGCGCCGTGTCGGGGCCGACCGCCCTCTCGTAGTCGGCGGGACGGGTGCGGTTCGTGGTTCCCACCTCCACGAGGTTCGCGCCGCTGGCCGCCAGGATCTCCGGGATGCGGAAGGATCCCCCGATCTCCACGAGCTCCCCCCGGCTCACGATTACGTCCTTTCCCCGCGCCAGGCCCGCAAGGCATAGGAACACCGCCGCCGCGTTGTTGTTCACGACGTGCACGGACTCCGCCCCCGTGAGCGCCAGAAGCATCTCCTCGACGTGAACCAGCCGCCGGGAGCGGGTCCCCTTCGCCAGATCGAACTCCAGGTTGGAGTACCCCGAGGCCGTGGCCGATATGGCCTGGATCGCCTCCTCGGAAAGCGGGGCCCTGCCGAGGTTCGTGTGCACCACGACTCCCGTGGCGTTGATCACCCGCCGAAGGGTGATCTCTTCGCCCTCGGCCACCGCGCCGGGAAGGGCGGCAAGCAGACGGGAGACCCATTCCTCCCGGGGCCGTCCGGCCCCCTTCTCCCGCAGGGCTTCGCTCCGGTACGTGTCAAGAAGCTTCCGAATGGCCTCCAGGATCACCGCGCGGGGATGGCACGCGAGCAGGGGGCGGATTTCGTCGCGTTTCAGGAGAGAGGCGACAGAGGGAATCTGGCGAAGGCTGTCCGGTGCGGGCATCCCCGGGGATTACCCCTTGGCGAGTTCCCGGAGAAGAATTTTCTTCCCGTAGTAGGCGTTTTTCTGAACGAGGGATTCGGCCAGCGCTTCATCCTTTTTCCGGAAGGCTTCGATGATCTCCCAATGCTGCTCGATAATCCCCTCGATCCGCCCCGGCATCGCCAGGATCAGCCGGAACCTCTGGAACTGCATCACGAGGTTCTGGACGATGGAATGGAGTTTCTCGTTCCCGCACGCCTTGACGAAGATGTCGTGGAACTCGTTGTGCAGGGCCAGGATCCTCTTCACATCCTTCTTGGCTGCGGCAGCCTCCATCTGCCGGTTCAGCGCATTCATCTTCGTGACGTCTTTTTCGGTGAGTTTCTTCACCGCGGAGCGCGCCGCATAGCCTTCGAGGATGGCCTTCAGGTCGTAGAAGTCCGAGACGTCCTTGGAGGACAGGGAGGCCACGACCGCCCCCTTCCGGGGTATGACGGTGATGAACCCCTCCGTCTCCAGCTGCCGGAACGCTTCGCGTATCGGCGTCCGGCTGATGCCGAACCTGTCCGCGAGATCCGGTTCGGCGATCCGGGCGCCGGCATGCAATTGCCCGTTTACGATCGCGTTGCGGATCGTCTCAACGATTTTTTCCCGTAATGTCAAATGGTTGTCAATCTGAATCTTGATCTTCGCCATGGGGAGAGGACCTCGTGTAATTGTCCGTCAATGTATGCAGTATACGACAGCATGTCAAGGGGTTTTCTTGTCCGTTTCCAGACGGATACCGTTCCGGTTGCGGGTCGTTTCCCGATATTGTATCTTCTCACGTTCCGGATACGTCAGATGCGGAGGAACCGAACCGGGTGGCATGGACGATTCATTCGACGATTCCGTTTCCCATGCTGGGGAAGAACGATGCGGTCAGCCGGCTCTCTCTGGCCGGGGTCGGGCCGGAGATCTACCTTTCCGGTCCCACCCTCGACCGGCTCACGCCGGAAGGCGCGGAAGCGGCGGCGGATTCTCTCCGGTCGGCAGGCATCGCGACCGCGACGTTTCACGCCCCCTTCAACGACCTCTGTCCGGGAGCGCGCGACGAGGAGATTCGCCGCGTTACCGTGCACCGCCTGCGACAGTCCGTCTCCCTCGCCCCTCTGTTCCGCCCGCTGGGAATCGTGATGCACGGCGGGTACTCGGACTGGCTATTCGACTTCGATGATGAGGCCTGGCTGGAAGGAGCGAAGAAGACGTTCTCCGAAGTGGCGGAGACGGCGGAAGCCGCGGGCGTCGACATCTTCCTCGAAAACGTCTTCGACGACGTCCCGGACCACCTCCTCCGCCTCCAGGCGGCCGTCGGGTCGAAGCGACTGGGCTTCTGCTTCGATGCGGGCCATGCCACGCTCTTCTCGCGCCTCCCGGTCCAGAAATGGATGGAGGCGTTCGGCCCCGACCTTCGGGAGATGCACATCCACGACAACCGCGGTCTCCGGGACGATCATCTTCCGGTAGGGGAGGGATCGATCAACTTCCGGGGGGTCCTGCTCGCCGCCCGGGACGCGGGAACAACGCCCATCCTCACGGTGGAACCGCATCGCGAGGAACATTTCCAACGGTCCATCGCGTCCCTGCGGGCCATCCTGGCGGATATCGCCTAGCCGGATCCGGGGGATGATAGCGCCCGCCGCCTGCGGGTGGATAATTTCGTCTCCCGACGCGGGGTCAGACCGCCTGGGCGAAGAAGGCGATCGCCTCATCCTCCGAATCGAATGCCTGGACGTACCGGGAGACGCCTGTCATCCGGAAGAGGTCCTGGTTGATCCGGTTCAGCGAACAGAACGCAAGCGTGCCGTTCCGCTCCGCCATCCGTTCCACGATGCCGATGATGAAGGAGATCCCGATGCTGTTGATGAGCCGGGTCCCTTCGAAGTTGAGCACGACCCTCGGCCGGCCGGCTTCCAGAGCGTCGTGGACCGCCCGCTCCACTTCCTCCCCCAGGAGGCTGTTGAGGTATCCGTTTACGTAGACAACGGATGTACCCTCGCCCGCTTCGCGCGTTTTCACGTTTAGATTTCTCACGTCATCATCCCTCACCGTTTGTCGTAGTGCTTCCTTCGACGTTCACGGGACGCAGGTTCTTCACCATCTTGACCGTCGTCCCGTGCTCTCCCGTTGCGATCTGGACTTCGTCAACCAGCTCACTGATCAGTTTGAGCCCCCACCCCCTGTTCCGCTTCGCCTCGTCCCCTTCCGCAGGCGCGCGGAACCCCTTGCCCTCGTCCTGGACGAACAGCTCGATCTTCTCGGGGGAGAGGACGTACCGCAGGCGGACTTTCCCCGTTTCCGCCCCGCTGTGCTCGAACGCGTTGATGCATGCCTCGATGATGGCCATCTTGATCCGGTCCACCGTATCCTTGTCCAGCGAGGCGTAGGCCGCCACCTCTTCCGCCACCCGAGCGGCCACGACTTCCGTGTCCGCTTTCATCGGCAGCACGAGCTCGAACTCGAGCGGCCTCTCGCCCGCCCGGGCCTCCGGCGGGTGCGGTTCCTCCGGCCCCTTTTCCAGTTCCTTTATCCCGAACAGGTTCAGAAAAAGGCGCATCTGCGTCCGGTGGGTCAGATGTATGCCGTACCGGTCCGCCAGCCCAACGACCGCGACGTCCGCGGCCCCGTCGAAGAGGATCCATTTCCGGAGCTGGCCGGGCTTCAGGCCTTTGTCCAGGCTCAGCAGCCGGCACCGGTTCTCGAAATGTTCCACCGCGACGTGTGCGAGCTTCTTTTCCGTGTTGACATCCACGGCCCAGATGACCAGATTCTCCTCGGAGAAGTCCCCGTCGTGGAAACCGTAAGCGACGAGGTCGAAGTCGAACCGGCTCCCGCCGCGGAGGGTCCGGTACCCTTTCGACACCGAACTGATCTTGGGGAGCCTCACCTTCCGCGGATCTCCCTCCAGCCCGATCAGAACCTCCAGGAGCCCCTTGTCGCCATACTTCTCGTGAAATTTTCCGAAGTCGAACAGGAGCGCGGGCACATCCCGGCAGTCCCACCGGCGCATCATCTCCTTCGCCATCTCGGCGCTCGCCTCCTGCTCGCCCCGACTCCCCTCCCGGAGGTCATGGGATATCTTCGCCTGCACGATGCTCGCCGCGACCTGCGACGTGTTCTTGCCCAGGACGCCGCGCTCGAACGCCCAGAAGAGGAAATCGGCGAGGACGGGATCCCGGACGAATTCGATGTGCTCGAAATCAGACTTCAGCAACCCCTTGAATTCAAGTGCCGATAGAATCTCGCTTCCTTCCTCCGGCGAAGTCCCCATCAGCGAGAACGCCCCCTCGAACGTGTCGATCGGGAACCGGTCATAGATGACCCGCTTCAGAAACTTGACGGCACGGGCCCGGTTGACGCGGTCCGGTATGGCGTTCTCGAAAAATTCCCGCCAGTACCGGTTGAGCTTCCCTTCGGTAACCGAGAGCGCGAACAGGTTCTCGAACTCCACCTCGTCCTCGATCCGGACGTTCCGGAAGGAAACCTCCTCGGCGAGCATCCTCTGGTAGATGGGGATGTGGCCGAGCCGGACCGCCGCGCGGGCCGCCAGGTGCTCCGGCATCCGGATCTTCCTCCGCTCGAAGAGAGGACCCCACGCCTTCACCGAGGCGTCCGGCGAAAGCCCGCCGACCTCGAGAAGCTGGAACGAGCCGTACAAGCCTTCCCGCTTGAGCGAGGAGGTGACGTGCCCCGGGGATGAGCCGGAGACGATCATGGGGAAATGGCCGGACTTGATGTAGGGGCGAAGGATGGAAAAGATCGCCCCCTCGGGAATGTTCTGCAGTTTAATCGTATACTGGAAGTCGTCGAAGAGGAAAACCGGGTACAGCAGTTCCCCTCCGGTCGCGAACGGGAAGGAAAAGGCGTTCGCCAGGGCAGACAGGCCATCCCCCTTCTCCGAGTACCGGCGGTGGGCGGAAAGATAATCCCGGCATTCCATGTGCCCGCGAGCGGCAAGCGTGTCGCATAACGCATCGAGGTCGAACGCCGCGGGGGGCGATTCCCCCAGGAAGACGAGAAGTTGCCACAGGTATTCCTGAAGGAAGTGCTGGGAGAGGGCCAACGGGTGGGACAGGATATTGCTGAACGAATAATAGAACGGGAATGGGGACGGGGGCGCAGTGCTCTGCTGCAGCGACTTGAGCTCCGATTTCAGTTTAAGAAGGAGGGAGGATTTCCCGACGTTGGGCGGGCCGTAGATCAGAACCGATGCCCCGATGCCGGACTTTCCTTCGAGGCACACCCGGAGAAGGGAACTCAGTTCCTCTTCCCGGCCGAAGAATTCCCCGGGACGGAACGATGCCTCCGCTCCCTGGCTCCATAAGAGACGCATTACAAAAAGATCCGAAATAAGAGAATCATCCGGATAATGTAACTTGAACGGGTTGATTTTTCAAAACTTTATTGGAAACGCAAAAAAGTAAATGAGAAATATTCCTTCTTATGTGAAAAAACCGTCGCGCTACAGCGGCGCTGAAGTTAGGCCGGCGCTCCTCCCGTGGGACGAGGCGGAAACCCGGATTCTCCTGGCCTTCCCGGATGTATACGAAATCGGGATGTCGCACCTCGGGATTCTCCTGCTCTACGAGCTTCTCAACGCCCGGCAAAAAACCCTCTGCGAGAGGGCCTTCGCCCCCTGGAGGGACATGGAGGAACACCTGCGGGAAACGGGATCGCCCCTCGTCTCGCTGGAATCGGGGAGGCCCGCCCGTGATTTCGACGTGCTCGGGTTCTCCCTGAGCTACGAACTGACCTACACGAACGTGCTTACCATGCTCGATCTGGCCGGGATCCCCTTCCTCCGACGGGAGCGCGGGGAGAGGGACCCGGTCGTGTTGGGGGGAGGCGTCTGTACGCTCAACCCGGCACCCGTGGCGGAATTCTTCGACGCTCTCCTCGTCGGTGACGGGGAAGAGGCGATTCTGGAGATCGTGGAGCAGGTGGAGCAGAGCAAGAAGCGAGGAGGAAAAAGAGAGGAACTGCTCCACCGCCTGTCGGGGATCGAAGGCGTCTACGTCCCGGGGGTTTCCACGAGGGTATCTCGCAGGGTTCTTCCCGATCTGAAAGACTCTCCGCTTACCCCCTCCCCGATCCTGCCCGCCATGCGCGTCGTGCACGACCGCCTGAGCGTCGAGATCTCCCGGGGATGCACACGCGGTTGCCGTTTCTGCCAGGCGGGATACGTCTACCGGCCCGTCCGAGAGAGGGACCCGCTGCTTCTTCTGCGGTACCTGCAGGAAACCGCCCCGAAAACCGGCTACGACGAGGTAGGCCTTCTCTCCCTTTCGGCCGCAGACTACGGCTGCATCGATCGCCTGATCACCGACGCGATGGAGACCCTTTCCCCCGAGAGTATCTCCGTGTCCCTCCCGTCCCTTCGGCTGGACGCTCTCCGGGAGAACACCGTTCGCCAGATCCGAAAGGTTCGGAAGACCGGATTCACGCTCGCGCCGGAGGCCGGAACGGAGAGGCTCCGACGGTCCATCAACAAGGAAATGGAGGACGGCGACCTGTTGCGGTCGGCGGAGTGGATTTTCGAGAACGGGTGGCAGACGCTCAAGCTCTACTTCATGGTGGGACTGCCGGGGGAGACGGCGGACGACGTCCGCGCAATCGGGGAACTGATCCGGAAGGTGGCCGCGGTCGCCCGCCGCCACGGGAAGCGAAACTGTTTGACCGCAAGCGTCTCCTCTTTCGTCCCCAAGCCGCATACCCCCTTCCAGTGGGAGCGTCAGATCGGCAAGGAGGAAATCCGGGAGCGGGTGGGAATCATCCGGGCCGCGGTCGGGCGAGACCGGAATGTGGAGGTCAAGTTCCACTCCCCGGAGATTTCCGAACTGGAGGGTGCGTTTTCACGGGGAGACGGGCGCCTGTCCGCGGTGATCCTTGCCGCCTATCGACGAGGGGCGAGGTTCGACGCATGGACCGAGGAGTACCGTCCGGACGCGTGGTCCGAGGCGTTCCGGGAAACGGGTATCGACCCGGCCGAATACCGGCGGGAACGGGACCCGGCCGCCCCGCTGCCCTGGGACATGGTGGATGCCGGGATCGACCGCGATTTCCTCCTGTCCGAGCGGGAGAAAACGTGGTCGGGGGAAACAACGGCCGATTGCCGCAAGGACGGGATGTGCGCGGCGTGCGGTGCATGTCCTCCGGGCCTCGTCAATATCACCTACTCCCCCGATCCGGATGGGAAAGAGGAAACGAAAGCGCACCGCCCGGTGCCGGACGCACCCCCTCGCAAAGACGGGGGGGTCCGCCACATCCTGCGGATACGGTACGCCAAGGAGGGACCGGCAAGATACCTGAGCGGCCTGGAAATACAGTCCCTCTGGGGGCGCGTCCTGCGGCGGGCCGGTTTCCCCCTGGCGTACAGCCAGGGATACAATCCGGCGCCCCGGCTCTCCTTTTCGCCTGCCCTCCCCGTCGGCACGGACAGCCTTGCCGAATTCCTGGAGGCGGAGTTCCGACTCCCCGTTCCTCCGGCGGAAATCGAGAGGAAGCTCCCCGCCTGCCTCCCGCGCGGGATCTCCCTCGGGGAGGCGCGGCAGGTGCCTCCGGGATCGCCGCGGCTCTCCGACTTCGACCTGTCCTGCCGCTACGCCCTCCTCCCGGTTCCCCCGCACCGGATGCCCGAGGAGATCACACCGGACCGCGCGGATGCTGCGTGGCGCGCGTTCCGCGAATCCGGGCATTTCCCGGTGACGGCAGGGAAAGAGGGGAGCCGATCCGAGATCGACCTCAAGCCCCTGGTCGTCAATTTCCTGGTGAACGGGGAGGGCCTCTTCATTACAATCATCCATGGAACCGCAAAAGGGGCGCGGCCGCTCGATGCCGCGAGTGCGATCCTGGGGACGGCGTTTCCGCCCCACCGCTTCTCGGTGAAAAAGTTGTCGACCGAATTTGTGCCCCGGCAGAAGGGATAAGGTGCAAAAAGGAAACAAGCTCATCGTCATCAACTCCGCCCCGTACGAGACGCGCGTCGCGTCACTCGAATCCGGGGTCCTCGTCGATTTCCTCCTCGAGCGCGGCGACGACAGGAACATCATCGGGAACATCTACAAGGGGAAGGTCATCCGCATCCTCCCGGGGATGCAGGCCGCTTTCGTGGACATCGGCATGGAGAAGGCGGGGTTCCTGTACGCCGGCGACTTCGTCACCCCCCGGATCGGATTCGAGGTTAACGAGAACGGGGAGGAGGACCTTGCGGAGGACATCGACATCCACGCGGCCAGGTTCCCGCAGGAGCAGTACATCCCCCCGATCGAGGGCTTGATCCGGGAGGGCCAGCACCTGATCGTGCAGGTGGCCAAGGAACCATTGGGAACCAAGGGGGCGCGCATCACCAGCCACATCACCCTGCCCGGCAGGTATCTCGTGCTCCTCACGTGGTCTGCACACATCGGAATTTCCCGGAGGATCGAAGACCCCGGGGAGCGGGATAGGCTGCACGAGATCGGGGAGAGGATTCGCCTGGACGGCATGGGGGCCATCGTGCGCACCGCGGCGGAAGGCAGGACGGAGGGCGAGCTGAAGGCGGACATGGACTACCTGGTCCGCCACTGGGACACGATCCGCAAAAAATGCGAGGCCGCGAGCGCGCCCACTCTCATCCACCGGGAACTCTCCCTTTCTCTCCGTGCCGTACGGGACATGTTCACCGCGGACATGGACCGGATCGTCGTGGACTCGGAGGAGGAGTACGTTCGCATCCGGGACTTCGTCTCCCAGTTCTTCCCCCGCCTGCGGGATCGTATCGAGCTCTACCAGGGAAACCAGCCGATCTTCGAGCATTACGGCATCGAGATCGAGCTCGCACGGGCCCTCGACAAGAAGGTATGGCTGAAGAGCGGCGGCTACATCGTGATCGAGCAGACCGAGGCGCTCACCGTCATCGATGTCAACACAGGGAAATACGTGGGACGATCCTCTCTCGAGGAGACGACCGTCAAGATCAACCTCGAGGCGGTGAAGGAGATCGTCTACCAGCTTCGCCTGCGCAACATCGGCGGGATCATCACCATCGACTTCATCGATATGAAGAGCGAGGAGAACCGGGAGAAGGTGTACCAGGCACTCGTCGACGCGCTGCGCGCCGACAGGAGCAAAACGACCATCTGCAAGATTTCGGAGCTCGGCCTGGTCGAGATGACGCGCAAACGCGTGCGGGAGAGCCTATCCCGCTTCCTTTCGGAACCGTGTCCCTACTGCTCCGGCGAGGGGATCATCAAGTCCAAGAAAACGATCTGCTACGAGATCTTCCGCGCCTTCGAGCGCCAGGCGCCCCTCCTGGCGGGAAAGCAGGTCTCCCTGTATGTCCACCCGGCGGTCGCGGAGGAGATGTTCGGCGAGCACCGGCGGTTTATCGAGGTGCTCGAGAACCGGTTCGGGATGAAGGTAAACATTTCGGCGTCCGAGAAGTTCCACGTCGAGCAGTATCAGATCGAGATTTCCTGACCGGAGCCACCCACCCCTTCCGCCTCGAAAGAGATTGCGCTACTGCTTCTGACCGTCCAACGCGATATCGTGAGAGAAAAAGCTTCCGGGGTCGTTCGCCGGGGGCTTCGCGCCTGGAAATTCAAACCTGAGGCGGGGGCGCTCCTCCTTACGGACCGATGGAGATCCAGTATGCCTCGATTCTCCTCGTGTCCGGGGCCGGATCCGGAACGAGGTATCCCCTTGCCTTCACCTTAACGTTGTTGTCGATATGGGTATGGTTCAACTCCTCATAGGGAGAGACCAGGTTGTCGTAATAGGTGTTGGAGCGGTCCGGCTGCGGGACGACGACACTGTCCGCCGGGGACCGAAGGACGAACGTGTTGTCGAGCGACCATCCGTTGTCCACCTCCCCTTCCGAACCATCCGGGAATGTTATCGTGATCTCTTTCGCCTTGAGGTCCATCGTTCCCGTCAGGAAACGGCCTACCGCCTCCACGATTGCCCCATTGCGCATGGCCCCGGAGGAAATCGCATTTGTCACGGGTGCCACCTCCCACCGAGAATGTTCAAGAACGTTATCGCTGTAGGCCCACGAGGTAGCATCATCGTAAAATGTGACCAGATATTCCGTCCCGTCAATGATCGCGATGTCGAAATCTCCTCTGGCCGAGGTATTTCCCTCGAAAACACGGGTAACCACGCCTGCCACGCCGTATTGGACGGGAGACAGAAACTCCGCGAAGACCTGCGGTCGCAGGATGACCTTGGCTCCCTTCCAGCTCTTCCCCTGTACGACAACCTTGATCTTCAACCCGACGACATCGAGCTTTACTTTGAAAAATCGTACCCAGTTGTCCGGGTATGCCGTATCCGTGGTTGCCGGAATCACGAGGTTCTTCCCGGCCACAAAGTGGATATCGAAATGCGAATGTGCGGTGGGATGGAAATATACTTCGCTGTTATCCTCCAGCACGACTCTCACACCTCTGTAATGGACGCGAATCTTGTTGTAGGTCCCCGCAGGAACAGAATCGAAATGGTTGAGGATCCGTGCCAGCTGTTTCCCCTTTTCCAGTTTGACCAGATCGATCCTCGTGGGGGAACTCGGAATGAGCGTCACGAAGCCGGGCTTCTCCTTCGGCCAGAGGTGGGTGTCATCCCGATCGTCCTCCCTCATCTCCCCTTCCATGTCTTCGCCGTCGAACCCCGTCTCCTCCGCAGGGAGCAAAGAAATCTTCACGATCTCCATGTACACGTGCTTGATCTCGAAAAAATCGGAAACCGGCTTGTACGCCGGATCCGCGACGGCCATGGACATTGAGGAAGCCGAAGTTCCGCTTTCCGTATTTGCGACGAACGCGATATCCACGGCCGCCGGGCCCACCGGTGTGCCGAGGGAGCCCGTGCTTGTGCCGGTACCTCCTCCGCCACATCCGGCGGCAAGGAACAGGAAGGAAAGGATGACTGGCCAGAGAATGCCTTTTCCGTCACAGACACCCGGAAATCTCACCTATCACCTCCGATGTTTTGGGTTCTCTGGATGCGCAGTGCTGCATTCCGAAGGTTATTATATTCATGGTGTTTCCATTCAAGCCATAGAATTTCAGCAATATACGGGCCCATAATGGATACGTTGAATACACAAAGATATTCAGGAATCAAGATCGGGGCGACCGCCGGAAATTTGAATTTCTGGTAAATATAATACCAAATACCGGCAATTTGCTGGACCTGCGCCCACTTCGCTCCCAATGGAATCCGCTTGCATTTCGCGGAAAGTTTGCATATTATTCGTCGCGAATTCTGCACTTTGCCATCGGGCCGACGTAGCTCAACGGTAGAGCAGCTGATTCGTAATCAGCAGGTTGGCGGTTCAATCCCGCCCGTCGGCTCCATTAAATCAATAGGTTAGAGGATTCCAGGAGTTCCATCGCCAGATCATTCCTTTCTGGCATGTGTCA
>Ga0224512_10002345_pt1 | contig 17415 bp, 14 predicted proteins | sample SF_May12_sed_USG_4_FD_169103 | JGI IMG/M metagenome (GOLD analysis project Ga0224512, IMG submission 169103) | Sediment microbial communities from San Francisco Bay, California, United States - SF_May12_sed_USGS_13 | ecosystem: Environmental > Aquatic > Marine > Sediment | place: USA... | reverse complement strand
TTCCGCGGCAGAGTCGCCGGCCCGCGCCGGCAGCATCTCGTAGAGCTTCGCGACCGTGAGCTTCGGATCGCCGATCAGCGGGTAGTTGACCTTGTGACCCTGGGTCTCCTCGATATCCTTGATCCAGGCCTCATGGTCGCTGACCGCATCGATGGAAAGGCCCAGTATCTTGCAGTTGCGCTTCTCGAACTCCGACTTCAGCCCGGCCATGTAGCCGAGCTCGGTCGTGCAGACCGGCGTGAAGTCCTTGGGATGCGAGAACAGGATCGCCCAGCCGTCACCGATCCAGTCGTGGAAGTCGATCGTGCCTTCCGTGGTTTCGGCAGTGAAATCCGGTGCCGTGTCGCCAATTCTGAGTGACATTTGCCTTCTCCCTGCATCTTACCCGTGATGCCCGGCCCGGCGCCCCAGATGTGGCGCCGCCGGGACTACAGGGGATCATGTAGGTCGCCGGTGCAGTTTGACACCTGCCCTCGCAAAATAAGACTGGAGCTGAGTCGACGGCACCCTACCGATGACGCGAGGCGCCCGGGTGATGCCGCCGTCAGCGGCGTTTGCGGGGCCGACCGCCCGCGCCACGGCCGCTCGGTTTGGGCCGTCCCCGGCTCGCCGGCTTACCTTTTGCCGGCTTCTTGCCCGGCCTGCCGCCCTCGACGATGACGAACACCATGCCGCCGGTCACGGTGTCGGCCTCGACGAGTTCCACCGTGACCGCGTCGGCCAGCGTGAAGGTCATGCCCGTGCGCTCGCCGACCAGGCAGTGGTGCACCTCGTCGTGGATGAAATAATCGCTCGCCAGGGTGGAGACCGGGACGAGGCCGTCGGCGCCGGTCTCGTCGAGGGTGACGAACAGGCCGAAGCGGGTGACGCCGCTGATCCGGCCGGTGAAGGTGGCGCCGACGCGGTCGGCCATGAAGGCGGTGGTATAGCGGTCCATCGCGTCGCGTTCGGCCATCACGGCGCGCCGCTCGGTCGCCGAGATATGCTCGCCCGTCTCGGTGAACCGTTCCGCCTCGTCGTCGGTGAGCGCCCCTTCGCCGAGGCCGAGGCCGCCGATCAGCGAGCGGTGCACCAGCAGGTCGGCGTAGCGCCGGATCGGCGACGTGAAGTGGCAGTAGCGGCGCAGCGCCAGGCCGAAGTGCCCTGGGTTGTCCGGGCTGTACTTCGCCTGGCTCTGGCTGCGCAGGATCAGCTCGCTGATCAGCTGTTCGCTCTTCTCGCCGGCGGCTTTCGCGAGGATGCCGGTGAAATGGCTGGGCCGGATCGCCAGTCCCCTGGCCAGCCGGTAGCCGAGCCCGTCGAGCGCCTGGCGCAGCGCCTCCAGCTTGTCGAGCGGCGGCTCCTCGTGGATGCGGTACATGGCCGGGCGGCGCTTCGCCTCCAGTGCCTCGGCCGCCGCCACGTTGGCGGAGATCATGAATTCCTCGATCAGCTTGTGGCTGTCGAGCCGCCGGCGCGGCAGGATCCGCTCGATATGGCCGTCGTCGCCGAGAATGACCTGGCGCTCGGGAATCTCCAGTTCCAGTGTACCGCGCGCCGAACGGCCCCGCAGCAGCGCCTGGTAGGCACCGTAGAGCGGCGCGATCACCGGCTCCAGCAGGGGGCCGGTCGTGTCATCCGGATGGCCGTCGCGCGCCGCCTGGACCTGCTCGTAGGTCAGGCGGGCGGCGGAACGCATCAGCCCGCGCACGAATTTGTGGCGCAGCAGTGCGCCGTTGCGATCGACCCACATATGCACGGCCATGCAAGCGCGGTCCTCGTTCGGCCGCAGCGAGCACAGATCGTTGGACAGTTGCTCGGGCAGCATCGGCACCACGCGGTCCGGGAAATAAACCGAATTTCCGCGCTCGCGCGCCGACCGGTCCAGCGCGTCGCCCGGCCGCACGTACCAGGAGACGTCGGCGATGGCGACCAAAAGGTGCCAGCCGCCGTCGTTCTTGGGATTATCGTGGGGCTCGGCCCAGACGGCATCGTCAAAGTCACGCGCGTCGGCGCCGTCGATGGTGACCAGCGGGATCCGGCGCAGATCGGTCCGCCCGCCGAGCGATACGGGCGTCGCCGCCTTCGCCTGCGCCAGCGCGTCGCCGGGAAATTCGTGCGGGATGCCGTTCTGGTGGATGGCGACGAGACTGATCGTCGAGGCATCGCCCATGCGGCCGAGTCGCTCGACGATCTTGACGCGCCGCGCGCCGTAGCCGCGTGTCTCCAGCACCTCGGCACTCACCAGGTCGCCGGGACGCGCCCTGCCGACATCGCCGCGTCCGACGACGTAGTCGCTCTTGTGCTTACGGTCCGTGGGGCGGACGACACCGCCGTCGCCGGTCGGCTCGAACACGCCGATCAGCCGGCGCGGCCCAGTGCCGACGACGCGGATGATTCGCGCGTCGTACGTGTCCGCGCCGATGCGGTTAAGCCGGGCGAGAATGCGGTCGCCCTCGCCGGGCGCGGTGCCGCGGTGGCCGCCGGGGCGCAGGTAGATCACGGGCGCCTTGCCCTCGACCTCCTTGACCGGGCGGCAGATCACCTCGCCGTCGGCGTCGATGCGGTCGACCTGGATCACGGCGACCTCGGGCAGGACGCCGGGCTTCGTCACACGGCGCTTGCGGCCGCGTTCGACCTTGCCTTCCTCGGCCAGCTCCTTCAGCACGCCTTTCAGCCAGATGCGGCCGCCGCCCGTCAGATGGAAGGCGCGCGCGATCTCGCGTTTGCCGACCGGTGTCGGGCTTTCCTCGATGAACGCCACGATCTGCTCGCGCGTCGGGTGTGGAATTTCTTTGGGTTTTGTCTTTTTCTCTTTTTTCTGCAATGGATTAACTCAGTTCAATTGGTGTGTCGTATTGTCGGCCGGGGACGCGTCGAGACGGCGCTTCGCGGTTCTGTGAGGGGTCCGGACATCGGCCGATGCAGAGGCGGGCCGGAGGCCACCTCGAAGTATAGGGGAAATCTTCATCGTTCCGGCAACCACCCCGCACATGGGCGCGGGCCTGGATGGCGTCAATGGCCGGGAAAGCGGATCACCCGCTGGCGGCTTTGGTGGCTGTCGCAGTTTTTTTGCCAGTCGTCTTCTTCGTCGTTTTCTTCGTCGTCATATTTTTCTTCGCCGGCGCATTCTTGCCGTTCTTGCCGTTCGTTGCCTTGGCGCGTTTGGCGTCGATCAGCTCGATCGCCTGCTCCAGCGTGACCGCTTCCATGGTCATGCCCTTCGGCAGCGACGCGAAGGTCTTGCCGTGCCTTACATAGGGACCGAAACGCCCCTTGCCAACCGAAATGGCCTTGCCGTCCTTGGGATAGGGGCCCAGCTGCTTCGCCGGCGGCCGTTTCTCGGCCGCGGTTTCGACCAGCTCGACCGCGCGGTTGAGGCCGATCGTCAGCACATCGTCCTCGCCCTTCAGCGAAACGTATGCGCTGCCGTGTTTCACATAAGGCCCGTAGCGTCCGATTCCCGCGGTGATCATCTCGCCGCTGTTGGGGTTGATGCCGACCTCGCGGGGCAGGGCGAGCAGCGCCAGCGCCTTCTCAAGATCGATATGGACGGCCGGCATGCCGCGCGGCAGCGACGCGCGCGGCGGCTTCGGCGCCTTCTTTTTCCGGGTCTTCTTCTTGCTGTCCCCGTTGGCCTCGGCGGCTGGGGGCGCCTCCTCCTCGCCGAGCTGCACATAGAGCCCGTACGGTCCCTTGCGCAGGCTGACCGGCTTGCCGGTCTCCGGGTCGACTCCCAGCGCGCGCGGCAAATCGGCGCCTTCCGCCGCCTCGCCCGCCGTCTCGGCATCGCCGTCTTCCAGACCGAGCTGGCGGGTATAGCGGCATTCCGGATAGTTCGAACAGCCGATAAACGCCCCGAAGCGGCCGACCTTGATGTTCAGCCTGCCGTCGGCGCAGGACGGGCAGCGCCGGGCGGCCTGCGTGTCCTCGCCCTCCTTCGGCGGGAAGAAGTGCGGGCCCAGCGTGTCGTCCAGCACATCCACGACCTCGCTGAACGTCACATCCTTCGCACCGTCCACGGCCCGTGAGAAATTCTGCCAGAAATCCTTCAGCACCGTCTTCCAGTCGATCCGCCCGCCGGAGATGTCGTCGAGTTTCTCCTCCATCTGGGCGGTGAAATCGTACTCCACGTACCGCGGGAAGAAGGAGGACAGGAACGCGGTGACCAGCCGGCCCTTGTCGTCCGGCACGAAGCGGCGCTTGTCGAGCACAACATATTCGCGGTCCTGCAGAACCTTCAGGATGCTGGCGTAGGTCGAGGGCCGGCCGATGCCGAGCTCCTCCATCCTCTTGACCAGGCTAGCCTCGGTATAGCGCGGCGGCGGCTGGGTGAAGTGCTGTTCGGGCGTAACCTCGGTCAGCGTCGGCTGTTCGCCCTCCTGCATCGCGGGCAGGCGGCGGTCGCCGTTGTCGCCGTTGCCATTGGTCTCGTCGTCGCGATCCTCCCGGTAGAGCTTGAGGAACCCGTCGAAGGCCACGACCGAGCCGTTGGCGCGCAGCGTCACCGCGTTGTCGGGCGAGGCCAGGTCCACCGCGACCTGGTCGAGGACCGCGTTCTCCATGGAGGCCGCAACGGTGCGTTTCCAGATCAGCTCGTAGAGCCGGAACTGCTCCTCGTCCAGCACGTGGCGAACCTGGTCGGGCCGGCGGAACAGGTCGGTCGGCCGGATCGCCTCATGCGCTTCCTGCGCGTTCTTGGCCTTCGTCTTGTAAATGCGCGGGCTGTCCGGCAGGTACCGTTTTCCGAAATCCTTCTCGATGAGCCGGCGGCTGGCCTGGATCGCCTCCTGGCTCAGCGTCACGCTGTCGGTTCGCATATAGGTGATCAGGCCGACCGTCTCGCCGTTCAGCGAAACGCCCTCGTAGAGCCGCTGCGCCAGCTGCATGGTGCGCGAGGTGCCGAGCCGCAGCTTTCGGCTCGCTTCCTGCTGCAGGGTCGAGGTGGTGAAGGGCGGCGGCGGACTGCGGCGTACCTTCTTCGCCTCGATCGCCGCGACCCGGTAGCCGCGCGCGCCGATGGCGTCCACCGCGGCGGTCGCCGCTGCCTCGTCGCCGAGATCCATCCGGTCGAGCTTGCGCCCGTCGAGATGGGTCAGACGGGCGGTAAAGGGCTCGCCGGCCGGTGTCGTGAAGCGGGCGTCGACGGTCCAGTACTCCTGCGGGCGGAAGATCTCGATCTCGGATTCGCGCTCGCAGATCAGCCGCAGCGCCACAGACTGCACGCGTCCGGCCGAGCGGGCGCCCGGCAGCTTGCGCCACAGTACCGGCGAGAGTGTAAAGCCGACCAGGTAATCCAGCGCCCGGCGCGCGAGATAGGCGTTGACCAGTTCTTCGTTGATCGTTCGCGGATGCGCCATGGCATCCGTCACGGCCCGCTTGGTGATCTCGTTGAACACCACGCGCTTCACGTCCAGGTCGCGCAATCCGCCCTTCTCGCCCAGCACCTCCAGCACATGCCAGGAAATCGCTTCGCCCTCGCGGTCGGGGTCGGTGGCGAGATACAGCGTATCGGCGCCCTTCAGGGCCTTGCGGATTTCGGATATCTGTTTCCTCGACCGGTCGCCGACTTCCCAGACCATCGCGAAATCGTTGTCCGGATCGACCGCACCGTCCTTCGCCAGCAGGTCGCGGACATGGCCGAAGCTGGCCAGGACCGTGTAGTCCCGACCGAGGTATTTGTTGATTGTCTTGGCCTTTGCCGGCGACTCGACGATGACGACGTTCATTAGACTAACCCGGAAATCCCCGATTTGTTGTTGTGTTCTGCGCAATGGCGCCCGGCGGCGCGGCTCCAGAGACTTGGCATCCAAAGCCCGCTTGTCAACCGAAAGCGTAGTGCGCTTTTGGTAACAGCAGGTTAAGAGGCGGATACGATTGGCGGCGCGGCCATGCGCCCGATGGAAACTCAGTCGAATGGAAACTCAGTCGACATACATCGGCCCCGGCTTGCTGTGCAGGTCCTCGTAATGGACGAGGGCGGGGTCGCCTTCGAGCGGGCACGGTGCACCGTTGCGAAAGGCCCACTCGCCGCGGTCGCAATTGTCCGCGATCACATAGCCGTTGATGTAGAATCGCCGGTCGATCTTCGAGCTGTTGGGGCCCGAGCCGTGCAGCATGTGCACATGCCACAGCGCCACGTCACCTGGCGCCATGTCCACAGTTACCGCGTCGTCCGGGTTCACCCCGAAACGCTGCAGGTCGTCGGGGTTCATGTTCACGTCCATCGAAGGCCGGTCGCGATCGTAGGGCAACTCGCCGAGAAGGTGGCTGCGCGGGCACAACACCATCGCACCGTTCGCCGCCCCGTGCGGGTCGATGGCGATGCCGGTCTGGATATAGGAGACTGCGAGGTCGCGATAGGCCGAGCGCGGATGGCGCGATCGCGAATCCTGATGGAAGCCGAATTCCGCCATCGCCGCGCCCGGCGGCTTCCAGTGCAGCTGGTTGATGATCTGCTTGACGTCGCGGCCGATCAGCGGTTCGAGGATGTCCAGCAGCCGTTTGTCGCGCCGCGTGCGCTCCAGCGTCTCGTCGATCCAGGCGGCCCACTGTGCATAGCGCACGATGCGCCCGAGCGCCGCGTCTTCGGCCAGCCGGTAGAATATGTTGTTGTGGCGCCAGCTGCGCCCGCGGGCCAAGGCATCAGCCTGGATGCGGTCGAATGCTGCGGCCAGCGCGGCCACCTCGTCGGCGTCGAAGACGCCGCGAATGACGGCGTAACCGTCGCTGTGAAACTGCGAAACGTGGTCCTGACTCATCCGTTCTCCGCGGCCATTCAGCGGGGAGCAGCATGACAGTAACCTGTTAAGAGGGCGTGAAACGATCCAGGGGCGCGCTCTATCGCTGTTAGTTATTTTCTGTGTGGCGAAGCGTATGAAGACCGGCCGCAAAGCAGGCGAGAGCGAACATTTCGAGCAGTACCGGGAAGAGCCAGATCGTCCAGAACGAATTGATGTCAGCCCGCGAGGGATCGGCGGGATCGTATGCCACTTCCACCCGTTCCCCGACCGAGAACGGAGAGGGCCAGATTCCGAACCGGCTTTTGAACTCGACTGCCTCGCCGGTGTCCGGCGGGACGAAATGGACCACGGGGTAATCCTCGGCCAGGCCCTTTACGCTCCGTTCGCGTTTCAGGGCAACAACCGTTCCGTCGGTCCGCGCGGTCGTGTCGAGAAATTGTATGGCCTCGACGGTATACCAGACGCCGGTTGCCGCCATGATGATTCCACCAACCGCAAGGAAGTATCCCGCCCAGCGCTTCTTGTGAAAATTCCCGATTGGCAAAACCCCTTATCCTTTCGCTCGACGGGCCCTGTTCAAGACGCAGCGCGTTACTCATCCTCGCCGATCAGCGCCACAGCATTGCCGGGCTGGCGCTCGATCCGGCCAGCGAGCTCCAGTTCCAGCAGCACCGTCAGCACCGTCTGCGCCGGCAGGTTGAGGTCGCGGATGATCGCATCGACCGGGGCCGGGGTGTGGCCCAGCGCCTCGAGAATCCGTGTGCGGGCGTCATCGGACACCGGCGCGCCCGCTGACGCGTTGGCCCCCCCGAACCCGCCTGATTCGGGCTGGCTCAGCGCATCGCCACGCATCGCCTCCAGGGTGGCCAGAACGTCCCCGGCTTCCTCGACCATCGTGGCGCCCCTGCGGATCAGATCGTTGGTGCCGCGGCAGCGCGGGTCGAGCGGCGAGCCGGGGACGGCCATGACCTCGCGGCCCTGCTCGTTGGCGAGCCGCGCGGTGATCAGCGAGCCGGACCGGACCGCGGCCTCGACCACCACGACGCCCAGCGACAGGCCCGAGATGATCCGGTTGCGGCGCGGGAAGTGGCGCGCCTGGGGCACCAGCCCGGGTGGCGATTCGGCAAGGATCGCGCCGCGCTCGCGAATCGATTCGTACAGGAAGCGGTTTTCCTCGGGGTAGACGACGTCGGGCCCACCGGCCAATACGGCGACGGTGCCGCCATCGAGCGCGCCCTCATGCGCCGCCGCGTCGATGCCGCGCGCCATGCCTGAGGCCACCGCCAGCCCCTCCGCGGCGACGCCGGCGGCGATCGCGCGGGCGATCCGCCGCCCGTTGGTCGAGGCGTTGCGCGCGCCGACGATGGCGACGGTGGGGCGGTTCAGCAGATCGCTCCGGCCCATGACCAGCAGAATTGGCGGCGCATCCTCCGCCGCGGCCAGGGCCTTCGGATAACCCGGCTCGCCCTCGAACAGGTAACGCGCACCGGCCGCCTCGGCTGCAGCGAGCTCCGCCTCGGCCTTCGATTTCGCACAGACCTTGATCTTGCGCCGCCCGCCGCGCGCGGCGAGAGAGGGCAGGGCGTCCAGCGCCTCGGCAGCCGAGGCGAAATACTTCATCAACTCGCGAAACGTGATCGGCCCGACATTCTCACTGCGGATCAAGCGCAGACGCGCAAGGCGATCCGCGTCGTCGGCGGGCGGTCTCATTACTTCCGGCCGATCCGCGGCTCCTCGCCGCGCAGCAGCCGGCCGATGTTCTGGTGGTGGCGGATCCAGATCAGGGCGCAGACGATGGCCACGGCGATGGCGGTCCAGAGATCGGTGAAATACCAGGCGTGCAGCGGCGCGAGCAGCGTGGTCACCAGCGCCGCCAGCGACGAGGTGCGGAAGATCAGCACGGTGGCCAGCCAGATCGCGATGGCGATCAGCCCGGACGGCCAGGCCAAGGCCGCCAGCGCGCCGAATCCGGTGGCGACGCCCTTGCCGCCCCGGAACCCCAGCCAGACCGGGAACATATGTCCGATGACCGCCGCCACCGCCCCGATCAATGCGCCTTCCGGGGCGAACAGGCCGCCGGCCAGCGCGCCGGCCGCACCCTTGCTGGCGTCGAGCGCCAGGGTCGCCGCGGCCAGCCGTTTGTTTCCGGTGCGCAGCACGTTGGTCGCGCCGATGTTGCCGGAGCCAATCGAGCGGATGTCGCCAAGCCCGGCGAGGCGCGTGAGCAGCAGGCCGAACGGGATCGAGCCGATCAGGTAGCAGAGCGCCGCGGCGGCGGCCCCGGACAGGCCGATGGTCCAGCTTCCCGGATCCGGCATCTAGCTCTTTCCTTTCCCTTTTCCGGTCCTTTTACCGGTCTCTTTTCCGGGCTCTTTTCCGGTCGCTTTTTCGGTCGCTTTTTCGGTCGCTCTTCCGGCGCCGAAGATGGTCCGGCCGTCGACGACGGTGCGCAGCGCGTGGCCCTGCACCGGCCGGCCGTCGAAGGGTGAATTCTTCGACTTGCTGCGGAACTCGATCTCGTCGATCTTCCAGGGCCGTTCGGTGTCGATCAGGACGAGGTCCGCCGGCGCGCCCTTGGCGAGCCGCCCGGCTGTCAGCCCCAGCCGCGCGGCCGGCCTGGCCGTGAGCAACCCCAGCGCCTGCAGGAGCGACAGGTGTTTGTTGTGATAAAGCTCCAGCGTCAGCGGCAGCAGCGTCTCCAGGCCGATGATGCCGAACGCGGCCTGCGCGAAGGGCAGGCGCTTGGAATCCTGGTCGTACGGCGAGTGATCGCTGGCGATGGCGTCGATGGTGCCGTCCTTCAGCCCCTCGACCACGGACTCGCGGTCGGCCTCGTCGCGCAGCGGCGGGCGGACCTTGGCGAAGGTGCGGTAGTCGCCCACCGCGATTTCGTTGAGCGCGAAATAATGGGGCGCGGTGTCGCAGGTCACATCGAGGCCGCGCCGCTTGGCCTGGCGGATCGCATCGACCGAGGCCGCGGTCGAGATATGCGCCGCGTGGTACCGCCCGCCCGTCTTTTCGACCAGCCGCAGGTCCCGTTCGATCATTATCACCTCGGCCACCGGCGGGATGCCGGCCAGGCCCAGCCGGCTCGCGATCTCGCCGGAGTTCATCTGGCCGTCCGCCGCCAGCGACGGCTCTTCGGGATGCTGCGCGATCAGGTGCCCGAATGTCGAGGCGTAGCTCAGCGCCCGCTGCAGGGTCTTGGCGTCGGCCACCGTCACCTCGCCATCGGTGAAGGCGACAGCGCCGGCCTCGCCCAGCAGACCCATCTCGGTCAGTTCGCGGCCGGCGAAGCCCCTGGTGATCGCCGCATAGCAGTGGATCTTGGCGAGCTTCACCTCGCGCGCCCGGCGGGCAACGAACTCCAGCACCGCGACGTTGTCGATCACCGGGTCGGTGTTCGGCAGGCAGACGATCGTCGTCACGCCGCCGGCGCCGGCGGCATGGCCTGCGCTCTCGATATCCTCCATGTGCTCCTGGCCGGGGTCGCGCAGCTGCACGCGCATGTCGATCAGTCCCGGCGCCAGTACGTGGCCGCCGCAGTCGACGACCTCGGCGTCCCCCGGCGTGCCGTCGGCGAACAGCTTGGCGCCGAAATCGGCGATCTTCCCGTCCTCGGCCAAGAGGCCGCCCGGCGCGTCGAGGCCGCTCGCCGGATCGACCAGCCGGGCGTTGACGTAGGCCGTGCGGTACTTGCTCATGGCGCGTTCCCGATCAGGTCCCGGGTCAACAGGTCGAGGCAGGCCATGCGCACGGCGACGCCCATCTCGACCTGCTCGCGGATCACCGAGCGGTCGATGTCGTCGGCAAGTTCCGAGTCGATCTCGACGCCCCGGTTCATCGGCCCGGGATGCATGACCAGCGCGTCCTCCCTTGCGAAAGAAAGCTTTTCGCGGTCGAGCCCGAAGAAGTGGAAATACTCACGCAGCGACGGCACGAACCGGCCCTGCATGCGCTCGGTCTGCAGCCGCAGCATCATCACGATGTCGCAGTCCTTCAGGCCCGCGCGCATGTCGTGGAACACCTCGACACCGAAGCGGTCTATGGCCGACGGCAGCAGCGTCGGCGGGCCGATCACGCGGACGCGCGCGCCCATGGCGTGCAGCAGCAGGATGTTGGAACGCGCCACGCGGCTGTGCAGCACATCGCCGCAGATGGCCACGGTCAGCCCCTGCAGGCGGCCCTTGCGGCGGCGGATCGTCAGCGCATCCAGCAACGCCTGAGTCGGGTGTTCATGGCTGCCGTCGCCGGCGTTCATGACCGCGCAGTTGACCTTCTCCGACAGCAGCTTGACCGCGCCCGAATCGCTGTGGCGAACCACCAGCACGTCGGTGTGCATGGCGTTCAGCGTCATCGCCGTGTCGATCAGGGTCTCGCCCTTCTTGATGGAGCTGGTCGACACCGACATGTTGATCACGTCGGCGCCCAGCCGCTTGCCGGCCAACTCGAACGAGGTGCGGGTCCGGGTCGAGCTCTCGAAGAACAGGTTGATGACCGTGCGGCCGCGCAGCAGCGAGAGCTTCTTGTCGGGTTTGCGGCTCTGCTCGACGTACGAGTCGGCAAGATCGAGCACCATCGTGATGGCGTCCGCCGAAAGGCCCTCGATTCCCAGGAGATGCCGGTGCGGGAATCGAAGCGAGGAGTCGGCGCGCGTGCTCATGAGCCGGCACTATATTTGCGCAGGCGCGCGGCCACAAGCGGTTGGTGGAATCCGGACCCATCTGGCTGGTGATACCGCGCGACCTCATACTTCGAGACGGCGCTTCGCGCCTCCTCAGCATGTGGCTCCAACGTCAGTGTCCTCATGCTGAGGAGGGCCGCTGCGCCGAGCAGCCGCCGACAGGCGGCGTGTGCGAGCCGCGAAAAGAGGCCCGTCTCGAAGTATGAGGTCGCGCGGTGCTAGACGATCCCGGCTTCGCGCAGCGCTGCGATCTCGGCCGCACCCATGTCCAACAGTTCGCCGAGCACCTCTTCGGTGTGCTGGCCCAGCATCGGCGGCGCGTGGCGGTATCCGGGCGGCGTCTCCGACATGCGGATGGGGCTTGCGACCAGCGGAATGGTGCCCGCGGCTGCCAGCGGATGGGGCATCTCGATCTGCATGCCGCGCGCCCGGACCTGGGGATCCGCGAAGACCTGGTCCACGGTGTTGACGGGCGAGCAGGGGACGTGGCGCGCGCGCAGGCCCTCCAGCCATGCATCCATGGTCTTCAGCCGCATCAGTTCGGCGACCAGCGGGATCAGCGCCTCGCGGTTGCGGCAGCGCCCGTCGTTGGTGGCGAAGCGCGAATCCTCATAGAGGTGCGGCGCCGCCGCCATGTCGCAGAACTCGCGGAACTGCCGGTCGTTGCCGCAGGCCAGCACCATGTGGCCATCGGCGATTTCGAACACCTGGTAGGGCACGATGTTGGGATGGCCGTTGCCGCGCCGCGGCGGCGTCCGCCCCGAGATCAGGTAGTTCTCGGCCTCGTAGACCAGCCAGGCGACCTGCGTGTCGAGCAGCGACATGTCGATCTGCTGACCCTTGCCCGTGGCATCACGGTGGCGCAGCGCCGCCAGCATCGCGGTGGCGGCGTACATGCCGCACATCAGGTCGGCGATGCCGACGCCCACCTTCATGGGCTCGCCGTCGACCTCGCCGGTCAGGCTCATGATGCCGCCCATCGCCTGTGCCAGGTAGTCGTATCCGGCATGCGCGGCGTACGGTCCGGTCTGGCCGAAGCCGGTGATCGAGCAATAGACCAGGCCCGGGATTTCAGCCTTGAGGCCGTCCCACGACAGGCCGTAACGCGCGAGGTCGCCGGTCTTGAAATTCTCCACCAGGATGTCACACCGCGCGATCAGGCGTTTTGCCAGCGCCTGCCCCTCCGGCTTGGCGATGTCGATGGCGACCGAGCGCTTGTTGCGGTTGGCCGACAGGAAATAGGCGCTCTCGGTGGTCTCGTTGCCGTCGGCGCCGGTCACGTAGGGCGGCCCCCATTGGCGCGTATCGTCGCCGCGGCCCGGCTGTTCGATTTTGATCACGTCGGCGCCGAGATCGCCGAGCACCTGGGTGCAGCTCGGGCCCGCCAGGATGCGGGTCAGATCGAAGATGCGAACGCCGTTTAGCGCGCCGGCCATGGTGGTGCTCCGTAAGCTGCGGGACGGCGGTTGGTTTGCCCCGCGGCGGCGCGCGGGTCAAGGACGGATGCCGCCAGCCGTGCCACGCCCGGTGATTGATCCAAATCAATGAATCACACGGGAAAACATGGTAAATAAATCCTTTCCATTATCGACGCCTGGGTCTCCACATGCGGCTTTGCCGCTATCTCACCTGGAGGGACTGCAATGGCTTACGAATCAGATCTCTCGCGAGACTCGCGGGAGGACGAACCGACTCCATCGACAAGCAGACGAACGTTCCTCAAAGCCGTCGCCGGCGCGAGCGCGGCGGTATCGCTGAGCAGCCAGTTTTCCTGGGCAAACGGGGAAATCGGCTACTGGGCCAAGGATCTTCCGGACGACAAGCTGAAGGAGATGTACGCAACCATGCTGCGCATCCGCTGGCACGAGCGGACGCAAGCGGACAAGATGCTGACTGATCCCAAGTACCGCGGCTACAACCACTTCTATGCCGGTCAGGAAGCCGTGGCCACCGGCGTGTGTTCCGCACTGCGCAACAAGGGACCATTCGAAGAGGTCGACCTTGTGTACAGCACGCACCGGCCGAGCGGTCACGCCCTCGCCAAGGGTGTCGACCTGAAGAAGATGTGTGCCGAGAACGATTTCCGGGCGACCGGCCTGAACAAGGGATACGCCGCGGAAATGCATATCTCAGACAAGTCGATCGGCTTCATGGGCGCCGACGGCATGATCGGCCCTGGCCTGGTGATGGCCGCGGGCTCGGCATTCGGCATACGGGCAAGAGGCAGCGATCAGGTATCCGTGGTGTTCGGCGGCGACGGCACCTACGCGACGCCGGCCTTCCACGGCGCGCTGAACAACGCGACCCTGCTCGACCTGCCGTTCATTTACGTGCTGGAGAACAACCTGTATCACCAGTACGCCCATTACTCCTATTCCTGCCCGATGAAGGACATCGCCGACGCGGCCAGGACATATGGGATCCCGGGCGTGGTGGTGGACGGCCAGGACGTGCTGCAGGTCTACAACGCGGCGCGGGAAGCGGTGGAGCGCGCGCGGGCCGGCAAGGGGCCGACGCTGATCGAAGCCAAGACCTACCGTTACTACAACCACTGGGGTGCGCCTGGCGCGAAACCCGGCGTGTTGGGTGCCTTTGGTTACGATCCGCTGGCGATCTCGTCGTTCCGTCCGGAGCGCGAGGTGCGGGCCTGGCTGGCCCGCGACCCGATCGACATCTTCCGCAAGACCCTGATCAACTGGGGCACGCTGGACCAGGCCAAGGCCGACGCCGCGGAAGCCGCCGTGAAGAAGGAGGTCAAGGAAGCCTTCGAATGGGCCGACAAGCAGCCGCTCTGCAACCCCGAGGACGGGGTCAAGAACGTCTTCGTCACGGGCAGCGTCCGCGCCGCCCAGTTCGGTTAGCCGCGATGGCGGCGATCCGCCTGGAAGGCCTGGCGCCGGTGCGGCGCCCGCCTCCGCGCGGAGGATAAGGAGACAGTATCATGGCACGCAAGAGTTGGATGTATTCCGTCCTCGAGGCTGTGCAGTACGAAATGCGCCAGCGCAAGGACATGGTATGGCTGTTCGAGCTGACGCCCCCGGTGGCCTCCAATCCGGGAATGCCGGTGATCAACCTGGAAAAGGAATTCGGCCGTACCCGCGTCAACAACACCGGCATCGACGAGATGTGGATGGCGGGCGCCACGCTGGGGTCGGGCCTCGCCGGTATCACCGCGGTCACCTACATTCCCTATCAGGGCAACGGCATGTGTTTCCAGATGATCCAGAACCATGCCGGCAAGCTGCGCCACATGACCGGCGGCGACGCCGAGATGCCGATCGTGTTCATCCTCGAGATGACCGGTCAGACACCGGGATTCGCGGGTCAGCATTCCGACTACGAGATCGATACCTATTATGCCCACATCCCCGGCGTGAAGACGGTGATCCCGTCGACCCCGAGGGACGCCAAGGGTATGATGGTCTCGGCGATCCGCGACCGGAACCCGGTGGTCTATCTCTATCCCGCCGGCCTCCGTGACATGGTCGAGGAAGTCCCCGACGATCAGTACGAAACGCCACTGGACAAGGCGGCCCTGCGGACCACCGGCGGCGACCTGACCATCGTCGGCTCGGGCGGCAGCATGCCCGAGGTGCTCGAGGCCACCAAGCGCCTGCAGGAGGGCGGCGTCGGCGTCGAGGCGATCGACCTGCGCTCGCTCAAGCCGATGGACACCGAGACGCTGGTCAAGTCGGTGCAGAAGACCAAGCGCCTGCTGACCGTGGACCAGTCGTACTACACGCTGTGTCCGGGCGCCGAAGTGATCGCCCGGGTGGCCGAGAACGTCGACGGCGCGCGCTACAAGAGGATCGCCTTCCCCGACGCGCCGCCGCCGGCCTCACCCGAGATGTTCCTGTGGATGCGGCCGAACGCGGACCACATCATGGGCGCGGCCAAGCGGCTGCTCGGCTGAGGCGGCGATGGTAGACGGCCGGGGGTTCGGGGGCAGGCTGCGGCCTGCTCCCGGCGCCCGGCGCCGCCGGCGCAGTGTTGCCGCTGATCTGAACCCGAAGCGCGGAGCGCAGTTGACGATGGACCAGGAACAGCAGCAAACCACCCGAACCTGCGAACAATGCGGCGGAGCCGAACTCCATACCGACCAGGTGCGCTCGGCCTTCTGGCACGACGACCGCCTGGTCGTGATCGAAGACGTGCCGGCGCTGGTCTGCGGATCCTGCCACGAGCAGTTCTTCGACGATGCCACGGTCATGCTGATCGATCTGCTGCGCGGCGAGGGCTTTCCGCCCGAAAAGGCCCGGGGCGAGCTGCGCGTGCCGGTGTTCTCCCTGCAGGACCGGATGCGCCGGAACAACGGGTCATGAACGCGACACGGAACCTCGCCCTGGCCGCGGCGTGCGCCTGGCTGTTCGGTGTGCTGCCGGCGCACGGCCAGGAAACCCTCGATTTCATGCCGAAGGGCGGCAAGGCCCTGTTGATCGAGATGCTGGGCCGGCCGCTCGACGCCGCCGCGCTGCGCCCGATCGCCACGGCCCGGCGCAGCGAAGAGGAATGGCTGGCGTTTCTCGCAGCGCGGAAAAGCCCGGTGAGCGAGCGGGAACTGCGCACCCTTGCCGGTTACCTGGCGGTCAACATGCCGGTCGCCAAGGACACGCTGAACGCTGCGGAGAACAAGGGCGATCCCGGTGCGGCACTGCCGCCGGACGGCCGTGAGCTCGCCTGGAACCAGTGCCAATTCTGCCACTCGCTGTTTACCAGTCACCTCACACAGGACCGGGACATGGAGGGCTGGTTGGGCACGTTCCAGTCGCCATTCCACCGCGAGATCAAGATGAGCGAACGCGAGCGCGAAACCTTCGCCCGTTATTCGGCCGTCAATATGCCCATGAAGATAGAAGACGTGCCAGAGGATCTGCGGTTCTAGGACGCGGGCCAGGACCGCAGGAGGCGACGCCCGCAAAAGGATGAGCAAGCCATGTCGATCAGCCGTCTGTTCCCATGCTTTGGAATTCTTGCGGTCGCCCTGTTGCTCGCCGCATCGGTCAGGGCGCAGACCGACGACGTGTTCGCCTTCATCCCGCCGGGCGGCAAGACGTTGCTTGCCGACATCATGCGGAGCGGCCTGCCGGCCGACGAGGCGCAAGCGCTGCTGGCCGGCAAGCGGGACCGCGAGAGCTGGCTGATCTATCTGCGGGACCGAAGCGCAACGATCCCCGGCATCAAAGGCCTCGGCGAGTATGAACTGGCGACGCTGGCGGACTACCTTTCGTCCAACATGCCGCTGCCGGCGGGCGCACAGCCTGCCGATCCGGGCAAGGCGGACTGGGGTCGCCTGCTGCCGCGGGACGGGCGCGATCTTGTCATGGAGAACTGCCAGTTCTGCCACATCATCACCGTGGTCGTGACCCAGGACAAGACCGAGGACGCCTGGCTGGGCACGCTGAACAAGCCGAGCCATGTGGAAATCGAGCTGACACAAGAGCAGCGCCGGGCCCTGGCGCGGTACCTGGTGCTGAACGCGGCGATCCCGATCGACCTGGTGCCGGAAGACCTGCGCGCCGGCGGCGCAACCTACTGACCCGGCTTCCGGCCGGAGGTCGGGCCTGGCCCTGCTCAGGATGGAGACCTTTGCACGGATGGCAAATCTGTCATTGCGAGGTGCGAAGCACCGCGGCAATCCAGCCATCCGGCGGATCTGGATTGCTTCGCCTGCGGCTCGCAATGACGACCTGGCGCTTCGCGCAAAGGTCTCCAGGATGAGAAAACAGTTAGTGGAGCCTTATCCTGAGGAGGTTGCAGGGCAACCGTCTCGACGGGTGAGGTCGGCCGGCGCCGGTCGAACATGACCGAATAACGCGCGGATCGATGCTGTTCACGTCGTTCACGTTCCTCATGTTCCTGCCGCTGGTGCTGGCGGTGCACGCCGCGTTACCGGCGCGCTGGCGCTGGGCGTGGCTGCTGCTGGCGAGCTACGTCTTCTACGCGGCCTGGGAGCCGTTCAACCTGCTCCACCTCGGCGTGGTGACGCTGGTGGTCTATGGCTGCGGCCGG
>Ga0224512_10002344_pt1 | contig 17421 bp, 16 predicted proteins | sample SF_May12_sed_USG_4_FD_169103 | JGI IMG/M metagenome (GOLD analysis project Ga0224512, IMG submission 169103) | Sediment microbial communities from San Francisco Bay, California, United States - SF_May12_sed_USGS_13 | ecosystem: Environmental > Aquatic > Marine > Sediment | place: USA... | reverse complement strand
GCGCCGGCGGTAGCCGACGCCCAGATCCGTGCCCTGTTCGCGTAACGCCATGCCATCCAGCACTGCCGGCGGCCGCGTCAGCGGCGTGCCCTCGAAGCGATGCGCGAGGAACGCGTCGAGGCGCTGTTCCACGTCCATGTCGAGCCTCAGTCCGACGCGCTCGGAATGCAGGTAGGCGTATTCGCCGGCGTAGACATTGAGCGGCAGATAGTCGTAGCGCACGCCGTAGCCGACGTAGGGCGAGCGCTCCGCGATCAGCGCGCCGCCCGATGCCGCGCTGCCTTGCGGCAACGCCTCGGCAAATCCGTCGCCGTAGGCCGACGCCGCGAGCGGCGAAGACAGTATCAGCGACAGCAGGACAAATCGTACCGCGCGCAAAGCGATTTCCTTGACGCAGGACCGCGCGAGCTTACATGGAATCACGCTACGATTAGCCTGCCGAAAAGTACATCACGGGAGAGTTCATGCTTTGTCGCCGCCTTGTCCCGGTCGCGGTCGCGCTGTCGGCCTTGCTTGCCGCCGCGCCTGCAACCGCCATGGAGCCCTGGAACATACTCGCGCAAACGCGCAAGCACATGCCGCAGCCGCCCTGGCCCGAGGGCGACGAGCGCGGCATGGCCAACCAGATCGGGCCCGCCACCTGGGCGCGCTGCGCCTGGCACCTCGGGCAGGCGAAGGCGAAGTCCTACGAGCTTTCTTACCCGCGCTCGAACACCATGCCGCTGTCGCCGTTTACCGGGCCGTACTTGCAGGAGCCCAAGCCCAGCGCCGGGCTTCCCGAAACCCTGCACGGCTTCAATGGCGAGTCCTTCAAGGAAGGGGCCGCGCCCGGCGCGCAGGGCACGCAGATGGATGCGCTCGGAAATTTCGCGTTCATGCGCGAGCCCTGGGACGGCAAGCCGCCGTTCCCGGCGCAGAACCTGCGCTACTACGGCGGCTTTACGCAGGCCGAAGTGAAGCCGACGCCGGAATCGCCGCTTGCGCGGCTCGGCATGGAAAAGGCGCCGCCCATCGTCACCAGCGCCGTGCTGCTCGATGCGAAAGCCGGCGTCGGCGCCGGCCAGCCGATGCGAGCCGGCGAACTGGTAACGCGCAAGGACATCGAATCGATGCTCAAGTCGCAAGGCCTCGGCAAGCGCGGCATCCAGCCGGGCGACGTGGTGTACGTGCGCACCGGCTGGGGCGAGCATTGGCGCGACCCGGACACGGAGAAGCTGTATTACAGCCAGGCGCCGGGCCTCGCCCACGATGCCGCGATGTACCTCGGCGAGCGGCGCGTGGTTGCCGTCGGCCTCGATACGCCGTTCATCGATCCGGTGCCCGAAGGCATGCTCATGGGCAAGGCCGGCCCCGCGCCGGGCACGCCCGCAGGCATGCCGTTCGCGGTGCATCACCACCTGCTCACGCAGATGGGCATCCACCACATCGAGAATGCGAAGCTCGACGAGCTGGCGAACGACAAGGTATGGACGTCCTGCACCCTGATCCTGCCGCTCCGGGATCAGGGCGCGGCGGGTTCGCCGCTGCGGCCGGTGGCGATCGGCGTGCCGGGGCAGTAGGCCAGCCGGCGCCGTTCGCGGCGGGTTGAAGGCGTTACGCGGCCTGTCGTTTCTTTCCGCGACGACCTAGCGGGTGCGCGCGGCTTTCACGAACTCGAGCGCGGCCTGAACAAGCGGGGGATCCTTCTCGTAGTCGGCCGCCTCGGCACGGTCGATCTGTATCCATTCCCTCGTACTCGCCATGCCGCCGGGCTGAAACGGGATGACATTGTCCCTTGAGAACTGCAGTTCCGTCGCGGTGGCGACGGGCAGGCGCAGCCCCACGCCGTGGCCGCTGATACAGGCGAACATCCTGTCGCCGACAAAGTAGGCGCCAAGGCCGTTGATCTTCTTCGTGCTGACGCCGGGAAGCTTCAGAAGCAAGGCGTCGATCTGCGCCTTGCGACTGGACTCGGGTGTATCGGTCTTCATGGGAAATCCGGTCGGGTTGTCATTCGTGCTTCAGATGGGCGATGACGAGGCGCATGGGCGGGGTCGCGTTTCGACTAGAATTCGCATCCATGCGGGCCTACTTCATCCGCGGTGCAGACCGCCAGACGATTCTCGAGCTGCGGGACGCGGCGGTGCCGGAGCCCGGCCCGCAGCAGATGCTCGTGCGCGTGAAAGCCGCGGGCCTGAACCGCGGCGAATTCATGACAGCGCCGCCCGCGCCCAAGGCCGCGGGCACCGATGCCGCCGGAGAAGTGCAGAAGCTGGGCGCCGGCGTGACCCAGTTCAGGATCGGCGCGCGCGTCATGGGCCGCTGTCCCGGCGCCTTCGCCGAGTACGCGCTGATGGATGCGCGCGAAACGATGGCCGTGCCGGACAAGCTTTCCTGGGAGGAGGCGGCCGCGGTGCCGATCGTGTTCCTCGTCGTCTACGACATGCTCGTGGCGCAGGGTCGCCTCGAGGCGGGCGGGTGGCTGCTCGTCACCGGCATCACTTCGGGCGTCGGCGTCGCCGCGCTGCAGACGGCGAAGGCCCTGGGCGCCAAGGTGATCGGCACGTCGGGTTCGGCGGAAAAGCTCGCGAAGCTGCAGCCGCTCGGTCTGGACCTCGCGCTCGCCACGCGCAAGCCCAGCTTCGCCGACGCCGTGCTGAAGGCGACCAGCGGCAAGGGCGCCAACCTGTGCGTGAACAACGTCGGCGGCTCGGTGTTCGCCGAATGCGTGCGCGCGCTTGCCTTCGAGGGGCGCCTCGCGGTTGTCGGTTACCTGGACGGCGTGCTGAAAGCGGAGATCGACCTCGACGCCCTGCATGCCAAGCGCCTGACGCTGTTCGGCGTCTCCAACAAGCTCAGGAACGCCGAGCAGCGCGCCGCGACCGTGCGCGGCTTCGCAGAGAAAGTGCTGCCGTTCATTGCCGAGGGCCGCATCAAGCCCTTGATCGATCGCGTTTACCCGTTCGACGAGCTGCCGGCAGCGAAGACGCGCATGGAAGCCAACGCCCACGTCGGCAAGATCGTCGTAACGCTGTAGCGACAGACCTTAAGGTCTGTCCCTTATATAGCCTTCGCCGCGCGCAGCCGCGCGATCTCGTCCTTGCCGTAACCCAGCTCGGCCAGGATCTCCTCGGTGTGCTCGCCGATCTCCGGCGCGGCGCTCGCCAGGCGCGCCGGCGTGCGCGAGAGCTTCACCGCCTGGTTGACGATGCGGAATTTTCCGAGCGATCGGCTCTCGACCTCGACCGCGGCGCCAATGTGGCGCACCTGCGGATCGGCGAACACCTGGTCCATGGCGTAGATCGGGCCGCAGGGAACGCCGACGGCGTTCAGCGCCTCGATCCACTCGGCGCTTTTCTTCGCCGCCAGCGCCTTGTTGATCTCGGCATTGAGCTGCGCGCGGTTCTTGGCGCGCGCGGGCATGCCGGCGAATTCGGCCCGCGCAAGCAAATCCTCGCGGCCGATGGCGCCGCACAGCCGCGTCCACATGCCTTCGCCCGAGGCGGCGACGTTGATGTAGCCGTCCGCCGTCTTGTACGCCGAGGTCGGCATGCTCGTCGGGTGATCGTTGCCGACCTGCGGCGCCACCTCGCCTTCCTTGAGATAGCGCGCCGCCTGGAAGTCGGTGAGCGTGATGCCCGCCTGGAGCAGCGAGCTCTGCACCCACTGGCCTTTGCCCGAACGCTCGCGCTCGAGCAGCGCCGTCATGATGCCAAGCGCCGCGAACAGGCCGGCCGAGACGTCGGCCACCGCCGCGCCCACACGCACCGGCCCCTGCCCCGGCAGCCCAGTAATCGACATCAGGCCGCTCATGCCCTGGGCGATCTGGTCGAAACCGGGCCGGTCGCGGTACGGCCCGTCCTGGCCGAAGCCCGAAATGCTGGCGAGGATGATGCGCGGATTGATCGCCGCGAGCGATTCGTAGTCGATGCCCAGCCGGAACTTCACGTCGGGCCGGTAGTTCTCGACCACGACGTCCGCGGATTTCGTCAGCCGCATGAATACCTCCTTTGCCTGCGGCTGCTTGAGGTTGAGCGTCAGCGAGCGCTTGTTGCGCTGCAGGTTCTGGAAATCGGAGCCGGAGCGCGCCCCGCCCATGCCTTCGTTCGGGTCGACGCCCGGCGGCGATTCGATCTTGATGACGTCGGCGCCGAAGTCGGCGAACTGGCGCACGCAGGTGGGGCCGGCGCGCACGCGCGACAGGTCCAGGATGCGAAGGTGCGATAGCGCAGTGGAGGCGATGGTGCGTGGCATGCGATTTCCCTAGCGTGTGGGGGTAACGCGCGTGTTGGCGAGCACCAGCCGGTCGACGAGGTTCCTGACCAGGGCGCGCGTCAGCTGCAGCTGCGCGCCGCCGCTCATCTGCGCCAGCGCCTCCGGCTCGAACTCGGCGAGCAGCAGCCGGGTCATCGATTCCACCGTGGCGTGGCGCGGCAGCTCGCCGCCCCAGATGTAGGCCATCTCGCCGAAGCACTCGCTGTGGTTGACGACGTTCAGCAGCCGCCCGCTCTTGGTGACCTTGACCTCGCCCTCGGCGAGAAAGAAGAAGCTCTTGCCCTTTTCGTTCTCGCGCAAGATGGTCCTGCCCTTGTCGACGCGCGCCCAGCGGCCGGCTTTCACCAGCTCCCAGAGGTCGGCGTCATCGAGCCTGGAGAGCAGTTCCACGCGCTTGAGCGCGACGTACTTCTCGGTGTCGGGGATGGCGTCGGCGGGGAGCACCTGGCGCACGACCTTGGACAGCTCCAGGGCGAATTCGTCCCAGGTCGGGTAGCGCGCCTCGGGTTTCTTCCGCAGCGCGCGCAGCAGCACCACGTCGAGCTCCTTCGGCAGGCCCTTGCGGACCTCGCTCGGCGGCAACGGCTCGAGCTCGACGATCTTCCTCAGCAGCGCGTGAAGGTTTTCGGCGCGCAGCGGCGGCTGCCCGGTGAGCATCTCGTAGAGCACCACGCCGAGCGAGTACATGTCGCTGTGGTGCGTGAGCTCGCGCCCGGCGATCTGCTCGGGCGCAAGGTAATAGGGCGAGCCCATTTCCACGCTTTGCACCGCCTGGCTCTTTCGCAGGTAGGCGGCGCCGAAATCGGCGATCTTGACGTTGGTGCCGCCGGCCAGCATGAGGTTCGCCGGCTTGATGTCGCGGTGCACGATGCCTTCCTTGAAGGCGTACTCGAGGGCGCCGCAGCACTTGAAGCCGATCTGCAGGACATCGGCGACCGGCAGCAGCTTGCCCGGCTGGGTGTGCGCCGAGAGATCGCCCCCCAAGACCAGCTCCATGGCGATGTAACCCGAATCCTCCCCCACCACGGCGTCGAGGATGGAGACGATGTGCGGGTGCTTGAGCTTGCCGGCGAGCGAAGCCTCGTTCTGGAACTGCAAGCGGTACACGGTGCCGAACTCGGGGTCGCGGAACACCTCGGGCTCGATCGTCTTCAGCGCCACCTCGCGTCCGGAAAACGTGTCCCGCGCCAAGTAGACGGTGCCGGTGGCGCCCTTGCCGAGCATCTTGTGCACGTCGTACTTGCCGACCTGAAGGCTCAAGCCGAGATCGATGGCTTCCGGCACTGCCGCGTGTCCTCCCGTTTTGCTTCCGGTCCGGGATGTTACTGCATGCCGCGCTTGCCGAGCGTGCGCCAAGGCACGAAAATCGGCTTCTCGGATTGTCCCCTGGCGGCGCGTGCATGGAACACAAGGAAGTTCCGGTCGAGTACCTCGAGTTCGGCATGTTCGTGACCAAACTCGACCGCCCCTGGACCGAGACGCCGTTCGTCTACCAGGGCTTCGTACTGAAAACCGAGCAGCAGCTGAACGCGCTGAAGAAGTACTGCCAGAAGGTATACGTCGACCCGGAGAGGCGCGAGGTGGTGGTCGCGCCCAAACTCCTCGCCCTGCCGCCGGCTTCCACGCGCCAGGTTATCGCCGAGCAGACCAAGGAAAAAGTGCGCGGCACAGTGGCGTACAAGGAGCTCGCCACGGTCGAGGAAGAGCTGCCGCGCGCCCGCAGCGTCTTCACGCAGACCAACGCCATCGTGCACAGCATGTCGCGGGCGGTGATCACCGGCAACGCGCTCGACGGCGAGCGCGCCAAGCAGGCGGTGAACGAGATCACCGACTCGGTGGTGCGCAACCCCGACGCCATGATGCTGCTCGTCACCATGCGCGACAAGGCCGAGGAGACCCTCAATCGCGCGACGCAGGTGTCGGTCTACATGACGGTGTTCGGCCGCTTCCTGCAGCTCGAGCGCGAGCGCCTGGAGGTCCTCGGGCTGATCGGCCTGCTGCAGGACATCGGCATGCTGAAGCTCCCCCAGGGCATGCCGGGTCGGCGCAGCGACCTCGCGCTCGCGGAGGACGAAATCTTCAAGACGCACGTCTCGAACAGCGTCGAGATCCTCTCCCAGACCGCGGGGCTGCCGGCCGAGCTGCCGGGTCTCGCGTCGCTGCATCACGAGCGCTACGACGGCAGCGGCTACCCGCGCGGCCTGAAAGGCAGCGCCATCTCGCAGATCGGCGCCATCGCCGGCATCGTCGACACCTTCGACATGCTGACCGCGCCGGCGCCCTACGGCATGCAGATGCCGCCCTCCAATGCGCTGAACGTGCTGTTCCAGAACCGCGGCACGCAGTTCCACGCCGCGCTCGTCGAGCAGTTCATCCAGTGCGTCGGCGCCTTCCCGGTGGGCAGCGTCGTCGAGCTGAACAGCGGCGAGATCGGCGTGGTGATCACGCAAAACCTGGTGAAGCGCCTGCAGCCGCGCGTCATGGTGGTGCAGGACGCCAACGGCAACCCGATCCACCCGCACAAGGTCCTCGACCTGGTGCACGAGCCGATGGCGACGCCCGACGAGCCCTACCGCATCCGCCGTACGCTCGACCAGACCAGGATCAAGATCGATTCACGAGAGCTGTTTCTGTGAATACGGCGCTGGACAGCGCCGCGATACAGCACCTGCTCGATGAGTTCGGCCTCGACGCCGAAGCCGTCGCCGCGCTCGAGGCGCTCGGCGTCGCAATGAACGAGCGTTCGCCCGAGGCGCTGCAGGCGGCGCGCGGCGAGAGCGCGCTCTCGAGCGCCACCTCGCCCTTTTTCCTGCCGCTCCTGCCCGCGGGCATGTCGGAGCCGCAGCGCGCCCTGGTCAACGCGCTCGCACGCGCCAGCCTCGGCGGCGAGTGGCTGCCGCGGCTGCTGCAGGAATGGACGGCGACGCTCAATCCGGAGGAGCCGAGCGAGCGGGCGCTGCGCGACTGCCGCCCGCTGCAGGAGCTGCTGCGCGCCGGTGCGCTGCACGTCTACGCGGCGGACGCCGCGCGCTGCGAGGCGGCGCTCGCCGCCGCCGAGCGCCTGGGCGCCCTGCAGCTCGCGCTCATCGCCGAAGTCGCCGCGCGCGACACGCATGACCATGCCGAAGCCGCCACCGGCCTGTCCAAATTCATGGCGCAGGCGGACGCCTGCGTCGCCGCGCGCCTTGCCGACGGCATGCAGATGGCGCTGCTGTTCGTCGACTGCGGCGTGATCGCGCGCATCGACGGAGTGTGGGGCTACGTGGTGGGCGACGGCGTGCGCGACCGCCTCGGCGCGCGCCTGCGCACCGAGGTGCTGCGCGCGCAGGATATCCTCGGCCACCCGGGACGCGACGAGTTCGCCTGCGTGCTCGCCGGCCTGCAAAGCGCCGGCGTCGCCACCCTCGCCGCCGAGAAACTGCTGCGCGCGCTCGACCAGCCCCTGTGGGTGGACGTCGACGAAGTGTATGCGCGCCCGGCCGTGGGCATCGCGGTGTTTCCGGAGCACGGCACGAGCGCGGTGGAGCTGCTGCAGCGGGCGCGCACCGCCAGCCGCGCCGCGCGCGAGCGGCCCGAGCGTTTCGCGCTCTACAGCGCCGAGCAGGAGCGCTCGGAGATCGAGCTGCTGCTCTACGAGAACCGGCTGCGCGCGGCGATCTCCCAGGATGCGCTGCACATCGTCTTCCAGGCGCAGCGCGACGCGCGCACCGGGCTGATCGTTGGCGCCGAGAGCCTGCTGCGCTGGCGCGACGCGAGCCTGGGCGCGGTGCCGGTGGAAAAGGCAATCGCCGCCGCGGAGTCCGCGGGTCTGGTGAACGAGGTGACGCTGTGGCTGGTGAACGGCGCGCTGCGCAACTGCCGCCAGTTCCGCGACGTTGCCGGTCTCGACCTGCGCGTCGGCGTCACCTTGTCGGCGAAAAGCCTGCGCCAGGCCGACCTGCCCGAGTTCGTGCTGAGCGCGCTCAAGACCTGGAACCTGCGACCGAGCCGGCTGACGCTCGAAGTCACCGAGACGCAGGTGCTGGCGGCGAGCCTAGAGTCGGTGGAGACGCTGCAGCGCCTGCGCGCGGCGGGCGTGCGACTGTCGCTCGATGACCCCGGCGCCGGCTATGCTTCGCTCGCCTGGCTGGCGACGCTGCCGTTCCACGAGCTGCGCATCAACCTCGCCCACGTCGGCGACATCGTCGAGTCGCCGCAGCACCTGGCGCTGGTGGAGTCGTTGATCGGTCTTGCGCACCGGCTGAAGATGGAAGTCCTGGTGGCCGGCGTGGACGACGAGGCGAGCGCCGCGCTGCTCAAGCCCCTGGGCTGCGACCTGATGCAGGGGGCGGTGATCGGCGCGCCGCTCGAGACGCCCGAGTTCATCAGGAAATTCCGCGAGGACTGAGGGCGCGCGGCCAGTGCCGGGATTGTGTCCAAGCTGTGGCAAGGTGATGATATTGGCCATTGGCGCGAACCGCGCCGCCCCGGCAGCGGTCGAATCGTCATTCAGCAAGGGAGAACAAGGCCATGCGCAATGCCAGCCTCGCACTATTGATCGCGTCCGCCCTCGCCGCCTGCAGCGAAGCCGAGCCCCCGGGAACCGCCGCGGCGCCGCAAGCACTGCCGCCGCCCAAGCCGATGGTGCAGGCCGCGGCCGCGCCGACGCCGGCGCCCGCCGCCGCGCCGGTCGCCGCGCCGCAGCCCTCCGCCGACGAGCTGCTCGCCGCACGCGTGAAGCAGGCGCTGCGCGACACCAGGAAAGTGGACGGCCAGGGCGTTGACGTGCGCGTCGCCGGCGGTGCCGTCACCCTTTTCGGCACCGCGTCCTCCGCCGGCGAGCGGCGCAAGATCGAGGAATTCGTCGCCGGGCTCGAGGGCGTGCAATCGGTGGTCAGCAAGCTGGTGATCGTGCGCGGGTCGTAGCCGCGTCGCGGAACGTGCCGCGGTAGGCGGCTCGCCGCTCGTCGGCGCTTCGCCCCAGCGCGCAGTACAGCGCGTGCGGGGTGACGAGCGCGTCGGCCTCGCCGAGCGCGTTGGCGCGGTAGCTCGACCAGCGGTAGTGCGCGGGATGGCGCACCAGGCCGGCGCGCACCGGGTTCATCTCGATGTAGCGCATGCAGGCGAGGACGTAGCGCCGCGCGTAGACGGGCGAGGCGTCGAACGCCTGCGCGCCGACGGCGCGGATCAAGGGCGAGGCGGCGTCGGCCCGCAGCGGCGTGAGGAGCAGATGCGTATGCGTGCCCATGAGCACGTAGGCGTGCACCGCGCAGGCGGCGGCGCTCGCGCTGCGCAGCAGCGTGGCGTAGTCGCCTGGGGCCAGCGCCGGTTCCGCGCCGCGCAATACGAGGTGCAGCGCGACGCCGGGCTGCTGCGGACAAGGCTGCCGGGCCATGGCACAGCAACGCCGCCGCCCGCGCGGCGGTTGACGCCGGCCCACGAATTCAGCCGGGCAGCGCCTTCGCCTTGGCAAAGAAATTCGCCACGCGCGGCCCCAGCGCACCCTCGAGCTGCAACGTGATGGCGTCGCCCGCCGGTCCCATGGCGTCGGTGAGCGCATGCGAAAGCTGGACGCGAATGTCCTTGAAGTCGGCGGCGCTGGCGCCGGCCGCCTCGCCGATGAAGCCCGCGGCCAGAAGCTGCTCGAGCATCGGCCGCACGTCGCCGATCTGCTCGAACTGCTTCACCAGGTCGGCACCCGTCGCCTTGCCGTTGGCGACGATGAGGAGCGTGCGCAGCTTCTGCTCCAGCCGGTGCTTGCGCGTCTCGATCTCCTCGACGCCCTTGTCGGTCTTCTTCAGGACCGCTTGCAGATTCATGCGCGCCTCCCGTGGGTCAGCCAGCGCGCAAAGCCTACCGCGGGATGGCGCCGGGCGAAACCGGGCCGGGTTACGATGCGGACTCGAGCCCAAGCGAGGATTGCCATGAGCGCTCCAGACCGACCCGCGGCACAACCGCCGCATGACCCGATCCAGGACCTGGCGGAGAAGATCTACGTCCAGCTGTGCGGGCGGATCTACGCCGCCGGCGGCGAGAAGCCCCAGCCCAGGGCCGTGGCCCAGCTGTGCTTCAAACTCGCCGAAACCTTCATCGCCGCGAACTACGAGTTCAATCCGACCGCGGTCGCCGCGCGCGCGGCGAAGGACAAGGCCTCGGTGAAGATCGACTCGGTGCAGATCGATTTCGGACCCGTGGACAAGGGCTGAATCGACAAGCTGCTGTTTTCCCTCGGAAACTCGCAAGGTCCTTCGCCTGTCACAGGCCTATGCGCATGCCCTCCCGCCAGTTGCTGGAATCGCTCGACACGCGCGAGCGCAGTCTGCGCGACAAGATCGCCGAGCGCCGCGATGCGCTGGACGATGCCGCGCGCCCGGCGGATCCGGCGGGCGACCTGGCCGACAAGGCCTTCGAGCGCACGCGCGCCGAGGTCGAGCACGACCTGCTCGAGCTCTCCCTGCGCGAGCTCGAAGCGATCGCTGCGGCGCGCAAGCGCGTCGCCAACGGCACCTACGGCGAGTGCATCGAGTGCGGCGAGCCGATCGCGCCGGCGCGGCTCGAGGTGAATCCCACGGCGCGGCGCTGCGCCGAATGCCAGGCGCGGCACGAGAAGGTCTCGAGCACACCCTGAACGGACCAGTCCATGAAGAACTTCGCCATCGCCTTTCTGCTGGGGATCATCGTCGGCGCCGTCGGCACGTGGTATTTCGAGCAGGAGCGCGAGTCCGCGACCGCCGTCAACGAGGCGGAGCAGCGCGCCGCGGAGGCCGCCGCCAAGGCGCGAGATGCGCTCGGCCAGGCCGCCGCAGGTGCCAAGTCCGCGCTCGCGTCCAGGCTCGAGGCGCTCGAGTTGCGCGCGCAGGACGTGAAGGAGGACCTCGCACGCAGCGGCCGCCTCGTGCGCCGCAAGGCGCGTGAGGCCGGCGAGCTGGTGAGCGACGCGGCGCGCGACGCGGCCATCACCGCCGAGATCAAGGGCAAGCTCGCCGCGGACCCCGCGCTCTCCGCGGCGGCCATCACCGTCGAGACCAGCAACGGCCGCGTCACGCTCGCCGGCACCGCACCCTCGCACGAGGCGATCGGCCAGGCAACGCTCCTCGCGCTCGAGACCCAGGGCGTGCGCGAAGTGGTCTCGACGCTGCAGGTTTCCGGCGGCTGAGCCGCTAGCCCCTCGCCATCCCGGCGAACGACGCCGTCACGCCCACCAGGCTCTCGCCCGCCACCAGTCCCGCCGCGGCCGCCACGGTGAAGCGCCCCGCGAGCGAAGGCAGATGCCGCGCGAAGAGCCACGCGGCGAGCGCACCGAGGAACATCGTGAAGCTGATCGACGCCGGGATGACGAAGGCGAGGCCGAAGGCGACGGCGCTGGGCGCGTAGCGCCAGCGCGCTTCGAGGAACCCGAGCGCGACGCCGGCAAGCGCGCCGGCGAGCATCGCGGCGCGCGCGCCCACGGGCACCGCCTGCAGCCCCTGCGCCAGCGCGAGCGCCACCGCCTTCCAGGTCGCCACGGCCGGCGCCGGCCATTCCGCAGTAAGCAGCATCGCCTGCGGGTCGGGGATGAGCGCGAGATACACCACGACCCCGACCACCGAACCGGCCGCGATGCCGCAGACCTGCGCCACCGACTGGCGCGCGGGCGAAGCGCCGATGGCGTGGCCGACCTTGTAGTCGTTCATCAGGTCGGCGCACTGCCCGGCGGCGCCGCCGGCGACGTTCGCCGCCATGAGATTCGTGACCGCCTGCCCGGGGGCGGCCAGGCCGACGCCGAGCTGCGACACCTTGCCGATGGCACCGATCGGCGGAATGCCCGTCTCGCCCACCACGCGCGCCGCGACCGCGGCGAGCACCAGCGCGAGCGGCACCGCGAGCAGCGCGATGCCGAGGCCGATATCGAAGAGCATGACCTGCATCGCCACCGCGAGCGCGCAGGCAAGCGCGAGCCCGGCGACCGAAAGCGGCGTCCAGTGCGCGCCGATCGTGAGGCGCGCGCCGCGCAACTGCAAGGCGAAGCTCGTCGCAGCGGCCGTGACCATCAGCGCAACACCGGGCCACAGCAGCCACTCGACCAGCGGACCGAAGCCCGCGCCCGCCACCTGCCCGGTCTCGAGCAGCCACGGCGCGACCCCGCCCCAGGCCAGCAGCGCTCCCGCCGCGAGCGACACGCCCGCGCGCAAGCCGATGATGGCGCCGAAGCCGGCGAGGAGCGGCGAAGGGTCGAGCCCGATCGTCAGGCGCGCGAGTGCCGCCGACGGCGCCCAGACCGAGAGCGGCAGGAACGCCTTCCAGGCGCCCGCGGCGAGTGCCGCCCCGGCGAGCACGGCAATGCGCGCCGCGGCCTCGCGCCCGCGGGCGAACACGTCGCGCAGCGTCTCGAGCGTCGCCACGCCGGCGGGGAAGCGCAGCGGCGCCTGGACGATGAGCGCCGGCCTGAGCGCCCAGGCCACCCACACGCCGAGAAAGCTCACGGCGAACACCCAGGCGATGAGCGGCCAGGCCTCGAAGCTGCGCCCGGTGATCAAGGTGTACGCCGGAATCGGCGCCACCAGGCCGCCGGAGACGATGGAGGCTGCGGCGCTCGCCGCGGTCTGGCTGATGTTGCTTTCCTTCAGCGTCCACTGCGGTGCGCGCGCGGCGCGCTCGGCGCCGCGCCAGAAGGCCAGGCCGGCGAGCAGCGCCGCGATCGACATGTTGAACGACCAGCCGATCTTCAGGCCGGAGTAGACATTGCACGGCGCGAGCAGCGCGCCGAGCAGCACGCCCGTGACGAGGGCGCGCGGCGAGAGTTCGCGCTCGGCCGCCATGCGGCGCGCGCTAGCGCTTCTCTTCGGCCGTCGGCCCCGCCGGGGTGAGCAGCGTGCTCTTCGCCTCTTTCATGGGCTGCTTGGTGAAGCCCTTCAGCGAGCCGATCTCTTCGGCATCGCGCGGGATTTCCACGGGGCTGCGCGCATACGCCGTCACCAGCTCGGCGAGAGAGCGCAGCGCGTGCATGTGGATGCGCTCGTGGCCGTGCGAGGCGTCGATGCCGAATGCGATGAGCGCGCTGCGCACGTCGTGCCCCGCCTCGATGGCGGAGGCGCTGTCACAGCGGTAGTAGCGGAACACGTCCTGCTGGTAGCCGATGTCGTTCTCGCGGCACAGGCGAATGAGCTTCCTCGTCAGGTGGTAGTCGAAGGGCCCGGTCTGATCGGCCATGCCGATAGTGACGCCGAACTCGTCGCTTGCCTGCCCCGGCGCGGTGGTGCCGTTGTCGATGGTGACGAGCGAGGCCACGTCGTGCGTCAGCACCGAAGAGGCGCCCACGCCCACCTCCTCTGAGATGGAGAAGATGAACAGCGTGTCGACGGGCAGCTTGCCACCGTCTTCCTGCAGCGCCTTCAGTGCGGCGAACATCGACGCGCAGCCCGCCTTGTCGTCGAGGTGGCGCGAGACGATGAAGCCGTTGGCGAGAAACTCGGCGCGCGTGTCGATGGCGATGGTGTCGCCGATGGCGATGCCGAGACGCTCCAGGTCGCGGCGCGTGCGCGCCAGCGCGTCGACGCGCAGCTCCACGTGCTGCCAGCCGATCGGGTGCGTGTCGACCTCCTCGTTGAAAGTGTGGCCGGAAGCCTTCAGCGACAGGATGCTGCCGCGGTACGAGCCGCGCTCGGTGAAGATGGTGCAGCGCGCGCCCTCGGCGAAGCGCGCCGACCAGTGACCGATCGGCACCACTTCCAGCCGGCCGTTGTCCTTCAGGTTCTTCACCTGTGCGCCGAGCGTGTCGAGGTGCGCGATCATGGCGCGCGCGCCCTTCTGCTCGGTGCCGGGCAGGCGCGCTCGGATCGCGCCGCGACGCGTGAGCTCGTACTCCACGCCGAGCTTGCCGAGCTCGTCGCAGGCCATGCGCACGATGGTGTCGGTATAGCCCGAGGGGCTCGGCGTCTCGAGCAGGCGCTTGAGCACGTCGGCAAGGTAGGTCACGTCGATGTTCAGTCGGGACATGCGTTTCTCCTTCAGCGCGCCGCGCGCTTCACCGCGGTCGGCATGGATTGCGGGAACAACAAGTCGACGAAGCGCTGGGCGGTCGGCTGCGGCTCGTGGTTGGCGAGGCCCGGGCGCTCGTTCGCTTCGATGAACCAGTAGCCCGGCTGGCGCGGGTCGCGCACCATGAAATCGATGCCGGTCACCGGCACGTCGAGGGCGCGCGCGGCGCGCACCGCGGCGTCGACCAGGGACGTGTGCACCTCGGCGGTGACGTCGTGGATGGTGCCGCCGGTGTGCAGGTTGGCGGCTTTCCTGACGTTGATTTCCCTGCCGCTCGGCGGCACGTCGTCGAGCGCGAAGCCCGCCTTGGCGATGCAGCGCTCGGTCTCGGCGTCGAGCGGGATCTTCGACTCGCCGCCGGTCGCCGCGGCGCGGCGCCGGCTCTGGCGCTCGATCAGCTCGCGGATGCTGCTCGCGCCGTCGCCGATGACGCGCGCCGGGCGGCGAATGGCGGCCGCCACCAGCTTGTAGCCGATCACCACCAGGCGCAGGTCCTCGCCCGTGACGCACTGCTCGACGAGCACGCGGTCGCAGTGGGCGCGAGCGCGCTCGACCGCGGCCAGCGCCTCGTCCACCGTTTCCAGGCCCACCGAAACGCCGCGGCCCTGCTCGCCGCGCGCCGGTTTCGCCACCACCGTGCCATGGCGTGAAAGGAACGCTTCCAGGTTCTCGCGCGTATCGAACTCGATCGCCTCGGGCACGCGCACGCCGGCGCGCGCCACCGCGCGGCGCGTGGCGGCCTTGTCGTCGCACAGGCTCATGGCCACGGCGCTGGTCAGCTCCGAGAGACTTTCGCGGCAGGCGATGGAGCGCCCGCCGTAGGTGAGGCGGAAAAATCCCCCTTCCGCATCCATGACCTCGACGCCGATGCCGCGCCGGCGCGCTTCATCGACGATGATGCGCGCATAGGGGTTGAGCCGGCCCTCGGGTGGCGCGCCGACGAACAGGCGCTCGTTGATGGCGTTCTTCCTCTTGATGGTGAACCCCGGCAGGCGCGTGAAACCGAGCTTTTCGTAGAGCTCGATCGCCTGCCGGTTCTCGGCCATCACCGACAGGTCCATGTGCTGCGCGCCGCGCGCCTGGAAGTACTCCGCCAGGCGCCGAACCAGCGTCTCGCCCACCAGCGGCCGCGCCGCCTGCGGGTCCACCGCCAGGCACCACAGCGACGCGCCGCGCTCGGGATCGTCGAAGGCACGCACGTGGTCGACGCCGGTCACCGTGCCGATCACCTGCCCCGTCACTTCGTCCTCGGCGACGAGGTAGACGATGGTGCGGCTGTCGCGGTGACTGAACATGAATTCCGCTGGCACCGTCACCATGCGGTGCGCGAGGTAGATGCGGTTCACCGCGTCGGCGTCGGCCTGGCTCGTCACCCAGCGCACCACGAAGCCGCGCGGCCGGCGGCCGGCGGCGCGGTAGGTCGCGAGATCGAGCCGGTAGGTGTTCGACGGATCGAGGAACAACGCCTGCGGCGCCGCCGCCAGCACCAGGTGCGGATCGCGCACCCAGGCGGCGATGTCGCGCCGCTGCGGACCTTCCTGGGCGAGCGCCGCGGCGAGCGAGCGGGCGTCGGGATAGGTCTGCGCAAACAGCAGCCGTCCCCAGCCGCAATCGAGCGCCACTTCGCTGTCGGGCACGTGCCTACCATGGATGCGCTGCATGCGGTGCTTGTACGCGGCGCTGCTCCTGCGCTTGTGGGAGACCTTGTTCGCCGTTCCCATCTCACACCCCCTGCGTTTGCAGCCACAGTTCGAGCAGCGCCGCCTGCCAGAGTTCCGAGCCCCGCAGCGGCGTAATGTGCGCCTTGGGATCGGCGAACAGGCGCTCCAGGTAGTCGCGGCGGAAAAGGCCCCGCTCCCGGGCGCCGCGCGCGCCGAGCGCGTCGCGCGCGAGTTCCAGGAACGGTCCTTCGAGGTACTTCAGCGCCGGCACCGGGAAGTAGCCCTTCGGCCGGTCGATGACCGCGGCCGGCACCACCTGGCGCGCCACGTCCTTGAGGATTCCCTTGCCGCCGTCCCGGAGCTTCTGGTGCGGCGGGATGCGCGCCGCGAGCTCGACCAGCTCGTGGTCGAGGAACGGCACGCGCGCTTCCAGCCCCGCGGCCATGGTCATGTTGTCGACGCGCTTCACCGGATCGTCCACCAGCATCACGGTGGTGTCGAGGTGCAGCGCGCGGTCCACCGGGTCGTTGGCGTCGGCGGCCGCCATGCGCTCCTCCACCAGCTCGCGTGCGTGGTCCAGACCGACGTATTCGGCCGAAACTTGAGCCGAGTAGGCGGCGAAATCGCGGTCCATGAAAGCGCGCGCGTAATCGCGCGCCGCGTCGCCTGAGCCGACGAGCTTCGGGTACCAGTGGTAGCCGCCGAAGACTTCGTCCGCGCCCTGGCCCGACTGCACCACCTTGACGTGACGCGCCACCTCCTGCGACAAGAGGTAAAACGCGACGTTGTCGTAGGACACCATCGGCTCGGACATCGCGCGTACGGTCGCCGGCAGCGCATCCAGCAGGCGCGAGGATTCGATGAAGATCTTCCGGTGCTCGGTCTCGAAGCGCTGCGCGACGATGTCGGACCAGCGGAACTCGTCACCCGACTCGCCGTGCGCGCCCTCGAAGCCGATGGAGAAGGTGCGCAGGTCCGCGTGCCCCGCCTGCGCGAGCAGCCCGGTAATGAGACTCGAGTCCACGCCGCCCGAGAGCAGCACGCCCACCGGCACGTCGGCGATGCGCCGGCGCTCGACCGCGAGACGCAGCGCGGCGAGCAGCTCCTCGCCCCAGTCGGCGGCGCTTCTCTGGATGTCGGCCGCGCTGCGCTCGAACGAGAGCGCCCAGTACACGCGCTCGCGCGCCGTGCCGTCGGGCTCGATCGTGCGCAGCGTGGCGGGCGGCAGCTTGCGCACGCCCTTGAGGATGGTGCGCGGCGGCGGCACCACGGCGTGGAACGACATGTAATGGTTGAGCGCCACCGGGTCGATCGACGTATCGACCTCGCCCGCGGCGAGCAGCGCCGGCAGCGTCGAAGCAAAGCGCAGACGGCCCTTCGTTTCGGCGTAGTACAGCGGCTTGATGCCGAGGCGGTCGCGCACCAGCGTCACGCGCCCGCTGTCGCGCTCGGCGACGGCGAAGGCGAACATGCCCTGCAGGCGCTCGGGAGCGCGCTCGCGCCAGGCGTG
>Ga0224512_10002343_pt1 | contig 17421 bp, 15 predicted proteins | sample SF_May12_sed_USG_4_FD_169103 | JGI IMG/M metagenome (GOLD analysis project Ga0224512, IMG submission 169103) | Sediment microbial communities from San Francisco Bay, California, United States - SF_May12_sed_USGS_13 | ecosystem: Environmental > Aquatic > Marine > Sediment | place: USA... | reverse complement strand
ATTCCCACCTTCGCGATTCTCCCCGCGAACCTGCCCAACGTCGTACTGTTCGGAGCCGCCGAGACGATCTACGGCGTTGTCCCGACCTATGCGGAATACCTGCTGTGGCACCTGCCGGTGATGGGTGTCCTGCGGGCCGCGGCGCTGGTCCTCATCATCCTGGCGATGTTCCCGGACGAGGCCCGGTCGCCCGAGGCCGAGCCGGAACCCGCACGCATGTCGACGCAGCAGCGGAACCTGTTGATCGTGCTGTGCCTGACCCTCGGTCTCTGGGCCACCGATTTCATCCATCACGTGTCGCCGGCCTGGATTGCGCTGCTCGCCGCGATCGTGATCCTGGTCCCGGCATTTCGGCTGGCGCCGCCAACCGCGCTGGCGGACAAAACGAATCTCCGGCCGTTCTTTTTCGTGGCCGGGGTGCTCGGCGTCGGCGCACTGGTCGCCGACAGCGGACTGGGCACCGAGATCGCGGCCTTTCTCGGCCGCTGGGTGACGTTCGATCCGGCGCGCCCTTTCTTGAACTATGCGTCGCTGATAGGCGTATCGATGGTGTTCGGTGCGGCGGCCACAGTACCCGGCGCTCCGACCTTTCTCGTCCCGCTCGCCCAGGATCTCAGCACCGCCAGCGGAATGCCGCTTATGGTCGTGCTGATGACGCAGATCGTCGGCCTGTCCGCGCTTCTGTTGCCCTATCAGTCGCCACCGCTGGTGGTCGCCATCGGACTGGGCGGCGTGCGCATACGGGACGCCGTGCGCGTAATTCTCGCCAGCACCGCCGCCACCCTGGTGGTTCTCGCACCGCTGAATTTCCTGTGGTGGCGGCTGCTCGGCCTGATCGATTGAGCGGCGCGGCGGGCGGAGCGGATTGAATCGGGGCGGGACGCGACTAGTCTTAACCTCAAACGTCAACACGGTGAACGACCAGCAAGGGGGAATGAACGATGGCGGACGCGACAGCGACCAGGAACAAGGGGGCCGTGAAGGCCGGCAGCGGCAAGTACGGCTTCATGATTGCAGAGCTCGACGCGATCGAGGCCGGCACCGGGTATTCGACCTCAAAGGGCGGCGTTCTGGAAGGCGAGCGCATGCAGGTCGGCCTGATCCACAAGGCTCGCGGCACGGGCTCGCGGATGCATTCGCATCCCAACGAGCAGTTCAACTACGTGCTGCAGGGCACGCTGAAGGTTGAGATGGACGGGCAGGAATTCCTCGCGCCCGCGGGCACCGTCGTCTATGTGCCGCCGAACATGGTCCACTCCATGGTCGCGACGCCGGAAGAGGACGTTGTGTTCTACGTCGTCAAGGATCTCTCGCACGGCATCATCGGCAAGGCCGCCGACGGCAAGATGAGCGGTGCCCACTACGACCCCGGTTTCGAGCCGGATTAGGTCCATACTCATCAGAGCGCGCGCATGTCGTTACGGGAATGCGAAGATTTGCTTCCGGTGTGATCCCGGACGCCCCGGCGGATCGCCGTTCACGTCGCGCATCAGCCAGGGAGGTGGCGTCTTAACCACGTCTGCAACAATGCCGCGCCGGCGACAGCACAGCTGAATGTTCGATGTCCTCACCATCCTCGCAATTGCCGGCACCTTCCTGATCGCCGGCGCCGTCAAGGGCGTTGTCGGCCTCGGCCTTCCGACGGTCAGCCTCGCGCTTTTGACGGTGGCGACGGATTTGCCAAGCGCAATGGCCCTCCTGCTCGTTCCGTCCTTCGTCACAAATTTCTGGCAAGCCGTGGTCGGCGGCAATGCTGGAGCCGTCTTGCGTCGGCTTTGGCCATTCCTCCTGATGGCCACGGTAACGGTCTGGCTTGGAGCAACCGCGTTGACGCGCGTCGATCTCGCTTTGCTCTCGGGGCTCCTTGGCACGCTTCTGATCGTCTACGCGACACTGAACCTTGCCGGCTTCCGTTTGGCGATTACACCGCGGCAGGAGTTGTGGGCCGGTCCATTGGTCGGCTCGGCGAACGGAATACTGACCGGGATGACGGGGTCGTTCGTCGTGCCGGGCGTGTTGTACCTTCAGGCCATCGGGCTTTCACGGGACATGCTGATTCAGGCCATGGGAACGCTGTTTACGGCATCCACATTGGCTCTCGCCGTCGCGCTGCAGGGAAACAACCTCCTGACGATCGAGCTGGCAACCCTGTCCGCCGCGGCATTGCTCCCGGCAGTCGTCGGAATGGTGGTTGGTCAGCGGATACGGCAGAGGTTGTCGGAGCAACTGTTCCGGCGGGTCTTCTTTATCGCCCTCCTGATATTGGGCGGCTATATCGTTGCCAGCGCATTCAGCGGCTTCACATAGGATGAGCCAGGCGCACAACGCATTGTGGCGATACCCCCAACCGGGCCTGACCTGCCGTCTGCGACTGCCGGAACCATAGTCTGGAAATCGGCCGTAAACAGTTCCCGCGCTTTCCCACTACCCTCGCCCACCGGCTACGCTGTCCTTTGCCGGCGGCCAGGTTTCCGGGGTGGCGCGCTGGTACTGCGGCGGGTATTCGACCGCGACTCCCAGCGTCACCGCAGCGTGCTTGCCCCAGCGCGGGTTGAACAGCATGCCGCGGGCCAGCGCCACCATGTCCGCTTTGCCGTCGGCGACGATCGACTCGGCCTGGTGCGGATCGGTGATCAGGCCGACCGCGATCGTCGGGATATCCGCCTCTTTACGAACCTTGGCCGCAATCGGGACTTGATAGCCCGGTTTGACGGGAACCTGCTGCCGCGGGTCTATACCGCCGCTTGACACGGTGATGATGTCGACGCCGACACCCTTCAGCGCCGCCGCATAGGCGACGGCATCGTCCGGCGTCCAGCCACCCTCGACCCAGTCACTGCCGTTGATGCGCACGCTCATCGGGCGGTCGGCCGGCCACGCGCCCCGCATCGCCACGGCGACTTCCAGCGGAAATCGCATCCGGTTCTCGCGCGTCCCGCCGTATTCGTCCTCGCGCCGGTTCGACAAGGGCGAAACGAAACTGCTCAACAGGTAGCCATGCGCCGAATGCATCTCGAGAAACTCGAACCCCAGCGAGGCGGCGCGGCCGGCGGCCGATACGAACGCATCGCGGATGTCGTCCATGCCGGCGCGATCAAGCTGTTCGGGCACCAGCCAATCCTCGGTAAAGGGCAGGGGGGAGGGGCCGACGACATCCCAGCCGCCGTCTTCCCGGGCGACCGGGCCGCGGCCGATCCACGGCGCCGCAGTCGAGCCCTTGCGCCCGGAATGGCCGAGCTGGATGCCCAACCTGGCGCTGCCCACCGATCGCACTGTTTCAAGCACCCCGGCGAAGGCGGCTTCGGTGGCATCGTTGTAAAGTCCCGTGCAGCCCGGCGAGATCCGTCCCTGCGGTGTCACCGCCGTTGCCTCGACGATCAGCAGCCCGGCGCCGGAATTCGCCAGCATCCCCAGATGGACCCGGTGCCAGTCGCCGACGACCCCGTCCTCGACGCAATACTGGCACATGGGCGAGACGACGATGCGGTTCGGCAATGTAAGCCCGCGCAATTCGATCGGCGAAAACAGTTTGCTCGACATGCTTGACCCTTTCCTATTTTGGATTCCGGCGAGTGTTAGACGGGGGCGAACCCGACAGTCATGCCGCCGCAGACATGCAGCACCTGGCCGGTGACGTAAGACGCGCCGGGCGACAGGAAAAACGCGATCGCCGCCGCGATTTCCCCGGGCTCGGCGAATCGTTTCATCGGATTGCCGGCAAGGAATGCGTCGACGAATTCGGCCGGCGCGCCTTCGATATTGTTGCGTTTGAACATCTCGGTGGCGGTCGGTCCCGGCGCCACCGCGTTGACCGTGATTCCGTGTTCCGCAAGTTCCAGCGCCCAGGTGCGGGTCATGCCGACGATGCCGGCCTTGGCCGCGGCATAAGAGGTGCGTCCTTCGCGGCCCAGCGCGCCGCGGCTGGAAATGTTGACGATGCGGCCGTATCCCCGTTCCCGCATGCCGGGAAGCACCGCCTGGGCGCACTGCACTGCCACGCGCAGGTTGATGTCGATGACCTCGTCGAACTTTTCGAGATCGACCGCACCCAGAATCTGTACCCGGTTGATCCCGACATTGTTGACGAGGCCTTCGATAGCGTGTTCCGAAACGATTTGGTCAAGCGCGGCGGCGGTGGCCCGGCGGTCGGCCAAATCGGCCGCGACGAAAGTCCCCGGGAAATCGTCTGCCGGCGCGGTGCGGGCAATGCCGACGACACGTGTCCCGGCGCGCGCCAGGAGCTCGGCCGTCGCCCGCCCGATGCCACGGCTTGCCCCGGTGATCAGTGTAGCGCCTTGCGCCATCGCGAACCTCCAGCACTGTTCCGGGGCGTCTGCCGCGGGACGTTTTTCAGGTGTCTGTCCGCCGCACTCAGAGTGGACACGGCCAGCCTATGCATAGCGCCTTGACATCATACCGGCAAAGATCATTATGCGGAAAATCGGTGCACCCTGTGATACAATGCCGTTTCGATCCACCGATTGAGCGGCCGCGGTCGTATCTGTACCAGCTATTGTTGCGGAGGACCTTCTGTACTCATGAAAACCGTGCGTTCAGTCGAAAGAGCAGTCTCGATCCTGTTTCTCGTCGCCCAGAACGATCGGCCGTTGGGCCTGTCCGAGATCAGCCGTAGCGTGGGACTGGACAAGGCGACGACATTGCGGCTGCTGACGACGCTCGAGGGATCCAACCTGATCCAGCAGGACACCGCGACCCGCCGCTACCTGCTGGGCGGCGCGGTAAACCAGCTGTCCGGGGCGTGGCGCAACGATCTGCGGCAGATCAGCCGCCCGTATCTCAAGACCCTGTGGCGCGATACCAACGAAACCGTGTGCCTGGCCTGCCCGCGCGGGCTGGAGCGCGTTTACGTGGAAATCCTGCCGTCCATGCACGAACTGTCGGACGTGCCGGCGATCGGCCGCGCCTATCCGATCCAGGTCGGCGCCGCCGGCGCCGTCCTGATGGCGCATGCCGCGGAAGCCGAGGTCGAGCACATCCTGCGCCGCAACGACCTGCCGACCGCGCCGGACAGTGCCGAGGTCAGGCGCCTGCACAAGGAATGGAAGGCGGCGCGGCAGCAGGGTTACGCCTTCAGCATCGGCCATCCGAACAAGGGCAGTTCGGCGATTGCCGCGCCCGTGTTCGACCGCGACGGCGAGGTCGTGGCCGCCGCCGTCGTCCGGGGGCCGGATGTGCGGCTGACCCGCGAAAAGCTCGTTCAGCTTGCGCCCGCGGTCAAGAAGACCGCCGCCCAGATTTCCGAGGCGCTCGGCTATCAGGATGCCAGGCTGGCTGTTGGCGGTTGACTGGGACAGGGAGCCGGCGACCCGTCGCCGTGGGGGCTGAGTGGCGATGACGGCGCAGCTCGTGGACAACGGCGGACTACTGCCCGCGACGATCCTGACCGGGTTTCTCGGCAGCGGCAAGACGACGCTGCTGAACCGGCTGCTGTCGCATGAGGGCATGGCCAATACCGCCGTGATCGTGAACGAGTTCGGCGAGATCGGCCTCGACCATCTGCTCGTCGAGACGCCGGACGAGAGCATGGTGCTGATGGACAGCGGCTGTCTGTGCTGCACGATTCTCGGCGATCTCGTCCAGACGCTGCAGACCCTGCTGGCAAAACGCATGACCGGCGTGGTTCCCGCCTTCGAGCGGGTGGTCATCGAGACGACCGGCCTGGCCGATCCGGCGCCGATCCTGCACACCCTGATCGCCGATCCCGACGTCACCGCGTATTACCGGCTGGACTCGGTCGTCGCCGTGGTCGACGCGGTGAATGCGGACGGCCAGCTCGACGCGCATTTCGAATCCGTCAAACAGCTCGCCGTCAGCGACCGAATCGTCATCAGCAAGACCGACCTGGCCTCCGAGGACGCCGTGTCCGGCCTCATCGCACGGCTCCAGGGCATCAATCCGGGCGCCGCCGTATTCAAGGCGGTGATGGGGCAGATCGACCCCGACAGGCTGTTTGGAGCCGAATTCTCGTCGGGCGAGGGGCAGGCCGGTAGCCTCGCCGCCTGGCTTGACGCGGATGCCCGCGACGACCGGCACACGCAGCATCATCACGATGGCATTCAGACCTTCGCGATAACCCGCGAAGAGCCCGTCGAGCCGGCCGGGTTGGAGTTATGGCTGGATCTGCTGGCATCGTACCGCGGACCGAACCTGCTGCGCGTCAAGGGGCTCCTCAACGTTGCCGGCAAGCCGGTCGTGGTGCATGCCGTGCAACACCTGTTTCACCCGCCGCTTGCCCTGGACGACTGGCCGGACAGCGACCACCGCTCGCGGATCGTCTTCATCACCCATGGTATCGGTCGTGCGGACATCGATGCGACACTGGACGCACTCGACTTCAAGCCCGAACGCCCGGCCGGGCCGGGAACTCTCGACCCGTCGGATTACGCGCGTTTCGTGTCGCTCATGAAACGTTTCGAAGAACCGTCGCCCTGATTGCGGTCGGTCGGGTTTCAATCCTTGACGCGCTTTCCTTGTGCCGATTAATGTGCACCTTCTGAAACTCGGGTGCACCAAGTGCGCCGATCCTAAACAAGCCTTCGACGCTTCGTCGCCGCAGCGGCGGGCCGGTCGGACGGGTGCAAACAGCAAGGCGAGCCAGCGGGAAATGCCAGCAACCAACACAAAGGTCATTACCGGCGGAACACTGATCGATGGAAACGGTGGGCCCGCCCTGGAGGATCCGGTTGTCTTGATCGAAGGCGCGCGGATCAAGGCGGTCGGCGCGGCGGGATCAGTTAAAGTTCCGGCGAATGCGGAGCAGATCGACGCAGCGGGACGCACGCTGATGCCCGGCATGATGGATCTGCATATCCACCTCAACATGTTCAACAACCGGACATTCAGGAATTACCGCGTGGCGACCTGGGAGGTGGCGCCCGAACTGCAGCAGATGTACTGCCTGTTCCATGCGCAGCTGTGTTTCGAAATGGGTTTCACGACGTTGCGCGACCTGGGCTTCATCAGCAGCCGCGGACTCATGACGCCACAGCTCTGCGCCGTGCGCGACGCCATCGAGGCGGGCATCTTCGCGGGCCCGCGCATGGTCGTCGGCGGCTTCACATATATAACGAATTCGCATCTGGAGTTGATTCTGCCGCGCGCCTCGCTGCGCCCGGGATTCCAGAACGCCGACGGTCCGTGGGAGCTGCGCAAGCTGGCGCGCACCAATTTGCGGACCGGCTGCGATGTGATCAAGACCTGCGCCTCGGGCGGCGGCGGCACCGACAAGGAAGAACCCGACGTCCGCAACATGACCCAGGAGGAGCTCGACGCCATCGTCGATGAGGCGCACGCCTTCCACAAACGGGCGGCGGTCCACTGCTTCACGCCGGAGGCGCACCGCATGGCGATCAAGTCGGGCTGCGATACGATCGAGCACATGGTGTTCCACGATGCCGACTCGATCGAGAAGATCGTCGAGGCGGAGATTCCGGTAACGCCGACGCTGGCGCACCGGACCGACCATGCGATCGAGATCCGCCGCGAGATCGGTACGCCGCAGTTCGTGCTGGACAAGATGAAGACCATCCAGCCGAGCTGTTTCGACACCTTCCAGGTCATGCACAAGGCCGGGATCAAGGTCGCCATGGGCACCGACATGGGATATGAGCCGGGCATGGGCACCAATGCGCATGAGCTGGAGATCTACGTCGACCTCGGCATGACGCCGATGGAGGCGATCATGACGACGACCCGCAACGCCGCCGAGGCGCTTGGGATGGAAGAAGACATCGGGACAATCGAACCCGGTAAGTTTGCCGACATCCTGGTCGTTGACGGCGATCCGCTGGCCGATATCCGGGTGCTGCAGGAGCGCAGGAACATCCACATCGTCATGAAGGAAGGCGAGGTGTTCGTCGACAGGCGTCCGGGCCAGGGCGGCAGGGAAGTCATCCACGCCGAGCCGGACGACTGGAAGAAGATCGACGCCTGACATCGGGATGCCGGACGTCCTGGTCCTCGGCAGGATTCATACGGCGGGGATCGACCGGCTCCGCGGGGCAAGCTGCACCGTCCGGGAACTGCCGGACCACCCCGCCGACCTGACGCGCCATGCCGCGGCTGCCGACGCCATCATCGTGCGCATGACGCGGCTCGATGCGGCGGCGATCGATGCGGCACCCGGATTGCGGATCGTCGCGCGGCACGGCGTCGGGTACGAGGCCGTGGATGTCGACGCGCTGACCGCCCGCGGCATCCCGCTGGCGCTGGTCGGCGACGTGAACTCGGGCGCCGTGGCCGAGCACACCCTGGCGCTCATGCTTGGACTTGCCAAACGTCTGACCGCCTACGACAGGGCGACGCGGCAGGGCGATTTCGCGGTTCGCGACAGTTTTTCGGCCCGCGAACTTTCCGGCAAGGCGGTTCTGGTGGTCGGCTTCGGGCGGATCGGCCGGGCGGTCGCAAGACTCTGCGCCTGCTTCGGCATGTCGGTGATCGCCGCCGACCCGTTCGTCGACGCATCGACGGTCGAAGCGGCGGGATACACCCATGTATCCGACTTCCGTGCGGCGCTGGACCGGGCCGATTACGTGACCATCCATGTGCCGAAAGCGCCGGGTGCGGATTACCTGATCGGCGCGCCGGAGATCGCCGCCTTGAAACCGGAAGCGGCAGTGCTCAACCTGTCGCGGGGCGGCATCGTCGACGAGAGCGCCTTGCGGGAGGCCCTGCTGGCCGGGCGGTTGCGCGGCGCCGCGCTCGACGTGTTCGAGGACGAACCGCCCGGGCCCGACAACCCGCTGTTCGCACTCGACTCGGTGATCGTCAGCCCGCATTGCGCGGCGTTCACCGAAGAATGCGCGCGGCGCATGGCACTGGCCTGCGCGGACAACGTCCTGGCCGCATTCGAAGACAGGCTGGATCCCTCGTTGGTGGTCAATCGGGAGGTGCTGCGTTGACCCTGCACCGAGCGACCTCACCCTTCGAGACGGCTGCAAATGCAGCCTCCTCAGGGTGAGGCCACGGACATCGCCAGCATTGGAGCCTCATGCTGAGGAGCGCTGAAGGCGCGTCTCGAAGTATGAGGTCGCGCCGATCTCCCCGTCTATCCGATCCCCTCCCTGATGCGGGCGAGCAGCGCGTCCGCGCCGCGCGCGAGGATGGCGGTATCGGTGCCGACGGCGACGAACACGTAGCCTTCCTTGAGCCAGTGGATCGAATCGGCTTCGGCGCCGGTCAGGATGCCGGCTGGTTTTCCCGCCTTCCTGCACTTGGCCAGTCCCTCGGCCAGGGCGTCCTTTACGTTGGGGTGTCCCGGCTGGCCCAGATAACCCATATCGGCCGAGAGGTCCGCCGGGCCGAAGAAGATTCCGTCGATCCCGTCGACGGCGGCGATGTCCTCAACGCGTCCGAGCGCAGCCTTCGTTTCGATCTGCACCGTGATGCAGAGTTCATTCTCGAAATCGCTGACATAGTCGGCGATGCGGCCATAGCGGTTGCCGCGCTGATTCAGCGAGACGCCGCGGATGCCGCGTGGCGGATAGCGGGTGGACGCCACCGCTGCTTGCGCCTCCTCGACCGTCTGGATCATCGGGAAGAGCAGCGAATAGGCGCCGATATCGAGAACCCGCTTGACCACCACCGGATCGTTCCAGGGCAGCCGCACGACCGCCGCGGTGGGCGACGGATCATAGGACTGAAGCTGGGTGTACACGCCCGGAACCTCGTTGGGCGAGTGTTCCATGTCGACCACGATCCAGTCGTAGCCGGCATGCGCCAGCACCTCGGAGCCGATGTTGCTGGACAATGTGCTCCACAGGCCGATCTGCGGGCGCATTTCGGCCAGCGCCTGTTTGAAGGTGTTCTTCGGCAACTGCAATTTCGGGGGTCTCCCATGAACGGACGTTCGATGTGGAAATATTAAATTGAAACATATCGGTGCACCAGATAAAATTCCGTATCAAAAACGCGATAGCGGCTCCGGCCGGCTGGGAGATTCAGCTGTTTTGGGGACGGTCGCGAAACGGGCGGACCTTCGCTCATGACCTGGAACGGATATCCGTTTCGGAGAGCCGCCCGGAAAAAATGGCTCAGCCATACGGGAGGCCCGGAACGGTAACAGTGCCGGTACAACACAAACCCTCAGTCGGGTCCGTATCCACACTTCAGGAATCGGAAACCGCAGCATGTCGCTGCATTCTGACCGGTCCAATAAACAAACGGAACAGCAAGGAGGAAATCTGATGAGCGAAGCACGACCGAAGGGAGACAAGGGGCGGGGAGGCTTCGGCCGCAGGCAGTTCCTGGCCGGCGCGGGCGCCGTCGCAGGCGCCGCGACATTCACGACCGCGGGCAAGGTCGCCAGGGCGGCGACGTTCCCCAGCGGCCCGGTTCAGCTCGTGGTGCCGTTCGGCACGGGCGGCGGTTCGGACCGGACGATGCGCCTCTTCGCGCCGTATCTGGCGAAGGAGTTGGGACAGCCGGTCAACGTCATCAACATCGCCGGCGGCGGGGGCTGGAAGGCCTGGGCGCAAATGGCGCAGTGGGACGCGGAGAAGGACGATCACATCGTCGGCACGATCAACCTGCCGCACGTCCTGTCTATGCTCGACCCGCGGATGAAGCGAAAGGAAACCCTCGAGTCTTTCAACTTCATCGCATGGCACTCGCTCGATCCCTGCATCTGGGCCGTACGCGAAGGCGACGAACGATTTCAGACTCTGCGCGCCTTCATCGATCATGTGAGGGCGAATCCGAACAAGGTCGTCATGAGCACGACTGCCGTGGGCTCGGACGATCATATGGGCATCGCCTACGCCGAGAAATTCGTCGACGGATTCAAGGTCCAGAAAGTCTACGCAAACAACGATGGCAAGAAGATCCAGGAAGTCATCGGCGGTCACACCGATGCGGTGGGCGGCAACGTCGGCTACTACGTGCCCTATATGCTGGACCGCAAACTGCGGGCGATCTGCGTACTGAGTGCAGACCGGTCGCCGAATCTGCCCACGGTTCCGACCTTCGAGGAAGTGACCGGCAAGAAGAATATTTCCTTTGCCGGCCGCACTTTCGTACTCGCCAACGGCATCGCCGGGGAGAAGCAGGCGGTCTATCTCAACGCGATAAAAGCTGCGATGAGCAATCCCGAGTACGTCATGAAGGAGAACGCGAACCGCAACCCGCTCGAGTTCAAGGAAGGCGATGAGTTGTGGACGGCCCTGCGGGAAGCCGAAGAGCTGGTCAATGCGGTCAAGTTCTGGGAGCTTGAGCAGTAGAGAGTCGCCAGGCACGGGTTTCGCCAGAAGCGCGAAATCCGCGCCCGGTCCTCCTTTAACGTTACCACCCGCAAAGGACACCGCGCATGCCTGGCTATTGGGGCATCAGGATCGCTGCTGCCGTCTATATTGTCTCGTCGTTCTATCTCGGCATGCAGGCGCTTGAGTTCCCTGCTGGCGGCGGAACCTTTCCGCTATTCGCCCAGACCTGCGCCGTTCTGATCTCGGGCATCCTGATCGTCGGCAGCTTCCGCTCCGGTGCCAGGGAGGCAAATGATCGGATCGACTTCCGGCTGACGTATGCGCGGGCCAAGCCGCTGCTGTTGCTCGCGGTCTCGGTTCTCTATGTGCTTGTCATATTCGAGCTCGGGTACTTCGTTTCGACCTTCCTGTTCCTGTTTCTGGCGAGCTGGTTGATCGGTATCCGGGACCTCAAGACAGTCACGATTACAGCCGTGATCCTGATTCCTGTAATGTACGGTTTCTTTGTCGTCTTCCTGCAGGCGCCCTTGCCGAAGGGAATTCTGTTTTGACCGCCGGTTTCCACCCGCCGGGGCGTGGACTGCAGGAGGTGTCGTGATCCATGTTCGCTGAAGACACCTTCATGTATCTGGCCAACGTGGTTTCGCCCGAAAATTTCACGGCGATGCTCCTCGGCGTCGTGATCGGGCTCGTCATCGGCGCGATCCCGGGCCTGTCGCCGCCCATGGCGATCGCGCTGCTGATCCCGGTCTCGTTCAACATGCCGGCGGATACCGCGCTTATCCTGCTCGTATCGTGCTTCGCGGCGGGCATCTATGGTGGTTCCTTTTCGGCGATCTTGCTGCGCGCACCGGGAACCTCGGCGTCTGCGGCCTCGTCCATCGAAGGTTTCGAGTTGACCAAGCGCGGCAAGGCGATCCAGGCGATCCGGATTTCGACCTTCGCATCCGTGGTCGGCGGTCTGATCAGCGGCTTCGTACTGCTGTTGCTGGCGCCACCGCTGGCAACGGTATCGCTGATGTTCGGACCGTCGGAGTATTTCCTGGTCGCGATTCTCGGGCTGACCGCGATCGCGTCGGTCTCGTTCGGATCGGTGTTCAAGGGGTTGTTGTCGGGTTTGCTCGGCCTGTTTCTCAGCACCTTCGGGATCGACGGATATTCGGGTTTTCCGCGCTACACCTTCGACATAATCTCGCTGGAGTCCGGATTTGGCATCTTGCCCGCGATCATCGGCCTGTTCGCCTTCGCGCAGGGCATGGAGCTGAGCGAGGGCGAGGCCAAATCGAACATCTCCGGCGAAACAGCGCTGAGCTGGAATATCTGGCCCAAACCGTCGGAAATCTTTCACGTACGCTGGTCCCTGATCCGCGGCTGGGCGACCGGCCTGGTCATGGGAATCATCCCGGCGGCCGGCGGCAGCATCGCGCAGTGGGTCGCCTACGCCTGGGAGATCCGCCGCGCCAAGCCAGGCGACCAGTTCGGCAAGGGCGAAATCAAGGGCCTGGCCGCAACCGAGGGCTCGAACAACGGCGTTACCGGCACATCGCTGATTCCCATGTTCGTGCTGGGAATTCCCGGCGGGATATCCGCCGCCGTTATTCTGGGGGCGCTGATCATCCACGGCCTGCAGCCCGGGATGCGGCTGTTTACGAAAAATCCCGAGGTGATCTACACCATCATGTGGGGCTTCATCGTCGCCAACGTGGTGATGGGCTTCATCGCCGTATTCCTTGCCCGCACGATGGCGTACCTCACACTGTTTCCGCGCGGGATCCTCGGACCGCTGATCATCATCTTCAGCATCATCGGCACCTATGCCGGCACCAACAACGTGGACGATGTCTGGATGATGATGGGGTTCGGTGTGCTGGGCTACTTCATGGTCAAGCACAACTACTCCCCGGCCGGTGTGTTGCTCGGCCTGATCCTCGGGCCGATCGCCGAAAACGGGTTGAGGGATACGCTCGTGGTTTCGTACGGTTCGCCGATCAGCTTCATGCTGACGCGGCCGATCTCGGTCGCGATCATCGTATTGATCCTCGCGGCCCTGTACTTTTCGTTCCGCCCGAAACCATGGGAGGAGACGGAAACGGACGAGGTCAAGGAACCGGCGCGTCTCGACGACTGATTCGATTCGAAATGAGGACGACAGCGCGATGATCTTCAAATGCGCGGCCCATGCGCCATCCACCGGGGCCGGCGGGGGCGGGGCCGTCTCCCGCAGCGGCAAGACGCTTACCGTCGACATCCACTGCCACTGCAACTGCGCCGATGTCGCGGCGACGATGCAGGCGGAAGCCGACCGGATCGGCCGCGCGGCGCTCGCCTATGGCAGTACTTTGACCCAGGAGGTCAACCGCAAGCAGCTCGCCGCCATCGCGCCGAAGATGGACTCTGTGGACGAGCGGCTTGCCGACATGGACCGGATGGGTATCGATGTCCAGGCGCTGTCCGTGCCGCCCTACCAGTTCTATTACTGGGCCGAGCCGGAGACGGGCCGGGATGCGGCGCAAAGGCTGAACGAATTCCTGGTCGAGACCGTGGCCAAAGCACCGGAACGCTTCGTTGCCCTGGGCACGGTCCCGCTGCAGGACCCCGGGATGGCTGTTGCGGAGCTGGAGCGCTGCATGAAGGATCTGGGGATGCGCGGCGTCGAGATCCTCACACACGTCGAAGGGACGGAGCTGTCGCGGGCCGGACTCGATCCGTTCTTCGCGAGGGCCGAGGAACTCGGTGCGCTGATCTTCATCCACCCCGACGGCTTCACCCACGGCGCGCGCTTCCAGGAGCATTATTTCCTGAACCTCGTCGGCCATCCGGTCGAGAACACGCTGGCGATCGGCCACCTCGTGTTCGACGGCGTGCTCGACCGCTATCCGGGATTGAAAGTCTGTATCGCCCATGGCGGCGGCTACGTGCCTGCCTATGCCGGGCGTTTCGACCATGGCTGGCACGCCCGCGCAGACTGCCGCCAGCATATCTCCCGGCCGCCGAGCGAGTACATGAAGCAACTCTATTACGACAGCGTGGTGTTCGAGCCGGACCAACTGAAATTTTTGATCCGCAAATACGGTGCCGACCACATCCTCTTGGGCACCGACTATCCGTTCGACATGGGCGAGGACGACCCCGTCGGCCTGATCGCCCGGGTCGAGGGGCTGAGCGACGACGACCGCGCCGCCGTCGGCGGCATGAACGCGGCCCGACTGTTGAAGATCGGGGTGTGAAGCTGGGGCGCATGCGTCGCCCGGACCCTTCGAGACGGCCCGCCTGTTTCGCGGCTCGCGCACGCCGCCATTCGGTGGCTGCCCGGCGCTTCGCGCCCCCTTGGCATGTAGTCGTTTCGCCGGCGGGAGTAGGGTGCGGCCGCCGTGCAGCGCTTGTCAGCGTGGAACGTCGCGCGTGCCCTCGAACCGCCGTTCCTGATTGGACACGCCGGTCTTCAACTGCCCGATGACTTGCGGGCGATCGCCACCTCTTCGTCGACAAGAGCGAATAGCTGGTCGACACCGAAGGACGGCAGGGGCCGGCCATTGACGAAGAATGTCGGCGTCTTGTCGACGCCCGCTGCCTCGGCATCGGCCATGTCCTGGTTCAGAGTTTCGGTGACATCCGGCTTTATCATATCGCGACGCGCCCTCCCGACGTCGAGGCCGGCGGCGGCGGCGGCGCGCCAGGCCTTGCTTAAGTTAAGGGGCCTGCCGCCATGAGCCGACCAGTCCGGCTGAGCCGCCAGTACCGACTCCAGGACAGGTTCCAGAAGTCCCTGCAGGCGCGCGGCCGCTAGGATCCGGTTCACTTGGTCGGATCCTTGATGGAAGGCCACGTAACGCGTCACCACGCGCACTGTCCGCGGATATTGGCGCCTGATCTGTTTGACGATCGGGTGGAAGGCGCGGCAGGTCCCGCAGGAGGGGTCGAAAAACTCGACGATCGTGACCGGGGCGTCCTCCGGCCCGAAAACCGGCGAATGTGGGCGGACAAGCGTCGTCGCGCGCAGGGCGACGGCAGCCTGCTCCTCGACACTGCGATTGTAAAGATAGGCCGCAATTGCGAAGCCGAGCACTGCAACGACAGCTGTCAGGACTACGACGGTGCGTCTGGTCATGATCTGAACCCTTTTCGGACAAGCAGCAAAAGGATGATGATGGCGCTGAATGCTCCCACCGAGAGAAGGGGAATCGGCACCACGCTGAAGATCATCATGTCGTCGCTGGTGCAGGAAACGCCCCCGCCGCAGGGTTCGAGGGGTTTCGGAATGACGCCGGCGACAAGCAATGTATGGTAGGCCGCGATCACCCATCCGAAGGCGGCCAGGGGCAGCCCGTAACGCCAAATGCCGGCATCGGACAGAAGACAAGCGGCGCCGAGAACGACGGCGAGCGGAAACATGAACGCGCGCTGATACCAGCACAGCATACAGGGTTCCTGCCCCATTACCTCGCCGATAAACAGAACGCCGAGCGTCGCAGCGAGCGCGACGAGCCAAGACAGGAATAGCATCTGCCAGGTGCGCTCTGTCTCCTTCGAAGGGACAGGGTAGCTGTTTGACTGGTGTACGCTCAAATCTTGTTTTCCTCCGGGACGGACGGTGAACAGGCACCCGATATCCGCTGTGGCCCGTTTCTAGGGTTGAGCTTTGCGGTGTGAAATCGCCCCGTCATTCAGTTCGATCAGTGCCCGCGGAAAACCCTGGTGCATGGGCTCGTTTCGCGTTGTTCGCGGGGTGACCGCGTGCCTCAGAACGTCTCCGGCGCCATGTCGATGGCGCCGCACGGGCATTCGGCGGCGCACAGGCCGCAGCCCTTGCAGAAATCGTAATTGAACTCGAAGCGTTTGCCCGGCCCCAGCTTGATCACGGCGTTGTCCGGGCAGACCCCGTAGCAGTTGTCGCACTCGAAGCAGTTGCCGCAGGACAGGCAGCGGCGGGCCTCGAACAGCGCGTTGCTCTCGTCGAGGCCGCCGTGGATTTCCTCGAAGGTCGTCTGCCGCCGGATCAGGTCGAGCGTCGGCTGCACCGTCTTGTCGGCGTCCGTGTAGTACCAGGTATTGAGGCGCTCGTATCCGGCCACGGTGCGTCGCGTCCGACTCTCGTACTTCTCGCCGCGCAGCCAGGCGTCGATATGGCGCGCCGCCTTCTTGCCATGGCCGATAGCTACCGTCACCGTGCGTTCGGCGGGCACCATGTCGCCGCCGGCGAACAGCCCGGCATATCCGGTCATCATGGTCTCGTCGACGTCGATCACGCCGTCGTCGGTGATCTTCACGCCCGGGATCGTCTGCAGGAAGCTGGTATCCACCGCCTGCCCTAGGGCCAGCACGAGACTGTCGGCCTCCAGCGTCTCGAACTCGCCCGTCGGTTGCGGCCACCCGTTTTCGTCGACCTCCATCTTTTCGACGGTGAAGGTGGTGCCGTCGATCTGCTTGATGGTCGTCAGCCAGTGCAGGATGACGCCTTCGTCCAGCGCCTCTTCCAGTTCGATATCGTGGGCCGGCATCTGCTCGCGGGTGCGGCGGTAGACGACCAGCGCCTCGCTCGCCCCCAGCCGCTTGGCGGTGCGCGCCATGTCGAGCGCCGTGTTGCCGCCGCCATAGACCACCACCCGGCGGCCCAGCAATGGCGGCGCCTCGTCTGTCTCCATGTCGCGCAGGACACTGATGGCATCGAAAATCTTGCCGGCTTCGCGCGCGGGGATATCGGTGCGCTTGGCGAGATGGGCGCCCACCGCGACGAAGGCGGCGTCGAATTCGTCATTCTTCATCATGGCCGGTATGTCGGTGACCTTGGAATCAAGCTCGATGGCGACGCCCATATCGACGATCCGGGCGATCTCGCCATCCAGGATATCGCGCGGCAGACGATATTTCGGAATGCCAAAGCGCATCATGCCGCCCGCCATGGGACCGGCGTCATGGATCGTCACATCGTGCCCCATACGGCGAAGATGGTAGGCGGCGGAAAGGCCACTAGGCCCGGCGCCGACGACCAGGACCCGCTTGCCCGTCGGCGCGCCGGGCTCGATCTTCCAGCCCTTCTTCAGCGCTTCGTCCCCGAGGAAGCGCTCGACGGCGTGGATACTCACCGCCTCGTCGAGCTGGCCGCGGTTGCACGCGCCTTCGCAGGGATGATAGCAGACGCGGCCTTCCACCGCCGGGAATGGATTGTCCCTCACAAGCTGCCGCCAGGCGGCTTCGTAATCGA
>Ga0224512_10002342_pt1 | contig 17421 bp, 13 predicted proteins | sample SF_May12_sed_USG_4_FD_169103 | JGI IMG/M metagenome (GOLD analysis project Ga0224512, IMG submission 169103) | Sediment microbial communities from San Francisco Bay, California, United States - SF_May12_sed_USGS_13 | ecosystem: Environmental > Aquatic > Marine > Sediment | place: USA... | reverse complement strand
CGCGGCGATTTCGAGTTGTGCCGGGAGATCGCCGGCGCGCAGATAAGCGGGCTCATTCCGGGACATGGTTGAGAGCTCGCCATAAGCGGCATAACGGACTTCTGACTCAGAATCGGACATGGCCCGGCTCAACGCCGGAATGAGTACGCGTCGATCGAAGTCGTCATCGGCAGAGCGCGCCAGCCAATGGAACATCTCAACTGCCGCCGCCGCGATCTTCGTTTCCGGGTCCCCGGCAAGCGCGACGATCTGCCCATGCGCGGCCGGGTCGACGCGCGCGCCGCGGATGATTTGCAGCGCTTTCAGTCGCGTGTCGACGGGCAGAGATGAATTCATTGCGACTGACAACGGACCCTTATTCGCCAGAGTTCGATTGGATTTGATGATCCGCAGACCATGCTCGGCGCGCGCGGCGATGGACTTGTCGGGATCTCGGGTGGCCTCCGTGATCAGGCTAACCGACCGCGGGTAATAGGTCGCCGAATGCGCCAGCGTATAAAGAATCGATTCTATTACACGGCGATTAGATTCGCGCGCGAATGCAGCGGCGAGCATATCGAGCGTCGTCAGCGGCAAATATTGACTCCTGGCAATCTCGGCGAACGCGTCAGCTATAGGTTCGCGTTCGCCGTCACGCTGAGGATGCAAAAACCGCACGTTCATCATCGCGAATACCGGACCCGACAGCGGCTGCGCAGCACCAATTTGTCCGAGCGCCGTGGCCGACTGCGAATAGACCCACGCGAAATGTTCTTCTGCCGAGATCCCCGCGATGCGTTTTATGACTGCATACGGGTATCGATTCCGGGCGGCCGACTGGCCCACCGCAGCGATCGCCGCGGACAACAGGCTGTCGTCCTGCTCGTGCAATACCAGCGCACTCAATGCCTGGGTTGCCTCGGCGGGTAATGGCCGCCGCGACCCAAGCTGCCCGAGTGAACGCGCCGCGGCGTTGCGCACCGGCCGTGACTCGTCCGTCTTAAGACTTGCAACGAGTTGATCGAGCAGTGCGGCATCCTCGGCGGACCACGACCCGGCATCTTTGACTGCAGCGGTGCGGATCGCCGGCTCGTCGCTACCCAGACGCCACTTCAACACCATATCGCTGTACCAGACGGACCGGTATAGCGGCACAAGGGTGTCCGCCCAGAGCGGTGCCAGGAAATACAGTGCAACAGACGCCAGGACTAGGGCCAGGATTGGCGTAAGGCGGGGCATGTTGTTTATCTTCTTCGGGAGGAGCCCGCTTACCTTCACGACTCTTCACTATTGTGCCGTCCCGATGGCCGCGCCGCGAGGCCGGACGTCTCATTCCGCGAAAAAGGTGATCAGAAAAAGGCGCCTGTTTGCAATTTGTTAAAAGTACGACGATCTACGCGCAACATAATCCTTCTGAATTAGATAATGGGGACATTCCAGATTATCTTTTTCACCTTCAGCGGGATGCTACCGACAGCGATGAGCATAATGAGGAATGTCCCCATTATTTTAAAACGTGACCACTGGCAGTTATTTAGATTGTTCTTAACGGCGAATGGCGTAATGCAGGCCCCAGCCGAGCGCCGTGTAGGCCGCGATGGCGCCCCACAGAACACCTGCAAGGATGGCGATCTCACGCGCATCGATATCGCCGGCATGGCCGGCCGCGAAGTACAGGATGAACATGCCGTAGCTGGCCGTTGCCCAGATCAACAGAACCGGAACCGCGGCTGCGGCACGCCAGCGGCGCTGCTGCAGATAGGTCAAAAGACGCGCCGTGAAATAAATGAGGAAAATCCCGCAGATCAGAATCGGCGTCGCGATCGTCACGGTGGTCAGGATCGTCAGCCCGACCTTGCCGCGCTCGCCGGCCCGCCAGAGCTGCCAAAGCTCGATCGGCCAGGCGCGGTCGCGCGTGTCCCATTTTTCTTGCGTCGCTGCCGCGGAGCGCCGCACGTTCGGATCCGGATCTTCAGACGCCTCGGCAATAAACGCGTCGCGCTGCCTGCCTTTGGCTTTTGGTAAAGCCAGCCAACTCACGGCATTGCTGCGTACATACGGATCGGGATCGTTCATGCCACGCTCGATGATCGCATCGCGTTGCGCGTCATCGCGCAGCAACATAACCATGACGACGACGCGCACCTTTGGATCGGGATCGTTGACGCCGGCCTCGATCAGCGCGGGGATATCGGCGACCTGCAGATAACCCGGCCGATTTCTGGAAATGCTCGAGAGCTGGCCAAATGCAGCATGGCGAATCAGCGGATCAGGATCCGACATGGCGCGACCCAGCGCCGGGATTAAAATGCGTTGATCAAAGTCGCTATCGGGTGAGCGAATCAGCCAATGAAACATCTCGATGGCCGCCACGGCGATCTCGGTTTCCGGATCCCCCGCCAGGGCTACGATCTGCTCATGAGCGGCCGGATCGATTTTACTGCCGCGAATCATTCGCAATGCGTTCAACCGTGTTTCTAGCGGCTCAGAAGCGTCGCTCGCCGCTGTCAACGGATCCTTGCCCGCCAGGGTTTGGTTGTATTCGATGATGCGCAGACCGTGCTCGGCCGTCGACACGATATCCTTGTTCGGATCGCTGGTGGCTGCGGTTATCAGCATCATCGCGCGCGGGTAATCTTCGACCGAATAAGTCAATGCATAGAGAATCGCTTTGCGTATGCGGTAATTCGGCTCATCCGCGAATGCAGCGGCGAGCATATCGAGCGTCGTAACCGGCAATGACTGGCCCTTGGCCATTTCGGCGAATGCGTTGGCCATCTCCTCGCGCTCGCCGGGTTGCCGGGAATCGGCAAACAAGGTGTTCATGACGACGAATACGGAATCCGGCAGCGGCTGGCCGGCGCCGATCTGCCCTAGTGCTCTGGCTGAGTTCGGATAATTCCAGGCCAGACGTTTTTCGCTGAAAGTTACGGCGATGCGTTCGGCGACTTCGTCCGGATAACGATTCTCGGCAGCCGACTGCCCCACAGCGGTAATCGCCGCGGACAGCATCGCCTCGTCCTGCTCGTTCAATACCAGCTCACTCAACGTCTGTATTGCATCGGCGGATAACGGCCGCTGCGAGCCGAGTCCGCCGAGCGTGTTGGCCGCAGCCTTGCGCACCTCCACGGATTCGTCGGTCTTAAGGCTTGCGACCAGTTCATTCAGCAGCGTGACATCCTCGGTACGCCACGACCCGGCGTCTTTGGCTGCACTAATGCGCATCGCCGGCTCGTCACTAGCGAGGCGCCACTTAAGGACCGTATCGCTATACCAGAGGGTCCGGTAAAGCGGCACGAGGGCATGCCCCCAGAGCTGCACGAGGAGATACAACGCAACCGGCGCCAGGATGATGGCGAGGATTGGCGTGCGGCGGGGCATAGCGGTCAGCGTCCTAATCATGAACCAGCCTGGCTGAACGGATTGGCGCTATTTTGCGCCTCTGGGTACCCGGCTGCGAGGCCTGATGTCTCATTCCCGGACAACGGGGAGATTCCTCATTGGGCCGAAGGTTGACTTTGGGGCATCCTGCATTTTCATTAAGGCCCGCTAGCATATAGCTGGTGGCGGCCCAAATAGGGAATGTCGCCTTTTTCCTGTCATGGCTTTTTCTGGTTGCGGCAATAATGAGGAATGTCCCCATTATCGGGTGATACCATGGAGGCGTTAGTGGTTGACGCCTCGGAAGCGCGGGCGAATGCCGGGTGCTGAGCCGCTTTACCCGGAATACACGACAGTCACGGAGTGACGATGCTTATCTCCCGGAGCCGGCATGGGTAACGTTTTCTACAGAAACCCGTTACACGACTACCCGATAGCCATGCGTGCCGAGGGCGTTTATCTATACGATTCCGAAGGCCGTCAATATCTCGATGGTAGCGGCGGTGCCGCCGTCTCCTGCCTGGGTCATGGTCATCCCGACGTTGTTGCCGCGATCAAGGCACAGGTCGAGCAACTCGCGTTTGCGCACACGGCGTTTTTTACGAATGAGCCGCAGGAAAAACTCGCATCGAAGCTCGTCGGCCGGTTCGGCGAACCCGATGCGAAAGTCTATTTCGTGTCCGGCGGCTCGGAGGCGAATGAAACCGCGCTGAAACTCGCGCGAAAGTACTGGGTGGCGCGCGGGCACAACGACAAACACCTCATCATCAGCCGCAAACAGAGTTATCACGGCAATACGCTCGGCGCACTTTCGATGTCGGGTAATCCGGGACGTAACGCCGTGTATTCGCCAATGCTGCATGACTGGCCGAAGATCGAGCCATGTTATGCGTACCGCCACCAACTGGCCAACGAGTCGGATCAGGAATATGGCCTGAGATGCGCGGCCGAACTCGAAGCCGCTATTCAATCGCACGGCGCCGATCACATCGCCGCGTTTGTCGCCGAGACGGTCGTCGGCGCAACGCTGGGCGCGGTGCCTGCGACGCGGGCATATTTTCAGCGCATCCGTGAAATCTGCGACCGGCACGAGATTCTGCTGATGCTCGACGAGGTCATGGCCGGCGGCGGCCGCTGCGGATCGTATTTTGCGTTCGAGCAGGAAGGCATTGTTCCCGATATCGTCACGCTCGCCAAGGGCTTGGGTGGCGGCTACCAGCCGATCGGTGCGGCGATTGCACGCGGTGTGATTCATCAACAGATTGTCGATGCGTTCGGCAGTTTCGCACACGGCCACACCTATGTCGGGCATGCGACGGCCTGCGCGGCCGGGCTGGCGGTGACGAGCGTTATCGAGAATGACAATTTGCTGGCCCGGGTTCAGGAGAACGGCAGCTTGTTACGCGTCGCACTTGAACAGGAATTTGCCGAGCATCCAAATGTCGGGGATATTCGCGGCCGGGGTCTATTGCTCGGCCTGGAGTTGGTCGAGGACCGGGAAACCAAGGCGCCGATCAAAGCTGAACTCGGGTTGCCGGAAAAAATCAGAACGACGGCCATGACAAACGGGCTGGTTTGTTATCCGGGTGGCGGCACGGCCGACGGACGGGATGGTGCACATGTGTTACTGGCACCACCCTATATATATAAGAGTGAGCATGTCGATGAGCTGGTCGACAAGTTAAAACTGACGCTCGCTGCGGTCACTTTCGTCTGACCTGAAAAAAGGAAAAAGGGGACAGACACCTTTTTTCAACCACAGACAGGGGACAGGCACCTTTTTTCACCAGTAACGGTGGGACATCATTGAGCAACTCGAAAAAAGGAGCCAGTCCCCGTAGCTGTCTTCGGCCTTGCTCTATTCTTCCATCGGCACATCGAAGGTGTTGACCATGACGGCAATCGTCATGTACACGCCGACGGTCGAAATGAGATCGAGCAGCTGCCGATCATCGAAGTGATTGTTCAAGGCGCGATAGGTCTGATCGCTTATTTTCGCATCGCGCTGGCACTCATCGGCCGCCGACAATAATGCCGACTCAGCCCGTGCCCAGCCTTTCGCGTCGGGCCCGTCTTTGACGCGCTCGATCTCCTTATCGGACAAACCGGCTTCGCGCCCGCGTATGACATGGTGTTCCCATTCATAACTGGCCGCGCAGTTGACGGCTGTGCGCAGGATCAGCAACTCGCGATGTCGAGGCGTAAGGCTGCTATCGCCCACGATGTGATAACGATACGGCATCCAGGCCGCGAGAAGCTCGGCATTGTGCGCCATGGTGCTGTGAATGTTCAGCGGTTTGCCGAGGTGTTGACGTATCTCGTGAAGTTCGACCGGCCATGCATCGGGTGGCAACGGCTGCAGGCGTTTAATGGATGTATCCATATTCGTTTACCTGTTCGGCTCTAGATCAATATCGCTAGTCGACACGCGGGCCGGTCAATACCGGCCAGTAGACCCAGCTGAAGATAGCAAAAGTCACGATCCAGCCGAGTGCGGATAAATCGATCATTGCCAGCGAGCCGCCGGCGAACAGCGGACCCAATACTCTTATGAAAACGGCAACAGTAAAAACACCGTAGGCGATCACCGTCATGCGTGCCGCGTGCAGCGGCCGGCCGGTGTGCGCGAGGGCAACCCGCGTGGTGACCGCAAGTATCATGCTGCCAACGCCGCCCATGGTCAGTGCATGCAATGCGGCTGTGGCAGGAAACAGCCAGCCGAAAACCGAAAAAGCTGTCAACACGTAACCGACCGGCAACCAGAGGTAGGCCACATGCAGCGCGAATAGCAACGGCTCCTTTGTTGTTGCCAGGCCACGCCAGCGACTCAAGCGCAGTCCGTGCATGAAAGCGGCCGCGAAGGCCAGCACGCCCGTAATGACACTCGTCGGGGCGACGCTCGCAGACACGCCGGTGAGCAACGTCAGCACGATCGTCGCAAGATCGATCGGTGTGCTGTTGATCGGCAGCCGCGTGTGCCCGTGCGCGCGTAACCAGTTGGCACTGAAGTTCGGCACGATGCGCCCCGCGATCACGGTAATCAGCAAGAGTACCAGGTGGATTAACAGGTAAACCGCGAGTCGATCGGCGCCGGGCAACACCTGGCTGGCGCCGAGATGATAGACGAGGTCGAGCAACGCCAGCAAAACCGTGATGCCGATGATTGGATAATTGCGCCGATTGCCGCCCCCGACGATTTCACGGCCGACAAGAACAAACAGCAAGACCGGGAAGACGAGATCGAGCAAACCGACCAGCCATGCCGGCAGCAGTCCACCGAGCAACATCGCGCCGCGCCCCGTCAGCCAGGCCGCGACCAGCAAACCCAGTGGTGCCCCGCTCAGCGGCGGACGATCGGTCCAGGTTGCCACGGCCGTCAGCACGAAACCCGCGATCGCCGCCATGGCGAAACCGACCAGCATTTCATGGCCGTGCCACAGCAGCACATCGGCAGGCAGGCTCGCCGGCCCCGCGCCATGCAAGGCCATCAGCCATAGCAACATGACGATGATCGCGAACAGTCCGTTAAGCAGAAAGAACGGCCGGAACGCGTAACTCAGAAACGTCGGCGCTTTGCCAGGGATGGTTTTTTCAGACAATGGGGTAATTCCTCATTCTTTTTCGTCGACGGAGGGATGCCGCATAGCATTGCCCAATTAATGAGGAATGTCCCCATTTCCTGGAGCTGTTCGTTTTCTTGCTATTCACTCTTTGCGAGCATATCGAGCGCACGTTTTCTGTGGAAGTCCAAACGATCGACAAGGAAATCTTCATGTGCAACCACCTCGTCGCCTATTTCGAGTACGCGCGCCCCGTCAGGATCGAACGCTGGCCATTCCGGAAGTCCGTCCTTATTCGGGTTTCCGGTCTTCGCAAACTGCACCCAGTACGCACTGATTAATTTGCTCTTTTCCCAATCGCGCGGTGTGATCGTGTCCAGATCTTTTTCGGTGTCGAGCGTCTGCATGACGAAGGCAATATCGTCGGCATGCGCGACACCGGGCTTTTTACCACGCCGTGCATCGGCGAGATAGCTGATATAAAAGCTGTAAACGGGCATACCGACAGCATGCATGGCGGTGGCGACATGCCGTGCTCCCGATAAGACGACGAGATCGCCGAATATCGTATCCTCGAGTTCGACGCCCGTGAGCCCTGGGTACAGGCGGTCTTTGTCGGCCTGCGGGACAAGCTTCGCCGACATCTCCGGCGAAAATCCGCCACCGATCGAGCGCCCGAGACTGGCTTCCCAGCTCACGCCACCCGTCATATAAGGGACCTTGTGTTGCTGGCCGAGCTCATAAGCGCGGGCGGGCTGCCGCGGCAGCAGAACCCCGTCGACGACCGGCGTGAAGCGGTCGCGTTCGCCCATCGCGGCGAGCAATTCCTCGGTCGATAGCGCACGCAGTGCCGCCGCAATGTCCTGGTTATCCGTCAGGCCTAGATTTTTGACAAATGCCTGGCCGCCTTTTTCGGCCGGAGGCTGAAAGCCGGCACGACGGCCAGGGTAAGGGTCGAGCGCCAGTCCCACGGAGGAACTCTGACTGATCGCGCGATGAAACAATCCCGCCGCGCTCGGCATCACCATCAGCGTATTCACGACACCGGCGCCGGCCGACTCGCCAAAGATCGTGACGTTGTCAGGATCGCCACCGAACTTGGCGATGTTGCGCTTGACCCACTCAAGCGCTGCAACGGCATCCATCAATCCGTAGTTTGCATTGGGCTCATCAGGGTGGCTGGCTTTAAGCGCCGGGTGAACCAGAAAACCGAAAAACGCGAGGCGATAATTGATCGTGACGAGTACGACACCCTCCTTCGCGAGTCTCGGGCTGTTCAGGCGCGGAATATTGCCCGTGCCTTGCGAATAGCCGCCGCCATGTATCCAGACCATGACCGGTAAACGCTGATTCCCATCCAGCGCCGGGGTCCAGACATTCAGAGCGAGGCAATCTTCGCTGATGACATCGAGTTCGAACCAGAGCAATTTCGATTGCGGCTGGGCGCAAAAAGGCGCGTAATTTTCGGCGGAGCGAACCCCTTCCCAGGCCGCGACCGGCTGCGGCGGTCGCCAGCGCCATTCGCCAACGGGTGGTGCTGCGAATGGAATACCTTTAAACACCGTCACGTCGTCGACGACCGCGCCCCGTAACCGGCCACTCTCGATTGCGACGACCGGGCTCGTGTCAGGTTTGTCACAGCCCGTCATCAAGACAATCAGCACCACGAGAAGCAATGGGCGAATCTTGCGCTCAATTCCGGGCACGATGGAATACCTCATTAGCAAAGGTGCCGGTGGTAACTTTATAACTTATTGGGCCAGCATTTATTCACCATAGCAAGGTATAGCCAGCACCCGAACCAATGGCAGCCGATAAGTTATAAAGTTACCACCGGCACCCCAAACCCGGCAGCTTTTTTATCGGCGGCTGTGCCGATCAGACCGCTTAACGAGCCAATAAACGATAATCACGACGGCGCCAAGCAGCACAATGTTACCGAGCGCCAGAAACAGCGGCGTCGAGACGGCCAGCGCCAGGCTGCGATGAATGTTGATGAGGGTGTGCCAGAGGACGGCCATCAACAGACTCCCGGTTGCATCCCAGATCAGGGTCAGCCAGACCGCAGCCGACAAAATGCCCAGCGAAAAGCCAATCCCCTGAACGATGCCGAACTCCGGACGGCTCAGAAACATCGGCAGGTGCCAGAGTAGCCACACGGGAAACAGGCACAGTGTTGCCGCCAGCGGTCCAAATCGCTCGCGCAGGCGCGCAATTGCGAAGCCTCGCCAGCCAGGTTCCTCGCCAAGCCCCTGCGCGAGGCCCGTGACAATGACGAGGTCGAACAAACCGGACATGGTCGCGAGGGCCAAAGCCCGCTCGGTGTCGAAATCCGGCATCGTGCCACTCGACAGCAAGACGAACACGATCGCGACCAGCAACAGCAAGCTCGGGGTCAATACGCAAAACAAGAACCAGAAACCACCGACGCGCCAGTGCAAGAGGCCCCTGAATATCGCTGCCGTGCCCGCTTTGCCGTTGAGCGAGCGCGTAACCAGCAAAGCTGCCGCAAACGGGCCGAAAGCCGCGAGCATTTCCCAAGCTTCTGATATCGCGATCTCAACAATACCGCGGCGTGAGAGCATCAGTGGCACGGCAACAAGCCAACTCAACCCACAGGCAAGCACGAAAAAACTCAGCAGTGGATTTCTGCGGATAAACGCCGACATGAATTACCAGCCAGAAAGAAAATAAGTCCCGGGTTCATTTTGGAAAAAGAACCGGATCACTATTTTCCAATAAACTTGGTACACAACCCGATCAATGATCTAAGCCGGGAATAATGGGGACAGTCCCCATTATTCCCGGCAACTGGTTGAGGCACGGCATGTCCATGGTGGACGGGAGTGCGAAAAGGGGACAGGCACCTTTTTCGCCAACACTCGCCAGCTGTTTGCGAATGTCACTGGAAAAAGGAGCCAGTCCCCGTGTTCCCGAATTAGCCCGTGCCGAACTTCGGGCTGACGCGCTGTTTCAGTGCGGCTTCGCCACCGGGCTTCAGTGGCACCGTATCGAGCACCCAGTTTCCCGTCTCACGGCGGCTTGGCGATGGAATCGCATAGGCAACGTTGCCCTTCGTATCCTGCATCTTGTCGAAGTCGATACGCCAGCCCTTCGCATCCCATTCCGCCAGCCATTCACGATAACGCACGATCACCGCATCACCGGGGACAAGAATTTCTTTCGTATTCGTCGGTGGTGTTCGAATCGGCCGCAAGGTTTGCAGCACATCGATGTCCTCGTGCACGATCTCCAGCGTCGGTTTCTCGATGCGCATGTCATGCTCGTCTTCGAGCAACCAGCTGCGCATGTTGACGAAGAAAATTCGCGTGCGCTCGTCATCGATCGGCGCTTCGAATCCATACTGATGAAATGCATTCTCTGCGGAAATATCGATCCAGGTGATCAGCTGGTTCGGGCCCTGGAACCAGGAACCGGCGGCACCGACGCGATCACCGGTCTTGACGGCATCGAGCTCCGTCGAGTCCTTGGCTTTCGTCGGGAATTTCATATAGAACTTGCTGCCCCACGGAATATCTTCCATCGGGGTCGGTTTCGCCTGCTGCTCGGGCGACAACATCGGCGCGCCCTGTTTCGGATGCACGAACGCGTTGTGAATCGGGTCCAGGCCGTTTTCGACCGAGCGCTCGTAGTTGCAATCCACGTCATAGACATAGAGCTGAGCCTTCCAACCTTCCGTGCCGTACTCTTTGATGTCATGCAGAGGTGGCCGCTCTTCTTCGGGCAAATCACCGAGAAACGCAAACACTATGCCGTAACGTTCCTGCACCGGGTAGGAATCGACTTTTGCGCGGGCCGGCGGTTTCTGATCGCCGAGTGACGGCACGCGGGTGCATTTACCGGTGACATCGTACTCCCAGCCGTGATACGGACAGATCGCCTTGCCATCGCGCACCCAACCGGCGCTCAGGGAGCTGCCACGATGCACGCAGGTGTCCGACAAAACGTGTGCAGCACCGGATTCGTCGCGGAACGCGACGAAGGGTAAACCAAGGAGCTCAACTCGCAGCGGCTTGTCATCAACGATTTCTTCACTGCGGGCGATCGGATACCAGAAATTGATGTACATGAGATTTCACCTCGAATGATAAATCGAACAGTCTTATTCTTTTTTGCAAGATACCACGAAGTCGCCGCAAATATTGGCCAAAATGCGGCCAACCCCGTATCAGGCTGATTTTTTTACAGTAATCTGGGCGACAATATATCAGTCCAGGAATTCGAAACAGCATCACCCGAAGGGGGCTCTTGCAAATGATTCTTATTACCGGCTCTACAGGAAAGACGGGCGGCGAAGTCGCCAGGCAATTGGCGGCGGCGGCTGTTCCGTTTCGCGCGCTCGTGCGTAATCCGGACAAGGCCGCTGAAATCAGCGCGCTCGGCGCGGAGCTCATCGTTGGCGATATCGCCGACCAGGCGTTTCTGTCGACGGCGCTGCAAGGCATCGAAAAGGCATTCCTCGTTCTGCCGAATGACGAGCAGCAGCTCGTGCTGGAAAAAAACTTCACCGCTGCATGCGCAGCGACTGGCGTGCAGCACCTCGTCTACCTGTCATCGCTCGAATCCGTTCCGGAGTCAAAGAATCCGATTACGCAGAACCACGTTGCGGCCGAGAACTATATACGCGAGTCCGGCATGGCCTGGACGATTATGCGGCCCACTTTTTTTAATCAGAACTTTGAAACTTACGCGCCACGCATCCGGGAGGCCGGGCAAATTGTCATGCCGGTGGGCAGTGGCACGGTATCCGCGACGGATCTGCGCGATGTCGGCGCAGTCATTCGCGAGGTGTTGACGAAACCCGGCCACGAAAACAAAAGCTACGACCTGACGGGCCCTGAGTTACTGACCTTCGCAGAAATTGCCGAACGCTTTTCGAAGGTATTGGGAACGCCGGTCGAATACATCGATCAACCCATGGAGGAATTCGCCGAATTGCTGCGCACGATAGGCCTCAGCGAATGGCGTGTCGATGCCGTTTGCAGGGAACTCGAGGCGATCGGCGCCGGGGTTGTCGACCATACGACCGATACGATAGAAGAGCTGTTAGGCCGGCCGCCGATTTCTCTCGAGCAATACATCAGCGACCATATACATCTGTATCAGGCGTAAATGAATTAGACGGGAAGGAAAAAGGGGACAGGCACCTTTTTGCCAAGATCAACCGGATATTTTAAGAAAGTCGCTAAAAAAGGAGCCATTCCCCTTTTTCTGCCGCGCAAGGAAATGAGGAATTTCACCATTTACAGAAACAATGAGGAATGTCCCCATTTAATGTCCCCATTTAACCCATTTTAATGTCCCCATTTAACCCATTTAATTCCGGCGCGGTTCGAAAAAAGCTAAACTGATTTCGTGCGCAGATAAGGAAGTTTTTATGTTTATCAATAACTGGTACGCGGCCTGTATCGCTGAGCGACTGGGCGATGAGCCGCAACGCGTGCGGATGCTGGGTTGCGCGTTCGTTCTGTTTCGCGACAGTAGCGGCGCGATCAAATGCCTGAGCGATACCTGCTGCCACCGTGGCGCCTCACTGTCCGCCGGCAAATGTCGTGACGGAACGCTGATTTGTCCGCAACACGGCTGGGAATACAACGGCGCCGGGAAATGTACGCTGATTCCGGCCGGCACGAAACATGGCACCGAACCCCCGAAGAAAGCTCGCGTGCCGGCCTACCCGGTCGAAGAACAATACGGTCTCGTGTTCGTGTTCCTGGGCGATATGGGCACAGACGAGCGGCCCGCGATTCCGGACATCATGCCTGAATACGACACAGGCGACTGGCACTCCGGGGTCATCTCGCGGAACAAAGACATCAACTACATGCGCATGTCGGAAAACTACAATGACCCCTGCCATGTGCACTACGTGCATGAATTCGCTCAATGGCTGCCGAAAGGCCTCACGATTGAAGACCACGAACTCACCGATACCTACGTCAAGGCGTTTCACGCGGCCTGGGATGCCGAAGGCAAATGGAGTTCCGATATCGGCCTGCTGATGGAATACTCCGTGATCGGATGCATGTCGCGCAATACGAATCGCCAGCCGGATTATCCGGTGCAGATCGTGCTCGCGACCGTCACACCGATCGACGAGGCGAATACCCAGATTTTCATGATCCTGATGCAGCCGAAAGAAGGCGAGGATTCCAAAGCACAGCACGCGGCGCTGATGGACATGACCGAGAACCAGGTCATGGACGAAGATTACACGGTGCTGAAAACCACGCGTCCGCGTCAGGCTGCGTCGCCTGCTGAAGAATTACTCGTCGAAACGGATGTGACCCTTGCCCAGGTGCGCAAGATAACGGTCGAATATGCCGCGCAACACGGCGAGATCGATGCCAAAGCGCTCGACGAAATTCGCGATACGCATATTCGGGTTATTCCGTGCCCCGAGCACAAAAGCGATCCAAAAGGCTGGGTGCACAAGACCGTGCCACTGCTGGAGAAAAAACGCGCCGTGCTTGATTTGCGCGCCGCTGGATAGTCAATGATTACTTCAGCCGCGAGGTTTCCCGGCATGGCGAAAAGCGTTTCAGGCTGGTTCGGTTTATTGCTTTTAACGAGCCTGTCGGCGGGTTGCGTCGATAACCCAGCGGATGTCATGCCGGTGCGGGTGCCGGAAGACCCGCCCGAAACATTTCCGTTGGAAGTGTATCAGCAGGCTGAAGCACGCGGTGAAGTCGTTTATGCGATTGATTCGGTCACTTCGACGGCGGTCGTGCGGGTTTCGCGGGCCGGCTTTCTTGCATGGTTAGGTCATGATCACGTCGTCGCCAGCCATGCCATCACCGGCTATGCGTTATTACCCGATCCGGCCGGCACATTGAGCGGCGCCCGCGCCGATCTTTACCTGCCGCTGGCCAGCCTGGCGGTCGACGAGGCGGAGCTGCGCGAAGCCGCCGGCCTCGACACCAAACCCTCGGCGACAGACATCGAAGCAACGCGCAAGAACATGCTAAAGAGCCTCGATGCTCTGACTTATCCCTGGCTCACGGTAAATGTGCTGATGATTTCTGAAGACGCACTGTTCGCGAACCTGACCCTGCAGGGCATCAAGCGAAGTTACCGGATACCGGTGGAGATCGAGTTCGATGACGAAACGCTGCAGGTCACGGGTGAATTCACGCTCCGCCAGTCAGAGCATGGCATCAAACCTTTCCGCGCGCTCGCCGGCGCGTTGCGGGTCGGTGATGAACTGGCTGTCAGTTTTACGCTGGTCGGACGTCGATAGGGACTTGGAGAAAAAAGGGGGCAATGGGGATAGCGGCAATGGGGACATTCCTCATTTTGTCAGCCGCGATCGGGATGCTATAGCTAGACTGATTGCCGGGAATAGTGAGGAATGCCCCCATTTTTCTATAGAAAGGGGACAGGCACCTTTTTTTCGATGATCCGTCGGCTGTTTGAGAATGTCGCTAAAAAAGGAGCCAGTCCCCGGTTCTTATAGACTAGGGCTTCCAGTTCTCCCAGCCGGTTGCCCGGAGGTATTGTTCGAGGGTCATGAGCTGGGGGTATTGTTCGCGCAGGCCTTTGACGTCTGCCGTGTAACCCACTTCGTCATACCAGCGGAACAACGGCCGTAATGGCTGCGGAAACATTTCGAGATACTCGTCGAGCGGCAGTTGGTGATAGACGACATCCTGCCCGAGCACGCGGCTGAAGGTCGCGACATATTCGGCGACGGTCATGGCATCGCCGGCGATATTTACGGCTGTACCGAGCCATTGGCCCGGGTTTTCGAAGGCTTCAGCGACCAGTAATCCGATATCCTGAATCGCAATGAAATGCAGCATGCGCTCCGGGTCGCGTGAATCGCGGATGCCGTTTTGCAGCGTACGGGCCTGCTGGCGATCGAAGTTTTCCATGAACGCGACCGGACGCAAGATCGTGTAGGGCACGCCGCTGTCGAGTATTTCGAGCTCGACCAGCATCTTTGCCGCGCCCGCGAGACCATTTTCGGGCGCCGCCGCAGCACCCGATGAATAGATCAGGTGCTTGATGCCGGATGCCTTGGCCGCGGCGATGAAATTACTGCCCTCCGCGACTTCATCGCGCGAAAAGCCGCTGTAAAAGAACACGCGCTCGATGCCCTGCATGGCTGCAAGCAGTGAATCGGAATCCGCATAGTCGCCCTGGACGACCTCGACGCCTTTCGCGGCGAGGCGCTGCGCCTTCTTGCCCTCGGGCTTGCGTGTCAGGCCGCGCACTTTGTAACCGCGCGCGAGCAACGCATCGACCACGGCATTGCCCTGGCGACCGGTCGCGCCACCGACCAGGATCGTCTCGGCCGCGGCGTCGACGCCGGCAAATAGAGCAACGAAGACGGCGAAAACGCACAGGCGGTTATAAAAAGGTGCCGCAGTTAATTTCCGCAAATCAATCGCTGGCTGAAGAAAAAGCCATACATTTATTTTTAGCGATAATAAAGGCAAGGTCTTCCCTCCGTGTCCTGACCTCTCGCACTGCAAAAAATAAATCCGGCGCCATTGCTGCCCCAACAACTGGCACTCACCATTTCCAGATCACAGTGAGTATATGGGGATATTCGCAAATCGTCGCTCTTAAGACCTGGATTACGGGGGAAATAAGTGCCTGATGGGTATAGCAAAACTACCGATGCCTATTGCCCTCGATATCCATCGACCGGGCTGTGCGTCACGTTTATGGGACAGCAATGATCCGGCGCCTTATTCAAAAAACCCCACCGAAGTGGGGTCTTTGTTTTTGGTTTGAGTGATCGCCTCATGGATTCTCGTGCCGGATCTCCCACATGTAATCAGCATGCGAATCGCAGATATCAGCGAATATGTCACCGAGCTCGCTATCATCGCTGGCTTCGAGGATGCTGGCGCGCGCCGCGAACAGCGATGGCCAGTCGGCGGCGGTCATCGTCGCCAGGCGGCGATATTTGCCGCCAACGATGTGTTCGGCCCAGCCCCAGGAGGTCAGCTTGCCTTGACTCACGTGAGCATCGTAAATCGGCGCAAAAACACTCTTGACGATTTCGTCGGCGGCCGCTTCCCTCGCATCGCAAACATAATACGCAGACAGGCCGACTGCGCCGCGCGCTGTCGCAAGCAGGTTGCCGCCATTGCCGGTAACGCCGCGCCAGATATAGTCATCATGTGAATTGCAGATCTTGCCGAATTCACCTGAATCATCGACTTCCTCCCGCTTTTCGCCGACCGCTTCCTGGGCAGCCAGAAGTTGTTCAACGGAACCTGCGGTGTGATACTGCGCACGTCGCCACTTGCCCCCCGTGTGATGCGCAAGCCATCCCCAGCCGGTAATGGCGCCATCTTTGAAGGCAGCCTCGTAAAGCGGCTTATCGATCGACTCGAAAATCTCGTCGGCCCGGTCCTGCTGAGCGACATCACAATAAAAGTACGTGGTGTAGATATACGTTTCCTGCTCGTCCTGGGCGATGGCCGCGGTGGACAGAAACAGGCACGCGCCAAGCACGATCAAGTTAATCATTGTTCTCATTGGTTTCCCCCATTCGTTTTTGGTATTGGCGGGCTGAGCATAACACCGTGTTCGCGCAACTGCTGAAATTAGAACCACGCGATCGTTATTCTTAGGCCACCACTCGGAGCAACGCTGGGTCGGCCGGTCTGCTGTGGCTCACGCCGCACAAACCCATCGGGCATCGCAGGGATCAGCTGGCGCAAGCCACGGACCTCGATGCGCTTGTCGTGCCCGGCGATCCTGAGATCGAGCTCGCCTGCCCGGACTTCGACCGTCGTACGTACTTCGGCATTAAGGTATAAGTGGACATCCTTACCCGGATCCTCGGCGCATAAATCGACGGAATCGTTGTCGCTCGGCAACCATAAGACAATACCGCGCATTTTTTCCGGATAGAATAGAGCCTGGCCCCGTTTTTCAGGATCTACACCAGTGCTGAGTCGGCGCGGTTTTGTTTTGTCCGGTGTCGCTGTTGGTGGCGGCCTCATCATTGGCTATGCGCAATGGCGACTCTCGGATGGTGATGCAGCCACAAAATTTGCCGCGTCCGGGCAGAGCGCGACGCCGCTAAACGCCTGGCTGAAAATCGATACCAGCGGTCAGATTACCTGCGCCATTCACCGCGCGGAAATGGGCCAGGGCGTGACGACGAGCCTTGCCATGTTGCTCGCCGAAGAACTCGATGCCGACTGGTCGCAAATGCGCTTCGAGTTTGCGCCGGTCGATCGCGATTATTACAACTTCGGCATGCTGCTGAACGGTCAGCCGCTCGGCGATCCCGAAGCGAGCTGGCTGGCCGGCACCGGCACCTGGGCGATTCGCAAGGTGTTTCATGCGATGGGATTGTCGATGACGATCTCGAGTTCCAGCATGATCGACGCCTGGGATACATTGCGGCCGGCTGGCGCTGCCGCCAGACAAATGCTGATCAAGGCGGCGGCCCGCAAGTGGCAGTGCAGTCCTGAACAATTGCGAACTGAAGCGGGCTGGGTCATCGATACCG
>Ga0224512_10002341_pt1 | contig 17434 bp, 11 predicted proteins | sample SF_May12_sed_USG_4_FD_169103 | JGI IMG/M metagenome (GOLD analysis project Ga0224512, IMG submission 169103) | Sediment microbial communities from San Francisco Bay, California, United States - SF_May12_sed_USGS_13 | ecosystem: Environmental > Aquatic > Marine > Sediment | place: USA... | reverse complement strand
TGCGGCGGAGCTCTACGGCAGAGCGATCGCGAGCGTCGCCACCCTCGGCCTGCTCCTGATGCCGCGCGTCTTCTTTCAGGGGCATCTCGCGAGTCTCGACTATTCGATCACCGCGCTGATCTTCTGCGCCGCCTTCACCTACTGGAGAAGCGAAAGGCACGCGGGCTGGATGTTCGCGACGGGGTTCATCCTGGGCCTCGGAATGCTGACGAAGATCAACGCGGCTTTCGCCTACATTCCGATCTCGACGCTGATGCTTCTTCGTTCCCGGGCGGCCCTGGCGAGCCTCTTCCGCACCCGAAGCCGGGCGAGCGCGGTCGCGTGTCTTCGGATCGCCGTCCGGCACCTCCCGCTGCTGGCCCTGCCCTGCCTGATGTTCTTCGCCCTCTGGCCCTGGCTGTGGCTCGATCCGATCGGGCGCGCGCTGGCCTTCTTCGGCTACCACATGACCCACGCGGATGTGCCGGTCTTCTACCTGGGCGCGCAGTACCTGGAAGCGCCTTTTCATTACCCGTTCGTGATCACGCTCGTCACGATCCCGGTCGTGTCGCTCGTCGTCATTCTCATCGGCATGGCACGCTGCCATAGCGGCCGCACGGCGCCCGCGACGCTCTACATCGCGATGAACGCGCTGGTCCCCCTGATCGTCGTCGCGATGCCCGGCATTCCGAAGTACGACGGGGCGCGGCTCTTCCTGCCCACCTTTCCGTTTCTCGCGCTCCTCCTCGGGCGGGGTCTGGCGGCCCTTCTGGGGCGGTTGTCCCGGCCTCGGACCCGGCGAGCGGCCCTGGGCGCGTACACCCTCGGTCTCGTCGCGACGGCCGTTCCGGCCATGGCCAAGGTCCACCCTTACGAGTTCGGCTACTTCAACGAGCTCGTCGGCGGCTACCGCGGCGCCGCCGCGCTCGGCTTCGAATCCGAATACTGGGGCAGCTCCTACCGCGCGTTGATTCCCTGGCTGAACCAGAACGCCGACAAGGCGTTGCGCGTTCCCATCGGCAGCCACCTGTTGGCCGTCTCGAAACGCTACGGTGAACTCGACCGCTCGCTGAGCCTGGGGAAGCGCAACCGCTACGACTACCTCGTGCTGCTCACGAGGCAGGGAATGTTTCGCGAGGCAGAGTGGCGTTACTTTCGCGACGAGACGCCGCTATTCTCGATCGGTCCACCGGGTTTGGGTCTGGTGAACGTCTACGAATTCGAGAACCCGTAGCGGCGCCGGCCGTCGCGCAGACGCGCGGGGTACACTGAGCACCCCATGCCGGAGGAACAGCCGCGAAGGAGTCGACGCGAGCCCGCGAACCGGTCCGGGCCCGATCGAGCGGGCACGCGCGCTCTCCGCTACGGGACCCTCACCCTGCTCGCGCTCGGAGCCGCAGGCGCCGTCGCGCTGCTCGCGGCGCGGGAAGACCCCGCGCGCCCGGCAGCGCCCCCCGTACCGCCGCCGCGGGCGGAGTCGGCGCCGCGCGGCGCGATCGCAGCGACCTTCAGCGTGCCGGACGCCGGCCCCGGGCGCTGGCACGAGTTCCGAACGCACCGCTTCGACTCGCGGCTCTCTCCCGAGCAGCGAGCGGAGATCGAGCGGCTCGAAGCGCTGGGCTACGTCGGCGGCTCGCGCGAGACCGACGGCCCGAGCCGCGTCACCGTCCACGACCCCAGGCGTGCCTACGCCGGTCTCAACCTGGCCACCTCCGGCCACGGCCCCGAGGCGTTCCTGCTGGACATGGAGGGCGAGGTTCTCCACCGCTGGCGTCATGCGTTCTGGGACGTCTGGCCCGAATACCCGGTCGCCAGGGACGCGCCCCCGACCCAGGTCTGGCGCCGTGTCCACCTGTACGGGAACGGGGACCTGCTGGCGATCTTCGAGGGGCTGGGCCTCATCAAGCTGGACGCCGACTCCAACCTGATCTGGGCCCGCCCGCTGCGCGCGCACCACGATCTCGAGGTGATGCCCGACGGGCGCATCTACGTGCTCACACGCGAGGCGCATCTGGTTCCGCGAATCAACGAGGAGGAGCCGGTCGTCGAGGATTTCGTTTCGATCCTCGACGCGAGCGGCCAGGAGCTGCGCCGCGTCTCGCTGCTCGCGGCGCTCGAGCGCTCCGATTTCGCACGCGAATGGCGCGAGTCCGGAGGACGGCGCGGAGACCTCTTCCACACGAATTCGCTCTCGGTCCTGGACGGGAGCCTCGAGCGGAAAACGCCGGGCTTCCGGGCCGGGAACATCCTAGTCTCGTTGCTCACGCTCGACATGGTGGCGGTGGTGGATCTCGAGCAGGAGAAGATCGTCTGGGCCCGGCGCGGGAGCTTCCGGCGCCAGCACGACCCGAAGCGGATCGCAAACGGCAACCTGCTGCTCTTCGACAACGTCGGTTCGAGAAATGCATCCACGGTGATGGAGCTCGACCCGCGGACCGGCGCGCTCGTCTGGCAGTACAGCGGCGACCCGGCGTCTCCGTTCCTCTCCAGGACCTGCGGAACCGCCGAGCGCCTGCCCAACGGAAACACGCTCATCACCGAGTCGGACGCTGGGCGGGCCTTCGAGGTGACGCCGGAGCGCGAGATCGTCTGGGAGTTCTTCAATCCACACCGCGCCGGCGAGCGGAGCCAGTACATCGCCACCCTCTTCGAGGTGGTGCGGCTGCCGGCCGACTTCGACGTCAGCTGGGCGCGGGGATCTCGAGCGGAGTGAGCCCGTCCCGGATCGCCTCGCTGGCGCTCCTCACGGGAGCCGTGGTCGTGTTCCTGCACGAGTCGTGGAGCGTGCACCCGCAGCTCGACGACGCCTACATCTCCTACCGCTACGCGCTCAATCTCGTGGAGGGACGGGGCCTCGTCTTCAATCCCGGCGAGTACGTCGAGGGCTACACGAACCTGCTCTGGACGCTGCTGGTGGCGGGCGGGCTGGCGCTCGGCTGGAACGCGAACGGGGTCGGTCACACGCTCGGCGTCGCGAGCGGAGCCGCGCTGCTGGCAGCCACCTGGGTCTACGCCGGCGCCGGGCTCGCGCCGCGGCGGGCGTGGATCGCCGCCCTCGCGCCCTGGATCGTGCTCGCCTCGACGGCGTTCGTCGTGTGGACGGTTTCGGGAATGGAGACACCGCTCTTCGCCGCCACCACGACGGCGACGCTGGCGGCCCTGGCACGCGGACGACCGGGCCTGGCCACGCTCGCCGCCGGCCTGGCGACCCTGACGCGGCCGGAGGGAGCGATCGCCGCCGCCGTGGTCCTGGCCTTCCACCTGTCCGCGCACCGGGGCCGGGGGCTGCGGGCCTGGTGGCTGCCGGCGGCGTACCTGCTCGCCCTGGCCCTGATGACCGCCTTTCGAACGACCTACTACGGCTCACCGATCCCCAATACCTTCTACGCCAAGGTCGGCGGCATTCCCGCGACCCGCGGCCTCGCCTACCTGGGGCACTTCCTCTCCGCCGGCGCCGCCTGGCTGCTGCTGCCGGCGGTCCTCGCCGTGGTGAGCGACCGGCGCTGGTGGCCCGGTGCCCTGTACGTCGCCCTCACGACGGTGTACGTGGTGGCGATCGGGGGCGACGTGTTCGGCGACAGCCGATTCCTCGTGCCCGCGCTCCCGCCCCTGGCGGTGCTCGCGGTGCGTGGGGCGGAGCGCAGCTTCGCGGTCCACCGGGCTGCGGGGGTGGCCGTCGCGAGCCTCCTGCCGGCCGCCGCGTGCTGGTTCGTCTTCGGCACCCTCCACCCCGCGGCGCTGCTGGGAAGCGATCCGTCGCAGCGCAGCCGCATCCTCGATCGCGTGGACCGCGGCAACAGCAACTTCGAGCGGGCCGGAAAACGGAGGGCCGACGTGCTGCGGGGCCGCGGCGAAGCGATCCGACTCGTGGCGGCCGGTGCGATCGGCTCGTTCGGCTTCTACTCGCGGCTTCCCGTCCTCGATTACCTGGGCATCGTGGATCCCGTGGTCGCGCGCACCACCACCCGGGCCCTCCACGCTGCTCACCCGAAGCCCGGACACCTGCGCTCCGACGCCGACTACGTCTTCTCGCGCGAGCCGGACTACATCCTCGTGCCCCGGCGTGAAGGCCAGCGTCGCGGACCGACGCCGGGGGCGATCCTCGATATCTGGGCGCATCCCGCGCTGGACGCGCACTACCGGTGGGACGACGAGCTGAGGGCCTACCGGCGGCGCGGGCCGGCCGCGGAGGCGCGCTGACGTGCGCGCGGCGTTCGTTGTCGCCGTCCTGCTCGGCCTCGGGTGCAGCCCGTCGGTACCGCCGAACATCGTGCTTATCATCGGCGACGACCACGGCTACACCGATTTCGGGTTCATGGGTGCGCCGGTCGTTCGCACGCCTCATCTGGATCGCCTCGCAGACGAGGGGACGTTCTTCCCCGTCGGATATGCGACCGCCAGCGTGTGCCGTCCGTCCCTCAACACCCTGCTGACCGGATTGCACCCACACCAGTGGGAGCTCCGCCTCCGACAGCTCGAGCGCAGCGGCATCCAGCGCGCGCGCTGGACGGAGATCCAGGACGTCCAGACCCTGCCCCGGCTCCTCGCCGAGCGCGGCTACACCAGCTTCCAGGCCGGGAAGTTCTGGGAGGGCACCTTCGACATGGCCGGCTTCACCCTGGGCATGGCGTCCGCCAAGAAGAACACCCGGAACCTCTACGAACTCATGGGTGGAGAGAGCCTACGGCTGGTGCGCGAGACGTCGAAGCCCGTCTACGATTTCATCGATTGGCACCGCGAGGGCCCCTTCTTCGTGTGGTTCGCTCCCTACCTCCCCCACAAACCCCACGACGCGCCGCGGCGCTTCACCCGGCTCTACCAGAACGCCGAGCTTCCGGAAGAGACGAAGCGCTACTACGCCAACATCACGCGCTTCGACGCTGGGGTCGGCGAGCTGCTGACGTATCTCGAGCGCGAGGGGCTGCGCGAGCAGACCCTCATCGTGTACCTCTCCGACAACGGCTGGGAAGTGTCGAGCGGAGTCCGTTCGCGGTACGGCGGCCCGAAGGGCAAGAACTCACTCTACGAGGTCGGCTTTCGCACGCCCGTCATCTTCAGCTGGCCCGGTCACATCCCGGCCGGGCGGGCGAGCGCTGCGCTCGTCTCGACGGTGGACGTGTTCGCGACGCTGCTCGATTACGCGGGGGCTGAGCTCCCGGCGGATCGCTCCGGGCGCAGCCTGCGGCCCGTGCTCGAGGGTCGGACTGACGGCGTTCGGGACGTCATCATCGGAGCCATGGACGAGGTGCGCGCAAGCGTCGCGGCGGGCCAGCCGCCCGCCGACGGCGAGCGCGACACGAGGGCGGGGGGTCGCTTTCTCCGCGACCGGCGCTGGCACTACCTCTGGTACGAGGAGGGCGACGACGAGCTGTACGATCTGGAGGAAGATCCCGCCGAGAATCACAACGTCGCTGCGCAGCACGCGGAGCGGATCGAGGAATTCCGCCGACGCGTGCGGGAGTGGGACGCCGAGACGCGGCGCGGATTCGCGCCGTCCCCGTAGGCGTCGCGGAGCAGCCATGCAACGAGTCGTCCATCGAACCTGCACCCTGTGTGAAGCCTGCTGCGGGATCGAGGTGCACGTGGAAGCCGAGCGCATCCGGGCGATCCGCGGAGATCCCCTGGATCCGCTGAGTCGGGGACACGTCTGCGCCAAGGCCGTCGCCCTCCGAGACCTCCACGAAGATCCCGACCGCCTGCGCCAGCCGATCCGACGGCGCGGCTCCGACTGGGAGCCGATCGGCTGGAAGGAGGCCTTCGACCTGGCCGCCGAGGGAATTCTGCGGGCGCGGGACGGCCACGGCCAGCGGAGCGTAGCGACCTACCTGGGCGAGCCCGTGGTGCACAACCTGGGCGCGCTGCTGTTCTCGGAAGAGCTCGTCGAAGCCGTCGGCGCGCAGACACGCTTCAGTGCCAACACACTGGATCAGATTCCCCGGCAGCTCGCCTGCCACGAGATGTACGGCAGCGGCTACTTCGTCTCCGTTCCCGACGTGGACCGCACCGATCACATGCTGATCATCGGAGCGAACCCGATCGACTCGAACGGCGGGCTCATGACCGCTCCGGGGATTCGCCGCCGGCTGCGGGCGATTCGGGAGCGCGGCGGCAGGGTGGTGGTGATCGATCCGCGTCTCACCGCGACGGCGCAGCGGGCCGACGAGCATCACTTCATCCGACCGGGCACCGACGGCCTCCTGCTGGCCGCCCTGGTAGGGACGATCTTCGACGAGGACCGGGTCCGTCTGGGGCGGCTCGAACCGATCGTGGACGGCCTCGACGTCGTGCGGCGGGCCGTGGCCGGGTTCCCGCCCGAGGCCGAGGCCGCCCGAACCGGCATCGAGGCCCCCGTCATCCGCGCCCTCGCCCGCGCCTTCGCCGACGCCCCGAGCGCGGTCTGCTACGGGCGTATGGGCACCAGCGCGGTTCGATTCGGGACGCTCACGAGCTGGCTGATCGAGGTGCTCAACGCGATCACGGGGAACCTGGATCGTCCCGGGGGCGCGATGTTCCCCAGGCCCGCCGTCGACGTGATCTCCCTCCAGCCGGCCACCCGCCGCGGCCGCTGGCGTTCGCGGACCCGGGACCTGCCGGAGTTCATGGGGGAGCTGCCCACGGCCAGTCTGGCCGACGAGATCGAGACGGCCGGCGAGGGACAGATTCACGCGCTCGTGACGCTGGCTGGAAACCCCGTCCTCTCCTCCCCCGCTGGACATCGGCTCTCCGAAGCCCTGCGGAAGCTCGACTTCATGGTATCGATCGACTTCTACCTGAACGAGACCACGCGCCACGCAAACGTGATCCTGCCACCGGTGGGTCCCCTGGAACGCAACCACTACGACCTGGCGTTTCAGCTCTTCAGCGTACGGAACACGGCGCGCTGGTCTCCCGCGGTGTTCGATGCGCCGGCCGGGGCGCGCACCGACGCGGAGATCCTCCTGGAACTGTCCAGGCGTCTGCAGCGGGCCCGGGGCGTCGGCGGCCTCCTCAGAGCGGTGGCCCAGCGCGCGGTTCTCGGAGTGGGCGCGGACCGCGTTGCGAGGGGGGTGCTCGCAGCGGCGCTCCGAACGGGGCCCTACGGCCGCCTGCTGCCCTGGCGACGGGACGGACTCACGCTCGCAAGACTCCGCGATTCACGGCACGGCGTCGATCTGGGTCCGCTGGTTCCCGCACTGCCGGAGCGGCTTCCCGGCCGGAGCCGGCGCATCGAACTCGCGCCGGAAGACGTGATCGTCGACTTCGAGCGCCTGCGACGGAGCCTGGACGAGCCGCCGCCGAGGCTGCAGCTGATCGGGCGCCGGGAGCCCCGGAGCGTGAACAGCTGGTGCCACAACCTGCCGACCCTGATGCGGGGGCGCCGCGGCTGTCTTCTGCACGTCCATCCCGCCGACGCCGACGCCCTCGGAATCGACAACGGGGCCGCGGTGCGGCTCGCGAGCCGCGTGGGCTCCATCGAGGTGAGGGTGCACATCACCGAGGCAGTGATGCCCGGAGTGGTGTGTCTGCCGCACGGCCATGGCCACGGGCTGGAGGGCTCCCGCCTGAAGGTCGCCGCCGAGCACGCCGGCGCCAGCATGAACGACCTGACGGATCCGGCCGAGATCGATCCGCTGTCGGGCAACGCGGTCCTCTCGGGCGTACCCGTCGCGATCGAGCCGCGGGCCCGATGATCCGCGCCCCGCGCCGGGTGGACCCCGCCGAAGGGAGGCGGCAGGAATCGCCGCGCCGGCGGTGCGGTATTCTCGGTGCGCACGGCCAAGGCGACGGGAGACACCCGGCCCATGCCGATGGTGAATTTCGCGGACTCTCTGCGCGAGGACCTCGTCTTCTGGGACCTCCCCCGCCAGGACAAGCCGTCTCTTCTGAAGGCCCTCAGCGGCGAGGTCGCCGCCCGGCTCTCGGCCGTGGACGCAGCGGCGCTGTACGACCAGCTCCTGGCGAGGGAGGCGGAGCAGTCCACGGGCATCGGGGGCGGATTGGCGCTGCCTCACGCCACGGTGGCCGGCCTGGAGCAGCCGCTCCTGGTCGTGGGACGGACCCGCGAAGGCGTGGACTTCGCCGCCCCGGACTCCAGACCGGTCGACCTCTTCTTCCTGCTTCTCAGTCCACCGGGAGCCGAGGCTCAGCACCTGCGCGTCCTGGCGCGCCTGGCACGGATCTTCGCCCGCGAGGAGCGGGTCGAGAGGCTGCGGAGCGCGACGGGACCCGAGGCCTTGTTCCAGATGTTGCTGGACGAGGACGCGCGGCATGTCTACTAGCGGTCGGCAGCTCCTCCTGGCGGCGGTCAAGGACCACCGCCGCGTCGAACGCGTGCTGGAAGGCTTCCTCGAGCTCGGGCTGCCCGGTGCGACGGTGATCGACGCCAAGGGCATGGGGCAGATCGTGAGCACCGAGATCCCCATCTTCTCCAGCTTCCGCGCGCTCTTCCCCGGCGGCGGCGAGCAGAGCTACCTGATCCTCTCGATCGTCCGAGAGGAGCAGATCGAGGAGGCGATCCGCCTGTTGCGCGACGTCTGCGGAGACTTCACGCAGAAGGGCACCGGGATCGTCGTCACACTCCCGGTCACCGGGTTCGTGGGCCCGGCATAGCGCGACGAAGCCGAATCGTGGATTGGAAGGCAGCTCAGTCGACGGCGGCGAGCGGCGGGGGTTCGGGACGCTCTCGCAGGTAGCGTGCCAGCAGTCGGTGCGTCACCTGCTTCCGGCGCTCGATCTGGGTGGTGCTGGTTTCGTCTCCTCGCCGGCCGAGGATGTCGGCGTGGTAGTGAAGCGCCGTCTCGAGGGGATAGGGGTTCGCGCCGTGGCCCGCGATCGCGTCGTACAGGAGCTTCAGGCCGCCTCGCCTCTCGAACTTCGTCCACGACTCCCCTGGCTTTTTCAGCCTGGCCGGCGCGTGATGGCGAATCACCGCGAGGACGAGCTCCTTCTGGGCCTCCGTGAGCCCCAGGCGACCCAGGATCGCCCGCGCCGCCTCGACGCCCCGCTCGATGTGGTCGGCCCCCTCATCCGCCCCGACGTAGGCCTTTCCGAGATCGTGCAGGGCGGCAGCCAGCACCAGAAGGTCGTGGCGACTGACGCCGTCGATCTTCCCGTCGAGCTCCCGCTTCACCCGTAGGCGCTCGCGGTCAGGCAGGAAGTCGAGGGGAAGCACACGGTCCTCGAGCTGGTCGAGCACCTCCAGCGTATGGTAGTAGGCGTCGAAGCGGTGCGGCGAACGCTGGGTCACGCTGCGCAGAGCGCTGATCTCGCGGATCAGGGGCTCACCCGCCGTGATCCGGTCACGGATCACGGCGAGCGGCAGGAAGTTGGCCAGGATCGGGACCATGTGGGTCTGGAACCGCTTGCGGCCGCTCACCAGCTGGTAGAGATCGACGCGCTCCGCCGGCGTCATCGCGTGTCCACCGTGCAGCTTGAACAGCACCTCCCCCCACTCGGGATAGGACTCGTAGAGCCCACGGACCTCCCCCTCGGACACCCGGTAGGTGGGCTGGCCGCGGAAGCTGACCGGAATCCTGCGCTGCGGATTGGCGAAGCGCCGCTCGAGGACGCGTTCCTTGACCACGCCGATGGCGTCGATGGCATTCTCCGGGGTGAGCGCGCGGGCGCCGTCGTCGGCCTTCCATGTCCGAAACTCGCGCCGGAACGCGTCGATGCCGACGATGTTGATCCGGCGCAGGCCGTTGACGAGGTTGCAGCCCTTGAAGCGCAGCATGCCGTTGAGGAGCTCGCGGCCGAAATCGCGGTCCACGAACTCGTTGAAGGCGTCGACCCCCATTTCGGCCACCTGCCGGAGGAAGTGGGCCGCGTTGCGGGGGCATACGCGCATGCGCGTGAGGAAGGCCTCACGGGTCTCCCGATCGCTCATCAGCCGCTCGAAATCCTCCTTGCCCATCAGCGCCACGACCTGGACGATCTCCACCGTGTCCCGGGGATTCTTCTTGAAGCCCGCGCTGAAGCACTCCCGGTCGTGCGTGACGTCTTCGATGATCCGGTGCGTGTCGAGGAACTGCGTCGGCCCCATGTCGGCGATCTTGTGCAAGGCGTTGCTGATGCCCCACTGGTGCTCGCTGACGGCGTGGTTGAAGGTCGCCGGGGACACGACGTAATCGACGAGGCGCCGCAGCCGGATGGCGTCGATGCGGGCCGTGGCCAGCAGGAGCTCCACGACCATCCACAGGTTGCGCTCGACCGCCGTGCGGAAGGCGGGCGTGTCGAGGGCTTCGAGGGAGTTCCGATAGATGTCGATGATCTTGCGAGCGCCCGACTTCTCCGCGTCGCCCAGGTCGTTGATCATGCGAAGGGCCCGCGCCGTCGATTGCGGGTGAGCACGTCGCGAACGCTCGAAGGCCGCGGGCGTGAACACCAGGTCGCTGAGGGCCCGGAAGTCGCGGCTTCCCATGCGTTTGATCTCGGCCTCGATCACCGGCCGATCGGGCACCCCTTCGCGGACGCGGTCGCGGAACACCCGGTGGAACGGCCGCTCCGAGATCTCGGCTTCACGCGCCGACGCACCCACCAGCTCCAGGAGCCCCTGAGGGTCACTGCGCATCTTCTCCCCGAACAGCGCAACGGCCTCGGGATCCTCGATGGCGCGCTCGAAGCGGCCGTCCGGCATGCGATCGTACAGGCGTACGAGCTTGACCGACGGCCAGGGAGCGCTGCGCCACGACGCCTTGGGGAGCTGGTTGTCCCCCGTGAGGTGGGTGCAGCAGCGATCGTAGGCGCGTACGTAACGCCACCAGCGCATGTTGTTGATGCTCCGGAACGCATGGGCCGTGTTCCACGGCTGCTTCGCCAGGGTCTCGCGAAACAGGGCCGCCCCCATCGTCTTGGTCACCACGGTCCGGGTCTCGGGAATGCCGATCGCGTGGGCCTCGTTGACGATGTCCGCGGCGGCCCACGGCGTCGTCGCCAGCGCCCGGTTGAAGGATTCCTCACTGAACAAGCCGTCCGTCAGGCCCTTGAAATTCTCGACCCCGACCTCGTGGATGCCCCGGGCCAGCTCGGCGACGTATTCCCGGCTCTTCTCGAAGGCCGCGACGAACGCCTCCGGCCGGATCGTGGAGGAGAGCAGCTTGGAGAAGCGATCGACGCCGATGGCGCTCAGGTGCAGGGTCAACTCGTGGAGATGCTCCGCCGAGCGTTCGTGGGCGTCGAAGATCCGGTAGTGGCCCACCAGGCCGTAGAGCAGGTCGTAGGCGGGGCGCAGCCTTCCAGGCCAGCGACGACCGGTGACCTTGCCGGCCTCGACGAGCTGCTGCCACAGGGCGTCCCGCCGACGCGCTTCGAGATCCCAGCCGATCCGATCGATCTCCTGGACGGCCCTCACCAGCTCGGTGGGGCTGTCCACGACGATGACGCCCGCCGCGGCCAGATGCCGTTTCTTGACCCGGGGGTCGTCCGCCTCGGAGTACTTCAGCGAACCCTGGTGTCCGTAGTGCACACCGGCGGGGAGGGCCTCGCCGGTGACCAGCGCGATCACCGGTTTGCTGATGATGCCCGTCCCAATCAGCCGCGCTGCCAGCTGCTCCTGGATGCCCCCCGACTCCCCGTTGAGAACGATGAAGCGGGTGCGCGAATCCTGCTCCAGCATCACGAGGGATTCGAGAAAGCCGAAGCCGGTGTACCGGTCCCCGCCGACGGCCCACGCGGAGCGCGTTCCGATGCCCGCAGCCGCCGCCTTGTCGACGATGTCGAAGACGACCGTACCGCTGCGACCGACGACGCTCATGCCGCCGATCGTCTTGAAGAGGAAGGCGGGCATGTTGCCGAGCTTGAAGAGATCGGCTCCGCCCTCCCGCTCCCCGACGATCAACACGCCCGGAGAGTTGGGCCCGATGCAGATCGTCCCGTTCTCGTCCAGGCGGTCCATCACGCGGATCGCCTTCTCGTAGGTCACGTTCTCGGCGACGACGATCATGAGTCTCGTCTTCGGGAAGGCTTCGATGCAGTCCCGGGTAGCGCCCAGGACCCGGCCGGCCGGCGCGTAGTTGAGCACGATGTCGACGTCGCCCCGGGCCGCCACGGCCTCCCGAACGCCGGCAAAGACCGCGACGCCCGGGATGCCCGAATCCGCGTGCTTGGCGGCGGTTGGCGTCGCCACCCAGGCGACCTGGATGCCCTGATCCACCATCATCCCGATCTGGTAGCGGGCGGTCTTGCCAAAGCCGAGGATGCCGACGCGCGTGGTCTCCTTGGAGCCGAAGACGTTCTCGAGGGTCCGATCGGGGGTCAACCAGGCTCTCGGATCCAGGGTCACGCCCAGACGCGCGCGGGCGGAGAGGGCGGCCTCGACCTCGAGAGCGACGCGGCCGGTCTCCGGCGCCGTCACGGGCCCGAGCGCGAACCGCGCGAGCGTCTTCTCGACGAGATCGTGGGTCGAGCGGGCGAGCGTCACGGCGGCCTGACGCCGTTCGAGGCCGCGCAGGGTCGCCTGGTTGTCACCGGCGTCCGGGGCCGTGAAGCGCAGGATGACCGGCACCCGCCCCTCGACCGACGCGCAGAACCGGTCGACGGCGGCCGCGGTGTCGCGGGCGGAGGCCACCCCGCTGATCATGTTGACGACGAGAACGTCCAGATCGGGGCGCACGCTGCGGACCATCTCGAAGGCGGCGGCGATCTTGGTCTCGTTGAAGTCCCGCTTCAGATCGATCATCCCGGCGATGCAGAGGGAGTTCGAGAGCTGATCGACCGTATTCGTCGCCACCCCGGCGCCGTTGGAGACGACGAAGACTCCGCTCCCCCGTCCGGAGCTGCGGGGCTCCGGTCGCGCAGCGAAGAGCGTGATGTTCAGGTCGTAGCGCTCGTCCCGGAACACCAGCGTGCCGCCCCCTTCGCCGCTCTCGCAGCGGAGGAAGGCATCGGGGAGCGGTTCGTGCTCGAGCCGGGTCTGGGCGATGCGGTGGTCCAGCTCGCGGAACAGCGTCGGCTCGATGCCCGGCAGGTCTTCCTGGCGCACCCTGCGGATCGGTCGCTCCACCCGAATCCGGTGGTGTTTCGGGAAGTTACGGGGGTGGCGGGGATCGGATTCGGGGGGCATGGGCGCGTTTCATTATACCAATGGGCCGCGCGGACCGCGGAGAGCGCCGGGGCCGGCTCGACCGCGGCGACGCTGCGCTCGAGCACGGCTCCCGCGAACGCGTCTCCGCTGGCCAGCCGCCGGATGCGGCCCCATATTCGCGCCGATGCTCCCGGCCCCGCGCGCGAACTCATCGGAGCGTCCGAGTCCCCGGATGCGCCGCGTCCACGCGCTCGGCGTCGTCCTGTTGCTCGCGAGCGGGGCCTGTCGTGCGCGCGACGGCGCCCACGAGCTTCGGCTCCAGGGCGAGGCTCTGGGCACCGCGTGGTCCGTCCGTCTCGTCACGCGGGAGGCGCCGGATGCGGATCGGACCGCGGAGCTGCGCCGCCGGGTGGTTGCGACACTGGATCGCGTCGATCGGGGAATGTCGACCTGGCGCGAGGACGCGGAGATCGTCCGCTTCAACCGCCGTGCAGGCGCGCAGCCGTTTCGCTTCTCGCCGGAGACGCGCCGCGTCGTCGCCGCGGCGCTCGCCCTCGCCCGCGAGACGCGCGGCGCCTTCGATCCGACGGTCGCTCCGCTGGTGGCGCTGTGGGGATTCGGGGCCGCCGCGGCCGCGACGGATCCCGACGCGGAGGCGCTGGCGCGGGCGCGCGCGCGGGTCGGGTGGCGCCACCTGGAGTGGGACGAGTCGGGCGGCCTGCTCGCCCGCGTGCCGGGCTTGCAGCTGGACCTTTCCGCCATCGCCAAGGGGTACGCCGTGGACGCCGTCGCCGGCGAACTCGCCGCCGAGCAGCCCCTCGGCATCCTCGTCGAGCTGGGAGGCGAGGTGAGCGCCTTCGGCGCCCGGGCGAGCGGAGACGCCTGGCGCGTCGGCATCGAGAACCCCGTCACGCCGGGCGCCGGCCTGGAAGCGGTGGTGGCACTGACCCACCGGGCGCTGGCCACCAGCGGCGACTACCGCCAGGAGCGAATCGCAAACGGCGAACGCCGCAGCCACGTGGTGGACCCGCGCAGCGGCGTACCGGTGCGCAACGGCGTGGCCTCCGTCAGTGTCGTGGCGCCCACCTGCATGGAGGCGGACGCGGTCGCGACGGCGCTCATGGTGCTGGGGACCGACGAGGCTCTCACCTGGGTCGAAGCGCGCCCCTGGCTGGACGCCCTGCTGCTGGTGCGGAGCGGCGACCGGATCGTCGAGCGTCGAGCCTCGTCGGGATGGAGCCGCTGGCTGGCTCCGGAGCGCTGAGCGAGGAGCCCGCGCGGGTGCAGTCGCCGCACTCCGGCGCCGCCTCGGAACAACCCGCCTCGCCCGACGTCTCGACCCCGCGCCGCAGGAGCGCCCACAGGGCACAGGCGACCGCCAGCGCGAGAACGGCCAGCACGTGCGTCACCGCGGCTGCCTCCGGACGGCATCGAATCGCGCGCACTCCACCGGCTTCCCCCTAGGCCGCGCTGCTGAAGAGACCCGCGAAGCCCATGAACGTCAGGCTGAGGATGCCCGCGATCAGGAAGCTCATCGCGGCGCCCTTCAGCGCCTCGGGCAGGCTCGCCAGCTCGTTCTCCTCGCGGATCCCCGCCATCAGCACCAGCGCCAGGGTGAGCCCCACGCCGGCGCCCAGGGCGAAGACGATCCCCTCGACGAACCCGTAGCCGCGGTTGGTCTGGAACAGCGCCAGCCCGAGGATCGCGCAGTTGGTCGTGATCAGGGGCAGAAAGATCCCCAGCGCGCGAAACAGCGCGGGGCTGAGCTTCTTGATGGCCATCTCGACGAACTGCACGGTGCTGGCGATGACGACGATGAACGCGATCAAGCGGAGGTAGGGGGCGTGCGGCAGCACGAAGGTGTTCAGGAACCAGGCGCAGACCGAGGTGACGACCATGACGAAGATGTTCGCCAGCCCCATGCGCACGGCCGTCTCGATGCGGCCGCTCACACCGAGGAAGGGACACAGCCCGAGGAAGTAGGAAAGGGTGAAGTTGTTCACCACGCTGGCCGCGACGAAGATCCAGACGAGCTCCCGCCAGTCCACCTCCGGCATCACGCCACCCACCGCTCGTCGAGCTCGTCGCCGGCTTCCTTGTGCGCTCGCTCGCGGCGCGCCCGCAGGTGGGCGAACACCGCGAGCATCAGCCCGAGGGTGATGAAGCCGCCGGGCGGCAGGATCATGATCACCCACGGCTCGAAGAGCGGGCCGAAGAGGTCGACGCCAAACAGGCTTCCGCTACCCAGGATCTCGCGGATCGCACCCAGCGAGAGCAGCGCGAGGCTGAAGCCCAGCGACATGCCGCCGGCGTCGGCCAGCGAGGCGCGCACGGTGTTGCGGGACGCAAAGGCCTCCTGACGACCGAGGATGAGGCAGTTGACCACGATCAGGGCGACGAAGGCGCCCAGCTCCTTGTGGACGGCGGGAGCGAGGGCCTGCAGGCTGAGATCCGCGACCGTGACGAAGGTGGCGATCACGATGATGAAGCTCGTGATCCGTACCTGCTTCGGGATGATGTTTCGCAGGGACGAGACGAGCAGGCTCGAGCCGACGAGGACGAAGGTGGTGGCGGCGCCCATGGCCAGGCCGTTGATGGCGGAGTTCGTGACCGCCAGCGCCGGACACAGTCCGAGCAGCTGGACGAAGACCGGATTGTCCCTCCAGAGTCCTTTGACCAGCTCGTCGTAGGTCTCCGCCTGGGTGCGCATCAGTCTCGCTCCGTCGCCGCGCCCGGCGAGGCCGGCGGCGGCGCGGCGGCGGTCGGGAGCCGCTCCAGCCAGCGCGCGTTCGCCTGGTTGATGATCTTCACGACGGCGTTGGACGATATGGTCGCACCGCTGATGGCGTCCACCTCGTTGTCGTTCGTGCGGCCCCGCCTGACGACGACGACTTCCGGGGTCACGCGCAGATCGCTGAAATTGCTCACGAAGTCCTGGTCCTTGATGATCTTGTCGCCCAGGCCCGGCGTCTCGCGGCTCTCGAGCACCCGCAGCCCCACGATCCGCCGGCGCTCCGGGTCGTAGCCGTAGATCAGCTTGATGGTGTCCTGGAAGCCGGGCCCCTCGGCGGGGATCGCGAAGCCGATCCGCTTGCCCGCCTCGTCGTAGCCGGCGTAGATCGCCGACTCGGCGCCGGGATCCGCGTCCCCGGCCTCGACCGGCGTCAGCTCGCCGTGGCGAAGCGTCAGGGCCTCCCGCGAACGCGCACCGGGCAGCACCCGGAAGATCGCGGCCTCGAGGGCCTCCATCCGGTTCCGCGCGATGCGGGGCTGGGTGATCATGTAGACGCTCACCAGCGCGAGCCCCGAGCAGAACCCGGCGATGCCCAGCGTGGACATCATGCGCGCGGGTCCGGCTTCGCGTTGCACCACGGGTCAGGCTCCAAAGGATCGCGGCTGCGTGAAGCGGTTGATGTGCGGTGTCAAGGCGTTCATGAAGAGGATCGCGTACATCACGCCCTCGGGAAGCCCGCCGAACTGGCGGATGATCACCACCAGGAAGCCGACGCCGAAGCCGAAGATCCAGGCGCCGCGCGTGGTGGTCGGGGTCGTGACGGGATCGGTCACCATGAACACGGCGGCGAACAGTGCGCCGCCCGAGAGCAGCGCGAAGGCGGGCGGGGGGTGGACGTCCGGCTGGAGGAGGTGCAGCGCGCCGGCGCAGACGGCGACCGCGAGGCAGGTGGCGACCGGCAGCCGCCAGTCGAAGAGGCGGCGCAGCCCGAGCCACAGCCCGCACAGCAGCAGGACCACGGCGCTGGTCTCGCCCAGCGATCCCGCGGTGTGACCCACGATCAGGTCGCCGTAGCCGGTGAGCTGCTGCTCGAACTTGGCCAGGCCCAGCGGCGTCGCCGCGGACACGGCGTCGATGTCGGCGCGCAGCAGCGGTGCGGCGAACAGGCCCGGCGGCACGCGAAAGAAGCTCTCCGGACCCACCGGGTTCGACCAGGTCGTGATGGCGGTCGGAAAGGCCGCCTGGAGGAAGGCCCGTCCCACCAACGCGGGATTGAACAGGTTCTGACCGAGGCCGCCCCAGATGAGCTTTCCGAGTCCGATGCCGCTGACACCGCCGAGGAACGCGATCCACAGGGGGATCTCCGGCGGCAGCGTGAGTCCCAGCAGCAGGCCCGTCAGCAGCGCGCTGTAGTCGCCCAGCGGGGAGGGGACGGCGGATCGGCTGAAGAGCCACTCCGTGACCACCGCGCCGGCGGTCGCCGCGCCCACGATCAGCAGCGCACCGATCCCGAAGGTCCAGCACGCGACCCCCAGCACCACCAGCGCCGCGGCCACCACCTCGAGCATGATGCGGGGCGTGGTCGCCGTCTCCCGCGAGAAGGGGGCCGAGGAAAGCACCAGATCGGGCGTTCGCGCGGTCACGCCCGCGGCCCTCCCCGCGGCGTCCCGCCTCGCTCCCGGGCCCGACCGCCGTTCACCCCGCCTCCTTGCGACGGCGGA
>Ga0224512_10002340_pt1 | contig 17437 bp, 17 predicted proteins | sample SF_May12_sed_USG_4_FD_169103 | JGI IMG/M metagenome (GOLD analysis project Ga0224512, IMG submission 169103) | Sediment microbial communities from San Francisco Bay, California, United States - SF_May12_sed_USGS_13 | ecosystem: Environmental > Aquatic > Marine > Sediment | place: USA... | reverse complement strand
GTCGGGTAGGAAAAAGTACACCGGCCCGAAGGCGGGAAAAGGGCCGTCTCCCCCCTGACGAACGCAGCCAGTCGGGTAGGAAAAAGTACACCGGCCCGAAGGCGGGAAAAGGGCCGTCTCCCCCCTGACGAGCGCAGCTCGTCGGAAAGGGGGGAGTACCGCCGAAGGCGGGGAGGGGGGCAGGTTCCCCCCACGCAGCATCTCACGGTCAGCTCGCAGCTCCCTACCCGTCGTTGGTGCGAAGCGACAGACAGGTCAGGCCCCCGTCGGCCTTTTCGAACTCTGAGACGTCGACGGTTGCCACCTCGTAGCCTTCCGCCAACAGGACCTTCTGAAGCGCCAGCTTGGAAGCGGGGATCAAAACGCTGCCGTCCGGCAGAGTGAGAGCGTTGACCTCTGGCTCCCCCTGCACCCAGAGGGTACGCAACCCCTCGAAGACCTCCGGATCGAAATGGCCGGACGTCGCCACCAGTGTTTCCCGGTCGACTGAGGTAACGACCGACTTGAGGTGCAGCGCGTTTTGCACCTGGACCGGGACCGTCTCGATCCCCAACTCGGCGGCGATCACCGCCAACTGTTGTATGCCATCGTCGTTAGTACGGGACGAGCGCCCCACATAGACACGGCCCCCGACCCGCAACACATCACCGCCTTCGAGCGTCCCCGGCGGCTCGATCGAGCGAACCTCGAACCGATCCGCCAGAGCTTCGCGCACCCCGGCCACCTCGCCGCGGCGGGACGGTGCTCCGGGACGGGTGAGTACCAGTGTCCCGATCATCAGCACCGCAACGTCCTCGATGAATGGCCCATCGGGGAAATCACGGGGTGTGTCGAGCCGCTCGATCTCGAACCCGCCTCCGGCGAGACGGGCGAGGTACCGGTCATGTTGTTCACGTGCGGCGAACACGTCGATGACGGGTGCCGGCGCGCGGCCGGTGAGAGCTTCGGCGAAGGAGTCGGGAACCGAACGCACGAAGGCAATGGGGCGAGGCATCGCGCTGAGACTACTTCCCCGAACTTACGCAAAGGAGTGGTGCGCCTCCTGCCATACTGCGACCGCCGCCGCCGGGAACCCTTTTGTATAGCGTATTTGAACTGATCGTCGCCTTCCTCATAACGGCCGCCGCCGCGGCCCTGCAAGGCACCGTCGGGGTCGGGTTCGCCATGGTGTCGGTTCCGATCCTCACCCTCGTCAACAGCGGATTGACGCCCATACCGCAAGTACTTCTGGCCTTCCCGATGACGATCTACATGGTGGTTCGCGAACGCCAGCACATTGATCTCAGAGGAGCAGGATGGGTGCTGAGCGGGCGCCTCCCCGGAGCAATCATTGGGGTAACTCTGCTGGCGATCCTGGCTCAGCGCACGCTGGATGGAATGATTGCCGGCATTGTCCTGACCGCAGCCGTAGCGATGGCCGCCGGATGGTCGGTGCAACAAACCCGCCGCAACCAGGTCTTGGCCGGAGTGGCCTCCGGCATTGCCGGAACGACTTCGGCTATCGGCGGCCCGCCGCTCGCTTTCCTCTATCAGCACAGCTCCGGGGAACGCCTCCGTTCCAGCCTGGCCGCGATCTTCTCGGTGGGTATCACCATCAACGTGACCATCCTGGCGATCGCCGGGCAGATCCACCGTGAGGATGTGGTCACCGCGGCGATGCTGCTGCCGGCGTTGACAATCGGCCTCTACTCGAGTCGGTGGATCACCGGTCGCATTGCCGACGCAACCATCCGGCGCGGGATCTTGATCGTTTCGGCCCTCGCCGGTGCCGTCCTGGCGGTACGGACCATCGTCGGAAGTTGATCTCCTTACGAGGCCTCGTCGTCCCCGCGGATCAACATCGGTATCGAACGACCGAGTACCCGTCGCCTGAGTTCCAATACCTGATCTCCGTCCACACCAAGCTCGATGCCGGCCAGATACTCCTCGAGCATGACCGGGTCCCAACCATCTCGATCGTTCACGGGCAGTCCTCTCCTCGGACCGCCCCCCGACCGCCACCAATAGTGGTGTTATATCACTTTGTGTGAGAACGAGTCAAGGGTTCGTTCACATTCCCATCAGGCGGCTGCCTTGAAGAGGTCCCATACTTCGCCGATCGAGTCACCCAACCTACCGAGCGCCCAGAACAGGACGACCAGGAGGAACATGGAAAATGCCACCGTCATCGCGGCCCGGATCCAATAGGTGATCATCTGGTCCGGATCGTTCAGATACGAATGTGCGACGGGTTGGACGGGCGGTTCATTGACGGGGATCAAGGTAGTTCTTGACGTCGCAGCAGCTGCCGCGGACGCGACCGGTTGGGGCGCCGGGAACCGGGCGCCGCCGGCCGGAGCAACAGGAAGGCCGTCTCCATCGCTCCCGTTCTCAACCGGCTCGACGTCGCCGTCTGCCACTACCTCCGGCCCGGCGGGTTCCGGAGCGGTGTCATTTTCCGGGGCGGCAACTGTCTCGGGTTCTTCGAGTGGCTCAGCCGGATGGCCGCCGACGGCCCCATCGGCGAGGGACCCATCGGATTTCGCTTCGTCGACCGGCGGCGCCGGGTCCGAGACTTGTTCGACCGGTTCGTCCCGCTCGACCCCGGCCATTGCATCAGCAGCCCGGGCCTCTTCATCGGTCTCACGCTGCGCAGCGGCCGGGCCGGGTCCAGATAGCTCGACGTCCGGCGAGCCCTCCGCGGCGAAAGCGGCGAGGCCTTCGCCGCCGACCTCGTCGGGTGCTTCGACGGGAGCTTCGGGAGGCAAACCGACCGAGCCCCGAAGGGTGGCCTCCTCGATTCCTAGCACCGCGGCCAGAGAACGCACGACGTCCTCATCCGTGGGCGTTGAGGCGTCCCGCTCCCAACTACGAACCGCTGAAGCTGATCGGCCGACCAGATCAGCCAGGCCGGCCTGACTCATGCCAAGCGCGACACGGCGTTGTTTTACGAGTCCACCGAATGAGGTGTCTGGATTCATGGCGGTTCCCTGGGTTGCGTGTCGACGACACGTACAGGGCCAGGTTACCGCGCCCCGGGGACCACCAGCACTTCGACCTTCGGCACCACACGAACCCGACGCCCCGGCAGGAAGATTCCGAGCGAGAACAGACACAGGACTCCCGGGTTGGGCGTCGACAGATAGGAAAAGACCACTGACAGGACCGGCTCTGGCGAAGGGGGATAGTGGCGGAGGCGGACGGGAATCGAACCCGCCGGGGACCTTTCGACCCCCCAAATATGCTGGCACCCCTCTGCGCGACGTTTTCGGTTGTTTCGCAACCTCTAGCGGACACCTTGACCCGGGGACTGCCAACTTCGGCCCGGCCGTCAGCCATGGTGGGGGTGACGGCACCAGAGCAAGAGCTCGTGTCGGCCTCACCTCTGCGGTCGGCTCGGGACCCCGGGGTGGGAGAAGGTGGTTGTTCCGCCAACCGGGGCCTAGGGCTGCTCAACCCAACGGGCCGCTATTCACACGACGGTGGCGATAGCCATAGCAACCACGACGATGAGCAGCATTACTGAATTGATTCTTCCCAGGACTGTTGCACTGCTGGTTAGGCTGTCCAGCCGGCGACTTTCGTCGGGCGTGGCACTACGCCCTTCAACGGTTTTGTACAGCTTCTCATACCGCATTGTTATCGGTGGAAGCGCCCCAAAGCCGACAATCACGGCAAGCCCGGTCAGAACCAAACTAATAAAGATCGCCCAACCCCAACCGGTAGAAAAAAGCACGCTCCAGCCCCTCGATTCCCCAATGAGCAGCACGCCGGAAACCAGGGTGACTACAGAGCTGACCATCATGACAGGGGGAACACTGCGCATGAGCGACTTCATCACCGGGCGCTCTATCTCCGGACCAAGGGCCTTCAGCCGCGGAAACAGTATGAGGGTGATGAATGCATCGGCGCCGACCCAGACGACCCCAAAGAGGATGTGCGATACCCGTAACCAGAATAGTGTGTCCATAGTTACCTCTGAGGGTTGCCTTCTATCTCCAAGGTCTCGTACACCCGGACCGCGGCTTTCTCCGAGTACCCTATCCACTCCGGGTGGTGCGTGTGGAGTTCGTGGGTGTGCCAACGTTGGCCCGGGTCACTGGTTCCGGGGTCGCGGTCGAGGCGCAAAGAGAAGCTCTTTCTTTCCAGATCGATGTTTGTGACACCGGAAGCAACCAGACAGCCGTGCAACCGATTCAGGTGGCCTTTGACCGTTACCGGACACCACACGGACAGACGGCCGGTCGCAAAGCTGCGGAATCGGCCAGTTCTCACCGGATGATACAAGCCCGGAAGAGCCTTGTAATACAAGGGTATTCGGGGTTTTGGCGGAGGCGGACGGGAATCGAACCCGCCGGGGACCTTTCGACCCCCCACCGGTTTTGATGACCCATTCAGGCCTCTCGCATTGGTTCTCAGTCTTTCGCGTTGATTCAAGAACGGCCCGGTTTCATTGGGGCCTTTGGGACTGACCAGCGAATTGGTTTCGCATCGTTTCTGGTTGTTTTGCAGCGGCTGACGGACACCTGACGGACACCAGGCGCGGGCACTGCCGGTTCCACCCCACCACTACCAATGTTGGAGGTGGTTCCGCTCACCGGGGGCCCAGGATGCGCCAGAGAAGCTCCAGGATGGTCTCGGGTTGCTCCTCATCATTAGGTCCGGCCACCCCGTTTGGAATGGGAAGGTTCTCGGCGGCGGGGTCCTGGCCTAGCGGTCGTATGATTCCCGGCGGGACGGTTCTGACAGAGGGATCAGGTACTGGAACGGATCACGGACGATTTTGGCTCGGGCTTCGGTCAACGTCCGTTCTCCGGCGTAACTGACGGCGGAACGCAGGTGGCCGCGGATGCGGTGGAGGATGTCCACCACACTGCCGCGGAACGGGATCTGGATCTCCTGGCCCTCTGCCGGCGTGTTGAGCGCTTCATCGATATCGTCCTCATCGCTGCTGTAGAGGGCTCCGAGCACTGCCTGAGGGGAGGTCATACCCCGATACATCTTCTTCCGGTCGCCGGTGGCCGGGTCCACGATTACGGTCCCGGGCGACTCCGTCGTTCCTGAAAGAGCGCTCCCCATCATGACCGTCGAGGCCCCGCACGCCAGAGCCAGGAAGATGTCCTTGTCCTGACGTACGCCACCATCCGCAATGATCGGCACCTCCTCTCCAACGGCACACCACGCCTCGCGGATCGCCTGCAGTTGGGGCACACCGGCCGCCGTCTCGAGACGGGTCCGACAACCGCGTCCCGGCCCGATACCAACCTTGATCGCGTCGGCGCCGAGGTCTTTCAGGAAGATGGCACCCTCTGCAGTGCCGACATTGCCACAGATCACCTCCTGGTCGCTGAACCGGTTCCGGAACTGCTTCATCGCTTGTTCCATGACCTCGGAATGGCCGTGGGCGATGTCGATCACCAGCACGTCGACCCCCGCCTCGATGAGCGCCTCGGTACGATCGAGGAAGTCACCGCGGGCACCGATCGCCGCGCCCGCTCGCAGCCGACCCTTGCCATCCTTGCTCACATGGGGCCGTTGCTGGTGGAGGATGATGTCCTTCTTGGTGATGAGACCGTGGATCCGGCGCGAACTATCGATTAGCGGCAGCTTCTCGATCCGGTTTTCGTACAGGACTCGCTCCGCCTGCTCCAGGCTCACGTCCGGCGGTCCCGTGTGGAGTCGCTCGATCGGGGTCATGAACTCGTCAACCGTGCGCTCCTCATCGCCGGGGAACCACGGTATGTCCCGGGCCGAGAGGAGACCGGCGAGGATGCCACTGCCCGCAGTGTCCTCGATAAGCACACTCGTGTTGTGTAGGCGGATGATCTCGCGGGCCTCACCCAGGGTCGCGGTGCGAGGAAGAGAGAAAGGCTGCTCCACCACATAGCCATAACTGCGCTTGACGCGACGCACCTCATCAGCCTGGGCTTCAATGGTCATCGCCCGGTGAACGAAACCGATACCCCCCTCCAATGCCATCGTCTTCGCCATGGCACCGCCGGTGACGCTGTCCATATTCGCCGAGATCACCGGCAGTTCGAGGCTGAGATTCAGGGTGAGGGGGGAAGTCAACCGCAGCTCCCGGCGTGACAAGGCGACGCCCTTCTGGGGTCGAAAGAGAAAGTCGTCGAAGGTCTTTCCCACGAACTCGGACTCGAGTACACCCACTATGACACCCCCGTGCGTCTGCCAACCCGATGGTACCGGCTACTGCTGATGCCATCGTCTCTCCTGCTCCCAACGATGGGGCGAAAGAACGCGAGGACTCGTCGGTGACGCTCGTGTCTCTCGACGAGGGTTCAAGCCGCCACTTGGGGTTCTCGTTCCCGACTCGCACTGGATCCTCACTTCTGGCTGAGCGCCGGTAGCGGACCCTGGGTTGCCCGGGCATCGAGCAGCGACGCAGCCAATCCGGGCTGGGCGGCACCACGCTACGTGGCGCCCAGATCAACGGCAACCCGCTCCTGTAAGTGCCTGATTCCTCCTTCTCGCACACTCGGCGGTGTGTGCGAAGTGATTCGGGATTCGCAACCGCAAGCAAGAAAGCGATCAATACGAAGATGGCTGGTGGGGGGTCCAGTGTGGTAGGTGCCGCTTGTGGTTGTCCCTCGACGGCGAGTGGGGTTGGACTGGGGTGTCTGTTCGCACCCAGCCAGCGCTTTCGACGGCGTCGTCCGCTTCGAGCACGACGGCTGCGAGCACCACGAGGCCACGGCCGAAGGGATCATCCCTGGTTCGGATGGCATGTAATCCCCTGGGCAGCTCGATACGGAACTAGGGCCACGGATCAGAGTTGTGCAAGCTCGCCGCGACACCCGTCTTCGTAGGCGAACGGTTCGGGTCTGCGTCTGAGCCGCAACAGGCTCCTATGTGGCGGGGTCCATCACCCGGCCGAAAAACAAAACCGACCCGGTCGTCGCGTCCTTGATCTGGAACATGAACGGCCGGTCGACCGTCAGCTGCACGGGCTCGGATGGTGCAGCCGATGCTGCCATCACCACGGCGGTAGCCGCGGCGGCCTCGGTGCCTTCCTCGTCAACGGCGATAAAGGCCTCGTGGATTACGGCGGCGATAAACAGCTTCTCCTCCGTGGTCATCCCGGAGAAGTCGGCGCGGGAGGGATCGACGGCCTCATTGAGGCCCAGCGCCACAAGCGCGGGTAGCAGCCCCGCTTGCGTCCTGAACTCGAACTTGGGGAAGCGCAGATCGACCGGGGTGCCGGACAGCTCCGCCGCGATCTCGTCGAGACGCGAGGCGCTCAATCCCGCTTCGATCTCGCCGAACCGTCCCTTGTCGGGAATGATCACGATCATCGACAACTCGCGGCCTGCGTAGGGCAGCTCGACAGCCTGCCAGCCGTCCCCTGATGAGTAGCGCAGAGGCTCGAACAGGTGCATCAGCTCGGCGGTCGCCTCCGATCCGTCGACGAGATAGAACACGCCGGGGCTGGTGCCGTCGTCATCGAACGGCGCCTCCCATGGGGCGAGCAGGTACACGGCGTTGGTCAACACCAGCCGCGTGAGCGAGTTCAGTCCGCCCTCGGAGATGAGATCCTCGATACGGCCGGAAGTCTGCTCGGCGATCCATTCGTTGATCTCGACCCGAGCGGCTTCGGCATCCGCCTTGTAGTCGACGAGCCCCATGCCGGCTCCGTACTGCTGGGCGAGCAACTCGAGGAAGCCTTCCTCGAACTTCGTGCCCCGCTGGCCCCACAGGGCGTTGGCGACGGTGAGCTGGAGCTCGGCCTCTGTTTCGTCACCCCGCGTGTAGATGCCGGAGCGGCCCGAGAGCTCCTGATCGAGAGCATTGAAGCCCCCGTGGGGATCAGTGATGCCGGCGAGATGCAGCAAGGCGTCCAGCTCGTCGGCTGTGACACCGGCAGCGCCGGCTCGTGTCATCGCCAGAGCAAGGGCGATGCTGTGCGGCGAGAAGACCAGATTCTCGCCCTCCGTCGCCAGCTGCCGGTACAGGTCCAGGGCGAAGGCCGCGGACGCATCCGTCACCTCGCCCTGCGCCGTCACGTCGCCCGCGACACGCGGGACGTCCGCTGCGGCCAGAACCTCTGCCTCCCCACCTCCGCAGGCACTAGCAAAGAGGAGTAGGGAAAGAAGAAGTGCGGCCAATCGTGGCTCTTGTCGCTTGAACATTCTTCAACTCCTTGGTTACACCACTTGGACGCTGGCGGCTGGCGACAAGGTTCCGAATTGCCTACCGCACGGGTGTTCGTGGCGTAGCGGCGACGCTGCTCATTACTCGCACATGAGCCCAGCGTCGATGGTGATGAGGACCGCGGTGTCCTGACCGAGTTCAACATCCCTGGCTTCTCCGTACCACCAGCACATGGGGTCGGTGGTTTCGGCTTCGGCAATGATGCGGTACTGGCCGGCTTCGACCGGCAGTGCGAGCCGGCCATCCTGGTCGGTTACACCCTCGAAGAGGGCGATCCCGTTGGGGTCGCTTCCCGCCAACACTGCGATCCGGGCGTCAGCGATTGGATCACCCGATTCGAGCCCGTAACCGCTGAAGAAGGCACCCACCCGCACTTGAACGGCGGCGGTGTCGCCGGCGTTCGCACCGTTATCACCGTCATCGTTACCCTGGGCCGCCAACGCCAACCCGCCCGCCGATACAGCGATCACGAGAGCGGAGACTGCCAGCCCGATCTTCCTTTCCATGATGTACTTCCTCCTCTATCCGTTTGGTTGAGTCGTTCACACCTACGACGTCAGCAGACAACGGGTGGGTTCCCCTCTTCCATCTGTGGCGTCGTGTCCGCTCGGATCGTGAGGCGCAACGGCATCACGTCGTGCCGTCGGTGGCGTCGAGCGCATGGTTCCTAGAGACGAGCGGCGCCGACCCAAGCCCCCGGACCCGCACATATACGAAGACATCCCAAGATTCGGGATCGATGGCAGGTTCGCTACATCGACCCTTCCGGCAGTGAACGTGCTAGAACCTTCCCCCGGAAGGTGGAGGCTGAGAAGTTTCTCGTGACCATCGAGGCCGACAAACTCAGGGGGGAATGGGTCGACCCCCGCCTGTCCAAGATCTTCTTTCGACATTGCGTTGACCGGTGGTGGGGAACTACCGCGCACCTCAAGCCGTATACCCGAGAAGGGTACGAGAGTCTTCTTCGGGTGCACAGCACAAGGTGGTAAAGCTACCGAATCGACGGGCTCTCGTCGAATGATGCTGGCCCCAGAAACCCTTGCAGAACAAGGGGTTCTGGGGCTTTGGCGGAGGCGGACGGGAATCGAACCCGCCGGGGACCTTTCGACCCCCCACCGGTTTTGAAGACCGGGGAGCCCACCAGGCGCTCGGTCGCCTCCGCCCGCAGCGTAGCTGGAGGTTCGAACTGGGACGTCGGAAGTAGGAAGTCGGGTTCGAGCAGAACGCCCCGCTCGCGAACCGCAACCAAATGGGGGGTTGCCTGAGTGCAGGGTCCGGCGCGAAGCTGATCGGGACGAGGAGAAAGTCAAGTGACGGAAGAGGAAGTCCGCATTATCGAGCTCGAGCCGATTCGGGTGGCGGCCGCAATGGGGTTCGGACCGCAACCCGAGACCGAGGCATGGGAAAAGCTGATGACGTGGTCGCTGGCCACCAATCATCTGGACGGAACCCAGCGGTACTTCGGGTTCAACAACCCCGGCCCGATGCCCGGAAGTCCCAACTACGGCTACGAGCAGTGGATGACCGTCGGGCCGGCGGTTGAATCGTTCGGCGACATCGAGATCAAGACCTTCGAAGGGGGCCTTTACGCGGTCATGCGGTGCGACGGTCTGACCACCATCGAAGAAGATTGGGGGCAGTTGGCCGCCTGGCTGGAAGCCAGCCCCTACCAGGCCGACCATCGTCGGTGCCTCGAAGAACTTCTCTGCTCGCCCGTGCTGCCACACAGCGAGTGGGTGTTCGACCTCTACGTGGCTATTCGCGAGTAGCCGATTACAGACGCTCGAAAACGGATGCCAGAGGCGCCAGCTTGTGGTGCTCGGCCAGCACCGCCTCCGCCAGAGTCTTGAGCTGATCCACCGCCGGCGAGTTTGGATCGAATGAATAGACCTCGAAACTGGGCCCGGCTACCAGGCCACCCCCAACGGGCCGTTCCGTGAGATAACGGGCTATCGGCCCCAGCAGCCCGGACATCACCGTATACAACCGATCGACCACGGGCCCTTTGTCGGCGACCGGTTGGTAAAGCTCATCCAACGTGAAGTAGGTGTAGCGGTAGAGCGCATTGAAGAGATCGGACACCGGTTGTAGCAACGCGGGCAGATCGGCCGTGTGCGGGTTCACCAGGACGGACCGGACTGCGCCCAGCGGGTTAACCCCGGCGGCGATCTGTTCGAATTTGCTGTAATGCGTGAGCTCCTGGTGCGATGGATCGGCGTACTTCTCGTGGCTCACGCCCTCACCTTGATGCACCACCACCTCGATCGCCGCACAGGCGCTCTCGAGATCCTTGACCAGCATCAGACCTCCGCTGTCCTCGGCGTCGAATTCGACCGGACTGTAGAAACGGGGGTCGGCAAGCTGCCGGTCCGCCTGGACCTCGGTGAAGAGCTCGAACCGATCGGACAGGTCCTCGAAGGCCAGTTCGAGCGCGTGGTAGAACTGGCCGAGGGTCTCGAACTGATCGCCTTCGGGGGGAGCGCCGGGCGCCTCCGGTTCCTCGATCACCATGAAGACATCCCGGACCAGTTCAGGAGACGCAGGCGCCAGGTTGATCATCAGAGGCGGCGCGTGGTGGGGAAGTAGGCCCGGGTAGGTGGGGAGCAGCCCAGGATCGCTGAAGTCGGGTTGTCCGCCCACGGCCGTCAGCAGGTTGGCAACCAACGCCGCATGGAGCATCTCTTCGGCAACAACGCTCTTGATCAGAAGCGCCGCCTCCGACGTCTGATCCTCGATCGAATACATGGCATAGAGATAGGGAGGGACTGTGGTCAGCTCCACTCCAATTGCCAGAGCCAGGTGTTGACGAAGTTGCTCGGGAGTTGCAATAGGCACGTCGACCTCGCAGTCGCGGTCAAAGCCGGCCGGTCCGGAAATGACGTTAACGGCCCGGCGCCGGTCATGTCGGGCGAAGCTGATGCTTTGACGACGTCGACGGCACTCAGGGTCGAGTAGGTTGAGCCAAAAGCTCAGAAGGGGTGGCATTGGAGCCCGACCGGCTTGGATCGACACGAATTGTCCTCGGGGGCGCCATCATCGTCATTGGCCTGCTGCTCTTGCTCGGGAGGCTCGTCGATCTCGACCTCGGTGCCTTGTGGCCGCTCTTCGTGCTCATCCCGGGGGTGGTGATCCTGGTTTCCGGGTTGGCCGCGGCGCCGGGCGGGGCCGGCACGGCCGCCACCGTCACCGGCAGCCAGCTGACCGGAGTGGGGCTGCTCTTGCTCTTCCAGAACCTCACCGGCATGTGGCAGACCTGGGCCTACGGTTGGGCGCTCGTATGGCCCACTTCGATCGGTCTCGGGCTGGCCGCGCGCGGGACCTTGTCTGGGGACGACAGCACCGCCCGTTCCGGCATCAAGACAGCCCTGGTTGGCTTTCTCCTCTTCGTAGTGGGCTTCGCCTTCTTCGAGGGGATCCTCAATATCAGCGGCTCGTCACTTGGCTTGTTGGGCGATCTTGCTCTGCCCGTAGTACTGATCGGGTCCGGGCTGATCGTGATATTCCGGCGCCGGTGACCGGCCGCTTGCGAGAACTTCGATCTACCTCAACGGCCTGGTCGTGGCGCAACTTTCGGGCGACCGGCCCGGGAGGATTGCGACCCGCCTTTGCCGCTTCGCCAATCGGTCTGGCACACTATGCAACATGCAGAAACCGCCTATCGACCTACACGACAACGGATATCGAGTCATGCCCGGCTGGCGGGTCGGTCACCTGATGGAAGAGTCGACCACCTCCTCGGGCCTACTGGTACCGGCCGCCGCCATTGCCGAGCGGTCCACCGAGGCGCTGGCCCTCGTCGACGTCGAGACCACCCGTCGCTTCTGGGCGGTCCCCACCGACGCATGGCGGTTCATCTGGCCAACGAACGGGCGGGTGGTGATCGCCGTCCGCGAATCGGCGATCATCGCCGAACAACAGGACGACGAGCTTCCCGGCGAGGGACGGTATCTGTGATCTATCCCCGTTCTTGCGTGAGTTCCCTGCGATATGCGCTGAAAAGTCACGCAAGAACGGGAAATTCGGTGCAGTTGGGCCCGTTGTTCGGATACCGTAGGGGGGTGTTGAACACCCTCCGAGTGGCTGCATGAGCGACGGCGGACGGCAGCGGCGGCGACTCACCGCCACCATTACCGACCTCGAAGTCCGGCGCCAGCGCGCCTTCCTGATCGCCGCCTACGACGATGACCAGGACGAGCGGGAGCGTTCCCTCGCCGAGCTGGCATTACTGACCGAGACGGCCGGATCCGACCCGATCGAAACCGAGCTGGTGCGCAGGCCGCTTCCCGACCCGGCCACCTTCATCGGCCGCGGCAAAGCCGCGGAACTGGCCGCCGTCACCGAATCCCTGGACATCGACGTGGTGGTCTTTGACAACTCGTTGACACCCGCCCAGCAACGCAACCTCCAGGAGATCTTCGGGTGCGACGTCGTCGACCGGGAAGCCCTGATCCTGGACATCTTCGCCCAGCATGCCACCAGCCGGGAGGGCATGCTCCAGGTCGAGTTGGCCCTCCTCCGCTACCACCTGCCCCGCCTGCGCGGTCAGGGCACCAAGTTGAGCCGGCAGGCGGGCGGGATCGGAACCAGAGGCCCGGGCGAGACCAAGCTCGAATCGGATCGACGGAGAATCCTGAGCCGTATCTCCAAACTGGAGCGGGACTTGCGTTCGCTCGACTCGACCCGGGCTACCCAGCGCAAGGCACGCCGCAAATCGGATCTCGCCCAGGCAGCGCTGGTCGGCTATACCAACGCGGGGAAATCGACGTTACTCAATCACCTGACCGGAGCCGCAGTGTTGACGCAGGACCAGCTGTTCACGACGCTCGACCCGACGGTTCGCCGGCTCGATCTCGGCAACAGACGCGCCGTGCTGCTTTCCGATACGGTCGGCTTCGTCCGCCGCTTGCCGCACAGCCTGGTCGAGGCGTTTCGCTCGACCCTCGAAGAGGTCTCGCAGTCCGACCTGATGCTGCATATCGTCGATGCCGGCGAGCCATCGCTCGATGAGCAGATCGCTGCCGTCCGATCAGTGCTGGAGGAAATCGGGGCCGCCCATCTGCCCGAATTGCTGGTGATCAACAAGATCGACATGGTCGATGACACTGCCAGGGCCCGCCTCGCCCGTCTATATCCGGACGCCGTTGCCGTGTCGGCCCTGTACGGGGAAGGAACCGAGCAGCTGACGGCGGTCGTCGATGAGGCACTCCAAAGACGCCTCAAGGAAGTCGATCTGACCATTCCCTACGAACGCGGCGATATCCTTGCCGCCGTCCACCGGGCGGGTGAGGTCGTGAAGGAGGAGCACCTCCCGGAAGGGACCCGGATCCACGCCCGTCTCCCGGAACCACGACTGGCCGGATTCGAGGAGTTCGCAACACCCGAACTTGCGCCAGAAACCAGCGGATAGGGCAGGAAACTCACGCCAGAACGGGACGGGTCAGAGGCGATCCCGGGCGGTCAGGGCGGCGCCGACGATACCGGCTTCGTTGCGCAGTTGAGCGGGCACTACCTCGGTGTCGAGCACCAGGTACGCCTTGAACTTCCCAATCTTGCGACTCACGCCCCCACCGATGACGAAAAGGTCGGGCGAGAAGATGTTCTCGAGATGCTGGAGAAACTCGTTCACTCTCGTGCCCCACGCCTTGTAGGTGAGTTTCTCCAGTTCCCGAACCCGCGCCGCCGCGTACTGCTCGGCGTCCATGCCCTTGAATTCGAGATGTCCGAGCTCAGTGTTGGGATGCAGATGGCCGTCGACGAAGACGCCGCTGCCGATCCCGGTTCCGAAGGTCAAGATGAACACCACGCCACCTCGATCACGGCCTGCCCCGAATCGCATCTCTGCAATCCCGGCGGCATCGGCATCGTTCAGCAGCGCGACCTTTTGTCCGGTCGCTTTGCGCAGCAGTCGCTCCCCGTCGACGCCGATCCAGCTCTTGTCAATGTTGGCGGCGCTGTGAACGACCCCCTGACGGACGACCGTCGGAAGGGTGCATCCGATCGGCCCCTCCCATTCAAAATGTTCGACTACTTTGACCACTACGCCTGCCACAGCCTTGGGTGTCGCCGGTTGCGGGGTGGGGATCTTGTGGCGGTCGCGGGTCAACAGACCGGTTTCGAGATCAACCATCCCTCCCTTGATACCCGATCCACCGATGTCGATGCCAAGGAGTTCCATGGGCTGAGCTTCCGTGCGGGGTTCCTAGGGTACCCGGAAGCCGTCAGTCGTCCTCACTCGATTCACCAATCGAAACCAGGCCGCAGGCGTGACACACGTTGCGGGTCAACCCGCCGGGCAGGCGGTGCTCCTGGAACGCGTGCTCATGGTTCTCGTTTGGCCGGGTACGGCCCGACGATGCGGGAAGACGATCGAAAGGAACAATGCCGGTCTGGCGGAGTTCGTCGGAGATGCGGAGCGCGATTCCTTTCATACCGTGCCAGGAACCGGCCAACAACCTGCTGAAGGCGTTCGGCCTCGAAGGAAGGGCCGGTCTGACCGCTTGGGTCGAGCCTGCCAGTTCGACGGCTTTCCCACGGGACGGCTTGGACGTCTTGTCTCGCGGAGGTGTGGGCTCTTTGGTGCGCGGCGGTTTGGATTGCTTCTTTGGAGCCGGCTGGGGCGGGGCCTTGGGGGCGCTCCGGGAACGTACCTTGTCGCGCTGGGTTCGGCGGCCCGGTATTTCGGGTACGGGCAGGTCGTCCCAGGGAGAAGCCGGTTCCTCCTGAGGACCGGACGGTGCGTCCGGGGGGCGCATCTCGGGCCGGGGCGCCCGAACGGGTTCAGCCGGGGCGGGGGGCGACTCGACCGGCAACGGGGCCGGCTCGACCACGTCGGGAGCCGGGCCGGGTTCGAAGGTGGGCGCCACCACCTCGGCTACCGGTGGGGCGGAGTCGACCACCGGTCCGGCCGCCGCGAGCGGCGCAGGGGCTGCTTCTTCCCGGCGCAGTCGCTTACGTTCCTTGCGACTGAGCGTCGCAGCGTCGGACTCTTTCGATGTTTTGTCGCGGGCCGTGCGTCGCCCGAAGCGTTTCTTGGTCTCTTCGACGGGTACCAGGTCTACGGTCGCGGCCGCAAAGTGGCCGGGGCGGCGCGGCAGGAAGGTGACCGTTTCATCCTCAACATCGATGGCGAACCAACCACGACCGATGGGGGCAACCCGGACCGAGTTTCGCGACCAGCGTCCCAGCTCGCCGCTGCTGTGACCGAGGACCATGAATTGGTCGTCGAGCTCGAGGATCACTTCGAGTTCGGGCGCGGCCTCTCCATTGAGCTGGATACGCCCGTCGAACCAGGCGTCTCTTCTATCTGTATGGGCTTGTGACACAGTCACCTACGTCGTATCGGCGCCTGATTCTCGATCTGAAGCAGGTATGAGGCTATCGCACCCGGAAATTTCGAACCACTTTTTCCACGGGGCTAGCCTCCCGGATGTAGCCCGTCGCCGAGAGGAGGCTCCATGACCGCTACAGCCGATATCGGTCTCATCGGACTCGCGGTCATGGGCCAGAATCTGGTCCTCAACATGGACGATCGGGGCTACCGGGTCGCGGTCTTCAACCGGACGACCGCCAAGGTCGATGATTTTCTGGCCGGACCCGCCCATGACACCCGGGTCGTCGGCACGCACACACTGGATGAGCTCGTCGATGCGCTCAAGAGCCCGCGCAAGGTGATGCTCATGGTCAAGGCCGGTCCCGCCGTCGATGGGGTCATCGACCAGCTCCTGCCGAAGCTCGACGCCGGCGACATCATCATCGACGGCGGCAACTCACAGTTCACCGATACGGTTCGTCGTACGGCCCGCGTTGAGGAAGCCGGCGCCCTGTTCGTAGGCACCGGCATCTCCGGCGGCGAGGAAGGCGCCCGCCACGGGCCGTCGATCATGCCCGGCGGGAGTCCGGCCGCCTGGCCGCACGTTCGAGACATATTGCAGAACATTGCCGCCAAGGTCCCCGACGGCACACCGTGTTGCGACTGGGTAGGTTCGAACGGGGCCGGACACTTCGTGAAGATGGTCCACAACGGCATCGAATACGGGGATATGCAGGTCATCGCCGAGGCCTTTCATTTCATGAAGGACGGCCTCAACCTGTCCCACGACGAGATGTCGAGCGTGTTCCGAGGGTGGGGCGAAGGGGTGCTGGATTCCTACTTGATCGATATCACCGCCGACATCCTCGCTTTCCGCGAGGAGGCCGGCTCCCCGCACGTCGAGTCGATCCTCGACGCCGCCGGCCAAAAAGGCACCGGAAAATGGACCGCTATCTCCGCCCTCGAATTGGGTATGCCGACCACGCTGGTGGCCGAAGCGGTGTTTGCCAGGATCGTCTCGGCGTTGAAAGACGAACGAGTCGAGGCCTCCGGAAAGCTCGCCGGGCCGCGCGGCGATGTCCTCGACGGTCTCGCTCCCAACACACCTGCCGAGACTCGACGAGAGATCACGGCCCACAAGAGGGTGATCTGGGTCGAGAAGCTGCAACAAGCCGTCTACGCATCGAAGATCATTTCGTACGCTCAGGGATTCATGCTGCTGCGAGCCGCCGCGGCCGAGTACGGCTGGGACCTGGATTACGGGAGGATCGCGTCGCTGTGGCGGGAGGGCTGCATCATCCGGGCTGCCTTCCTGGACGACATCACGTCCGCCTTCGCCACCGATCCTGGTCTGCCCAATCTGATGCTCGATCCGTTCTTCCTGGGGGCGCTGGCCGAGTCGGAGAAGGGGCTGCGGGCCGTCGTCCGCCAGGCGGTCAAGATCGGGATACCCGTGCCCGCCTATTCCACGGCCCTGGCCTTCTACGACTCGTACCGATCGGGACGGTTGCCCGCCAACCTGATCCAGGCCCAGCGCGACTACTTCGGTGCCCACACCTATGAGCGGATCGATCGTCCCCGGGGCGAGTTCTTCCACACCAATTGGACGGGGACCGGCGGCGACACGACCGCCGGAACCTATGAGGCGTGAGCCGGACGGGTTGGTCGGCTCAGCCGGCAGCCCTTGCCAGCGTGATGAATACCGAACGATGCTCTGACCCGAGACTCGGCCCGATCTCTCGTTGAACCGTTGTCAGCTCGGCGCTGTGGAGCAGTTGGTCGATGGGAACTCCAAAAGGCCCGAGCGCGGCCGGCCAGGAGGCCTGGACGCCGAAACCCTCCAACGAGTTGATCAAATCTGAATCGGCCAGCGGCCGGAAGCCGGAAGACCAGGGAGAAGCATTGAGATCGCCGACGACAACTACTGGTCGATCTTGGTCGGCTGCCCATTCCGCCACACCGGCCAATTGCTCATCACGA
>Ga0224512_10002339_pt1 | contig 17446 bp, 13 predicted proteins | sample SF_May12_sed_USG_4_FD_169103 | JGI IMG/M metagenome (GOLD analysis project Ga0224512, IMG submission 169103) | Sediment microbial communities from San Francisco Bay, California, United States - SF_May12_sed_USGS_13 | ecosystem: Environmental > Aquatic > Marine > Sediment | place: USA... | reverse complement strand
CTAGATAAGTTGCACCAGGAGATGGCGCAAGAAGTAAAAATATGTCCGGCGCGAAAGCGCGGATTGAGTTACTACTAAATGACGGTCGACGGCTGTTTGCCGATACACCTGTTGCACGACCGTTAGAGGCGCTCTGGGTGCTCCGATGTTGCTGTGGAGCGGGTGTCGTTGATAGACCGCAACGACATCGGTGTCATTGCGGAGATACTATCGCTGCGCCAAACGAATGGCGAGCGAAAAGAGGGGCAAAACTTGTGCCCCCTTTTTCTTGACAGGAGAAGGCCGGCCACGACGCGGCAATCCAGAGCAGCGCGTCGTATCATGCGTCACCGAAATGATCATCCACGCGACCCGAAAACTGGCGCAGCGTCTACCCGATGTGTCGAGCGAGCCACTAACGGAGAGCAGTCCGTTGGGCAGCTGGCACGCAGACCGACTGACTATCGATCGTCGTCAATGTGTGCTGTTCTGCCACGATGAGACGCGCGCCGTGCTGTTTGCCGCAGGATTGCGGAAGCCGCAATTTGCTGCGCTGGGCAATGATGTCTTCAAACCGCTGTTCGCTGACACGCTTGCAGGGCTCGGTTGTACCGATGTTGAGATTCGCAAAGCACTGCTGGTGCTGGGGCGCTGCCAGTTTGATACAGCCACGGATCGCTCTGTCTTGAGTTCCATGCGGGTGGCGCGCCAGGACCTGGAGGCGTACGTGTGGCGCTTCCCCAATGTGCTGATGGTAGATCCGGTTGAAGCGTCCTGCCGACTGAGCCGGCGCCCGGCGAGTATGCATGGCGGTAAATTCATTCGGCCCAACAGGCTGTTGCTGGAAATGATCGCCGGGCTGCCTTCAACCGGTTGACTATACCCAAAACGGGTACTAATATACCCACTATGGGTACAGATGCCGCCATTGTTCGACAATCCCCAAAAGCCGGCCAAAGGGCAGGCGAACAATCACTGGCGGATGCCTTATTCACTGCTACGCAGCAGCGACTGCTCGGGCTTCTGTTCGGGCAACCGGACCGGAGTTTCTTCGTCACTGAATTGATCGAGCTGGCCGACGTCGGTCGAGGCGCGGTTCAGCGCGAGCTTGCCAGGCTGGCGCGAAGCGAACTCGTCGTGATCGAGCGGCACGGAAGCCAAAAACATTACCGAGCCAATCCCAACTCGCCTATATATGAGGAGCTCTGTTCAATCGTCAGCAAAACGGTAGGTGTTGAGCAGAACCTGCGAACAGCGCTGGAACCCTTGGCGGCACGAGTATCCCTGGCGCTTATTTACGGTTCGGTGGCCAAGCATGCTGACACAGCGAGTAGCGATATAGATCTTCTCGTCGTGTCCGACGAGCTCACGCTCGAAGATCTATACGCGACCCTCTCTACCGTTGAGCAACAACTCGGACGGAAGGTTAATCCTACGCTCTACACCAGTAGTGAATTCCGCAAACGGCGGTCTGGAAAAAACGCATTCCTCAATCGAGTTTTGGCCGGCCCAACAGTGGTTTTGGAGGGTCAGCTAGATGCCGCATGACCAACTGGATAATCTCGTCAAGGTTGGGCAACTCAAAGCCGAGCCAGCATCCGAGTCCGAAGTCGCTGGTCTAATTAGTTCTGGCCTTGCTCGCCTACGCGACGCCAGCAACGAAACATTGAGTATCGAGTCACGATTTGATCTCGTCTATAACGCAGCGCACGCGTTGTCGCTAGCAGCTCTCCGCAAAGCTGGGTATCGGTCTGAGAATCGCTACATCGTATTTCAATGCCTAAAACACACGCTCGATCTTCCGAACGAGCAGTGGCGAATACTGGACCAGGCACACCGTAAGCGAAATATGGCGGAGTACGAAGGGCACCTTGATGTTGATGACGCATTGTTGAATGCATTGCTCCGTACCGCAAATGCGGTCGCCGAAAGACTGAAAATGAAAAGCAAATAAGCATAGGGGCGAGACTAATCATGTCGACACAAATGAATCCTCCCAACGTTTGGATGGTTCGGGCCGGAGCAGGCGCAGTTTTCATAAACCGTTTCCTGGAAGAAGGCCAGGTGGCGATTGGCTGGAATGCCCTCGGACCCATCAGGGTCGGCAAATCTCGCCAGGAGATAGCCGACGCTGTTGCGGCAAACTGGCCAAACTACAAGAAAGGAAAAATATCAATCTGTGCCGGCCAGATTTTCCGGTTTCTGAACGAAATACAGATTGCCGATCGGGTGCTCACCTACGATCCTGGCCGGCGAGTCTATCCGCTTGGAACTATCCAATCCGAACCATCATTTGACGATTCGGTCGACGAGCTCGCGAGAGTCCGAAAAGTTACGTGGGACGCGGAAATAAGCCGCGATGACCTTTCGGTGCCTACGAAAAATACGCTCGGTGCGATATCAACACTGTTCTTACTGTCCGATGCTGCAGCGAAAGAAATTCTTGCGATCGAAGCCGGTGAAACGAGCCAACATGCTGAGCCGGAATCAGAGTTAGACACAGAGGCTTCTCTGGACGCTATTCGCGCTCAATCGCGCGAACTCATCAAAGATCGCATCAACGCGCTCGACGCCTACGACCTGCAGGATCTTGTTGCCGGCGTCCTCCGTGCGATGGGTTACAAGACGCGCGTCTCCGCGCCAGGTCCCGACCGAGGCATCGACATCATGGCCTCCCCGGACGGATTCGGCTTCGAGCAACCCAGGATAATTGTTGAGTGCAAACACCGGACTCGATCCGCGATGGGCGCACAAGAGATTCGCACGTTCCTTGGCGGACGACACAAGGATGACAAGGGGCTTTACGTCAGTACGGGCGGATTTACTAAAGATGCTCGCTATGAAGCTGAGCGAGCGTCCATTCCGACTACATTAATGGACCTGGACCAGTTGGTGGACGCTGTCATTGAGCATTACGAAAAGCTTGATAGTGATTCCCGGGTTTTGTTGCCACTCGCGCAGCTATATTGGCCAGCAGACTAGATTGCCTCGATGATCGATTCCAACCAAATAAGACCAGTAGGCAAGAGTGGCGTTGAGCAATGAAGATTATTGACAACATAAACAACCGGCTGGCCGACGACCTCCGAACCGTCCTGAAAGCTCACTCGAAGCTGAATATTGCAGCGTCATGTTTCTCGATATACGCCTTCGAAGCCTTAAGAAATGAGCTGAGTAAGATTGAAAGTATGAATTTCATTTTTACCGCGCCAACTTTTATCCCCGAAGAAGCAACCGATAAATTCAAGAAGCACCACCGGGAGTTTTATATACCAAAGTCACAGCGCGAGCGCAGCCTATACGGCTCGGAGTTTGAAATTCAATTACGTAACAAACTTACGCAGCGTGCGATCGCCCGCGAATGCGCGGCCTGGATACGCGATAAGGCAGTGTTCCGATCGAATAAATCAAAGGCGCCTATGCAGCAGTTCGTTTGCGTCAAGAATGACGCCGAGCACGTTGCCTATATGCCCGTGAATGGGTTTACGGCCGTCGACCTTGGGCTGCAGAAGGGAGACGCTGTATCAAATATCGTGAACCGATTTGATGGCGCACCACATACGAACACTTATCTCGATCTTTTCAATCAGATCTGGGTGGACCAAGAGAAACTTGAGGATGTTACAGAAGCGATCTGTAACCACATCGAATCGGTGTATACGGAAAACTCACCGGAGCGAATCTATTTTCTAATTCTCTACAATATTTTTAACGAGTTTCTTGAAGAAATCGATGAAGACGTTCTTCCGAACGACCGTACTGGTTACCTGGATAGCGTGGTTTGGAACAAGCTGTTCAATTTTCAACGTGACGCGGCGACCGGAATTATCAACAAGCTGGAAACCTACAACGGCTGTATCTTGGCCGACAGCGTCGGTCTCGGCAAAACGTTTACGGCACTCGCCGTTATCAAATACTATGAGCTTCGCAATCGCGCCGTCCTGGTTCTGTGCCCGAAGAAGCTGGCAGACAATTGGCTGAACTTTAATAGCAATCTTAAAACCAACATATTTTCCAAAGACCGATTCAATTACGACGTTCTGTGCCACACAGATCTGTCCCGAACAAGCGGTGACTCCTTCGGTATTCCACTAAATCGTGTGAATTGGGGTAACTACGACCTCGTAGTGATCGACGAATCCCACAATTTCAGAAACAACGATATCTACAAAGATAAAGAGACCCGCTACCAAAAGCTGATGAACCAAGTCATTCGCGAAGGCGTAAAAACCAAGATCCTCATGCTGTCTGCCACGCCGGTAAATAATCGGTTCAACGATCTTCGCAACCAACTGGCTCTGGCCTATGAGGGTGAGTCCGAGACGCTGAGCAAAAAGCTAAAAGCAACATCGAGCGTGGAGGAGATTTTCAGAAGGGCGCAGACTGCCTTTAACGTCTGGTCGAAGCTTCCACCAGAGGAAAGGACCGCACAGTCCATCCTGAAAATGCTCGATTTCGATTTCTTTGACCTTCTCGATAGCGTCACGATTGCGCGCTCACGAAAGCACATCGAAACGTTTTACGACACGACGGAGATTGGCAAGTTTCCCGAACGGCGCAAGCCTCTTTCGTTTCACTGCCCACTCACAACCCGCAATGACGTCATGAGTCTAAATGAGATCGTGACGCAGCTCGGAATGTTAAAGCTAGCCGTTTACGCACCGCTCAGCTACATCTTGCCAAGCCGTATCGGCAAGTACGAAGCGATATATGACACAGAAGTCGGTGGCGGAAGGGGCAGGCTCAAACAGGTCGATCGCGAGCGTAGCCTTCAGGCATTGATGACGACCAACCTTCTGAAGCGTCTTGAAAGTTCGGTCGAGGCATTCCGCCTTACGTTAGGTTCGCTAAAGGCAAATCTTGCCGGGACGCTAGATGCAATAGCAGATTTCGAGCGATCCGGTGGAACGATTGAAGTATCTGACTACACGGCAAATGCGTCTGACTTCGATCCGGATGATGACGATTTGGGTGGCTTGGGAGACTTCGTCGTCGGGAAGAAGGTGCAGATCAGTCTTGCCGATATGGATATCCAGTCCTGGCAGCACGACTTAAAAGGTGATCTGGCCCTTATCGAAGAACTTCTTGCCTCAATGAAGATGATCAGGCCAGAAGACGATACCAAGCTCCAGCATTTGAAGGCACACATTAGAGAGAAAATCGACAACCCCATAAACGCCGGCAACCGAAAGATACTGATATTTACGGCTTTCGCTGATACAGCGAATTACCTCTACAGTAATATCGCGGCCGATATTAAGGCGAGCAAAGCGCTGAACACGGCAAGAGTCACAGGGTCGGACGCGCCGAAGACAACAATGAAGAAGTCCTATGACTTTCAGTCCATCCTGACGCTCTTTTCCCCCCGTTCGAAAGAAAAGCACCTCATCCTGCCGAGGGATGAGAGCGAGATCGACATCCTCGTTGGTACCGATTGCATCTCCGAAGGGCAGAATCTCCAGGACTGCGACTATCTGATTAACTACGATATTCATTGGAATCCCGTCCGGATCATTCAGCGTTTTGGTCGAATCGATCGCATTGGGTCTCACAACGCCCAAATCCAGCTTGTGAACTACTGGCCTGACATCTCACTCGATGAGTACATCAACCTAAAAGAGCGTGTTGAAAATCGGATGGTGATCGCCGATGTCGCGGCAACGGGAGACGACAACGTTCTAACAGCGAAGAGCAGTGAAATCGCCTACCGGAAAGAGCAGCTCAAGCGGCTGCAAGAAGAAGTCATTGACCTGGAAGATGTCAAGACTGGCGTATCAATAACAGACCTTGGTCTTAACGATTTCCGGATGGACCTCCTGAACTACGTTAAGGAGCATGGCGATCTTGAAAGCATGCCTAACGGACTCCACGCCGTCGTGCCAGCCAATCACGAACTTAGTTTGCCACCTGGCGTGATTTTTTCACTAAGAAACATCCACGACAGCGTAAATATCAATCAGCAGAACCGACTCCATCCTTACTACCTGGTGTATATCTCAAATGAGGGCGAAATTATTGCAGATCACACGGAGGTGAAACGCTTGCTCGACTTCGTGCGGACGAGCTGTAAAGGTCAAGGCGAACCTATTCAAGCTGTTTGTCGCCTTTTTAACGATAGCACTGATGATGGCCGCGACATGAGCGCTCAATCAGAGCTGTTGAGTACGGCCATACGCTCGATGATCGATATCAAAGAAGAAAAAGACCTCGACAGCCTATTTAGCGGAGGCCGCACAACCGCCCTGGTAAACACGATTGCTGGGCTTGATGATTTCGAGCTCATAGCCTTCCTTATAGTGCAGGAGGGTAATGCATGAGTGCGTTCTTCGATTATCCCCAGGCGGCAGCGTTTGGCAGGGTATTGCCGAAAAGCAAAATATACGAACACGCCAATGCCACGTCAAAGGTAAGGCAGCTTTTCGTTGATCAGGTCGATAGGATCACATGGGCTTATAAGCTTGCGCCCGAGACCACAAACCTCGAAGCGAGTAAAGTGGTAGCCGAAATCCAGATATTTAGGATCATTCTTAGGGCTGCGGATGTTGACGAAAAGATTCTGAGCGCTATCGACAAGGCGATTCCCTTCCCAATCATTTTTGAGCTAAACCACAAGGCCAAGCGCAAAGTCATAGCAGCCTACAAACGTCCAAGCGATGCAGACAAAGCGAAATGGGTTGTTAGCGAATATTTTGAGACGGAATGGGAACCTGAGGATAACCCACGGTATCCCTTACCTTCGGCCCTCAATCTTGAGAGTCTCTATGCTAGGTTGTTGGAAGCGCTGATCCCGGACAGCGCGGGAGCCGAGGAACCTATTGGTGTTCGCGTACAGCGATTGGAGGCGATCCGCGCAAAGCAGCGAGAAGCGGAGCGCATAAAAACGCGCCTTGCGAACGAAAAGCAGTTTAATAAACGGGTCGCGATCAACGCCGAACTTCGTAGCATTACCAAGGCGCTCAAACGCCTTGGCGCTACGCAAGCGGCCAAAAACTAGAAAAGGCTGGCCGGACAAATGGAAAAACTAAAAATGCATAGCCCGAACCTCACCGATGAGAATATCGCGAAGATTCGCGACATCTTTCCGGATTGCGTGACCGAGGCGAAGGATGAGAGTGGGCAAATTCGCTACGCCGTTGACTTCGACCAGCTTCGGCAAGAGCTAAGCGACCATGTCATCGAAGGACCCCAAGAACGCTATCACCTCAACTGGCCGGGAAAGAGAGAAGCGCTTTTGGCGGCAAATGCCCCAATCGCCAAGACGCTTCGCCCGTGCAGGGACGAAAGTGTCAATTTCGATTCGACAAAGAATCTGTTTATAGAGGGAGATAACCTGGAAGCTTTGAAGCTTCTTCAGGAAACGTATCTCGGTAAGGTCAAGATGATCTATATCGACCCGCCTTATAACACTGGTAATGACTTTATATATGAGGACGACTTCTCGGAAGATACAGATGGCTTCCTAATTAAATCTAATCAAAAGGATGAAGACGGCAATCGCCTAGTTTCAAACACAGAATCTAACGGTAGATTCCATTCGGACTGGCTGTCCATGCTATATCCGCGCCTCAAGCTCGCTCGCAACTTGCTCTCAGAAGACGGCGTTGTCTTTATTTCAATTGATGAGAATGAGCAAGCCAACCTCAGGAAGCTATGCGACGAAATATTTGGAGGTGAGAATTATATCTCTATGATTGCTGTAGAGAACAATCCGAAAGGAAGAAAGAACTCCAGATTTTTATCGGTAAGCAACGATTTTTGCCTTTGCTACGCAAAAAACAAAGAACGGAGCTACTTCATAGAAAACATCCCGAAAAATATTGCGGATATGAAACAAGATGAAAATGGCAACTACGTCCACAAAAGCGGTAAGAGAGTCCTAGTGGGGGAAAATAGCTTTAACAAGGAAGTGCTCGATCTGACTTCCGAGAAGCACTATAGCGTCTACTATCACAGCGCCAACAAGGATCTTATACTAAGAATCGAAAACTCTCTTGATCGTAGCGATCAGGCTTTGATCGATGACGGATACACTAGATACATTTCCCATAGGGACGAAAAATTCATTGAAAACACCTACACAAAGACTAAGTTTTTGGGCCTTGCAAAAGACAATGCGCTTGAGTTCAAGGAATCGAAGATCTTCGAAAAGAATTTTAGTAGCGATATTAGATTAAAGAGCCTGCTTACTAATAGAAAATATAAGGCGTTGGTAGGCGGCAAGGTTGTCGAGTATAAGATCGATGTCAAAACCACTTCGGCTAACACTCAGCTAAAGGAACTTTTTGATACCACCGAGGTGATCTTCCCGTCACCCAAAAACATTGGATTGATCAAACTGTTGGTCACACTGTTTGATGATTCCAACTTCATCGTCCTGGATTTCTTCTCTGGTTCCGCAAGTGCTGCTCATGCGGTGATGAAAGTAAACGCTGACTATGGCGGAAATCGTAGATTTATTTTGATTCAGCTTCCGGAGTTTTGTGATCAGAACTCCGAAGCATATAGCTATGGTCTTAAGACCATAGCGGAAATTGGTAAAGAACGGCTTCGACGAGGTGGCAAGCACGTAATAAAAGGAGACTGCCATGCAAATTGGAACAAAGACGTTGGCTTCCGTGTCCTCAAGGTTGATACCTCGAACATGGCGGATGTGTACTACACACCCGGTGAGTTAAAGCAGGATGATCTGCTTGATGTGATCGATAACATCAAACCGGGGCGAGGCGATCCCGAGGACTTTCTCTTTCAGGTGCTCGTCGATTGGGGTGTTGACCTGACGTTGCCAATGCGTAGTGAGTCGATTCAAGGGAAGACTGTTTTCTTTGTCAATGAAGCGCCTTATGACCTGATGGCCTGCTTTGACACCGGGATTACGGAAGAGCTTGTCAAAGAGCTCGCCAAGCACGAGCCAATGCGAGTTGTATTTCGAGACAACGGCTTTGCGTCTGATGCGGTGAAGATCAATGTGGATCAAATATTCCGTCAGCTATCTCCTTCAACCGAAGTCAAATCGATTTAAGCGCGCGGGATGAAGCTCAAATTCAAAGTACAGCCCTACCAAACGAATGCCGTAGATGCGGTTGTTGACTGTTTTGCGGGACAGCCGAAGAGTAGCGGTCTGAACTACCGTATTGATCCTGGTCGTGGCAATCAGGCACGCCTAGACCTTGAAGGGTTCAAGAACGACGAGATTCGTCTGCCGGATGGCCAGATTCTGACCAATATCCAGACCGTGCAAAAGCTACAAAATCTCCCCCAGTCCAAATCACTCGATGAATTCACAGAGGTTGACCGCAAAGGCCAAGTTAAGACCAAGCCCAGGACTTATAAGCCGGGCGGAAAGCTCAATCTCGATATCGAGATGGAGACGGGAACAGGCAAAACCTATTGCTATATCAAGACCATCTTCGAGATGAACAAACGATATGGCTGGTCCAAGTTCATCGTCATGGTGCCAAGTATCGCGATTCGCGAAGGTGTTCATAAGTCCCTGCAGATCACGGCAGACCATTTCACGGAGACGTATGGCAAGAAGGTCCGATTCTTCATCTATAACTCCAAGCGTTTGCATGAACTGGAGGGATTCTCGTCTGATGCGGGAATCAACGTCATGATCATCAATATTCAGGCGTTTAACGCGCGCGGAGCAGATAACCGCCGGATATATGATGAGCTGGATGATTTTCAGTCGCGCCGTCCCATTGATGTCATTAGCAGCAACCGTCCGATCCTGATCCTTGATGAGCCGCAAAAGATGGAGGGCAAGGCGACGCTCGACGCACTGCCAAAATTTAATCCGCTCATGATATTGCGCTACTCCGCAACGCATAGGACAAATCATCTTAAGGTACATCGCCTGGATGCGCTCGATGCATATAACCAGAAGCTCGTCAAAAAGATCGCCGTAAGAGGAATTCAAATACGCGGCTTGGCGGGTATCAACGCTTATCTATATCTCGAAGGGATCGACATTTCTAAGAAGGCACCGGTGGCTCGTGTAGAGATGGAAATCAAGCTTAAGTCTGGCCAGATCAAGCGCCAGTTAAAGCGCCTGGAATTTGGGCGTGCTCTGTTCGATGCTTCCGGTGGCCTTGACCAATATCGCGGCTTCACCATTTCTCAAATTGACTACAACGAGGACACCGTTGAATTTACAAATGGCGTGGTGCTTCAAGCAGGCGAAGCAACAGGCGATGTCAGCGAACAGGATATTCGTCGCATTCAATTACGAGAGACCATCAAGTCACATCTTGACAAGGAGAAGCAGCTCTTTGCCCAGGGCATCAAGGTGCTCTCGCTGTTCTTCATAGACGAAGTCGTTAAGTACCGCGACTACGATCAGGCGGATGAGAAGGGAGAATATGCCCGCATCTTTGAGCGGGAGTATGGGCATCTTAAAAACGAGTATCTTTCTGAATTGGCGATAGATAATGAGTCCTATCGTAAGTACCTGTCCGAAATTGACGTGGAACGAACGCACAATGGCTATTTTGCGATAGATAAGAAAACAAAGCGCATGAAGGACCCGAAGGTGGGTGCGCGCGCAGTGGAGTCCGATGACGTTGACGCCTACGATCTGATCCTGAAAGATAAAGAAAGACTGCTATCGTTCGAAGAGCCAACGCGCTTTATTTTCTCGCATTCTGCTCTCCGTGAAGGGTGGGACAATCCGAACGTGTTTGTTATGTGCATGCTTAAGCATAGCGACAACACTATTTCTCGCCGGCAGGAAGTCGGTCGTGGCCTGCGGATTTCGGTCGACTGCGATGGCGAACGCATGGACCACCCCGCTGTCGTTCATGAAGTCAATGTTCTCACCGTTGTAGCGAGTGAAAGCTACAAAGACTTTGTCGGTGGCCTCCAGAGCGAAATTGCAGAAACCCTTTCCGCACGGCCACGCAAAGCAACCGAGGAATATTTCACAGGCAAGGTGTTTGAGACAGAAGCAGGAGTGGTCGAGATAACGCCGCAAATGGCAAAGCAGATTTACCGCTATCTTATCAAGAACGATTACACTGACGATACTGACGCCATAACAGATAGCTATCACGAGGCAAAGAAATCAGGCGCGCTTGCCGAACTGCCGGAAGAGCTGATACCTTATACGGAACAGATCGTAAGTCTGATTGATAGCGTCTTTGATGATAGTAAGCTTCCTAAGATTGATGACGGACGCAAGCCCAAGACCAACCCTCTCAACGACAACTTCAAGAAGAAGGAATTTCAGGAACTTTGGTCCCGTATCAATCGCAAGGCGGTCTATCGCGTAGAATTTGATTCGGCTGAGCTCATTAAGAAGGCGGCTAGCGCCATAGACAGGCAGCTCCGGGTGACGCCCCTTCAGTACACTGTGCAAGCAGGCGAACAGATTGCTGCGATATCGGACGAGCAGTTGGCGTCTGGTGAGGCGTTCAAAGTATCGGAGATGTCCACTGAGTATGGCGGCGCCGTGCATTCGGATGTCAGCTATGACCTCATCGGTAACATTGCAGAAAATGCCCACCTGACGCGCAAAACGGTTGCTGAAATTCTGTCAATGATCGAACCGACCGTATTCAATCAATTTGGCCAAAATCCAGAACATTTCATCGCCGAGGCGTCCCGACTGATTAAGGAGCAGAAAGCGACGGCGGTCATCGAGAAATTGTTCTACGACGAGATTGAGGATCGCTACGATACGGCCATCTTCACCGCCGCTCAGACCGGACAGGATTTCTCCAAAGCAATCGGCAAGCTGAAAAATCATGTTTATGACTACTGCGTAACAGACTCCGATGTGGAGCGTCGGTTCGTTGAGGATTTGGATAGCAGCACAGAAGTCGTCGTCTACGCCAAGCTCCCGCGCGGATTTCTCATACCAACTCCCGTGGGAGACTACAATCCAGACTGGGCGATTGCCCTGAAGAAGGGGGCCGTAAAGCACATCTATTTTGTCGCCGAGACAAAAGGATCAATGTCCTCGATGAAGCTTCGCGAGATTGAACGGGAGAAAATTGAATGTGCCCGGAAGTTTTTTGACGAGATCAATCAGCACATCGATACTGAAAAGGTCAAATACGATGTTGTGACCGATTACAGCGTGTTGATGGACCTAGTTAGCAATGTAGCCGCCTGAGAGATAGACATGCAGATCATGTCGACTTCGCCCAAGGAAATCGCTGAAAAGTTCTTCGCTGCGCTTGGCAAGTCGGAATCCTGAGGCCGGCCTGAATAGTTTCCGGGAAGTGCTGAGCGGATTGGGGAAGACTGCGTAGCCGGTCTTGCGACTACCTTTTGAAGCGCGGCGTCCAGGATTCTTCCAGCTCCTCTTCGTCTTCAATCTCTTCTGCGTCGGGTAATTCTTCGACGGTAAGAATAGTAAGCGTCTTTCCGTAATCGCCAAGACCGATTGTTTCCTCGACGAGTTGTGCTTCGATGTCGCCGCCAAACCAGTCCTGAACTGTCCCTTCCGCGTCGAGTCGCTCGCCATCGAGAACCTTCTTTGGGTCGCCATTTAGCTCTTTGGTCGCGCTGTTCGGAGGTAACAGACTGCCCTTTCTTATCCATTCGAGTCCGTCGGCCTCTTTCAGCGTGTCCGACATGAAACAGTAGTCAACGTGGTTGCCGATGCTAACAATAATCGCCGCCGGGTCAGGAGATCGTTGCGAGAACCGGATAGCTGTGGCGACCAAAGACGTTTCACACGTGGTGGCTAAATGCTCAACTGCCGCTATGCCGTTTCCGGCGCTTGCAAGGGCTTTGTCGAAAAGTGTAGTTGGCATTAGCAGCGAAGCGGAAAAATGATCGGCTTCCAGTTCGTACCGATCTTTCGAGCCGAAGCCGGCATGTGAAGCGTGAGCACCATCGCGGAGGACGCATTCCGGGTGTCCCGGTAGGCAGTAATGGCCGATTTCGTGACCGACACTAAATCGCTGAAAGCCGGCACTGTCTATAGACGTTGCGTACAGAATGCCGAAGAGATTTTGTTGCCGAAGCAGCATCCCGGATACACCGCTGCGTGAGTCAGCGGGCAGGGCGCGCACTTCAATTCCGAGCTCTTCGGCGATCTCGAACGGCGATACCGGGAACGCCGTGATACCAAGCTCATCAACGAGATTCTCTGCCTCACGCGCGGCAGTCCATTGCCAAAGCGATTTAGACATTAAGTCCCCTTTTTCGATCGCTTTGCCAGTGAGGCCATGAAATCCCGGGCAATCTCCCGGTCGTGGTCGGTCAGCTTTTCGAAATCACGGTAAAGCTGATCACCCGCCGCCAGGGCGGCATCGGGTGAATCTGTACGGCCCATGAGATAGTCGACCGTGGTCTCCAGGGCATCGGCCAGCTTTCTCAGATTGTCGAAGGACGGTTTACGGGCTCCGGTCTCGAAATGGGAGATAGCGGACGGCTGAAGCTTAGATTTCTTGGATAATTCATCCTGGCTTAGATCGCGATCTTCGCGAAGTCGTTGTAATCGTTGGGAAAAATTTTTCTCAGGCAATGTTGACTCCTACTTGACGTTTACGTATAGTTCAAGGCGACGTATATGACATGGGGTCACCCCCTATTTTTTTGGTCGTCAACTAGACGCTTTCGTCAAGTTTAGCATGACGAGAAGTTTTTGGAAGTAAAAAGTTCATAGGAGATTGAAAAATGAACGATTCTGTTGAGAAGGCAGGCAACGGCAAGGATAAGACCATAACGATCATTGTTAACGGTCGCGAGAAGGAAGTACCAAAGAAAGAGAAGCTGACATTCGATGAGCTCGTTGCGCTTGCCTTTGATCCGGTTCCGACCGGCGAATTTATCTGCTTCACGATTACCTACCGTAAGGGGGACGGCAACAAGCCGGAAGGCACGCTTGCTGAAGGCGAATCCGTGAAGCTCAAGGATGGGATGATATTTAATGTCACGGCAACTGATAAGTCATAGTCCGGACCTCCAGAAGCTGGAAGATGACGGGTATGAGCTCGAAATCGTTGCCGGCCATCTTGTTATTCACAATGTTCCCTATGTGAATGCGGAAAGGAAGATCAAGCGTGGGACGCTCGTTTCCGTGCTGGATATTCTGAACGGCGATACGACCGGTCCGCCAAAGACGCACGTCGCGCTATTTTCAGGCGATCATCCGTGCGACAAGAACGGCAACAAGCTTCGGCACCTCGATCACAGTCTCAACAACCAGCAACTGAAACCGGGCCTGGTGATGGAGCGGTCCTTCTCATGTAAACCAAAACCGAGTGGTCGTTATACGGACTATCATCACAAGATGACGACCTATGTTGCGATGATCGCCGTCCATGCCGAGCAGATCGATCCGGCGGTGAGCGCCCGGACGTTTCAGGTAGTTGAGAATGAGAATGATGATATGCCATTTAACTACATCGACAATGCGTCAAGCCGTGCCGGCATTTCTGAATATTCACGAAAGCTCCAATTGCCCAAAGTAGCCATCATTGGACTCGGCGGCACAGGATCATATGTCCTCGACCTTGTCGCGAAAACACCGGTGTGCGAGATTCACCTCTTCGATGGTGATTGGTACGTTCAGCACAACGCATTTCGGTCTCCTGGCGCTGCGAGCATAGAAGAACTATGCGCGCGGTTACGGAAGGTTGACTATTTTCATGCGCGATATGCGCCCATGCATCGCGGTATTGTTCCGCATCCGGTATACGTTGATGAATCGAATGTCGATGAATTACAGGATTTCGATTTCGTTTTTCTGTGTATGGATACAAGGCCCGGCAAAGAGGTCGTGATCCGAAAGCTCGAAGAGTTTGGTATCCCGTTTATAGATACCGGATTGGGAATTCTAAATTCAGATGACGGCCTGCGCGGTATTGTTCGTGTTACCACCAGCACGCCGGAACAGCGTAGCCATGTCTGGGATAAAAAGCGTATTCCGATGGTTAGCGCCGAAGCTGATAACGAATACGCTTCAAACATTCAGGTTGCCGATCTCAATGCGCTGAATGCGGCACAGGCAGTAATCAAATGGAAAAAGCTGTTCGGGTTTTATGCCGACCTCGAAAAAGAGCATTTCTCGGCATACACGATTGACGGGAACGCAACAGACAATGATGATCAAGAATGACAAGAATCAGTGCGATCAGGGCCAGATACGTTGATGGCATACCGAGCGCCATAGAAGAAGGTGTTTTGTACGTATCAACGGCGTACGGCACAGCCGTGCACAAATGTTGCTGCGGGTGCGGCCAGGAAGTCGTCACGCCGCTGGGTCCAACTGACTGGTCAGTAACGGCCCAGGGAAATACCGTGTCCGTTTACCCGTCCATTGGCAATTGGAGCTTTGCCTGTAGATCTCATTACTGGATCAGAAATGGACAGATCCTTTGGGCGGAACAATGGTCCGAAGAAATGATCAGGTACGGACGGTCCCGTGACCGCATGGCGAAGCGAGTTCAGTACGGCGAACTTGGCGCCGGACGAAAACCGGGATTCTGGGCCTGGCTCTGGCGGTTCCTTACCGGCAAGTAGCTTTACCTCTTTCGGGGCTCGCGTCCGCCTTCGCCGTTGCGACGGCCTGACAAATCGGGCTCTCGTGTACCGGGCTGGAGAGGCGCGTCCTGGCCATCTGGCTTTGATCTCTCGAGCAAGCCCAATTGTCTATCCGCACCTTCCTATAGGTTCGCGCAGCGCCATATGCTACACATGTAGGCATGTGCGATAGGTATCACCTTTATTTTGACGATACAGGCTCACGCGATCCAGATCACAAGCCGGATGCGCGCGATGACGCAATGAATTGCTTCGCGTTAGGTGGCGTGCTTATCAAGGAAGAGGACATCGATACGATCTATGCCGAACACAAGAAGTTTTGTAAAGAATGGCGAGTTGACTATCCGCTGCATTCATCATCGATACGAGGTGGCCGTGGAAAATTTGGCTGGCTAAAGAAGCCTGAAAATGCCGGGGAATTCTTGCCGGCCCTCGAACAGTACCTGCTATCGCTGCCGGTTATTGGAATCGCGTGCGTCGTCAATAGACCGGGCTATCTCGGAAGGTATAAAGATACACATCGCGAGCGCCTTTGGATGATGTGTAAGACTGCTTTCGAAATTTTGGCTGAGCGCTCCGCGAAGTTCGTCGATGAACAAGATCGCAAGCTTGAAATATTCTACGAAGAATCAGGGAAGCGCGAAGATCGTGACATCGTTAAGTATATGCGCGAGCTCAAAAAGACGGGTTCATTTTTCGAAAACGCAAAATCAGATAGCTACAATCCACTCCCTGCAGCAGATTACAAGCGCATAATCATGGGTGAGCCGCGCCGAAGGAAAAAGAATGTCCCCATGATCCAGATTGCTGATCTTTATCTCTACCCGATGGCTAAAGCCGGGTACGACCCCGAGTATCGCCCGTACAAGCGTCTCAAGGACCACGGAAAACTAATTGATTGCCTACTGTCGGAAGAGGACCTTCCCATGCGCGGCATTAAATACAGTTGCTTTGATGAATGGTAAAAATAAAAGGCCCGGAAAAACCGAGCCTTTTAAAAATGGCGGCCTGCAGCTTTGCGCAGACCCCGGGGCAATGCCCACGCATATATTATAGGGCCGGATACCTTAAAATTCTATAAATATCTGTCTAGACGCTCCTAACCCACTGTTTTAGCGTTCTTTCCAAAGTCTACTACGCTTGATCGAGCGTCATTAGAGCCTGATCACAGGCTATTTTCCACCAATCTGCCCGGTTTGAGCCGAACGGCGCGCGAAAGCTCAATTCGATCAGCCCCCCCCGGAAGCCTCCAAACTCGTTACAGTGATCTTGGCGTATCAGATGCCTTGCGCGGATCAACAATCATGGCCGAAACCGCGCTCATGACGATCGTCCGAGCCCGGAGTCCAAGAAAACCTGTTCGCGGTGGAATTCAAGATACGACCCTTGCTCAGCGGAAAAACGACCTACGTTCATTGTTCCATCACCAATACCCATTCGGCGTACCGACTCTCGATGAACCACAGGCGAAACCAGCAGCTTGCCGCTGTTCTCAAATGAAATGAAACCGCGATCGAATAGATGATCGATTGTTGGTGTGAGCAATAATCCATTGTAACCGTCTAACCGCTCTTCGTTTGACTGACAGTCCCGCCAAGGCTTGCTGTGACTAGCTACCAGATGTTCGAGGCGGTCTACTTGGGTGACACGACATCTCTTTTCAATCTTGGCGACGTTCTGACGGAACTGACCTTGCCCTCGACGGGCAGTGATTATCGCCTTACGTTCAGTATCCGATATGGAAGGCATGGATTGAATTTCTGAGATCAAGTGCTCTTCCCAGCGAGCCACCTCTTCGGGAACCTGGCCCGGATCAAAGGACGCCAGGTCGGCTGCTTGCAGCTGGTCGACTATTACTCTCGCTTGGTGGCCAACAAGCCCCACTAATACGTGCGCCATGGCCTCGGGAATCGCCGCGAGATATACGCTTTGGAGACCTTTGCCGTTAGGATGCAACGGCGAGTATTTT
>Ga0224512_10002338_pt1 | contig 17447 bp, 15 predicted proteins | sample SF_May12_sed_USG_4_FD_169103 | JGI IMG/M metagenome (GOLD analysis project Ga0224512, IMG submission 169103) | Sediment microbial communities from San Francisco Bay, California, United States - SF_May12_sed_USGS_13 | ecosystem: Environmental > Aquatic > Marine > Sediment | place: USA... | reverse complement strand
GAAGGGCGGCTTCCTGCCTGCTGGTGTCGGCGGGCCAATCACTGGTAAGGGCGCACACGTACTTATCATCGACGATCCTATTAAGAACTCTCAGGAAGCCGAGTCGGAGACGACCCGAGCCAGCATTATGCGATGGTATGAAACCACCGCCTACACCCGGCTGGCACCAGGAGGTGGTGTCCTTGTTATTCAAACCCGGTGGCACCTGGACGATCTCTCGGGACGACTAGAAGCCGACATGCTGGAGGGCAACGGTGACGTCTTCGAGGTGGTGCGCTACCCGGCGGTGGCTGTCAAAGATGAGAAGTACCGTAAGAAAGGCGACCCGCTGCATAAGGAGCGGTACAACCACGCGCAGCTGAAGATGATCAGGAAGGCGGTCGGTGAGCGCACCTGGGCAGCCTTGTACCAGCAAAATCCGGTGCCTGACGAGGGCGCGCAGTTCCAGCAGTCGATGATCAAGTACTATCGCAAGGCGGACCTGCCCGAGGAGCTGACCAAGGTGTCGGCCTGGGACCTGGCCATCGGTCAGAAAGAAGTTAACGATAAAACGGTAGGTATGACGTGGGGTAAGGATATTACCGGCCAGTTCTGGTTCCTGGACTGCCGGCACGGCCATTTTGACAGCTTTGAGATTGTTAACGAAATTTGTGACAGCTACGAGAAACACAAGCCGTTCACGGTGGCGATCGAGAAGGACAAAGTGGCGCTGGCCGTGGGGCCTTTGCTCGACACAGTCATAGAGGATAGGGAACTATACGCACTACATATCACAGAGCTTCGTCCGGCGCAGGAAGGCAACAAAGTCAAGCGTGCGCGGACCTTGCAGGGTTTGATGCGGCGCGGCCAAGTGTGGTTGCCGCACCCTGACGAAGCAGAATGGGTGGATGAGCTTGTGACAGAGTTGCTGCAGTTTCCGTACGGTCGCCGCGACGACCACGTGGACGCGGCGGCTTGGCTGGCGTTACTGTCCACGGAAACACCGGCGCCGGGGCGTGGCTATAGTAACCTTCGTCGCCGCCCCAGCTGGCGTGACAAGCTTAAAAGCATGACTCGCGGTGAACGCAGCATGATGAGTTCATAGGAGATTAACAGTGACAAAGTTTTCTGATTCCTTCGCCAAGGACCCGCTCCCGGTCACCGAGACTACACCTTCTTCGCGTATTGAGATTGATGACGCGCCGTTCGTGGTGACGTACACCTTCCCCGCCAAGGATTTTGGTGCAGCTACCTGGACGGAAGTGATCGAAACGCCGCCAGGTTTTCGTGGCAAGGTACGAGCTGTCACTCTTTACGACGTTACTGAAGCGTTTACCGACGATACCACCGAGGCGCGAGTTGACGTCGGCATCTCTGGCGACATCGATGCTTACGTGACGTCAGCGGATCTCGGCACTTTGGCCATTGCGGCTTCGGACTGCCCGGCGTTGACCGATGGCGCGACGCGTATTATTCCGGCGAACAACACGGTGCACGTCACTGGTACGGCGCCGACTGGTGGCACGCCAGCGGGTATTGCCACCACGGCTGTCACCATTATGTATTTTAAGTAGGGTAGTAGCATGCAACTAATTATTCTTGATAAGAGTTACATCCCGTTCGGGCTGGCGGTTGCCAGCGAACAAGACACGATTGGTGAGCACGTCTTCAAGTTCGGCTATAACGCAGCGGTGGGTAACACAGCGGAAACCCTCTGGGCATACGGCGGGCTGTACACCTGGCCGACAGCCGCTGCGACGATGGATATTACCAGTTCTGACGCCAACGATACGTCAGCCGGCACCGGTGCACGCACTATTGTCATCGAGGGGCTTGACGCGAATTACGCAGAGATCTCCGAGACCATTACCATGAACGGTCAGACGGCGGTGGTCAGTACTAACTCGTACCTCAGGGTACATCGTGCTTACGTGGCAACGGCAGGCAGTGGCTTGACCAACGCAGGACTGATCTACGTAGCGAATTCGTCGGTAACGCATACCGCAGGCGTGCCGTCTGACCTAACGTTGATCGCCACGACTATTGAAGCTGGCAACGGACAAACGCTGCAGACGTTCTACACGGTGCCTGCAAGCAAGACGGCGTACTTGACGCGGCTCTCGGCCTCGACTATTGATGCCAGTAACGCGGTAACAATAACGTTGCGCAAGCGCGAGCTTGGCGGTGCGTTTCGTGTGCAAGAGCGATTCATTGTGTTTCAAAGCAGTTTTTCGTCGGCGCATGATATTCCGCTGGTGTTCCCTGAGAAAACAGATATAGAAGTGCAAGGTGTGGCGGCAGCTGCCACGGTTGATACAGCGGCGCAGTTTGACCTGATCTTGATGCCTAATTAACAGGAGAAGTACCCATGAAGCATGGCAACACTAACCCCAGCGCACCGCAAGGCAAGCCAAAAGCAGACGGTGGCAGTTCGTTCGGCAAAAATGCCAAGTTCAGGCCGCCGAAAGCGGCAGAGTTAACCAAATCCAAAGGACGACCGGCTGACAAGGGTGTCAATCGATAACACCTCATGCCTGAGATCTTCGAAAACGCAGTCGCCGAGGCGAACTGGGTAGCGTACCAGCGCGCACGCGACGCGGGACACGACACCTGGCTCGAAAGCGCTAAGAAATGCGACCGGTTCTACCTGGGCGATCAGTGGGAAGATCGGGATCGGCAGAAATTAGAGGCTGAAGGCCGTCCGGTCCTCACTATCAACGAAGTTTTGAAGGTGGTGAACGCGTTTCTGGGCAAATATGCCAAGGAACGGGTCGATATCGTCTATAAACCGGCGCGTGACGCCTCCGACGCCACTGCCAAGGCGCTTACTCGCCTGGTAGAGTCGATTCTTGACCATAACAAGTACGAATTTCTCGAAAAAGAGGTTTTCGAGGACGGCATAGTCAGCGATCGCGGCTTTTTCGACGTCAGAATGGACTTTACGGACAATCTTCGCGGCGATGCGGTGGTGCGAACGCTTGATCCGTACGAAGTCATGCCGGACCCGGACGCTAAGAGCTACGATCCGAGTACTTGGAACGAAGTCATTACCACACGCTGGATGACGCTCGACGATGTCGAAGCGCACTACGGTAAAAGCAAGCGTGACGCTGTGGACGCGCACGCCATGTCTTATACCTCCTACGGCGAAGATTCTATCCGCTACGAAGGCCAGCGTACGTTTGGCTTTGAAGATGCGCCGATCCAGACCATGAACAACGCCGACGAGCAGGCCATTCGCTCGGTGCGTATTATTGAACGGCAGTACAAGCGTATTTCCAGTATTCGCTACTTTGTCGACAACGAAGTCGGCGACATGAAGCCAATCCCTGACGAGCTGAGTGACGAGCGTGCCGTGCAGATCGCTCGCGAGACCGGCCTGTCGATCATCAAGAAAGTAGGCAAACGTATCCGCTGGGCGACCAGCGCTGATGGCGTGGTGCTGCACGACAGCTGGAGCCCGTACCGCACCTTTACAGTGGTGCCGTACTTCCCGTTCTTCCGCCGCGGCAAGACCTCTGGCATTGTTCGCCAGCTGCTGAGTCCGCAGGAACAGTTCAACAAGATGGAAAGCCAGATGCTCCATATTGTGAACACCACGGCGAACTCGGGCTGGATCTACGAAGAAGGCTCACTGCTTAACATGACCACCGAGGAGCTGGAGGAACGCGGCGCCGAGACTGGCCTTGTGATGGCGGTGAAGCGTGGCAGCGACCGGCCTGAGAAAATCCTGGCGAACCAGATCCCCACGGGGCTGGATCGCCTGGCATCACGCTCACAATCGAACGTTGCCGGCATTGCTGGCGTCGAGGGCTTGGTAGGCTCGCCGTCTCGCGAGGTATCCGGTGTCGCACTGGATCAGCTGGAGTCGCGTGGCCTGATCCAGGTGGACGTGCCGTTCGATTCGCTCCGGCGTACGCGGAACATAGTGGCCGGCAAACTGCTGGAACTGATCCAGGACTTTTACACCGAGACCCGAGTACTTCGTGTCACAGTCGGTAATGGCTTCGATACGGAGAACGAAGAGCTGGTGCTCAACGGCATCGACGCTGCTGGCCAGCTGATCAACGATGTCACCATCGGCGAGTACGACCTGGTGGTTAGCTCCAGGCCGGCGCGTGACAACTACGAAGATGCACAGTTCAGTCATGCGCTGCAGATGCGCGAGGCTGGCGTGATGATTCCTGACGACGTAGTGATTCGTCACTCGCCGCTGGATGATAAGGACGAAATTGCGGCGCGCGTCGCCAACCTGCAAGGGGTGGCACCGCCGACCGAGGAAGAGATTCAGATGCAGGCGCAGCAAATGCAGCTGCAGATCAAGACGGCAGAGCTGGAAGCCGGCAAACTGGAGGCGCAGATCATGGATCTACGCGCCCGGGCAGCGCAGCAATACGCCAAGGCGCAGCAGCTTGAGGGCGAAGCGCAGGTACAGGCGATGCAGCTGGCGGTGGAAACGAAGGAGAAACTGGTGGATCTACAAGCGAAATTGCAGATGTTTTATGATAACTTGGAGAATAAGCTGCAGCTGGCGCAGATTCACTCGCAGAACAAGCGCGAGACGACAGCGATGTCAGAAGGCACCAAGCACTCCATCGCTGAGTTGAACCTGTTGGCCAAGCCCTTAGCACCACCACCTTCGAGGAATAAGTAATGGCCAAGAAAGACAAAACAGAAGAAGTAGTCGACATGTTCGTTGGCGCTGATACCGAAGATGACCTCATGGACATGACGTACATGCAGGAAGACGGCACACCTGTAGTAGACACGCATCCGCCAGAGACCAAGGCAGAAGCCGAGACTCGCGCTGAGATGGAGAAAGCGGCTGAGGAGACGAAAGATGAGAAACCCGCAGAAGAGGGAGAAGCGGAAGCCGAAGAAGCCCCGCCGGTAGAGGAAGAGCCCGTCGCTGAGGAAGAAGCAGCGCCCGAGGACGACAAAAAAGTACCGTACGAGCGTTTCGATGAAGTTAACAAGAAACGTAAAGCCGCTGAGGAAGAGGCAGCGCGCCTGAAAGAGCAGTTGGAGACCTTGGTAGAGGAGAAGACACCTGAACCAGAGCCGGAACCCTACGATTACGCGGCCCAGGAAAAAGCGGCGATGGATGCTTTACTGGAAGGCGACCAGGACAAATATGCTCAACTTCGTGCGGAGATCCGAGCCGCTGAGCGCGAAGAAACATTGCGCGAAGCTCGACGGATTGCTTCCGAAGGCGACAAGCACCTACAGGAAAACCTGACCTTCGAGGAAGCCGGCGAGCGCATCGAGGCACAGTACCCGCAGTTCAGCCAGGACAGTGATGTGTACAACGACACGGCCCGCGAGGAAATGCTGGACCTGTACGTGGGTTATGCCAAATCTGGTCTATACACCAGGGTGCAGGCACTGCAGAAAGCGGCGGACAATGCTGCCAAGATTCATGCGCTGCCAGAGCCAGAGCCTGACAACGTGATTACCATGAAACAGCCGGACACCAAGAAAAAGATAAAGGCTGCCAAAGATCAGCCGCCTGCCATGGAAGGACGAGCCGCTGAGGGCGAAGCGGAAGGCCACCGTGATCTTAACTCAATGTCCGACGAAGAGTACGAGGCATTGCCGGAATCCACCAAGCGTAGAATGCGCGGTGATTTTTTGTAGAACTTGAGGCCCCGCTGTTTTTGTGGCTACAGTCCAAATTCGCGTCCAAGCCGTGTCAGAGCTTGGCCCCTCGGCAGGGACAAGCTGTTGTTCGGTTAAGTAGTCCGATAACTACGAATTTCCTTTATTTTCGTTAATTTGGAGCACACGAATGGCGCTTACAAACTTTACCGCGCTCACCACATATGAAAAGACCGTATGGTCTCGCGATTTGTGGGCAGCAGCACGGAACGCCTCGTTTGCAATGAAGTTTACTGGAAAGGGCCCCAACAGCATGATCCAGCGAATCACCGAACTCACCAAAAGTGAGAAGGGTGATCGCGCAGTTCTGACGCTTGTTGCGGACCTCGAAGGGGACGGCGTTGTAGGCGACTACACGATGGAAAACAACGAAGAGGCCATCAAGGCTTACGACACGCAGATCCTCATCGATCAGCTGCGTAACGCTAACCGCCTCGCTGGTCGTATGGCTGACCAGAAATCCGTTGTTAATTTCCGCGGCACTTCACGCGATGTACTGGCCTACTGGCTTGCTGATCGTATTGACCAGCTGTGTTTCCTGACTTTGTCTGGCGCGGCCTATACGCTTACCAACAAAGACATTGTCAGGCCAGTAAACCCAACGGGTCGTAACCTCAATGACCTGGCCTTTTCTGGCGTTACTGCACCGTCGACTCGCAGATGGCGGCAGTGGGATGCCACTAACGGCCTGTCTGCCGGCGACAACACGGCAATTGTTGCTGCTGATACGCCGTCCTGGGAAATGCTTGTTGAGACAAAAGCGTTCATGAAGGACGAGTATATCCGCGGTATCAAGGGTCCGGGCAACACGGAGTACTACCACGTATTCATGTGTCCGCAGGGTGTCGCCAAGCTGAAACAGGATTCGACGTTTATCGCTAACCTGCAGAATGCAGGTCCGCGCGGCTCGTCGAACCCGCTGTTCAGTGGCGGCATGATTACGCAGGACGGTCTCATCATCCACGAGTTCCGTCATGTGTATAACTCGCAGACCTGGGGCTCTGGCGCGGTACCCGGCCAGGCTGTTCTGTTCTGCGGCGCACAGGCTCTTGGTATGGCGGACATCGGTCTGCCGTACTGGGACGAAGAGACTTTCGATTATGGCAACCAGCACGGTGTCTCGATCGGTAAAATCTTCGGCCTCTTGAAGCCGGTGTTCAACAGTATTTACAGCTCATCCTCTGAGGATTTCGGTGTTGTGCGCGTAGATACGGCTATTTAAAGGTAGCCATTGGGCCTCGTCTAACGGCGAGGCCCACTTTTTTAACCAGGAGTGTTTTCATGGAATTGGTAGACAAACGACCCTTATCAGCAAGTTTCACCGCGGCCAGAGACGTTCGTATTGTTTCCGAGCTGGGTAATATGTGCGCAAATTTTGAAGCCGGAGAAACACGAAAGATTCCGAGAGCGTTGTTCGCAGCGGCGTTGACGGCGGGGCTGATCCCGGAAGAACCACTGGAACCAGCACCGGAGCCGCCTAAAAACCAGACTCGGGAAGTAACGGTCAGAGAAGGTTTGCTGGAAGCAAGTCGAAAGCTTATCCTGCGAGGCAACCCGAAGGATTTCACAATGAACGGGCAACCCCGTGCGGCCTCAGCGAAGAAGCTAGTAGACTTTGACTTCACGGTAGCAGAACTACGCACGGCGTTCGAAGAAGCCATGCACGAGGTAGAGCAAGATGGCAACGACAGTACGGAGCATTCTGAACCGAGCAGCGTCGCTGCTGAACGATGAAGAGCACGTTCGCTGGGAGGAAGCCGAGCTATTGGAGTGGCTGAACGACGGTCAGCGCGCTGTAGCCAAGGGCCCAGCCACTGACGCCTACGTACTGCGAAACAACGTCACGGCAGTGGCCGGTACGGTGCAGAGCCTGCCAGATGGCGCGATTCGCCTGGTTGACGTAGTACGAAACGTCAGTGATGGCAGTGCCATCCATCAGTCGGACTACGCCATCATCGATGTCATGGTGAACGCCTGGCGCAGCCAGACGGCTGACACAGCCGAAAACTACTTCTACGACGAGCGTAACCCCACGGAGTTCGAGGTATTCCCGCCACAGACTGGCGGGGAATTGATTGAAGTGGTGTACAACGCGCAGCCGGGTAATGCCACCATCAGTGGCAACATTGTTATCAGCGATATGTATGCAGATTCGTTGATCGATTACATTGTGTATCGCGGCTTGAGCAAGGATACCGAGGACTCATCGGCAGAGTTGGGTCGGGCAACGGCCTTTTACCGAGCATTTCTCATTGGCATTGGTTACAAAGAAGCTGCCGACGCACAAATTGAACCCCGGAGATCCTGATGGCGAGTGTAGCTGAGCTAGTAACTGACATACGTGCATCAGTACCGGACGTCCCCAAAGCAGTCATTCAGAAATATTTAATGCGCGCAGCGCGGACGTTCTGCCAGGAGACCCGTGCCTGGCGTGTAGATTTCCTGATATCCGTCGTTACTGTCGTGCCGACAGTGTCGTTGGCCGCGAAAATACCTTCTGGTACAGAGCTGGTAGACGTGATCTCTATCAAGAACACCGGCGGCGGCGAGCCAGTGCACGCACGCACCTATTCCTGGCTGGATACCAACACCAGTGATTGGCGCAGCGACACAGCACTGAACGCTAATTACTACGTACTGGACGGCAACAATACGCTGCGTCTTGTACCAACGCCGTCAACCACGGTGGCTTCGTTGTACGACGTTCGGGTCGCGGTCAAACCGCTGCGCACGGCTACCACCCTGGACTCAGTGCTGACCAACCATTATGACGAAGAACTGATCCACGGCGCACTGAGTCATTTGTACTTAATACCGCGTAAACCGTGGACGGACCTGAACCTGGCGCAGTACCACCAGGGCATGTTCCTGAACAGCATGCCAAGGGCTCGCGCCGAGGCTACTGATGAGTTCCAGGTAGGCGTTGCACGTAAAGTGAAGTACGGCGGACTGTAAATGTCAGTCATTCGTATAGGTGGGTTCCAGGGTGAACTGCCGCGTATTCATCCACGTTTGTTGCCCGTCAGCTCAGCACAAACAGCGCTGAACTGCCGCATCGAGACCGGTGCGCTGGACTCGATTGATGATACGGAAAACCTGCAGTCGACGACGTTAACGTCGCCCATTTCGCTGCACCGTTACTCAGCGTCTATCTGGCTGGAAGCTACAGTCGACGTCGACTGGGTACCTTACCCGGTCGCCAACGATATCTACGGACGTCTGATATTTGCCGACCCCACAGCCAGTGAGCTGCGCGTCACAGACGCCTCCCTGGTGGGAACGGGCGGTTATCCGGCTAATTACTACCGCCTGGACGTGCCGGCGCCGACGCAGGGCTTTGCGGCTACCTTGAATGGAACTGCGGACGATACCAGCGAAGTACCGGAGACTCGGTACTACGTGTGTACTTTCGTCAATAGCTGGGGCGCTGAAGGTCCGCCGTCACCGACCAGTAACCAGATAGAGTGGCGCACCGGGCAGACCGTGACGTTGACGTCTTTGCCGGCTGTACCATCCGGCAGTTACAACATCACGCATCGCAGAATCTACCGGATCAATACCGGTTCCACTGGAACAACAAACTTCCAATACGTCACTGAGGTGGCGGTAGCGACCAACCAGAAAGCAATTTCTGCCATTACGCAGACCAATCCGGTGGTAGTGACAACCTCGGTGTCGCACGTACTCACCGATGGCCAGGAAGTGAAGTTCACCGGGCTGGGCTTGGAGACGGCAAAAAACATTAGCACCATCAGCAAGTCCAACCCGGCACGCGTCACTGTGCCCAGCCATGGCTACAGCACTGGCGATTACGTCGAGCTGGCTGACTTGGGCAGCGGCAACGGCATGGACGAGCTGGACGGCGTGCGCAACGTGATTGCGGTGATTGACAGTAATCGCTTTGACTTGACTGGCATCGATGCCACGGCTTACACGGCGTACGTCTCAGGCGGTACGGCTGCGAAGACACACGGCATGGATGAGCTGAACAACAACACTTACGTTGTCACTGTACTCAGTACTACGCAGTTTTCGCTGCTGGGTACTGACGGTACGGCGTTCAAGGTGTACTACGACAGTGGTCAGGTGGCACAGGTTGCTGGCAATTCGTACATTGATACTATTCCTTCAGCTAACCTGGCCGAGGTCATCCCCACGGAGATCTACGATCCACCGAACGTTGCCACTAAGGGCATCGTTACGCACCCATCGGGATTCCTGGCCGGCTTCTTCGGTAACACCCTGACACTGTCCGAACCTGGCGCGCCGCATGCCTGGCCTATTGATTATCGGCTGGTGACCAGCCATGACATCGTGGGCTTGGGCGTGTTCGGTAACACTATCGCCATAATGACCAAGGGCTGGCCGTACCTGGCGATCGGCTCGGACCCGGCAGCGATTTCCATGGTGGAGCTGGAGATTGACCAGGCGTGCGTCTCCAAGCGCGGCATCGTCGATCTTGGCACAGCGATTGCTTACCCCAGTCCTGACGGCTTGATCCTGCTGTCGAACGATGGCGCTACTAACGCTTCTTCGGCTATCTTCACTCGTGACCAGTGGCAGGCATTGGCACCAACGTCTTTTGAGGCGTACAACTGGGAAGCCAAGTACCTGTGCTTTTACAATAATGGCTCAGTGACGCGTGGCTTTATCATCGATCCGTTCGACCCGGCAGCGGGCGTGCGTTACGTTGATAAGTACGTTACGGGTGGTTATAAGGACATCGAAGAAGACCTGCTGTATTTCATCATCAGCGATGAAATAGAGAAGTGGGACCAAAGCAACACCAAGCTGCAGTACACCTGGAAGTCCAAGCCAACCTACACACCGCATGCTGTTAACATGGCAGCAGCAAAGATTATCGCTGACGCCTACCCCGTAGAGGTAGAGTTTTTCGTCGACGACGTGCGTCGTTACACGCGGCTGGTAACAACGCTTGACGCCTTTAAGCTGCCTGGCGGCTTCAAGGGCGAGAAGTTCGAGATCGTACTGAAAGGAACCCGTCGGGTTTCTGAAGTAATTATGGCAACCACGATGCGTGAGCTGTCAGTAACTGTATAAGGGGCAACTACATGAGCACAGCAAGACGCGGAGTGAAAACTCATCCACCGACGGTCACCGTAACGACGGACGCGAAGACTTCAGAGCAAGTTAAATACGAAAAAATGTGGGATATCGACGATTACCGGGTCGTGTCGCCTGGTGAACAATCGGGGCATCTGTTTCTACAGCATGCGCGGCCAATGAAAGACAGCACCTGCATCGACTTTGGCTGCGGCACGGGGCGTGGTGGGCTAATGATCGCGCTGTTTGGCAACATGGTCGTAACGTTGGTGGATTTTGCTGAGAACGCGCTGGACGAAGACGTCAGGAACGCTTGCGTGACCCAGCCGACGCGGATCTCCTGGCTGCAGGCCGACTTGAACAAGCCACTACCCATACACGCAGCGTACGGCTATTGCACTGACGTCATGGAGCATATCCCACCCGACGAGGTGGACCGGGTACTGGGCACTATCCTGCGTGCTGCGCAGCACGTGTTCTTCCAGATTGCCACGGAAGACGACGTCATGGGTGAGCGCATCGGCGAATCGCTGCACCTTAGTGTTAATTCCTATGCCTGGTGGTTGAAAAAGCTTAGGGATCATGGCGTTGCCGTGCACTGGTCACAGAACTACGACGATCGTATGTGCCAGTTCTATGTCAGTAACTGGACCAAGCACGACGACGTGGTCGTGGATGGCCGCGTCAATACAGAAATAGAGATCTGTGAACAGCACATGCGGGAGAACGCCAAAACGGACTACCAGCTGATCCAGCCGCATGTGACGCAAGATACCGAGATCATGATGATCTGCGGCGGGCCGTCACTGAACGACTTCACGGATGAGATCATCGAACTGCGTGCTAAGGGCATGCCAATGATCACCACCAACGGCACTTATAACTGGGCGATTGCCAATGGCATGAACCCGTCAATGCAGCTGATGATCGACGCGCGGGAATTCAACAAGCGCTTCGTGCGCCCGGTGGTAGACGGCTGTAAATACGTACTGGCCGGACAGTGTCATCCGAAAGTGTTCGAGGGCCTGCCTATTGATCGGACTTACATCTGGCACGTAGGACTGGCCACGGAGTTGTCAGAAGTACTGGATGAACTTTATGAAATTTGGTACCCCTGCCCAGGAGGTTCCACGGTAACGCTACGGGGCCTTTTGTTGCTGCGTATGCTGGGCTTTCATAAGATCCACATGTATGGGTTCGACAGCTGCTATCGTGACGACGCACACCATGCGTACGATCAGCCCGAGAATGATTTTAGATCAAAGCGAATTCCAGTCTCAGTAGGCGGAAGAGTATTTATGTGCGATGGCTGGATGTATTCCCAGGCAAGAGAGTTCATACAGATAATTGCTAAGTTCGGTGATGAGATTAGCTTGAATGTAAAAGGTGATGGGCTAATCGCTCATATTATTAATACTGGCGCCGAAATGGGTGCTTTAGAGGAAGACGAGGACTAAATTATGGCTGCTTCACCATGGGCATTTTACAACATCGCTAAAAAGAGGATCGGTAATGGCGATATCCTGCTAGACGCCGGTATTTGGAAGGTAGTGTTGTCGGGTAGTGCTTCAAACGCATCGCTGGCAACACTGTCAAAAACCAGTCAGATTACTGATGAGCTGGCAGTGCAGGGCGGCTACGTTGCTGGCGGCAGAACCTTGTCGACGGTTGCCTGGACGATCGCTGGCGGATCAGTCAAGTTCGACGCTTGCGACCTGATCTTTACAGCGAGTGGCGCAAATCTGTCTGACATCAAGTACGCCGTGATTCATACGTCGGTGGGCGCTGTTACGTCGGGCTACTTGCTGTGCTGGTCGAAACTGAGCACGGCACAGTTTACAGTAACGACAGGCAACACGCTGACCATCCAGATGGCAGCAGCAGGCATCTTTACTCTGACGTAGTCGAGTACTGGCGCCTCTTGGTTCATCGTTTTAGTAACGAGGCTTTGGTATGAATGACGACATCTTAGTAACTTGGGACCCAGTAACTCTGGACATAGGCGGGCAACCGGCTAATGTGCTGGGGTATCGTGTCTATGATACGACTCTGCCGGAAGCGCCGATTGCTGACGTAGAAGCGCCGCTAGTGGATGCTACTTTGGTTGGTTATGTAGACGACCCGACGAAGACGTATTCTTTTTCTGTTGCAGCCTACAATCTCGTAGGCGAGGGGCCTAAGTCAGTGGCAGTAGTAGCGTCTCCGCCCACAGCGTCGATCCCGGAGCAAGTCACCGGCGTAACGGTAACCATCGTCCCAAAATAGGAAGGGGTATTGGTGTACCAGCAGGGCGATTTTTCCTCGGTGTCCCTCGCGACATTAGTACCCCGGCAGGTGGTCTCTCGCTGATGGCAGATCCAGCTACAGTCATCATCGTGCCGCGCGTACCGCCGGGTGGCGAAGTCGCCAGTACTATCACGCTGAGTGCATCCTCGTACACAGCGGATGAGAACACCGTTGCGTCATTCACAGTCAAACGCGTTAATGGCTTTGGCAACACAGTCACGGTCGACTGGGCTATTACCGGCGTAGCTGCTGCCACGATCACTTCAGACACCGTCACTTTCGCACCCGGTGTTGGTGAGAAGGTCGTCAACGTACCACTGGATGAACTTGCCCCACCGGACCAGGTGGGTACGCTGACCTTGTCCAACGCAGTCAATGTCACCGGCGAGCTTTCTCCCATACTTGGCTCGCCCTTCACTGCTTCGTTCACAGCAGTCGATGTGCCGGTACAGACAGATGTCCTGCTGAGTTTGTCGTCCACTACGTACAGCGGCGCTGAACAAACAAACATCACGTTTTACATCAACCGCACTGGCGCCGTGGGTACTACAGCAGTGTCGGTAGACTATGACATTGTCGGTGTTACTGCGAGTCCTTTGTCGGACACGGTAGTGTTCTCAGAGACCGATACACAAATTCCTGTTGATATCGCAGCTGGCGATGTTACTGCTAACGAGTTCGGCACACTAACCCTGTCGAACCCGCAGAACCTTAGTGCGGATGGCAACCCAGTCGCGTTGCAGGCGCCACTAAGTGCTTCGTTCAACGTGACAGTGCAAACCAATACAGGCTTGCTATTAACGCTGCCCGACTGGAATGCTGAGACTGCGGCGTATGCAGCAAATGGGTTAATCGTTACAAATGCTGTCGAGGAACTTGGAACGAGCGTTTATACTGCGGAAGATCTGGATAATTTTAAGGCTGTTGGTATTGATGACTCACAATTAAATCCAACTAATCAAGCTACTAATAGAGATGGTTTACACGATATTAGTGAAAGCGACTTTTTGTGGACTGCCTACCACATGCACAAGCGTCTGGATGGAATCAAGCCAACAGCAGCATCAATCTTTTTAGAGCGTAGAAACAACCTCGCAAATTGGTTTATCAATAATTATTACAACAGAGAATCTTATTTATTTGATAGGGATTCGCACAATTTAGATCACTTGTATGGTTGGGGTCTGTGCGACTATTACGAAGAAACAGATCTTGGCCTGACTACGCTGCAAAATTTACGTGCAGATGTATCAGCGCACATGATAGCAAATAGCTATGTATCACCGAATCGTGGGCCAACAAGAGATGCTTCTGGCGGCAGACGTTGCGCAAGAAACCTGCATTTTGCAGCACGACTTGCCGAGGTTGATCCAACAGCAGCAAACAGGACTTGGCGTGACAGCATGGTTGATCTTGTTCTGGATGATCCAGGTTGGGATGCGACGTATAACGCATATTTCATTAACAACTGGCCCGTAACACCGGGGGATGTTTCCAATACAGGCCTTGACTGGAATGCCGGTGATCGTGTCATGGTCACTTATCACATGGGAATGATGCTTCATGCCTTGTTTGTTGCGTGGCGCAGTCTCAAGGACACTGATGCGACAAGAGCAGTAGCGTGTGCGCAAAGGCTGGTTGATTTAGCTGGGTTTTATTTGAACGCTCCAACAGATGCCACAACTGGATTAACCTATTGGCTAATGGGCAGGAATACCGGAACTGGTTTGCAGGTCAATAATCCGGGGCCAAGTGATGTTTATACAATCCCACCAATTAACGGTTTGGTAATTGCGTATAAGTTTACAGGTAATCAGGCTTATTTGACGCGGGCTTGGGATTTATTTAAGGCTCATCAAGCGTCGGATAGGTGGGAAGGAACAGGCGTGGGAACCACACCAGTAAGCTATGGCACAGTGCATCATTATGTTGATACGCTTCTTGGTCCTGCTCCGCGAACAATGCTGGCTCATAACAAGGGTGAACTGCAATATACGTTCGCACTTTTTGAGAACGATGGCGCACCAATAGCTGTCGATGCCGGGATAATGCCGTCCTGGTATCCGAGTAGTGCAAACACGATTCTGGAAATGACTGATTTCGGTACAGCGTATGCGGCGGGTATAAAAGTCAATCCATCGCATTACGCTGGATCAATTCGGAATCCAATTTCAGACGTACTTTGGAATCATAGATTTTACGGCTGGAATGGTGGGGCATTGGTTTACAAAGACGGGCTACCTTATATCGTTAATATGGGCGGCGGCCATAACGGTTATGGCATGAACGATCTTATTAAGTTCGGCCCTCTGTATGGCTCAGATACTCCATCGTATTCGGTCGAGCCAACGTACACACCGGCCACAACAGTCGTTTACCCCTCCCTTCCCAATACATATTGGGCTGACGGCCTTCCGCTGACACCACACACGTATTATGGGCTTGAGGGTGTAGGTTCGTCTATGTGGTTATTCCGGCCATCTGTGGGATATGGGCAGGAGGCTCCGTATCCTGGTGGTCCTCAAGGTGTTGGTCCAACAGACCTTTATGATATGGACAATGAGTCTTGGGTTGCCGAGGATACTTACGATGACCATCCTGCTAATGGTAGCTCAGGAACTTCTGGTTACGCTTACCATAAGACTCGCAACCGATTTTATCAGTTTACTAAATCATTGGTCTACGAATTCGATCCAACCACTCCACCGGGAACTTGGACTAACAAAAATTATAATGCTAATGGTACTGGCGAGATTGGCCAAGAAATAGCTTGTGCAATAGACCACACAAGGAGCGTTGCCGTTGCTTTTGATAATTCTGATGCCTCTGATGCTGTTCGGATTGACTTAGATACGTATATTGCTACGGCAGTATCCGGTGGCCCGACATTTTCAGGTTCGAGGCCACATTGCATTGTTTACGCCGAATGTATTGATAAGTTTGTTGTACCGCAAGTAAACGGCCTTGGAGTTGACGTTTACTTTCTTGATGCTGATACTTATGAGTGGTCCAGCACCACATTTACACTTATTAATTCTGCTGGTGGCAATGGAACCAACCCCAAGTATTCACATTACGATAGCGATGACACTCCAAGGGGCGGCCCCTACAATCGGTTCCGCTATGTGCCTGAATTGAACGGCTGCATTTTCTGGGGCGGTGGGGATAAAAATATGTACTTTTACAGGTTAGTCTAATGGCAGAAGATTATTATGTAGATTTTGATGCGGCTGATGATCTTGCTAATGGTCTTGCCCCCGGCACACCCATGAAATATATACAGACTGCTATTGATGCGTCTACAAAGGACCTTTCTGGTGGGATATTAACAATTCACTGTATGGCGACTTCGGGGGGTGGCTCAACTGTGGCAGACAATAACCCTGTAGTTGATCTGGGAGCATCAGGATTTACCAACGCTTCTGCCACAAATTATATAAGAATTGCACCCTACACCGGCTATGAACCAACCAGTACAGGACCGCAGCTTGATGTTTATTGCAATAATAAATGGGGCATAGTTATTGATGTTGCTGACGTTACTTATACGCGGATTGAAGGGCTGCAAATCAGAAACACTTATGCGCCTGGATCGGCGGGCAGCACGCGAGCGTTGCAAGTTGCTCAAGGGTCAATAGTCCAAAATTGTATTCTTGAAAGTCCCCAGTTTGTACTTGATAACACTGGGGGTGGTGACCAATATATTCGCAATTGTTTATTGTTAGGAAAGTCTGCGATTGCGGATAGTTGCCTAGTAGGTAGCACTGTAAATGTATTTTATGAGTATTGCGTATTTGCAGATTTATCTACCGCCATATCAGCCGCAACTGCGGGATCAGATATAGACATAAAGAACTGTGCCTTTTTTAATTGTGATCTTATAGCAAAGGCAACAGATGGCGGAACGTGGACTGGTGCTAATAATGCCCATGAAACTGGTGACACATTGCCTTCTGGCCCGACTGGTTGGGTGTCTGGGTTAGTATCGGGTGACTTTGAGACTGCACCCGATTATCGCGCAGTTGCTTCTGGCACTCTTGATGGTGCTGGAACAGTCACTGGGGTTACATCCACAACAGATATGTTTGGTACATCTCGTGATGGGTCAACACCAGACATTGGCTATTATGAAATAGCAGCATCAGGCACAAACGAAACAATTCTTATACCGACAGGACCGATTCGTTGATTGTAGTAAAGCCCGCATCTGGGTCCTTAGCACTAAGAACTGAGCCACCTCGTGTCGAGGTGGCTACGCCGTTCTATACGTGGGGCACTGCGCCAATACCTGAAGTAACAACTGTTACTGCAATAACGACCAATGCTCGCGGTCCTCCGGCACTGAATACTTTTATGTTCGACCAAAGCCATCAGAGTCTCGGACTGTTCTGATGGCTTTTTTCGTCCTTAATAGGCCAGGTTAATGGCAACTGAACGCAAAGAACATGATGTCTTAGTTG
>Ga0224512_10002337_pt1 | contig 17451 bp, 20 predicted proteins | sample SF_May12_sed_USG_4_FD_169103 | JGI IMG/M metagenome (GOLD analysis project Ga0224512, IMG submission 169103) | Sediment microbial communities from San Francisco Bay, California, United States - SF_May12_sed_USGS_13 | ecosystem: Environmental > Aquatic > Marine > Sediment | place: USA... | reverse complement strand
GCGCGCCCTCGACGGACATCGCCTTGGCGGTGCTCTTCACCTTGACCATGTAGGCGAGGCCCTCTTTGGAGAAGATGCCGGCCAGCACCTGCTCGACAGTGCCGGGCTTGACGTGTTTGCCCGCCACCCACAGCGCCGAGTCCTGGAACGATTCCACGTCGTAGTCAACGCCGCTGTACGTGCCGGCGGGGATAGTGACCGTCGTGTAGAACGGGTATTCCTTGAAGAACTCTGTGCCCTCGGCGGCGGATATCACGTCGATCAGTACGATCTCGTTGCTGGCAGCGGCCTGGATCACGGACGCGTTGGGGAAGCCCGCGAACACCCAGAAGGCGTCGATCAAACCATCGCCCATCGCTTCGGCGGCCTTGCTGTAACCGAGGAACTCGATTTTCATTTTGTCCCACAGTCCGAGACTGGTGAAGTAGCGTTGTGCGGCTCCCGCCGCTCCCGAGCCGGCGCCGCCCACGGCGACGCGCTTGCCCTCGAGGTCGGCGGCACTCTTGATGCCGCTTGTCTTTAGCACGACGAGGTGTGCGGGTGCTCCATACAGGTACGCGAGCGCGTATACGTTGTTGTATTTCTTGGTGTCCTGGGTCAGGCGGCCGTTGCGTCCCAGGTAGGCATCGCCCGAGTATACGATGCCGAAGTCGGCGTCGCCGGAATTCACGCGACGGAGGTTTTCCAGTGAACCCGCAGACGCCATGTTGGAGACCTCGACGTCGGCGAGGTTCTTAGACAGGCGGCTCGACATACCGTTCGAAAAGTACTGAAAGGTTCCGCCCTCGGGACCACCGGAGAACGCGAGACGTTCCTTGGCGATACCCGTGACACCGACGCAGACTGCAGCGCCCGCGATCAGGAAGGAACAAAGCGGGATGCGAGGAATTTTCGTGACTCAACTCCCTTCGAGACTGAATACAGTCAAAGCCGTCACGGAGTATGAGGCGGCCATCTCTTCGAAACCGAGAATCGTCGCGGCTGCGAACAGCCTGCAGTCCGTGTGGTCGGTGGCAGACTACGCCCGCTGACGACCCAAATAATTAGGATACATGAGTCTTCAAATACGCCAAGTGGAAAGTGGAAGTCCTAAGGCAAAATTGACACGGGTCAATAAAGCGCACGATCTCTTGACCGTGCGCCTTGGACAAACCGCCGGATCCCGGGCGCATACGGCGTCTCGCCCGCATCAGACGCCTGCGCGACACGCCCGGTCGTTCCGGCATCGGGGGCTCACAAAAAAAGAGAACGTCACGCAACGTGCGGACCCCAGTGCTCGCTCAACGTCACCGTGCCGATATCGACGTACGTGTCGACGTTCCTGCGTGCCTGGTGACAGGCCACGCATATGTTCCCTTTCTTGATGTCGTGTGACACACCGTTCTGCAGAGTCTGCGGCGCGGTGACGCGGAGTGAGAAGTTGCCGTTTGAGTGCGGCGCGTGACAGGTAAAACAGTGGATCATCGGCGGGTTTGGATACGTGCCCGCCCCCGTGCTGATGGCGCGGTCGCATGATCAACCGATCTCGACCATGCGGTCCACGGCACGCTTCGCTCGTACGCGTATGTCCTCAGGGACCTCGATGACGTACTGCGTCTTTTGGAGGGCTTCCAGCGTGTCTTCGAGAGTGATCTCGTTCATGTGGGGGCAGCGTACGCTACACAGGCGAAGCATATCCTTTTCGGGGTTTTCAGCAATGATGTTGTCGCCCATGCTGCACTCGGTGAGTAGGAGATAATGGGGTGCCTCCGATTCCTTGACCTTGCTGATCATCGCGGACGTGCTGCCAGAGAAGTCGGAGGCCTCGACCACCTGCGGGCTGCATTCGGGATGGGCAAGCACCAGGACATCGGGAAACTGCTTTCTGATATTAGTGATGTCTTCGACCGTGAATTTTTCGTGAACCTCGCATCGGCCGTGCCATCCGATCATCGTGTACTTGAGGTTAGGCAGGTCTTCTTCCGAGGCGCGCGGTTCCGTGACCGGAAAGATGATGTCACGCCCGGTCTCGCGGGCGACGTTCCTCGCCAGATACTCGTCGGGGAGGAAGATCACCCTGTCCCCATCGAGCGATTCGATGACGGCTTTGGCGTTGCTAGACGTGCAGCAAATATCGGTCTCTGCCTTGACGTCGGCGTAGCAGTTTACATACGTTACCACCGGAACACCGGGATACTGTTCCCTGAGCCTACGGACGTCCTCGCCGGTTATGCTCGCCGCCAACGAACACCCCGCTTTTTTGGCGGGGAGCAGAACGGTCTTTTCGGGGCTCAATATCTTTGCTGTCTCGGCCATAAAACGGACACCGCAGAATACGATGATGTCCTTGTCGGTGGTCGCGGCCAGGCGGCTTAGCTGCAGCGAGTCCCCCGTATAGTCGGGAACTGAGTTGAAGAGTGCGGCCTCCATATAATTGTGCCCCAGAATGACCGCGTTGCGCTCGACTTTGAGCTGGTTGATCTGGTAGGCAAGCTCCGCCTTGTGCCGGATCTCAAATTCGGGCATTATGCCGCGGAGCTTGTCGCGCATCATATCGTACGTGGACTCAAACGTGTCTCGCCCCATGATCGTTCCTTTTTGGCGTGTTGGTAGAAGACGTTTCTTGACTGAAGATTAATAGCTTGCTTTCAACTACGAAAGAAGATTCTCGGCGAGGAACACAACGGGACGTGCTGGTTCCGGGGCTGGATGACCCACGACCACAGACTCTCGCCCACCAGGTCGGTATAAATCACTGTAAGCAAGCGCGTTGAACGTCATTTACTTTGCTCGTCAGTTGTACGACAGCCCGAGATCGCCGACCGACCCGAGGTGGTCGCGTACCGCCTTGGCCAACAGGCGATCGATGTTGCCGCGCGCACGAACTAGAACCAACTCGTCATCGCCCAAGACCACGGCGTAAAGGTCTTTGATCGAGTCGCCATCAGAACGATAGAGCAGCCAGACGTTTTCGCCGCTGTGCCGCACCTTGGCCCCGATCTCCCAGTGGTGCTTCTCGACAAGTAACAAGAGCTGTTCAGGCATCTTGATGTTCGTTTTATCCGGCACGTTTCGGGCCTCGTAGACGGCAACCTTGACGTCGCGAACCTCGCACAAGTAGCCGCGGGCCTCTTCTGCCTCCGGCACGAATCGCACGAGGGCTCTGGCCATGCGCAGAGACACCGGGCCCAACGAGATCGCAAACTGCCGCTCGAAACGTGCGCCCGGCAGCTGCTGTTGTATCTCTCTGCGTACCCGGTCGAGATCAGGCGCCCACAGGCATCCCGAAAACAGCGTGAGACCGAGCGAGCATCCAATCAGCACTGTTAATGGTTTTCCCATGCGTGGGAGTCCTTTCACAATCGGTTCGGCAGCAAATCACACGGCGAATTCATCGTCAGTTTCGCTCGCGCTTCTTGTCTCTTGTTCTGGTCTTCGATTCGATATCGAGCATCTCCAGACCCTCAATGTCGATCGAGCGGCTGAGTCGCCCAATCTGCTCGGGGTCGATGGTGCCGACGATGTTGACAAATACGGCTTGCTGGTCGTCTTCGACGACCATCACCACGAGGCCGTCGATATCCTCGTTCTTGCCGGGTAACATATACACGTACACGTTTTCATTTTCTTCGCGCACGCGCACGGCTATTTCCCACCCCTTTTTCTCCAGTTTTGCCGCCAGCTTCTTCGTACTCTTGGCCAGATCGTCAGCGTAAGCGTCCTCCATCGGAAAAACGTGTACGCGAATCAGTTTGACGTTGTCGAGCGCGCTGGCCAGGTCGGGCTCCTCGTTCTTAACCGCCTCCCGGCAAAGCTTGAGCAGGGGGCCCTTTATGAATACCTCGACCTTGGGCTCAACTTTTTCAAAGATGCTCAACTCGCCAAAATCAACGTAACCCCGAAAACTCTTGTATTCGTCGTCGGGAGCGGAAAGAGCGGGCATACTCAACATCACGGCGCCGATGATCACGATTAGAGCTGTCGGCACTTTCATTTTGTGGAGTCCTTTCATATCGAACCTCCGTTGTCCTTAGGTACAGTAGGTGTGTCAGCCTCGAGCGCCGAGCGAACAGCTCTTTGCATGGGCCGAATAACGCCGGCCTCGAATACTTCGTCGCGAACCGCAAGACCAGATCGACGGCTGATTTCGTTGACATACGCGAACGTCCACTTGACAGCCGCCTCAGCCTCTGACACCTGTTCGGGACTGATATGCTCTGCAGGTCGGTTGATGCGACTTATGATGAGCGAAGACAGAACCACAAGAACGATCAACGCACTGGCCAGCGCGGGACGCGGAACACCCAGTTGTCGCCCGGAAAACCACCTCTTAACAAATCCAGATGGTACGGTAGCGCGAACGGGGTGTTGGTCTGGCCGGCTGGCTGCGAGCCGTTCATGCACCACATCGCTCACCCGTCGTGGACAATCCAAGTTGGGCAGATCGCGCAACTGTGCCAGGGTGCCCTTTACAAAAGCCAATTCCTCACGACAACGCCGGCATTTGTTTACGTGCGTTTTGATCGCAGCCATTTCGTCACGGCCAAGATCGCCATCGATGTAAGAGTCGATCGATTCGACCACCCACGAACAGCTTGTCTTCTTGTCATCCGCGTTCATGTAACGTCTCTCTTAGTTGTTCCCTCAACATGCGCCGTCCCCGATGCAAATATGACTTCACTGTGTTCAACGGCAAATCAAGGCTCTCACTTATTTGCTCGTATCTCATGTCTTGGATTTCGCGAAATATCACGATCGACCTGTACGGCTCCTTCAGTGTGGTAAGCGCTCTACGAATTTGATCCCGAAGCTCAGAGTTTTCGGCCGACACATCGGGATCCGGTTCATTGGATACGGCGTGGTCAAATGCGAGCGTCTCACCGCTGGCGACCACCCGCGCGGAGTAAGCCCGCCGGCGCCGGATCATATCGATGCACGCGTTTCTGGTTACCCTTCGGATCCACGCGGGCATGGTTTCTGTTTTGAGATCCTGCCAGTTTCTCCACAAACGCATCAGCACCTCCTGGGTTGTATCCTCCGCCTCCTCCTTGTTGCCCAGGCTGTAGTAGGCAAACGTGTAGACGGAGTTGCGATAACGGTCGACTACTTTCCTAAATTTCTCAGCCATGATCTGTCTGTAACAGACGCACGAACGAACCAAAAAGTTACAAATTCTCGAGTGACAGGGTTATAATTACGGACCATCGTTTATTACGCCATAACTTGTTGCCGTGTATTGAATTAAGTCGTGGTTGTGGCCGGTGCTCCCGGGTGCGTGGGGCGACGGAGAGAGCCCACGGACTCCGTACTGGCGGAAAAGGCCGGATTTCTTGGAGGTTGCAGATGAAATGTATGCATGTGATTTTGGTGATTGTTTGCCTTCTTGCTTACCCGTTGGACGGGCTGGGAGCCTCGCAGAAGAAACCGACGGGTGTCCTCGATGCTGGCTTTGTGTGTGTGGACAAGGTCTACAACTCGGAGCTCATGGCTCCCTATGATATCCTTCAGCACACGTTTTACCGCGATTCCGAGAACTACATCAAATGCTTTATCGTCACACCCGATGGTGAACCCTTCGTTACCTTCGAAGGGATTCACATCACGCCTGACTACTCCTTCGAGGACGTGCCCGTGCTCGATATCGTGATCATTCCCAGCACCGAGACCAGCATGACTGAAGATCTGAGAAACGAGAAGCTCATGACGTGGCTCAAAGAGGCTGTGGAAAAGGCCTCGCACGTGATCACCGTGTGTGACGGGGCATTTCCGCTTGCGGCCACCGGCGCGCTCGACGGCCGCAGCGCGACGACCTTTCCCTCCGACCGGGATAAGCTCGCCGACATGTTTCCCAAGGTCAACGTTCGTCACGACGCGCACTTCGTGGCAGATGGAAAGCTCATCACTTCTGTCGGCGGCGCCTTGAGCTATGAGCCGGCGTTGTACCTGGTCGAAAAGCTTTACTCACTCGAAGATGCCAAGCGTGTTGCCAAGGGATTGGTGCTCGATTGGGATCGCGCCAAGATTCCCCACGCCATCGTTGAGTAGCGCTGAGCCCCTCGACGTAACGGCTTCAAACTGTTTGAGTGGGTTATCTCGAGTAGACAAGCCCGAGGGCGTACGTTGTTCCCGCCATCGTGTTCTTGCCAGCAAAGACGTGGAAGAGTTCGGCGGCGAGCGCGAAGTTGTCGCTAAAGCTGTAGTCGATCTCCGGGATTAGCTTGTAAACGTTTTCGTTACGCGCGTTGGGCTGAATGACGAGCACGCTGGCGACGTCGGGAACGTCCTGTGGGTCGGAGGTGTTTCTCACTCCGTCGAACCTCAACTTCAGGAACACCGGACCGGCGTTGTATCCGCCCTCGAGATTGAAGAGGACCTCGTCATCGAGTTGCGAACCGCCCCGAACGCTATACCCGATGCCCGCACCGACGTAAGCCGGCAACGGATGAAGACTGTGGCCGAAGAGCAGGCTGAAGGTGCCGTCGACCTGGCCCGTGCCAATGGCTGGACCTGTGTTATCCGGCTCCCTCTCGTAGCCCAGAGGCAGCTTGACACCGCTCTGCAAAGACACCGCAAACGGTCCCCTAAGTAGCGGAGTCCGTATCGAGAGGCGCAAGTCTCCCAGGCCGCCATTTGTCACCGACTCGGTGCCGGTCTCGCCCATGGTCGCTGTATTCTCAGAGGTCGAAATCTTGAAGGGAAGCTGGGCAACCACAGTAAAGTTCTGCCACAGGCCGTATTCGAAATAGGCGCCAAACGAGATCTCGCGAAACGATTTATCGATACCCACGTCTCCATCCAGGCTCTGCCGACGGCCTGCAGAATTAAACTCTTCATCCGCGGCCAGATAACTCGCCGATATCTTGAGGTAGTAGCCGTCAAGCGCCTGCGGCCAGGCTTGCGCGATAGCATCAGCTGCGAATGCAGTCAATGCCAACACGGCAAAGAGCCCTACAAGGCCGCGGCGAGCCAGCATTTAGTCTTCCTCCTTGGCGGCGCTAGAGAGCGTCGCGAGCACGGTGGGGTCAGCGGGAACCAACGGCCCCCACACAAGGCCAACACTCTATGGCTATTTGAGTTAATATAATCAGCGTCCGGGCTGTTGTGAAGGAGAATTCGATATGCGTCCGCGAGTCCAAGATCACCCAAACACCCCTGAAACGCCGTGTGATGGGTCAACTTAACGCGAGATTCGCGATTGACCCAACGCCGTGGGCAACTTATACTTTGTGGTGGATGGCCGAACTCCGCATATGACCGGTCCAATAATTGCGGGGCACCATGGGCTTAGGAGATTGCGGCAGCGTTAGGCCGATTGGCGTAAGAGGGAGTTGCGTAGATGGTTACGATCACTGATAGCGCGGTGCAGGCGATCAGGACGGCGTTTGCCGAAGAGAACACGACGGCCGAAGAGTCCTATTTGCGAGTGTCGGTGAGGGGTGGCGGGTGTTCGGGCTTGTCGTACGATCTTACTGTTGACGCCGAAAAGAGGGATGGCGACTTGGAGGTCGAGAAGGATGGTGTGCGTTTGCTTGTCGATCTCAAAAGCCAGCTGTACCTCACAGGCACCACTTTGGATCACACGTCGGGGCTAAATGGCAAAGGGTTTGTGTTTGTCAACCCCAACGCGACGGGGACGTGCGGTTGTGGCCAGTCCTTCAGTGTCTAAACTCGTTTCGATCACCGCGCGATGCGTTGCCCCCGCGGCATTTGAGAATTCGGACCGGCCACAAGGCTGGTCCATTTTGTTTGGGCTTGACAGAGTTTGGCGCGCCTAATATAACTTTGCCGAACCTAACTTTGAGTGCAGGCTTGAGACGTGGGCAAGAAGCTATCCTCGAATATGGAGATGTATCTGAAGACGATTCTTCGTCTGGGTCAGGACGACCAGCCGGTTCGAGTGAAGGCTATTGCCGAGTCGCTGGAAATCACGATGCCCAGTGTATCGGAGGCGCTGCGGACCTTGAAAAGCAAAGGCCTTGTTCTGCATCCATCCTACGGCGAAGTAAAACTGTCTGCACGTGGCGCTCGCTTGGCTGAAGGTATCAACAACCGCTTCGTCGTACTGCAGCGGTTTCTCGCCGAAGTCTTGAAGGTCGACGAGAAGACAGCGGAGCACGAGGCGTGCGAAATAGAGCACGTGTTGGGTGCCGATACTTTTATGAGACTGACCGCTTATCTGGATTTCTTGAGCAATTGCCAGAAAGACCTCAGTGATATCGTGGAGCACTTCCACGAGTATCTCGAGTGGCGACTCGCCGGTGAGGCATGCCCCGTGTGTGGATCTCCGGGCGATCAGTCGACCACGCTCGAGGACAAATAGAAAAATTTTTTGATAAATTGTTAGGGGTGTCTAACTTTACACGGGCTCAAGGCCGTGCTGACCGGATTTGGCAGCCCTCTCGGTTTTTTGAGCGGTCTTGGTTTTCGGAGAGGCAGTCCATGGTAAGGACGACACGTCTGCTTTACCCGGTGCTGCTCATGTCGCTGGTCGGCGTGGGCTGTGCGGGTGACAAAGCCGACCCGCCGCAAGACCGCGAGTTGGTGCTCTATTCGGGTCGAGCACAGAGCGTGATCGAGCCGGTGCTCAAGCGTTTTGAAGATGAAACCGGCATCGATACTAGAGTCAAATACGGAAGCTCGGCACAGCTCGCGATTGCCCTGCAGGAGGAGGATGCGAACAGTCCGGCCGATCTCTTTTGGGCGCAGGACGCGGGCGCGCTGGGCGTGATTGGCAAAGCGCGGCTATTCGCCCGTCTCCCTTCGGAGATTACGGATCGTGTCCCACAAAACTTTCGGCATGCGATGGGGCCATTATCGAGGCGATCGCCAGCGGAGAAATCGATTTGGGTTTACCCAGCCACTACTATCTACTCAGATTCAAGGAGACCAATCCCGATTTTCCGGTTGAGCAGGATTTCTTCGCGCCGCGCGACATTGGCAACCTCGTTAACGTAGCGGGGGTGGGAGTGCTGCAATCCTCTCGCAATCGCGAGGAGGCGATTCGGTTTGTCCGTTTCTGGGGAGAAGATGACGGCGGTTCTCGTCACCCACGATCACGCGGAGGCGATGAGCATCGCGGATAGGATCGGAGTAATGCGCAGAGGTCGCATCGAGCAGGTTGGCGTGCCGGCGGAGCTATATCAAAGGCCCCAGACCGCTTTTGTGGGCGAGTTCCTGGGGACCAACGGTCTGTTTGGGAAAATCATCCACAAAGACGATTCCAGTGGTGAAAAGCCAGATGATCTGGTAAGACGTTCTAGATGATACCCTTGGACGTCAACGTGTCGGACGGCAATCCATGATTACGGCGGCAACCGATAAACCGGTCGTCGCTGTCTATGTGAGACATTATCTGTCGCCGTCGGAAACGTTTGTTTATCGCCAGCTGCAGGGGGTGAGGCGCGCTTACCATCCCATCGTCTTGACGGCGAATCCCCACAATCTCGATCTATTCCCGTTCGAGCCGCTCTTCCATCAGCGCAAGACATTTGTGGGGAGAGTTTACACTCGTATCTTACAGAACGCCGCGGGGCGTTATGCAGTGCTAACGCCGCAGCAGGCGGCATACTGGCGGCGGGTTCTCACTGAATCGACGGCCCGTCTGATCCACGCCCATTTTGGCCACTTTGCTTTGGACATGTTGCCCGTGGCGCGCTCGTTGAAAATCCCCATGGTGGTTACATTTCACGGCTACGATGCATCGGTGCTGCTGGCCAACAAAAAGTATCTGAGGGCGCTGCGGGAATTGGCGGATTACGCTCGTGTAATAACCGTGTCTCAGGATATGGCCGAAAGGCTGGCCGCCGTCGGAGTAAAGCCGGTAAGGTTGAGTGTTCATTATATCGGAGTGCCCGTTCAACAGTTTGAGTACGTGCAAAGAATGCCGATCAAGGAGAAATTAGCAGCGGGAATGTCCATCACATTTGTCCAGGTATCCAATTTTGTCGAAAAGAAGGGGCACAAATACACCGTAGAAGCGTTTAGCAAGTTGGTGGCGAGGCGTGCGAATGTGAAGCTCGTGTTTGCCGGCGATGGTCCGCTGCGCCCATCGATAGAATCACTGTGCGTCGCCAACGGCATAAGCGATAAAGTGACTTTCGTGGGCAAGGTGGTCACAAAAGAGGTCGTGTCATTGATGGCCGAAGCCGACGTTTTTCTGCACCACTCGGTGACCACCAGGGATGGTGACAAAGAAGGTCTGCCCACGGTTTTGATGGAGGCTATGGCGACCGGACTTCCGGCGATAAGCACTATCCACTCTGGGATCCCAGAACTTATCGAAGACGGCGTGGATGGTTTTTTGGTAAGAGAGCGTGATGTGGATGACTACGTGGCAAAGTTGACATCTGTCGCCGACATAGATTCTGATATGAGCAACAGAGCGCGCAAAAAAGTAGAGACGAGTTTTAATATGTCGCTGCAGAACGACAAGCTCATCGATATTTACCAGAGAGCGATTGATGAGAACGCCGTCTGAGATAAAACACTACTATGACAAATTCGCAAAACGGGTCTTGGTAAGGGATTTCTATTACTTAAATCCTCGCCATGAGGCGATTAAATTGCTCTGCGACCGATTCGTGCAAAATGGTGAAACGGTGCTCGAGATCGGATGCGGTGTTGGCATCATCTCCAAGTTCCTACAAAAAAGAGCTTCACGCGTGGTGGCGATCGATATCAGCGAGAAGAATATTGATATAGCCCGGCAGTACGCCTCCTCGCCAACATGCGAGTTCGCGGTGGTCGATATCGTAGAGCAGGCTGCCGAGCTCGATAAATTCGGCAAGTTCGATGCAGTACTTATGGCAGACGTGATAGAACACATTCCCAAGGTTAAATATCGGGAGCTGTTCTCGACCATCGAGGATCTGCTATCGGACAAAGGAAGGGTAGTCCTGACGTTCCCCAGCCCCGAACACCAGGAGTACCTGACCTGTGAAAAACCCGAAGCGCGGCAGTTGATAGACGAGAGCATTGAGCTAGGCGACATCCTCGGGGTTACGGCACTCAAACTGCTGAACTTCAGCTATCGTGACATCTTTGGCGTAAGCGACTATATCAATGTTGTGCTGACGGCGGATCGTTCGTTCTCCGCACAGAGCCCGCGAAAATCTTTTTTCGATTGGCTACGGTATCGGATACGGAAATACCGCTGGCGCTTTAGAAACCTTCTTTTTGTGAGAAGCATGGGGCGCAGACAACGTGGTAACTAGATGGTTCATGGGCTCGGAGCTGTGGGGCCGGGAGAGCTGTTGGCCAGGTGTTGCGCTCTTAATGGTACCCTTCGCATCAGCTATATTCCCGTTTGACGCGCGACACCCGCTTGATTATACTAGCGATAGCTTACGTTGTGTTCCTCGTTACCTGGACCTGTTTCACACCGCAAACGACTTGCAGAGGTTTTCACCACTGGACAAGGCAGAGGATGACACAATCCCAAGCGAGCCGGCCGAGGCCTGGCGACGCAGTCCGTTGGGGTGGTCCTCTGTGCAGAGATCAGCAAAGGAGAGAAAGATGCCATTCGAGCTTGCAAAGTTGCCATACGAATACAATGCCCTCGAACCTCACATCGATGCGCGCACGATGGAGATTCACCACAGCAAACATCATGCGGCGTACACCAATAATTTGAATGCCGCGCTCGAAAAGCACTCCGAACTTGCCAACAAGAGCATTGAAGACTTGCTAAAAGATCTGGGCAGCATCCCCGAGAGCATTCGCGCGGCGGTTAGAAACAATGGCGGAGGTTTCTACAACCACAATTTATTCTGGACCGTGATGGGGCCGAAAGCCGGTGGGCAGCCGCAAGGAAAACTTGCTACGGCGATCGATGGCGCCTTCGGCGATTTTGCAAAATTCAAAGAGAGTTTTGCCAAGGCAGGTGTAACACGGTTCGGGAGTGGTTGGGCCTGGCTTTGCGTGAAAGCGAACGGAGGGATCGAGGTCAAGTCCACACCCAACCAAGATACTCCGCTAGCGGATGGTCTCGAGCCGATTCTGGGTCTCGATGTTTGGGAGCACGCCTACTATTTGAAGTACCAGAACCGTCGGCCGGAATATATCGAGAACTGGTGGAACGTTGTAAACTGGGATGAAGTGGCCCGGCGATACGACGCCGCCAAGTAGCCCGCTGCAGGTTGTCTCGATGTAAGGAGGAATACCAGCGGATGAACGAGCTCGCAAGAAAAGACTGCGTCCCCTGCAAAGGGGGTGTGCCACCGCTAGACGAGGCCGAGAGCACAGCGCTTCTGCAGAAGCTGGGTGAGGGCTGGAAGGTCGTCAAGAACCACCACCTCGAGAAGCAGTACGGTTTCAAGGATTTTCGTCAGGCGCTCGCATTTACGAATCGGGTCGGGGAACTGGCCGAAGCTCAGGGTCATCACCCCGATATTTATCTCGCGTGGGGGAAAGTCACGCTGACGATGTGGACGCACAAGATCGACGGCCTCACCGAGAGCGACTTCATATTCGCCGCCAAAGCCGATCAAGAGCTTTTGTGAGCCGTTGCCGTCTCGACATACGTGTGTCACGACAGGCGGCCTGGTCGTGAAGTACGCTACCGAGTTTGCCGTGCGGTTTGGCGATATAGACCAGGCAGGAGTGGTCTACTATCCGCGTTTCTTTCATTATTTCCACCAAGCTTTTGAGTCATGGTTCGAGGATGCGCTCGGCGTGTCTTACTCCGAACTGGTAGTTGCACAAGATTTGGGTTTCCCCACGGTACGGCTCGAGACGGAGTTCAAGGCGCCGTTGCGTTATGGAGACAGGATTCGAATCGAGCTAGAGCTTGTCGATATAGGCAAGAAATCCCTAACGGTCCGGTACACTGCCATCCGCCTCTCCGACGGCGTCATCTCCGCGCGGGCCGACATAAAAACCGTGGCGGTCAGGAACGACGGCTTTACGTCGGTGACCATACCTGAGCAGTGGAGACAGCGTTTCGAGAGATTTCGCGCCGGGCCAGACGAGGACAACCGATGAGGGCGATCTACTTTGAGAAACACGGCGGCCCGGAAGTGCTCGAGTTTGGCGTACTCGACGATCCTTGTGCAGGCCGTGGCGAGGTACTTATAGAAGTCAAGGCGACATCGCTCAACCATCTCGATCTGTTTGTTCGCCGTGGACTTCCGGGGATCGAGATTCCGTTGCCCCACGTGCCCGGCTGCGATGCATCGGGAGTGGTCGCTGATATCGGTGTCGGCGTCACCGATTTTGTCGTCGGAGATCGGGTTCTGGTCAATCCCTCTCTGGCCTGTGGCTGGTGCGAGTATTGTATCCGTGGGGACGCTTCGTTGTGCCGTAGCTTCGGGGTGATCGGCGAGCACAGGTGGGGGGCTTGCGCCGAGAGACTGGTCGTGCCTCAAGAGAACGTGATCAAGATTCCGGACACGATGTCCTACGATGACGCAGCTGCCGTACCGATGGTGTTCGTGACCGCCTGGCGCATGTTGATTACGAGAGGCGAGCTGAGGGCCTCCGAAGATATCCTGATAATGGGCGCGGCCGCAGGGGTGGGGATGGCTTGCATTCAAATTGCCAAGATATCGGGCGCCCGCGTGTTTGCGGCCGCTGGCAGTGCCGAGAAATTGGAGCTTTGTCGGAGACTCGGTGCCGATGTGTTGATCGATTACCGTCAAGAGGATGTGTTGCAGAAGATTCGTAGGGAAACGTCCGGACGAGGAGTGGATGTGTGCGTTGACTATGTCGGTAAGGACACCTGGATCACGAGTCTTAGAACCTTGACCAAGGGCGGTCGGCTGTTGACCTGCGGTGCGACAACGGGTTACGACCCGCAGACAGATTTACGTCACATCTTTTACCGTCAGCTCAAAGTCATTGGGTCGACAACCGGTACCAGAAACGACCTCCTGGCCGCGCTAAAACTTATATTCGCAGGAAAGATGAAACCGGCAATCGGGCAGGTATTTGATTTGGAAAGGACCGCGGATGCACACCGACTGATGGAAGCACGCAAGGTGGTCGGCAAAGTCGTGATTCGCTTGGGTGATGAACGCTAGGAGGGTTTAGAAAGACATGGCAACGCAGACGGAGAAAATCCGATTCAGTACACATCCGGATCAATATCGGCACATCAGGCTGTCGGTCGAGGGGCCCATCGCGCGCATCGGCATAAACGTATCCGAGGATGAGGGGTTGAGAACGGGGTACAAGCTCAAGTTGAACTCGTACGATTTGAGCGTTGATATCGAGCTTGATGACGCGGTTAATCGACTCCGTTTCGAACACCCCGAAGTCTCCGTGGTGTGCATCGAGAGTTTGCAGGACACGGTGTTTTGCGCCGGAGCAAATATCTTCATGTTGGGACAGTCCGATCACAGTCACAAAGTAAACTTCTGCAAATTCACCAACGAGACGCGGATCAATATCGAAGAAGCCACAGCGAAGAGCGGCCAGCACTATGTCGCCGCTGTCAATGGCATTGCCGCTGGAGGCGGGTATGAACTCGCGATAGCGTGCGCCGAGATTCATCTGGTTGACGACCGAAAGTCGGCCGTGAGCCTGCCCGAAGTCCCCTATCTAGGTGTGCTTCCAGGGACAGGTGGCTTGACCCGCGTCGTCGATAAGAGAAAGGTCAGGCGCGATCTGGCCGACATTTTTTGCACGACTGCCGAGGGTATAAAGGGCAAGCGAGCCGTCGAGTGGAATCTGGTCGATTATGTCCACCCATCTTCTGTTTTCAAGGAAAAGGTGACGGAACGGTTGCAGTCGCTCGCCGGACAGGGTCACGACGCCGAAGGTGTGAGCCTCGAAACCATCGAAGCGGAGGTCGAAGGCAATACCTACAACTACCGCTACGTGACCCTGGAAATCGACGACAAGGCTCGGAGCGCAAAGATAACTATACAAGGGCCTTCCGAGAGTGACTCGAGAATTGGCGATGATGCGAGGGAACTCGGGTCGGAGTGGTATCCGCTCAGAATGTGGCGTGAGTTGCGTGATGCTATCCTGCAGTTACGGTTCAATCATAACACCGTCGGTGTTATCTCAATTGTGACCGAAGGCGACCCGCAACATGTGATAGCGTTGGACCAGGCTCTAAGAAATTGCAGGGATCACTGGTTCGTGCGCGAAATCCTGCTGCAGCAGAGTCGCGTCCTGCGAATGCTGGATGTGACGGCTCGTACCTTCTTCGCTCTGGTGCTTCCCGGTGCGTGTTTTGCCGGGAGCTTGCTCGAGATCGCACTGGCGTGTGATCGCACGTATATGCTCGATGACGACGATGGTGCCAATCGGATCAGCGTCGGCGCGGTCAACGGCGGTGAGTTTCTTATGTACCATGGACTGAGTCGTTTGCAGAATCGTTTTTATGGCGCCCAGGACTGTCTCGACCAGGTTATGGCGAAAGAGGGACAGATGCTCGACGCGGGCGAGGCTTACGAGCTCGGCCTTGTCACGCAGATCCCCGATGATATAGACTGGGAGGATGAGGTTCGCGTGGCGCTCGAAGAAAGGGCCTCGCTGTCTCCGGATGCGCTCACGGGGCTGGAAGCAAACTTGAGGTTTGTTGGACCGGAGACGATGGAGAGTCGGATATTTGCGCGTCTATCGGCTTGGCAAAACTGGATATTCACAAGACCCAACGCTATTGGTGACAAGGGTGCGCTGACGTCCTACGGCAAACCCACAAACCCGGAATTTGACTGGAGCAGAGTATGACAGAACGGAGTGATTACGGTGAACGTTGATTCCAATGTTAACTACGACGACGTCATTCCAAACAACGTGAATCTATCGGACAACCGAAAGTTGCAACGGGCGATCCGGGAGTGGCATCCAAAGTTCATGAAGTGGTGGTGGGATCGCGGGCCCGAAGGTTTTCAGAATAGCGACGTGTTTTTGCGAACGGCTATTAGCGTCGATTCGAGTGGTTGGGCCACCTACGCCTACGTTCGTATGCCGGAATACAAATGGGGTATATTCCTTGCCCCACAGAGGCGTGAACCCACGATTCACTTTGGTGACAAGCTCGGTGAGGACACGTGGGAAAGTGTCCCCGGCGAGCACCGTAACGATCTTAGGCGACTGATCGTCACCCAGGCGGATACAGAGCCCGGTTCGGTAGAACAGCAGCAGAAGTTGGGGTACTCCTCGCCCTCGCTCTACGACATGCGCAATCTTTTTCAGGTCAATGTCGAGGAGGCCCGTCATCTGTGGGCGATGGTTTATCTGCTTCAGCAGTTCTTTGGCCGCGATGGCCGGGAAGAGGCAGAAGAGCTACTTGTGCGTCACTCGGGCTCCGCGGATGCTCCGCGCATACTGACCACCTTCAACGAGCCCATCCTCGATTGGCTCGACTTCTTTTGCTTCGCGATGTTCACCGATCGTGATGGAAAATACCAGTTGGGTGCGCTTGCCGAAAGCGCGTTCAATCCGCTGTCGAGAACGACTCAGTTTATGCTCACCGAGGAGGCCTTTCACCTGTTTGTCGGCGAGACCGGGGTGGGGCGTACAATCAGAAGAACGGCACAGCTCATGAAGGAAGTGCCCAGCGAAGACGTGACGACTGTGGAAGGCATACCCCTCAATCTTATCCAGAAGTACGTCAACTACTGGTATTCTGTATCGCTCGATCTCTTTGGGTCTGAAGACTCGAGCAACGCGGCCTCATTCTTTGCATCGAGCCTCAAGGGGCGTTTTGGCGAAGGCAATCGCAAAAAATATCCCGACGCCTCGTGCAAGGAAGCTTGGTACATGATTAAAGCTCTCGATGAGAACGGCAACGACTGCAACATTGAGGTTCCCATGCGCAGAGCGATGAACGCGGTGCTGAGAGACAGTTATATAGACGACTGCAACCGGGCGGTAAGACGGTGGAACAAGGTGCTGGAAGACGAGGACATTAGTTTTAGGATGCAACTGCCTTCCGACCGTTTTAATCGCAAGATTGGTATTCATGCAACACACCACGCCGATCCGGACGGCAGCTACTTGACAAAGGAGGAATGGGAACGGCGTAAGTACGAATGGGTGCCGAGTGAAAAGGAAAAAGCATACGTGCGCAGCGTCATGGTACCGGTTAAAGAGGCTGGCAGGTTTGCCAACTGGATTACGCCTCCCAATCGCGGGATCTCGGGCAAACCAATCGACTTCGAATACGTTCGTCTGTGATCAGAGAATTGGAGTGATATGGCTCGGCCAGTGACAATCGAACACAACACGCTTTTGATCAACGGTGAGTGGCGGGACTCTTCCGGCGGCGATGAGCTAATGGAATTGGTAAATCCTGCGACCGAGGAAGTGATTTGCGGCGTTCCCGCGGGAACCGCAGCAGATATCGAGGCGGCTGCGGCTGCCGCCAAGGCCGCTTTGCAAGGCAAAGCGTGGAGGAAGATGGGTGGGCGCGGCAGATCGATCGCGCTGTGGAAACTCGCGGACCTGATCGAGCGTGACGCGGACGACATTGCCATGCTGGAAACGGTCAACCAAGGAAAACCGATCTTCGAGTCGCGC
>Ga0224512_10002335_pt1 | contig 17452 bp, 15 predicted proteins | sample SF_May12_sed_USG_4_FD_169103 | JGI IMG/M metagenome (GOLD analysis project Ga0224512, IMG submission 169103) | Sediment microbial communities from San Francisco Bay, California, United States - SF_May12_sed_USGS_13 | ecosystem: Environmental > Aquatic > Marine > Sediment | place: USA... | reverse complement strand
AGATCTCTGTGGTCGTCGTCATCGCAACCCTGGGGTTCGCAACCAGAGGAAGGTTGGTTTCACGGTACTGTCTCAACGTCTCGGCAGCGTTTCTAAACGTATCGTGGGTAACGATCAACATGTGCGGTGACGTGGACACGTTGCGCAGATCGCGAGGGAAGTGCCTTGTGATTGCCGCGGGTTTCGCCTGTGCCAAGACGCCAGCCGTGGTCACCCAGAAATAACGACGACCACCCGCAACGTCCGCGGCAAAGCGGACGTCACGCCGTCCTCCAACCACCGTCTCGGAAAAACCGCTCAGCAACCGTGGGCGGAACTGGTCGGTGACATCAAAGAGGTACATCGATCCCGAGGCCGAAAAGTCTTTAACCTGGAAGTTAACGGTCGCCGACGTGTCGGGCGATGAGAAAAAAAGCTTGTCGTCGGTTGCCGCGAGCATTCGGTGATAAAACACAGAGTACCAGGCAAAATACATGAAGTCCCTTGAGTTCACGCTATCGCGCGGCACATTCAGACTCACAAAGTTCGAGCCCTCCTGCAAAAAAGAATCCATTGCTACGACCGGTTGGCCATCGTCAAAGCGATCCCGCTGTGACTCAATCGGCGCCCCCCGGGTCGTCCACACCTTTTCTGCCACCCGGTTTCCATTTACTAGATAGCGAGCATGATGGTCAACATCGACTCTGCGAGCCTTGGCGATCGCCACGGTGCGAAAAGTCTGCGCTCGCGCGGCGTCTAAGTCCGTAACCGTGAAGAAACCCAAATTGAAGGTCTCGGCACCTTCTTTCTCGGTTGCAGTGAGCCACAGCCAACCATCCCCACCAAACGTGAAATCCGGTACCCTGTCCTCTTCAAAATAGAGACGTTCCTCAAATGTCATTACGTCGGGACCCGATATGGGAGACGCCAGCTGCGTTGCCATGCGACCGGGCTGTCCGGGAAAGCTCGCATCCCACGTTAGGTAGTAGAAGTTGTCTTTCGCATGGAGGTGCTTGGTGTAGGAGTCTCTCGCGGCGCCCTCTTCATAAAGGTCGCTCCAGCCTCGACTGCCCAAGCCGTAAAAGATCACCCGGTCCCCCACATCGAACGAACCGTCACCGCCATATTCCACCACAATGTCGCACTCGCTCATCCAGTTTCCGGGGACATACGTACCCCCGGCGACCGACAGGTCACGTGTCTGCTGACGTCCCCCACCGCTAAACAGTCTGAAGCTGTTTGGATCGCCAATACTCGAAAGACTGACACCTACGCGCTGAAGGTCGTCTCCGTCGATGGTGTATACGCCCGGATCGGTTACTTGAATCTTCACCCAATTGGAAGAGAACGAAAAATGGGGATCCGGCACCGCGGCCGCGCGACCGGACGGATTAAGCCGAGACGGCTGCGGGGAGGGCATAAAACGTTTGTTGACAACCAATGCGGAGACCAGGGGATCAATAACCGTTGGCGCAGCGGGATTCTCCATGGGGGGATAGTCGACCGTGATCTCGTAGTCGGACCATCTCCTGTGCACGTTGCTCGCGTCGTCGACTTGTGAGGCAAAGCAGTCGACGGCTACGATCCTGGTCTTTCTAAACGTGAACGGCTCAGAAACACTAAAGGGCTCGGCGGGATCGAAGCCTCCCTCCCACGCGTGGCGGGTATCGCTGGCTTCAGGTTGACCAGGTTTCCCGCTGGTTGTGTCCAGGGCTCCGTGCACATCCTCATAAGACGACTTGCCGGCACGTACCCTTATTCGGCCATTGTCGGGTATTGCTACAAAGAAACGTTGGTGAGCAATCGGTGGTTTGCCGGGAGCTCGCGATGACAAAGACACCCCACTGCTCGGCTCGCTGAAGTGCACAGCTACGGTCAGACTTCCGTTGCTCTCCGCAACAAGGGTCACCGGCGCCGAGGCGGTTGAGTAGCCCACGTACACAACGGGAATAACGAGTAGTGCCGTGATCACAAAGATGCGCATGTATCTTTCGCTAGCTTGAGTTGCGGGTTCTATCCGCGCTCGTGGGTGGGGTACCTACGATTCCACTTCTTCCGCTCGATCGATCAGCATGATGGGAATACCCTGCTCGCTGATCGGATACCTGAGCCCGCAGCGGCGGCACACCAGGTACCGGCCGGCGCCGTCCAATTCGACCTTGTCCTTGCATTTTGGGCACGCAAGAATGTCGAGCAATTCCCGCTTGATCACCTTACCGACTCCGTTAGCAGTTACTCAATGGGCGGGCTTTCGGTCTCCACGTTCATAGAAGCTGTTGGCTGGTAATAAGATATTAGTTGGGGGGGAGGCAAAATGTCAAGTTGAATCTTCCTCGAAGAACCCCATGTTCATGTACTTCTTGCGTCTTCTCTCCACCAAGCTGTCGGTGTCGATATGCTGCAGATAATCAAGCTCTTCGTAGATCACCCGCTTGAGTTCTGCAGCCATGGCCTGTGGGTCACGGTGGGCGCCGCCATCGGGTTCTTTGATCACCCGGTCGACGACCCCGAGCGAGTGTAGGTGCTTGGATGTGAGTTTGAGCGCGTCGGCTGCGTCGATGTTCTTTGACGGGTCTTTCCACAGAATCGCCGCACAGCCCTCTGGCGAAATTACCGCGTAAATCGCGTACTCGAGCATAAGAATACGATCGCTCACACCCAGCGCAAGCGCACCGCCACTGCCCCCCTCACCGATCACCACGGACACGATGGGAACTCGCAGCCCCGCCATCGTTTTTAGGTTGGCTGCAATAGCTTGTGCCTGACCCCGCTCTTCGGCACCGATGCCGGGGTACGCTCCCGGCGTATCAATTAGCGTAACAACCGGCAAAGCAAACTTCTCTGCCACATTCATCAGTCGCAGCGCCTTGCGATAGCCCTCTGGGTGCGGCATTCCAAAGTTGCGGTGGATGTTCTCTTTTGTGTTGCGACCCTTCTGGTGCCCGATCAACATCATTCGCTTGTCCTCGAGCATCATCAAGCCGCCGACGACCGACGGATCATCAGCGAACGCCCGATCGCCATGCAACTCGACAAACTCGTCCGTCATCTCCGCGATGTAGTCGTTTGTGTAAGGCCGAAGCGGGTGACGAGCCAACTGGACATGCTGCCATGCGGTCAGCTTGGAATATATTTCCCTGCGTAGTTTTTTTGCCTTCTCGGACAAACGTCTGACCTCATCGTCGACGGAGATGTCCTGCACCGAAGCAAGCTGTCTGAGCTCGGCGATTTTGTCCTCCAGTTCGACAATCGGCTTCTCGAATTCGAGATAAGGACTGCTTTGTGAGCCGGAACCGACGCCACCTTCGTACACCATCGAGCCCGACCTCCTAGAAGGATTGGATAAGCGCGAACTCGAACTCGCGACCAACTCCGCGCGCCGGCCCGAAGTTACCCGTAAGATCACTGAACACCAGAGACACCCTAACGGTTTCGCCAGCGTGCCAAGCGACCCCGGCGTCGAGATAAACGCCCCCCTGACCGAAGGAGTGAATCTGGGCATCATCGTTGAGGGCGGTATCCAGACCCAGGAGAACGGAGAGCCGTTCGAAAACGGTCCACTCGCCGGCGCCAAAAACATTGGGGTCTCTGTCGAACTTCCTCTCGGTCGACCACGAAATCCCGCCGTGCAGGGAAAGCTCACCCAGCAGCAGCGCGTAGTTCTTGCTCACAACGGCGTACAAACCGGGTGACTTGCGATCATAGCGCTCTAGATCCTCGTGGTAGACACCCCACCCCTGCGAGTCGAAGCCAATGGCCAGCGCTGGTATATTCGTCTCCTGCAAAAGCCGTGCTCTGACCGTAAAACCGGGATAATCGTTGACGGCCGGTGTTCCGTGATCAAAAACGTTCTGCATGCCGAAGGAAGCGCCGATCTGAATCACCTCGCGAAACCCCACGTACACACCGAGCAGAAAACTGCTCTCGGGGCCAGCACGGCCTCGCAGCAAATACGAACCGTTGGGCAGAATCCCGGCAGTCGGCTTATCGATCACGTAGACCGGTTGCGGCAATTGCGCACGCACAGCCCCGGGTTGCAAGACAACGAAGCCAGATGTCAACAAGACCACGATCGTGACTGTCACCAAGGCTCTATTCATCGGAGACTCCTTGCATTGTCGCGGACGAGCTTAATGTTCTTGGCTCCCAACGAACCGCACAGCTCTGAGAGCATATTGTAGTCTACATCGACCGCAAGTGATTTGGAACGCACAACACACGACTTCTCGCCGCGTTCGAGGAGGTGCAAGTACACCGTCGCGCTACCCTTACTGCCGGCGAGGACCCGCTGCACGTTATCCAACTGCTTCTCGGCGATGTTGTCGAGATCTATCGAGATGTGTACCTCTTTTGATTTGGGAGGTCTGTCCTCATTTATCGGGACAACCGAGCTTACGAGCAGCTTCGCCTCACCGCCGTTACGGGCCGAAGCCTTGCCCTCGAGCAACAGCACCCGGTCTTCGGCGACCAGGTGCTTGTGTTTCGACAGAATATCCGAGAACAACACCGCCTCGGCCTGCCCTTTTCGGTCATCGATCGTCACGAACGCCATAGCGTTTTGCTTACGATCAAACGTCATTTTAACACTGCTGATCAGCCCCCCCACAACAACGTGTTTACCATTGGGGCTCGATTTGAGCTGGGAGGTCGTGGTCGTGCCCATAATCTCGAGTATGTCCCTGAACCTATCGAGCGGATGCCCCGATAGAAAGAACCCAAGCGACTCCCTCTCAAAACCGAGTTGCTCTTGGCTACTCCATTCGTCGCAGGGCTCCAGCACTTCGTCGACGGATATCGCTTCGCTTGAGAAAAGGGCAAATTGGCCCTTCTCCGCCTCCCGTGACCTTCGCGCAGCTTTTTCCATGATTTGCGCGAGATTGTGAACCTTCTGCGACCGATGGCCGGGCAGTACGTCCATGGCACCGCATTGGATAAGACTCTCAACGGCACGACGGTTGGCGACTCGAGAGCCAGTGCGTAAACAGAAGTCGAAGAGCGAGGCGAACGGTGCCCCTTCGCCTCTATCGGCGATGACCTGTTTGATGGCTCCCTCACCGACGTTTTTGACCGCCGCCAGGCCAAAGAGTATCTTATTGTCCTCGACTTTGAAATCCGCATCGCAGCGGTTGATATCGGGCATAACCAGATCGATTCCCATATTACGAGCATCCTCGATCAGAGTGATTATCCGATCACTATCGTCCATCTCGCTGCTCAAACTGGCAGCGAAAAATTCGGCCGGGTAGTTCGCCTTCAAATAAGCCGTCGCCACCGAAATGACCGCGTAGGCGACGCTATGCGATTTGTTGAATCCGTAACGGGCAAACTTCTCCATGAGATCGAAGATTTTCTCCGCCTTTGCCTTGGAAATTCCGTTGGCGCGCGTACCAGCGATGAACTTCGCTCTCTGCTTCGCCATCACGGCCTTGTCCTTCTTGCCCATGGCCTTTCTCAGCAGGTCGGCTTCACCCATACTAAAACCGGCCATAGAACCGGCAATACGCATGACCTGTTCCTGGTAAAGAATCACGCCGTACGTCTCTTTGAGAATGGGCTCGAGCATGGGGTTTTCATACTTGATTTTCTTGCGGCCGTGTTTGCAATCGACGAAGTCACTGACCATATCGCTGCCCAGAGGTCCGGGCCTGTACAGGGCATTGACCGCAATGATGTCGTTGAAAGACTCGGGTTGCAGACCCCTGAGCAATTCTCTCATTCCCGAGCTTTCCAGTTGAAAAACGCCAATGGTCTTGCCCTCGCGTAGCAGGTCAAACGCACGCTCGTCATCCATCGGTATCTTGGCGGGATCGATCTTGACACCGTGATTCTTTTCGATCATTCGCCGCGCTTTGTCTATTACGGTGAGTGTTCTCAAACCAAGAATGTCAATCTTGAGAAGGCCCACAGCCTCAGCGCTTTTCATGTCGTACTGGCTTGTAACCTCACCCTTGTTGGTCCGGTAAAGAGGAACATGGTTTATCAAAGGTGTCGGCGTGATGATCATCCCGGCGGCATGTATCGAGGCATGACGCGTTATGCCTTCGAGTGTGAGCGACAGTTGTCTGAGTTTCTCGCAACGATTATCGCTCTCCATGAGTCTGTTGAGATCGGGCACCGTCCTCAGGGCCTCCGCAAGCGATGTCCCCGGCAGGCCCGGTATCAGCTTGGCAATTCTGTCGACATCGTTGTATGGGATCTTCAGAACGCGCCCGACATCGCGTACAACCCCACGGGCGGCCATCGTTCCAAAGGTAATGATCTGGCAGACGTTTTCTTTGCCGTATCGCTCTATGACGTACCTGATCACCTCGTCGCGCCGCTCAAAGCAGAAATCGATGTCAATGTCGGGCATGCTCACGCGCTCCGGATTGAGCATCCTTTCGAAGAGCAGGTTGTGCTCGAGCGGATCGACATCAGTGATCCCGAGAACATAGCACAAGAGACTGCCAGCAGCGCTGCCCCGCCCGGGACCGACGGCCAGGTCTTTGCTTTTGGCATAATTGACGATATCCCTCACAATCAAGAAATAGCCGGCGTAATCCATCTTATTGATTACGAACAGCTCGTATTTTAGACGCTCATCGGTCTCCTCGTTTATTCTCCCGAACCTCACCGCGGCACCTTCGTATGCGATATGCTTGAGATAGTCCGCGTTGGAGTCATACCCTGCGGGTAGCGGGAAACTCGGAAGATGAAATACCTCCTCCTGCAGCTCCAGATTACACTTGTCCGCGATCTCCAGCGAGTTCTCGACCGCTTCCGGCACGTCGGCGAAAAGCTCGTACATCTCCTCGGGAGTCTTGAAGTAAAGCTCGTTGGTACTAAAGCGAAACCGCCGGGGGTCCTCGAAGTCGCTTCCCGTCTGCAGACACAGCAATGCCTCGTGGGCTTCGGCATCCTCGCGATTGAGATAATGGGCATCATTCGTTGCTACCAAGGGAACGGACGTGTCCCTCGACAGCTTCACAAGCGCCTCCTTCACACGCTTTTCCTCGTCGATTCCGTGATCTTGTATTTCCAGATAGAAGTTCTCCTTGCCAAACATCTCTCGTAGCCGCACCGCTTTATCCTTCGCCGCATCAAGTCCCTCATGCAACACGGTCTGTGCTATGTCACCGCGGAGACAAGCGCTGAGTGCTATCAGACCACCGGTGTGCTCCGCCAACAGATCCATGTCTATCCGCGGCTTGTAATAAAAACCTTCCAGATAACCGAGCGATGAAAGGCGCATCAGGTTCCTGTAGCCTTCGATATCTCTCGCCAGCAAGACCAGATGATTGATTTGACTCAGCTCGCCTTGTTTCTTGGTCTTATCCCACCGGTTGCCGCGGGTGACGTACGCCTCCATACCGATTATTGGCTTTATGCCGCGTTCACGAGCCGCCCGGTAAAAAGTGATCGCGCCGAACATGTTTCCGTGATCGGTCAGCGCAACCGCACTCATATCGAGTTGCTCTGCTCGCTCTACCAGCTTCTCAACTCTAATCGCTCCATCGAGCAGACTGTACTCGGAGTGTACGTGAAGATGTACGAAGTTGCTGGGCATCTCGCGTTCCTCTTAATTCTTCGAATCAGCGCGTGCGAACGAAAGCTGAGTGTCGACGCGCGTCTCGTTTCCAACTCGATCAAACGCTATTACTGAAAGTTCATTCGTCCCGTCCACTTCCACACCCCTAAGACTCACAAACATCTTTTTGGAGAAACCATCCCAACGCGCAATCCGCTTAGTCCCGTTTAAAAACACTTCGCTTCGCTCGTCATCGACACCGCTTCCCACATCATAGACTCGTATCACAAGTTCACGAAGAAGATCCTGCGTTGCGTAACTCTTTTTATTATTTATTGTTACCTTCGCAATGCGAGGGGGATCCGCGTCGATGAACACACCGTAGACTCCGGGGCTGTTTACATCGACTGTGACCGTATCACCGAGGAGCTGCGAAGACTCATAAGTCCATTCGCGTTTCTTGTTGTCAAATCGATAGACCGCCTCTCTGCCGTCCACAGCGGTTGTCAGCCGATACCTGATTTGGATGGGATGACGTAAGGCAAGCGACAGGGGACCTAGCCGCACCGGCGCCGCGACGGCGCGAAGACCGTTCTTGCCGAGTTCCTTTTCAACGGTGCTTCCGCGCCAACCCTCGACATACAAGAACGTATCGGCGTACAATGACTGCGCACCAGCAACCACATCGATCCCCAGGTCTATGATACGCCTCGTTATCTCCCGTCCTTTTTGCAAAGGCAGTACATACGCCTTGCTCGCAGAGCCACTCGCCACGAGATCGAGCATCTCCACAGGCTGTGACGAGAACGGACCAAAATCGGCGACCGTGAAGATGGTTTGTGCGTCATCGCCGGCCCCGTGGCCCGTGATTGCCTCGCCGCCGGCCGATAGACTTACCAAACCCGGCGTTACGCTCAACAGACCCTCGAATAAGAAGCATCCGGGCACATCCTCTTCATGATGGGTCGCCGCGGCATTGGCGGCCCTCGCCGGCTTGATGCTCGACGGCTGCTCGGCGATCCGGAACGGAACCAAGGCAGCGCTGACATTTCCCGCGTAGTCGACCGTTCTTATGACGGCCGTGTACACGTCCTTCTGCTCACCGACCAGTTTGGGCAGCACACTGGTATCGATGACACCGTCGTTGACGAAGGTTCGGTTCCAAAGAGACTCACCACTGCGACGAAACAGAAACAAATAGTGCTCACCTCGTCCTCGCACCGCCGCCATATCGTAAGCGAGTTCGACCTCACGGGTGTGGCTGTAAGTAAACCTCTCGAAGGTTATCGACGCCAGTAAAACGCCGTCCACGGTCAACTCGACACGATAAGGAGCCAACCGGCCGGATGTTCCATTAAGTCGGTCAATAATATGGGCACCCATACCGAGGCGTCCACTTACGACAAGTGTGTCTACCGTCAGGTAGCGACCCGAAACCGCTCTCCGCAGCCGCACATCCTTGGCACGACACTCCCCCTCCACGCGCGAGTGCCTCGACAACGGGACAAAAGCCACAGCTTTGAAGATGGGGGCGGATTGGTCCGCTAATTTCCAACCCACCGACAGCGGGTTGACGGGATTTTCCCCTTCGTCGCGAACTTCAAAATGAAGATGTGGCGCACTCGCCCCGGTACTTCCCGTATAACCGACTATTTCCCCATTAGTTAGCGTAAAAAGACCTGGCTGGAAATGCAAGTCGACTCGATAACGGCCGACCCTCGTTTGTTCTTCGAACAGCTTCTCCTCCAGCTGAGGAGCGAACTCGCTGAGGTGTGCATAGACGACCGTCTCCCCCGAACTAAGTTTCACGTAAATTGCTTTTCCGTAACCGCTGGGAGACGCGCGCATCCTCGATACATACCCATCGCCCACGGCTCGACACGGTACCCCCTCCTTGCCATAGGTCTTGATATCGACCCCCGCGTGGAGGTGTCGACTCCGGTACTCGCCAAAACTCGATGTGAGGTTTATCTCTATAGGCAGCGGCCAGGGCCTGGACGGTTCTGTAGACAACTCGGTCCCGGCGCAGACGAGCGCCGGCGCAACTGGCAGCCAGAATGTCGGAAACCCGACCAAAATCATGAGATATTTATGCAAAGGCGTCATCTGTACGGCCCTGGTTGTGAACCAAGGTACCACCCATTTCTGACCGGTGTCAAACCTCAGCTGCAGCACTTCTCAAAATCCCCTAACCCCATTCTTTATAACCAAGAACCGCTCGAGTTGCGTCAGCTTCCGGAATGTGTTAATGTTCCCGGGGCATAATACGCACTAACAGTCCAATCCAGGAGCTTAAGCGTCATGTTGCAGAAAATGCGGCAAAATACCAAGATAATCCTGTGGATCGTGGTGGTCTCCTTCGTCATCACCATCTTCGCGGTGTGGGGACTCGATCTTCAAGTAGGCGATCAAACATCCGACCCCAACGTTATCGGAACGGTAAACAAGGTCCCGATCACCCGTTCGCAGTATCAATTCGCCTACGAGCAGTTTGCTCAGCAAGTCCGCAGCGCGGCCCAGGGAAACCTGACGTACTCGCAGGAGAGGTTCATACGGAACCAGGCATGGGACAGCATAGTCTATGGCATTCTTACCGAACAGGAGATCGCCAGGTTGGGTATCACCGTCACGGATGAGGAAATCGTGGCCTACCTGCGTAACAGCCCGCCCATTGAGATTCGCCAGTATTTCCTCGACGATCAGGGCAATTTTGACAACCAGGCATATCAGACCGCTCTCAACAATCCGGAGATCGACTGGACCAACCTGGAACAGTTGGCGCGTGAGCGGATCCCGCGTATGAAGCTTAACGAGTACCTCGCCGCGCAGGTTCACGTCAGCGAGCATGAAATACGCCGCGCCTACGATCGAGATAACGTTGACCTTTCGATCGCGTACGTTGAGTTTTCCATCGGTAACGAAGACGTCGGTGATTACGAACCCAGCGATGCCGAGCTCCAGCAATACTACGACGCAAACAGCGGTGACTTCGTGGAAGCCGCCCAAACCCGACTCAAGATCGTAAAGATCCCGCTGTCGCCAAGCCCGGCGGATCTCGATGACGCCCTTTACACCGTGAACCGAGTCCGAGACCAGATCTTGGCGGGCGAAGAGTTTGCTGTTCTTGCCAAGACATACTCCGAGGCCCCGACGTCGGTCGTTGATGGTAATACGGGTTTTATGAAAAGGGACCAGCGAGACGAGGCGTACTTCGCGGCCCTGGACAGCATGCAGGTGGGCGAACTCAGCGGTCCCATCGAGACGGAATCCGGTTTTTACCTGCTAAAGCTTGTCGATAAGCGTGAAGCCAAAGCCGACCAGGGAGAATACAGTGTTCAGGAAATCCTCATTTCCGCCATGCTGAGCCGGCAGACGAGTGACTCCCTTTTTGCCCTCGCCTCTGATGTTCGGGCGCGCGCACTCGCAGTCGGACTCGAAGAGGCGGCGACGGAAAAAGAGCTGGCAGTCGACGTGCCCGGGCCGTTTTTCGAATCGTCGCCCATCGAGGGCATCGGCTTCTCCGAACCACTGAACAAATTCGGGTTCGCCAGCGAGCCGAGCGCGATCAGTGACGTGCTGCAAGACGACAAGAATGTCTATGTTGCGGAGGTGGCTGAACGGGTGGCCGAGCGAACCAAACCTCTCGACGAGGTCAGGCAGCTGGTTCGCTCGCGAGTCATCTATGAAGCGAAGAAAACGGCGGCGCACAAAAAGGCCAAGGCGTTTCATCAGAAGGCTACAGCCACCGATTTTCAAGCGGCGTTGGAAACCTACGACTATGTCAGCAAGGAAACAGGTACCTTTCGAGCGGGTGATGCCCTGGACGGTTTTGGCTCCAACAGCACTATCGCCGAGGCGGCGCTCGCCCTTGCGCCCGCCCAGACCAGCCCGCCGCTGGAGTGGAGGAACGTATACGTCGTCTTTACGCTGCTGAGCCGCTCACAGACGGAACCCAGCGACTACGAAAGCAAGATTTCCGACATCAGGCAGCAGCTGCTTGGCCAGAAGGCACAGGTTTTTACGCAGTCCTGGTATGAGAACCTCAGGGCACAGAGCAAAATCGAAGATTACAGAACACAGGGTTAGCGGGTCCTAGAATCGGGCCGCGGGGATGCAGATCACGTTGCGCATCTCCCCCCCCGGTGCAGCGAGTGGACTCGTCGAAGGGCTCTTGGTCCGAGAAGCGATAATAGCCGCGCCAGTTCCGCCTCAGCACCACGAGCTTGTAGGAGTGGGCCATGAGAGAGGCAACCATCTCGCCGATCGTCGTGCCCTTCACCTCGGCCGACTTGGGATTGAATTCCAGGATCAGGTATGGAAGGTAGGTTTCGATCGTCTTGCAGGCGCCCCGCAGTACTGCCGGTTCCGAACCTTCCGTGTCGATTTTGATCAGCGTCGGGATACGACCGGTGCCCTCCACGTAGCCGTCTACGGTCGCACTCTTGACGAGGATGGGCTCTATCTCACCTCGAGGATCAACGAACTCGCGCACGATCGACGAATTCCAGCTCACGTCGCCGGACTGGAGATAGAAGGGCAACTCACCCTCGCGGTCACTGAGGACAATCGGCTCGATGACTACGTTCGCGGCGCGGTTGAGGGTCACGTGGACTTCCAGATACTCTCGCGCCTGCGGGCTCGGCTCGAAGGTGACCACCAGCCCCGTCGGGCGCGCGGCTTGGCCCGCCACCACCGCCATCAGGCCGTGGTGCCCACCCACGTCGAAGACCGTGTCGCCGGGTTGAACGAGCGCCCGGAGGGCAGAGAGGACGTCCATCTGGTAGGCCCCCTTGAACATCATGTGTCGCGTTAGCAAATCCGGAAATCCGCTCGCCGACCACTGTACACCGCCGTCCCGGCAACCGAACGTGTAGTCGAGCACGTAGTCCCCGAAGCGCATCGAGCGCTGGATGAAAAAGGAAGGGATCCGGCGACGGAGAGGAATCGATCGCACGATGGCCGAGCCGTACTACTTCACAAGACGTTCGAACGCTTTGGCCTTGCAACGAGCGCTTAGCTCCTCTCTCCTCGATGCCTCTTTACTAAGCATCGGTGTCCTCTACGGGCCGGGCTTGGTGTCGTTATCGTTCTCCGGCCCCATATCGATCTCGTCCCTGACCTCGCGCGAAGCCTTTTTGAATTTTTGGATGGATTTTGCGAGGGCCTCAGCGACCTCGGGCAACTTCCGTGGTCCGAATATGATGAGTATAATAAAGAAAATAATGAGGAGTTCGGACCAACCCAACGGCCCTATCAACGCGAGTTTTGGCATAAAACGGCTCCCTTCCCTACCAATACCAACGCAGCATCAACGCCACCACAAAAATTCCGATCGCACTCATCAGGTTGACTTTCAGTGAGAACCCCAGAGTAAAGCTGAATACAACTAGATCCAAGTGCAGCGGTCCCACATGTAGATTTGTCGAATTGACGAAGACGTCTCGGATCGTCTTGCCTTCCGGCAGCAGGATACCGATCAACTCGCCGATCACCGTCCCCACGATTATCCCTAGAAAAATAATCAGCGCGACCACAGCCAGCGAACGTCTTCTAGGTGCCACCCGCCCTCCTTCGATGGTAGACCAAACACTCTTATTCGAGCAACGTTGAATCTTCCATATCGCCCAGTTTCAGCGTACGATAGTCTGCTCCAAGAATCAGCGTGGCGTCAACAACAGAATCCTCTCTTAGCTCCTCAACAACGTTGTCGCACCCCAAAGCGCGACCGAGCGGGTTCAGAGCCACACCTTTCTTACGGCCGATGAGGATGGATTCCTCGTATGAGAAGCTTTCAGCGTTTTCGGCTTGCAGGACGTCGATCCCTGTCTTCCTCACAGATGCTGCCGCCTTTCGCGCGAGCCCCTTTTGGCCCGTCCCATTCAAAATCTCGATGCAGACGCCATGCACCTCGGATCTCGCAATGGACTTGCGAATCATAAAACCATACATTACAGAAAGAGCACACAAGGTCAACGCGCTTCCGGTTAAAACAAGCAGAACCTCCTGTGAGTAGTTGCGTGCTGCCCTTTTCTTTCTCCTACGCTTGGCCATGTTCGGCTCACCTCCGCGATCGAGATCTCATATGACGGACCGCTACTTGTCGAAGTACGGCTTCAAACGTCTGTAAGTATCGGTGAGGTCCTCGGAAATCACCCGCGTTTCTGCGACGGCAGTCATGAAGTTGGTGTCTCCGTGCCATCTGGGCACCAAATGAATATGAAGATGACCAAGAATCCCTGCACCTGCGCTTCGCCCCAAATTGACGCCTAGGTTTATACCTCCCGGCCGATACTCGTCCAAGAGGGCTTTCTCGCATTGCGAAATGAGCGCCATCACTTCGGCGCCCTCGTCTTCGCTAAGGTCACTGAAATGTTCGACGTGACGACTGCACACTACCATCACGTGGCCATTGGAATAAGGAAATACGTTGATGACAACGAAACAATGTTCACCGCGATGAAGTATGCGATTTGATTCGTCGTCGTTTTCCTTGGGCAGTGAGCAGAAAAGACACTCGCCCGTACGTTCGCTATTCAAGTACGCGGCCCTCCAAGGTGCATAGATTTTGTCCAGTGCACTCACCCCTCCATGTAGTCGCGCATCGCCTCTAATTCATCATCCGTATTGACACCCGCGACTTCTCTAGCGTCGTCGACGCGGAACGCACGTACAATCTCACCTTTCGACCTCAGCGTCGAGATAACGTCGGTCAAGTAGTATTCGTTCTGAGCGTTGCTCCGATCTATCGAGCGCAAAGCGTCGTACAGCTTGCCTTTATCAAAACTAAACAACCCGGAGTTGATTTCTGCGATCTTCTTTGCGTTCTCGTCGGCATCCTTTTCCTCGACGATTGCCACAAGCGACCCATCGCCGTCGGTAACGATACGACCGTAACCGGTCGGATTGTCCAATACGGCGGTCAAAACCGTCGCCGCTGCACAGTGCTCTTTGTGGTAGTCGAGGAACATGCGGATCGTCTCAGACCGCAGGCCGGGAACGTCTCCGTTCAATACGACGACATTCCCCGAGAAGTCTGCGAGCGCGTCCTCGCACTGCATGACCGCGTGACCGGTGCCGAGCTGCTCCTCCTGTCTTACGAAATGCACGGCGTGATTGCAACAGGCCTCTATGACCTCTTCTGCCCTGTACCCAACCACAACGTAGGCTCGGTCTCCAACGATGGGTTGAACGGCATCGAGGACATAGGAGACCATCGGCCGGTTGCCCAACTCATGCAGCACCTTGGGCAGGTCCGAACTCATCCTCTTGCCCTTGCCCGCGGCAAGGATGATAGCGGCGTTGGTCACGATCTGGGGCCTCCCACCACCCCTCAGGTCGACAGTAGCGCAAATCCGGCGAGGCTGGCAACAGAGGACTAGAAAAGCGGGATCTCCTCCACCACATCACCGCTTCCCACTCGCATGACCACGTTGTCTATCAACCGCGTCTTCCCCACGCGGGCGGCAGCGGCCAGGATGACATCGCCCGCCGCTCGCTGGATCGGTGTAAGGGATTGTGCATTAAGCAATTCCACGTAATCGATATCCCGGATGCCACGCGATTCGAGCCGGTGGTGAACCTCGCGGCAGATCGCCTGCGGGCTTCTCTCACCGCCCGCAAGCATTTCGAGGCCCGCTTGCAGCGCCTCGTAAATGCCGGCGGCACGTTTGCGCTCTTCTGCGGAGAGGTAAGCATTCCGCGAGCTGCATGCCAAACCGTCCGCTTCCCTCACAACCGGTGACAAGCGGATGTCCACGGGGAGATTGAGCTGCCTGATCAAGTCGCGAATAATCAACGCCTGCTGCGCGTCCTTCTGGCCAAACACGGCAACATCGGGCTGCACGATATTGAAGAGTTTCAATACGACCGTGGCTACGCCGCGGAAGTGACCTGGCCGCGTTTTCCCACACAGTGCTTCTGACATCCCTTGCGGGCTAACCCAGGTGCTTTGATCAACCGGATAAATCTCCGCAACGCTGGGAGCGAAGACAACGTCGCAGCCCCACTCGTCACACTTACTGATGTCGCGCTGCACAGTTGACGGGTAGTTGTCCAAATCCTCGCCGGGACCAAACTGGGTGGGATTGACAAAAATCGAAACGACCAGAAACTCTCCCAGTTCACGCGCAATCTCTATACACGAGGCATGTCCCTCGTGCAAGGCACCCATCGTGGGCACAAAGGCCACGGTCCTCTCGTGCCTCTTCTGCTCGAGGACGAGCGCGCGCAAGTCAGGAATCTTAATAAGAGTTTTCATGAAGCGCGCGGCGCTCAGGAGTAACTGTGTCTACCATCGGGGAACTTACCGTTCTTGACATCCTGCACGAAATCCGAGAATGCTCTTGTCATCTCGCGCCCGATCTCGGCGTACCTCTTTACAAACTTGGGCGAGAATTCTTCCAACACGCCAAGGAGGTCATTGACGACCAGAACCTGCCCGTCGCAAGCCAAACCCGCGCCGATGCCGATCGTGGGTATACGAACCGACTTTGTGATCCTCTCCGCGAGTTGTTGGGGAATCCCCTCGAGCACGAGGCTAAAACAACCCGCTTCGTCGAGAAAACTTGCCTCCTCGATCAGCTTATCTGCGCTCTCAGGGTCCTTTCCCTGTACCCGGTAGCCCCCAAACTGATGGACGGACTGCGGCGTGAGACCTAAATGCCCCATCACAGGAATATCTGCGTCGAGGATGCCGCGAATTACCTTACCCATGCGCCGGCCGCCTTCGAGCTTAACCGCCTCGGCTCCACCCTCCTTGAGAAGACGCCCCGCGTTTCTCACTGCATCTTCGACACTGGCCTGATAGCTCATGAAAGGTAAATCACCGACCAAAAGCGCCCGCGGTCTCGCCCGTGCAACCGCCTTTAAATGATGGATCATTTCTTCGATCGTAACGGGCAATGTGTTCTCGTAACCGAGCACCACCATACCAAGGCTATCACCAACGAGAATAATTTCCACACCGGCCCGGTCTTCTAGCAGTGCCGTCTGGTAATCGTACGCCGTTAGCATAACGATCTTATCGTTACGGGCCTTCATGTCGATGATGGTACGGGTTGTAACCTTGTCGGACCGACTCATTTTGCCTCCCATGATGGAACATAGAGCTCGATACCGTTTATCGGCTCCGCGATTCTCCGCACGAGATCTTGAAAATGCTTCTCGTTGTTCACAAAATCCATGGCGTCCGTGTTTACGATGAGGAGCGGCGTATCAGTATAATTGAAGAAATAGTGGTTGAACGCGTCGTTTAGAGTACTGAGATAATCTCTGGAGATACCTCTCTCCATGGCATTGCCCCGTCGTTGAATCCTTTCGGCAAGAACCTCACTTGAGGCCTGCAGATAAATTACGACATCCGGCCGGACCAATCTCGCCTGTAACTCAGAGGCTATCCGGTTGTACAACCCCAACTCGTCATCAGTGAGGTTGATGTGGGCAAATATCTTGTCTCTGGCAAAAATATAATCAATGACGGTGAGCTCGCTAAAGAGCTCTTTCTGCCCGAGAGCCAGCTGCTGCCTGTAACGGTTCATCAAAAATACCAACTGCGTCTGCAACGAATACGCCCCCATGTCCTCGTAGAATCGCTCGAGAAACGGATTGTCTTCGACCTTCTCCTCGACGAGTCCCGCTCCGAGATGTCGTGCGAGAAGCCTCGCCAACGATGTCTTGCCGACACCAATGCTACCCTCGACAGCTATCAGTGATAGCCCGTCGTGCACCAGTTTTTGTCTTATTCGTCCATACATGGTCTGCAACACCCAGTCACTACTGCGCCGCCCCCACAACATGCCTGGAGCTGATCCGAGTCACAGCCTGTTGTGGGACAAGCGCGTCGGCCATTTCTTTGATAGTTTTTCCGGTCAGAGGGCACTGGAACGCCGGAGCGATCTCCTGAAGCGGGAGCAGGACGAACAAACGCCGTCCGTATCGGGGGTGCGGTATAGTCAGACGGTTGGTTTT